>Ga0335073_10000245_pt1 | contig 68870 bp, 54 predicted proteins | sample Lox_Sample_22_FD_207093 | JGI IMG/M metagenome (GOLD analysis project Ga0335073, IMG submission 207093) | Soil microbial communities from Loxahatchee National Wildlife Refuge, Florida, United States - Lox_Sample_2.2 | ecosystem: Environmental > Terrestrial > Soil > Wetlands | place: USA... | reverse complement strand
CCAAGGCAGATCGCCGTTTGAGTACGAAGTGCGGCTCCAGAGAAAGGACGGACAGTATCGCTGGTTCCACTATCGATTGAGCCCGGTGTCGGACGAACAGGGGCGTATCACGCGGTGGTACGCCGCCGGGACCGATATTGACGATCGTAAGCTCGCCGAGCAAAGGCTCCAGGAAGAAAATGTTTCGCTGCGCGAAGAGCTCGACAATGCATCGATCTTCCAAGAGATCGTGGGAACCTCTGCGCCCCTGAAAAAGGTGCTCTCCCGCATCTCCAAGGTCGCACCAACCGATTCCAGCGTTCTGATCACCGGCGAGACCGGCACGGGAAAGGAGCTGGTTGCTCGTGCGATTCACCAGCGCTCCTCCCGCTCCTTAGGCGCTTTTGTGAGCGTGAACTGCGCGGTAGTCCCGCGCGATCTCATCGCATCGGAATTATTTGGCCACGAGAAGGGCGCCTTCACGGGAGCAACGCAGCGCCGTTTAGGCCGTTTTGAACTCGCCGAGAAGGGCACCATCTTTCTCGATGAAGTCGGAGAGCTTCCGGCGGAAACTCAGATTGCTCTTTTGCGGGTTCTTCAGGAACGCGAATTTCAACGCATCGGCGGAACCGGGACGATTCGAGCCGATGTGCGGGTGATCGCCGCCACCAATCGCGACCTGGAATCTGCAATCGCGGCGGGTGCGTTCCGCAAGGACCTGTTTTACCGGCTGAACGTCTTTCCCGTTGAGCTGCCGCCCCTGCGGAAACGACGCGACGATATCCCCTTGCTGGTCACCTATTTCCTGAATCGCTATGCACGGAAGGCGGGCAAGCATTTTACGGCAGTCGATAAAAAAAGTCTTGGTCTGCTGCAATCGTACTCCTGGCCCGGTAATATTCGCGAATTACAGAATGTGATTGAGCGATCCGTTATTGTCAGTGAGCCGCCGATATTTTCGGTGGACGAGAGTTGGCTTACCCGCCGCCCTTCGGCCGGTGATCCGGATGTCCAGCCGAGCGTCTTTAGCCGGCCCTCTGCCCAGGATGAGAAGGCCGTCATCGAGGCTGCCTTGCTCGCATGCGGAGGGCGCGTGTACGGGCCCTCGGGTGCGGCCGCCAAACTGGGCATTGCGCGAACGACGCTGGAGTCGAAAATTAAGTCGCTTAAGATCAATAAGAACCGCTTCAAGGGGCCGGATCCTTTGCAAGACAATTAGGATGGTTCGCGCCAGGGAATTTTGTACGGCACTCGTCAATTGACGACCCTCGTCAATTCGATGGAGACGTCAATCCCTTTCATTTCTGTCACTTTCGGTTGGCGTTCGACTTGCCTTATACACGTCAACAGAATGCTAAGAATTCACAGGAAGGCGGACGGGGACGTGATCTTTACCCTAATCGGCAGGCTGGACAAAGAGCACATTGCCGAACTGGAAGCGCTGATCGGCGCGGAAGGGAAAGATCGCCGTATCATCCTCGACCTCAAAGATATGACTTTGACCGGTCAGGATGGCATCACTTCTCTTGCTCAGTGCGAAGCCGCCGGCATTTCGCTGGTGAATTGCGATCCGTATGTTCGCGAGTGGATCACGAGGCAAGGAACGGGAAGTTAGCGCATGCTGCTTGATCACTGAAAAACGCGGATCGATTCCTATTCAGAGAGGAGTAAAACTGTGGCTAATATCGATATCATCGGGTCAAGTCCGAAATTCCAGGCATTAATGAACGAGGTGGCGAGGGTGGCGCCAGTGGACTCCGCCGTTTTGATCCAGGGCGAAACGGGCACGGGGAAAGAAGTGATCGCCAGAGCCATTCATGAGGCCAGTCCCCGCCGCTATAACCGTTTCGTCGCCCTCAACTGCGCCGCGATTCCGAGTGCGTTGTTAGAGAGCGAACTCTTCGGCCACGAAAGAGGCGCATTCACCGGCGCCTGCACACAAACTAAGGGGCGCTTTCAATTGGCCGATGGGGGCACGCTCTTTCTCGACGAGATCGGCGACATGCCGCTGGAACTTCAGCCCAAGCTCCTGCGCTCCCTGCAAGAGCAGGAGTTCGAGCGTTTGGGCAGCGCTCAGACCGTCCGCGTCAACGTTCGTGTAGTGGCGGCGACAAACCAGAATCTCGAGCACCTTGTCAGCAAGAAGCTGTTTCGCGCCGACCTGTTCTATCGGTTGAACGTCATCCCGCTCAGCATGCCGCCGTTGCGGGAACGCGTTCAGGACATCCCGTTGCTGACGGAATTCTTCGTTGCTAAATTTGCTGCCTGTCTCAATAAGCCCATCGATTCGATTCCCGATGAAGTGATGGAGGTGCTCAAAGCGCACGACTGGCCGGGCAACATTCGCGAACTCCAGAACTGCATTGAGCGCGCTGTACTGTTTTCGCCCGGGTCGGTGCTGCGCCTGCCGCTGGATTTGAAGCAGACGGTGAAGCAGAGTTCGGAGAGCGCTGCCCGCACGCTGGCCGAAGCGGATCGGGAGCACATTCTGGAAACATTGGAGCAAGTCAACTGGCTGATCGGAGGACAGGATGGAGCGGCGAATCGGCTTGGATTGCCGCGCACTACGCTGATTTACAAGATGCGCAAGCTGGGGATCGAAATACGGCGATCCCGGAGAGCGCGCCCGGTTCGACAGTTGGCGGATGAACCGTGCCATGCCGTCGCGAATTGCTGAGGAGGCGTCGGGCCCCCAGGCCGGCGACCGTGCGCTAAATTGCGCTTTCGAGCATCTGCGATGTTTGAAAGCAGACGCCCCGAATCCGTGTAAGCCATAGAAAACACCCCGCATCAATGTAACCGAAAAGGTGCAAGAGGTCCCGGGTTCAAATCCCGGCGGCCGATGAATCAAGTAATCGGTACACATCCCGCGGAACTCTAATGACCCTTTCTGTTTGGTGGAAAGGAGTGGAAACCGCATTCCGGCTCATCGGTCGGCTGCTGGGCGTGTTCAGACAGATTCCAGTCGTGGATGAGACGATCGATCATCCATAAAGAACTTTGTTGAATCCGGTGGTGAATAAACTCGTACGAGATGCGCTTAAGCTTTACGCCAAAAGGCTTTCCCGACGATGCGCGAACAGGAACGCGAATTGATCCTGGCCGGGCGCGCGGCATGGCAGGCGGACAAAAACGCGCTGAGGATCGCCAGTTTAAAGAAGGCGTTCACCTGGAAAGCCGGAGGGTGTATAAAGTCCCTTGGGCATCATCGACTCTTAATAGCAAAGGACACAGTAATGAAATTCAGATCGTTGCTACTGCGGGAGCTGGCTGCGGCCGCGATTCTTTCTGCAAGCCTCTGCGCGCAGGGAGGGGGTTATCCGATCACGCTTGTCCCACCGGGCAAAGGGCCGTACACGTTTCCGCCGGGCTACCAAACGCCCTGGGGGAAGATCGAGATGGTCGTGACGGAGAAGTTGTCTCCGAATCTCTATTCTCTACACGGTTCGGCAGGTCTTGACCCCGCACATCCCGATGCTGCTGGCGGCCGGGTCGCGGTACTTTTCGGCTCCGACGGTGTGCTGATGGTGGATACGGAGGACCCACAACTGGCGCCGAAGACCCTGGCCACGATCCGGACATTCACCAGCGCTCCCATTAAGATTGTGGTCAATTCACACATTCACCCGGACCACACGGGCGGCAATGCGTTCTTCGCACAGCAGGGCGCGGTGATTTTCGCGCAGGAGAATCTGCGTGATGAAATGCTCAATGCGGCCCGCGCGCCCGATCCCGCCGGCGTTCCAACTGCGACGTATCGGTACGGTTCGCCGGGCACCCCTGCGGTCACGATCCATATGGACGGCGAAACGGTGGATTTCATCCCGATGATGCCGTCTCATACCGCGGGTGACACGATCGTGCGCTTCCGCAGAGCCAACGTGATCTATATTGAGGATTTCTATCGCAACTTCGGCTATCCGTTCGCGGATCAAGCGAACGGCGGTTCGATCAGAGGCATGATCGAGGCGGTTGACCTGATTGAAAAGATTGCCGGCCCGGATACCACGCTGGTCCCCGGCCACGGCACGCTCGTAAAGAAGAAGGACTTACTGAGCTACCGCGCCATGCTCGTAGATATCCTAGCGAAGGTGCAGAAACTGCGCGACGCGGGCAAGTCGTTGGACGAGGTTCTGGCGGCCAACCTGACCGCGCCGTATGACGCGACGACCGAAGGCGACACCAAGCAGAGCAAGGATCGGTTCATCACGGAAGTATACGACGAGATGAAGGACTTTCCGCCTTTGGTCAACGGAAAGCGCCAAATGCCGCGGCGCACTCCGTCCGGGAGATAAAGAGCCGCGTACCCCGGATTAATAATCGTGCGCCACAGGACTTTTGTCGTTGCAAATCCTTCTTTCGGTTGTTTGAAATTCCGGCAAATGATGTCGATGAAGGGATCGAGCGTCACTGTCGGCTCACCACCGATATTCCTGGCATGGGCTTTCGATCCAGGATGGGATCAAAGTCGTCGCAGCGTGTCCTGCGCGATTGCGATAGAATCCGCCTATGCGCAGCACTCTGGTCTTCCCGGCCGCTGCGGATTGCAACAGATCCACTTACTTCGATATTGGAGAAAAATAGATGAAATCGCGTATTTTAATCGGCGTTCTTCTCCTCACGGCGATTGCCGCCGCGCAGAACGATCGCAAATTCCTGAAATCGAAGCTGGCCGCCGAGCGGCATCTGCCTTTCAGCAGCGGGGTTATGGTCGGCCAGACTTTGTATATCGCCGGAACTATCGCGGAAACCAACAAACTCGCCGCCGGCCTTTCGCCGCAAGAAGAGGCGCGAAATATCATGGAGCAGATCAAACAGACGATTGAGAGCGCCGGCATGACCATGGATGACGTTGTCTCTATTCAGGTATACTGCACGGACCTCGCGCTGTATGATGCATTCAACGGTGTCTACAGCAAGTACTTCCACGCGAATTTTCCGGCGCGCGCTTTTGTAGGTGTGGCGAAGCTGCTCTTTGGCGCGCATTTCGAAGTTGCGGGTGTTGCCGTCGCGAGACCCGTCGCGAAACCCTGACCAACGATCTACCGTGCGTCTGAAGCTGTCGAGAGCGTCCCGGAAGAATGGCCGGGTCCGTCGGACGCTTACAATCGTTCCATGAGGCGTTGCCAATGGGCGCAGGATGAGCTTTCTATCGTTTATCACGACGAGGAATGGGGTGTACCGCTGCATGACGATCAGAAACTTTTCGAACTGCTTACTCTCGAAGGGGCCCAGGCCGGCTTGAGCTGGAGCACGATCCTGCGCAAGCGCGAAAACTACAGGACGGCCTTCGATGATTTCGATGCTTCGAAGATCGCGCGCTATAGCGAACGCAATATCGCGGCGCTGCTCCGAAATCCCGGGATTGTTCGCAATCGTCTGAAGGTCACCTCCGCGGTCGGAAACGCTCGCGCATTTCTGCGCGTGCAGGAAGAATACGGCAGCTTCGATTCCTATATCTGGCAATTCGTCGGTGGAAAGCCGAAGAAGAATCGATGGAAGACGTTTCGCGAATTACCAGCTCGTACCCCGGAATCCGACGCGATGAGCAAGGATCTCATGGGGCGCGGATTCAAATTCGTGGGCTCGACCATCTGCTACGCATTCATGCAGGCAACGGGCATGGTCAACGACCACGAGCGAACGTGTTTTCGCTGGGCGCAACTCGATTGACGGACTGGAACGGAGCGGCCTTAGCGTTCGGCACGTATTTTAGTCAAATCCAGCCCGGAATTATTCTCCGGCGGTTTTGCCCAACCCCAGCAGCCGCACGGCGTTTCCTCCGAGAATCCCCGCGCGATGGTCTTCGGGAATCTCCAGCGCGCGAATGCTCTCGAGCATCAGGCGCGGACTGCCGATCTGGTGCGCGTAGTCGCTGCCCGCTAACAGATGGTCCGCGCCGGCGAACGCGATGGCCAGCTGCAACGCATCGGTGTTGAAATTCACAGTGTCGAAGTAGAAGTTTTTCAAATATTCGCTGGGCGGGCGCTGAATATGGACGCGGCATTCCTTGAAGGCGCGATGGCCGCGATCGAGTCGCTCGGCCAGGTACGGAATCGCGCCGCCGAGGTGCGTCAGCGCCCAGCGGATCCGCGGATATTTTTCAGGAACTCCCGTGAACACCAGCTTGGCGGCGGCGAGCGTGGTATCGAACAAAAATCCGACCAGCGGCATCAGCCAAAAATCGGTCATCGCTTCGACGCCCAATGGATGCGTGGGATGAATGTACAAGACCGCGCCGAGATCGTTGGCCAACTCATACAGCGGGAAAAATCGCGGATCGGCCAGCGCCACTCCATTCACGTTTCCGAACAGCATCGCACCCGGCATCTCGAGCTGCCGCATGGCGCGTTCCAGTTCTTTCACCGATGCCGCCGGATCGTTCAACGGCAGCGTAGCGAGCGCGGTGAACCGGCCGGGATGAGCGGCAATTCCTTCGGCGAACTCGTCGTTGACCAGCGAAGCGAGCCGCGCAGCCGTCGGCGGCGTTTCGACGTGCGTGCCGGGCGTGGTCATCGTCAGCACTTGCATGTCGATGCCGAGATCGTCGAGCATTCTTACGCGCACGTTCAGATCGCGCTGCCCGGGAACGGCGATGTTGTAATCGCCGGGATAATGCAGCAGCGGGTTTCCGTGATCGTCGATGGTCACCCGCACCTGGCTTTCGCCCGATTGGAGCGCTTTCAAATACCCGGGCGGGTAGTAATGATTGTGAAAATCAATCACCGGCATTCTTGTTTGAGCCTTTCAGAAAAAAATAAACGGGAAGTCCGGCGAGGACCAGCAGCAGACCGATGGCCGCTTCTTTGAGATCCGCCGCGAGCTGGTTGGTCACCACCACCACGCACCCGAAAAGAAACAGCAGCGGCGCCATGGTCAGGCGCCTTTCCAGGCGCATCAGCCCGATCGCCATCAATCCGAAAAAAAGAAATTCCGTGTACACCACGCGCGTGAACAGCGTGCGATAGGTGCCCGTCGCCACCAGCGCGCAGGACCAGATAGCCTGCGCGGCAATGGCCAGGTGCGGGGTTTGAAAACGCGGATGCGCCTGGCCCATCGCGCGCCAGGCGAGGCCATCGCGCGCGAGCGCGTAGTAAACGCGCGGGCCGGCGAGAATCGTGCCGCTCAATCCGCCCAGCGCGGAAACGATCACCAGCACCGCGACCATCGCCGCGCCGCGCGGTCCCACCAGAACACCCGCGGCATCGGAGGCGACGTGCTGCGAATTGAGCACGGTCGGAAGCGGCAGCACGTGCAGATAGGCGGCGTTCAGCGAAAGATAGGAAACGGTGACCACCCCCATTCCGATCAGCAGCGCGCGCGGAATGGTTTTTTCGGCGCGATGTGTTTCCCCGGCCGCGTAGGTCACCTGGTGCCATCCGCCGAAGGCGAACAATCCCGCGCTGATGCCGAGCAGGAATTCGCGCAGCCCATGCGAGCCCCCGGGCGCGATCGCCGATTCCGGCCGCGGCGCGGCGATCAGCGCGACGGCCACCAGAATTCCCGCGATCGCCGCCATTTTCGCGATAGTGAACGTGGTCTGCACGGTGCTGCCGGCGCGCACGCCAAAATAATTGATCGCCGAGAGCAGCAGAATGCAGGCGATCGCGACGAAAGTAATCCCGCGATCCCCCAGTGGCGCCAGCACGGAAACATAGCGCGCCAGCACCATTGCAATCGCCGCGATGATTCCCGAATGCGCGCTCCAGAACATCGCCCAGACCCACAAAAATCCGATGCCCGGCGAAATGGTCTCTTTGAGATAAACGTAAATCCCGCCGGTTTTGGGAAAACGCGACGCCAGCGACGCGGAAACGATCGCGCCCGCGATGGAAAGAATTCCTGCCGCGGTCCACACGCCGAACATGGCCCGCATGGTGGAGACGTGTCGACTGACTTCAGAAGGCTGCACGAAGATCGACGCGCCGATAATGATCCCCACCACCATCGCGGTGGTCCGGACCAGGCCCATGGAGCGGCGAAGCAAGTTTTCAGTTTACGACTTCTTCACGAATCGTTCGATGCCGCGCCGCGCGTCTTCGGTCATCCGCGCGAGCGCATTTCCGTGAATGCCCGCTTCGATCGCAGCCTCGAAGGTCATCCCGTCCATGTGATACAGAAGATTTTTTCCGAGGCTCACCGCCGACGCGGACTTGGCGGCCAACGCCCGCACGTAATCCTCGACGCGCGCATCGACCTCCGCATCGGGATAAACGCGGTTGATCATTCCCACCGCATGCGCCTGCGCGGCGCTGATGATTTCTCCCGTGGCGATCAGCTCGAACGCGCGTTTCTCGCTGACCGACCGGCGCAGAATCGCCATCACCATCGCGGGAACGAATCCGATTTTCACTTCCGGATAACCGAATTGCGCCGATTCCGACGCCAGCACCAGGTCGCAAGCCGTCGCCAATCCGCATCCGCCGGCGAGCGCGCGGCCGCGAACCGCCGCGACGATGGGCCGCCGGTGATGGCGCATTTCGAGAAACAGTTCGGCTAGCTGCCGCGCCGACGCGAGATGATCGAGCACGCCCGCGTCCGCGGTTTGATCCAATGCCCCCAGATCGGCGCCGGAACAAAAATCCGGACCCGCGCCGGCGAGCAAAACCACGCGAACATTTTCATCGCGAGCCGTCTTGCCCAGCGCTTCGCGAATCGCCGCGATCAGATCGGGACCGAGCGCATTGCGCTTCTCCGGACGATTCAGCGTGATCCGCGCGACGCCCGCGTCCAAACGGTACTCGATCACGTTGCCGATCCCGTCTGGCGCAGCGCGGTCGCATGCCGCGGCTGATAGAGACCGATTTCGCCCCCGCCCGGGAGCCGGATTTTTGTGACCGAACCCCATCCCGCCTGCTGCACATCGGAGCAAAGTACGCCCATCTGCCGTAATCGCGAAATTTCCGCCGGCAGGTCGTCACACATGAGATAAAACTCCTGGCGCCCGCTCGAATCGGCCGGATGAACGGCAGCTTCAGCGGGCGGCAGCGCGAAGATCAGCCAGCCGTGGCCGGCGTCGACGGAGCGGAAGCCGAGGACCTCCCGAAAAAAAGCGCGGTCCGCCTCGGCATCCGTGCTGTAGAGGATCACGTGCGTGCCGAAAATCATCGGTCCCTCAATCGGCCTCGATCTCCATGCGCAGCAGCGCGCTCGAGTACGTTTTGCCCTGCGGATCGGCCTTCAGCGCCAGCGTTCCGCCGCCATCCAGGCTTTCGTGCAGCAGAAAATTGAGCGCGCCCAAATTCGGCACTTCAAACCGCTCGACTTTGCCCAAACAAACGCCTTCGAAATGTTTTTTGACGCGCCCGGCAGTCACTTCGCGCGCCAGGATCGGATAATACTCCGGCTTACGCGCGATAATCCCGATGTTGGCGGTGTCGCCCTTATCGCCGGAGCGCGCGTGCGCCAGCTCAATCAATTTTCGTTTGGCCAAATCGACACCTCCGGAGCCACTTCGGTTTTCGGGATCAGCGCCGGCCAATACGCGACGATCTCTTCGACGCGCGGCCGTCCGCTGCCCAAGCCGGTCACCACCGGCGGACCGTTCAAAGCCAGCGGCGCGATCTCTTTCGTGAATCGGTCGACTGCGGATTTGTCGTTCGACCGCACGCCCACGCGTAGCACCACTTCGGCAAGCTGCGGCGCGATCTCAGGCGGTGGTTCGGCCGACGCAATCCCGTGGGCCGCGTTCGCCCCCAGAAACTCCGTGCGGATGGCGTCGAATCTCAACCCCAGCCGGTCTAATCTTTGCCGCAAAATCTGATCCGCCGCGCGAGCTTTCCTGTACGCATCGGGCCAGGCGTAAAGCAAACTGCCGATCGCCTTGAATCCGGCCGAATAGCTCACCGAAACTTTGTAGAACGGCGTGGCCGCGCGGCCACGGATGCCGCTGAAACGCACGCGATCGGCGCCACACTGCTCCAGATGAATGGTGGTGAAATCGGCGATGCAATCCGGGGTGATATATTCGCGCGGATCGCCCATTTCATAAAGAAGCTGCTCCTTCACCGACGCGACGGTGACGCGCCCTCCGGTGCCCGCGTGCTTGGTGATCGAAAAAGTTCCGTCGGGTTCGGCTTCGATGATCGGGTAGCCGATGTCGGCCAGATTTGGAATCGTTTCCCAATCCATCTGGCAATTTCCGCCGGTCGATTGCGCGCCGCATTCCACCGTATGCCCGGCAATGGTTCCGGCCGCGAGCCGGTCCCAGTCGTCGCGCTTCCAATGAAATTCGTGAATCATCGGCGCCAGCGCCAGGCCGGTATCGGTCACCCGTCCGGTGATCACGATGTGCGCGCCGCGCGCCAGCGCCTCGGCCACGGGAAACGCGCCGAAGTAGACATTCGCGCTCTGCACGCGGTCGCGAATGGTAGAAAGCGGCTCGCCCGTTTCCATGTTCTTCAGCTCGATCCCGCTCGCCAGCATTTCGTCTAACCGGCTGACGATGTCGTCGCCGGTCACGGTGGCGACGGTGATCCCGATTCCCTGCCGTCTGGCGACTTCCAGCACGGCATCGCGGCACGCCGCTGGATTCACCCCGCCGGCGTTGGCGATCACGCGCACGCGTCGCTCGATCAGATCGGGCAGCACGCGCGCGATCATGTCCACAAAATCGCGCGCGTAGCCCGCTTTCGGATCGCGCGACCGCTGCTTTTGCAGGATCGACATGGTGATCTCGGCGAGATAGTCGAGCGTCAGATAATCGATGGGGCCGCGGCGTACCTGTTCGACCGGCGCTTCAAGGGAATCGCCCCAAAATCCCTGGCCGTTGGCAATTCGGATCAAGACGTTATTTTAGCGAGTTTCGATAGGCCGGCGTCGCTCAAAACAATTCGGCATGCGCCGCTCCTTGCAGTCGCGGTTCATTTTCGCGCTCCACGGAATGGACGGCTCAAACCGCGGCCACGGGAAGCGGCGATCCGTCGTTACGTTACCGCCCCGCGATCAATACCCGCGAAGGATAACCCGTCTGCCGCACCGAGTGCGTTTCCATCACCCGCAATCCTGCTTCTTCCACCAGCTCGGGGACCGCGCGTTCAACCTGCCGGCCCCAGAACGCCGGAACCAGTTTGCCGCAGACGCCATACAGGCGATTGAACACCGTCGCGTTCTGGCCGATCACCACCAGCGCGAATTTTCCGCGGGGCCGCAGCACGCGACGGATCTCCCGCAGCGTCAGGCGAATGTCGTCCTGCGCCAGCAGCTCGAAAAGATAGCAGCACACCACCGCATCGAAGCTGGCGTTGCCGAACGGCAGGCTGCGCACGTCCACCGCGCCGCAGTGCGCCTGCGCTTTGGGGAAGGCCCGCCGCGCGCGCCGCTGGGTCATGGCCGCCATGTTCGGCGAAAGATCGATGCCGAAGGTTTCGCCCGCCGGATTCGCCTTCACCAGCCGGCCGAACATCTCACCCGAGCCGGTGGCCAATTCGAGCACCCGCATCCCGTTGCGGATGCCGGCGTGACGCAGCGCGCAGGCGTGCGCTCTCGAATGAAAAAAGAACGTGCTCACCGGATAGACCGACGCCAGCGTATCGTAAACCCGGCGCGTCCGTTCCGCGATGGTGCGCGGCATCTGGTCCGCGCGGGGAAGAAGAATCGAGTAGTTCAGATCGCTCAAATGCGGCTCCCGTTGTTCACAAACGTGTTCACCAGTGTTTCCGCCATCCCTGTACCGCTGGGCTGCTCGGGAAGCTCAATGCCCGTGCTGGTTCCTTCGCCGGGCCGGCTATCGATCCACATTTTGTAATCATCGCCGAAAAGGACCTTTAAGCGCTCGTTCACGTTACTGACGCCGATCCCCTGTTCAAACAGCATCGCCAGTTTCGCTTCCGGAATCCCCACTCCGTCGTCCTCCACCAGAATTTGCAAGCGACGGGCCACCAGGCGGCTGCGGACGCGAATCGTCCCGCCGTCTACTTTGCTCGAAAGGCCGTGGCGGATGCTGTTTTCAACCAAGGGCTGCAACAGCATGCTGGGCACCAGCAGATCCAGCGTGGCGGGATCGATCTCTTTCACGAAGCGCAGCTTTTCTCCGAAACGCACCATCTCGATGGCCAGATAATCGTCGACGAAAGAAAGTTCCTCGCCCAAGCTGGTCAAATTCTCCTGCTGGCGCAAAAGGCGGCGCAGAATTTTGGATAATTTGTACACCACTTGCCGCGCCTGGTCCGGATCCAGACGAATCAAGGAGGCCACCGAATTCAGCGTATTGAACAAAAAGTGGGGATTGATCTGCCGGCTCAGCGCCGCCAGCCGCGCCTCGTTCAAATGTAGCTGCTGCTGTTCCAGTTTTTTTTCGTTGCGATTGCTGTTCCAGATTTTGATCGGCAGCGCCGTGGCGAAAAGAGTGGTTGCGTAAATCGCCACGATCATCCCCGGCCCATCGTGAAATTGCTGTTCCAGCGAAAACGCCGATTTCACGAAATGACGCGACACCACCTGGCGCAGCATCTCCGCCAGCACGATCACCAGGACGCAGGCCAGGCTGAACGCCGGCAAACGGAGATCGCGCCGCCGCACCAGCCGCCACAGGCTCAAATCGGGAAACGGCGAGAATTGCCAGATCGCCTCTTTATTCGGCGCGACGTCGCGCAGCAACCCTCCCAGCACGCCCGCCGCTGCGAACAGAATCATCGACATCCATTCGCCGCGCCGCAGCACGGCGGCGAGCGGAATCAGCACGCCGGCGAGCAGTCCCGTTACGTAGCCGCCGAGCATGCCCATGGCCAGGCTTCCCTCCAGGCCCAGATCGAGCGCCTGGTACGAATTCGGCTCGATCACCCGCGCCAGCACGCCGGTTCCGAAAATAGCCGAGCACACCAGCGCCATCTGCACGCGCTGCGCCAGCGTCCGTTCTTCGCGCATCAGCATGCGCTGAAACCGTCCGCTGCGGGTTAGAATGCTGGCCAGCGACGCCGCCACGGCGAGCTTCACCAGCAGAATCACCAAGTGCTGCGAAACCATAGAGGTGCGCTCAAAAAAGGGGACAGACCGCCGTGTCCACACTCACCGCCTTTGACGGCTTTGAATCTCCATTTCGGAGACAGCGTAGTCTGTCCCTTTTTTTGAGCAGCCTCATAACCTGCCACGCATCATTATAATGAAAGTACCCGCCTGGAATGTCTCGTCAAGTTCAGTTGCGCAAGATCGCCGAAGCTGATTTCCCCAGCCGTTTCGGACATTTCCGGATTTTCGGCTTCAGCCATGGCGATGAAGAAGCCGTTGCTTTGCAAATGGGCGATTTATCCACGGGCCCGCCCCCGCTGGTGCGAATCCATTCCGAGTGCCTCACCGGCGACGTGTTTCACAGCCTGCGCTGCGATTGCCGAGCGCAGCTTGAGCTGGCGCTCCAGTCCATCGCCAACGAAGGACGCGGACTGATCGTTTACGAGCACCAGGAAGGCCGCGGCATCGGTCTGCTGAACAAACTTCGCGCTTACGAATTGCAGGATCACGGCGCCGATACCGTGGAAGCGAACGAACGGCTCGGCTTCGACGCTGACCTGCGCGGCTACGAATTGCCGGGCGAAATCTTGCGCTTCTTCGGACTTGCCGCGGTGCGGCTGATGTCGAATAATCCGGAAAAGATTCAGGCTCTCGAACGCGCCGGCGTCCGCGTGGTGGAGCGAGTGCCGTGCCTGGTCGAGCCGGTCGAATCAACCGAAGATTATCTGCGGACGAAAAAAGAGAAACTGGGCCACTTGCTCGATCCGGTGTAGATCAACTGGATCGTTTGACCAGCACTTGCAGTTTCGGCGCCGGCTTTTTTTCGGCCGTCAGCGAACGGACCTGTTCTTCCAGTTCCCGCTCCCGCGTCCGGTCCTGCACCAGACAGTAATGGCCGACATAGCGCGCCTTGTGATCGGCCGCCGCCACCAGCTTGATATTCAGCCACACGCGCGAACCGTCCACCCGCTGTCCCGGGCCATCGAAGGCGTAGACTCCAACCAGCAGCATCTGACTATATCCATCGCGCACGACACTGTGCTCCTCGGGCGGAAAGATTTTGTACCATTCCTTGCCGATCAGATCCGCGGGTGTGCTGCGCAGCGTGTCCGCAAGCGACTGGTTCACGGCTCCGAGCGTCCCGTCGCCCCGCACCCACGCGACGCCGCTTTGCACGTACTCGACCGCGACTTTTTTCGAAAACAGTTCATCGCTCAAGGGGATCTGCCGCCGCAGAACCCGCCGCAGAACGATGACCAGAACCGTCACTGTGCCTAAAAGATAGAGCCAAAGCATAAGAGTGGACTGCCTGTCCACTCTATCTATCGGCCGTTTTCGAAAGAGTATTAAGTAAGGCCGTCACCCCAGTACGCCCCGAAATTTGGGATCAGTGAAGCCCGGAAAGACGGTCCCAAGCTCGCGATTGCCCAGATGGCGCATCACCAGCTCGCCCAGCACGTCGCGAAAATCCGTGGTCAGGTTCAGGTCGCGATTTTCGTAGAGCTGCTCGTCCGCCATGCCGGGCCAGTCGCCATAGACTTTTCCGCCTTTGACGCCGCCGCCGAAGACGAACATCACGTTGGCGTGGCCGTGATCGGTGCCGCGATTGCCATTTTCGTGCGCCGTGCGCCCGAACTCGCTCATGGTCACCACGGTCACATCCGCCATGCGATCGCCCAAATCCTGATAGAACGCGGCCAGCGTGTCGCCGAAATTCGCAAGCAGGTTGGGGAGCTGTCCCACGCTCGCTTTCTGCCCCACTTCATTGACGTGCGTGTCCCATCCGCCAACGTCCGTAAAGGCGACTTCCAGCCCCACGTCGGATTTGATTAATTGCGCGATCTGCCGCATCGATTGTCCCAGCCGTCCGCTGGCATAATTGGCGCCGTTGGCCGGCGTGTAGCCCTGTTTCTGAATCGACTGCATCAGCTCGACGGCCTCGAAGGTTTCGCGTCCGGTCCCGTTGAGAATTTTATCCGCGGTATCCTCATACATCGCTTCAAAGGTGGATGCGCCGCGCGGATCCCGCACCTGAAAATCGTTCAGATTGGCGATCGCCACCGCGTCATTGCGGCCGCGCAGCGTGCGCGGCAGATCGGGCGTGACGCTGACCGCGCGCACCGGCGATTCGCGCGGTTCTCGCGGCAGCGCGCGATTGAGCCAGCCGTCGCTGGTCGCCTTTCGTCCCGGCGTGCCCGATTCCATGTAATCCTGCGCATCGAAATGCGACCGCGTCGGATCGGGTGAACCAACGGCGTGGACAATCGCCAGGCGCCCGGAATCGTAAACCGGCTTCAGCGATTTGAGCGACGGATGCAGCCCGAAAAACCCGTCCAGGTCGATCGCCGCATCGGGCGTGCCATCGGGACGCGGCACGGCGATGGTCGGGCGCAGATCGTAATAGCGCGGTTCGCCATGCGGCACCACAACGTTCAAACCGTCGACGGCGCCGCGCTGAAAGATCGCGACCAAAACCTTCTTGCGTGGGCTCGGCGCGTCTTGTGCGTACAGCGCGCGCGAGAGCCAAACCGGCGTCGACCCGACGCCAAACATCGCCATCGCGGAACTTTTTAAAAAAATACGTCGATTCATTTGCCCGATACTCCTTTACCACGCCCGGCCGCGAGCCCTTCCGCCATCCTGACAATTCCAAACCACTACCGCCGCTGAAAATCCGGTGAACCCAGCACCAATCCCGCCACCAGCGCCGGCGTGGCGGCGTTCGGATCTTTGGTCTTCTGATCGGCCAGCGCCCGCTCGATCGCCGCCCGGGTCGCCTCGGTCGGATCCGTAAACAAAACCAGCCGCGCTGTCGCCCGCGGATCGTCGTCAAAGCGACTCGCGTCCACTTTCACTCCCGGAAAATGATTCTGCGCCAGCGCCAGCGCGAAGTTCATGCGTCCCAAAAGCGACGCCGAGCTGACCCATTCGGCATTCGCGTTGGAATAACCGGTCGGCTCGATTTTGCGATACAGCGGCTCGCCCAATTGCCCCACGCGCTGCGCCAGCGGAAACGCGTAATCGACCTCGGCGCCGGTCGCGCGGACCGCGCTGGCGATCACTTCGAGCGGCGTCTTCACCTTCGCCCGATACGCGCCGGCCGAGAAAAATTCCTTCGATTCGAGCATGGTCCTCATCACTTCGCGCAAATCGCCGTGCGTTTTTGCGAACGTTTTGGCCATGCGGTCGATCAATTCCGGCGGTGGATTGTCGGCGACAAAACGCTGCGCCAATTCCTGCGAGATATGCCGCGCTGTCGCCGGACTGTTGGCCAGAATATCGAGCACTTTTTCACCGTCGTCCCTGCCGCCGCCGGCGGGAATGGTCACGCCGAGAACCACTTTTTCGCCCTTGTCGTGCAGCCGGTCGTTATAGAAAAAATCGCCGCCCTGCCGCGGATTGCGAATGGTCCAGCCGGTGAAGCAGCGCGCGACCTCCGTCACATCCTGCTGCGTATATCCGCCGTCGACGCCGAGCGTGTGCAGCTCCATCAGCTCGCGCGCGTAATTTTCATTCAATCCGCGCCGCGCTGCGCGCGGGTTCTGCCGCACCCGCTCCGGCGCCACGCTCTGCCAGTTGTCGAGATAAAACATCATCGCCGGACTGGTGGCCGTGGCTTCCAGAAGATCGCGGAATTTGCCGAGCACATGCGGCCGGATGGCGTCGCGTTCATAGGTCGGCACCAGGAAGCGGTCCGCGCCCTTGTCGAAATTCACGTTAAAGTGATTGAACCAGAAATCCGCCAGCTCCTCTTCAAGCTGGCGATTGCTGAGAATCGCGCGATACAGTTTCGCCTCCGCCAGATCATAAAACACGAGCTGCTGCGGCTGGTTCGCCAGCAGCAATTTTCGCCGGACCACCGGACTGGCAAACGGCATCAACTGATTGCGAAGCTGGGGCGGCATGGCGATGATCACGTCGTCGATTCGGTCTTCCGGAATCGAGGCGAGCAGATCGTATTTCTGACGCGGCGTGCCGTTGCGCAGCGTCCGCATTTCCGGGCGCGTCAGCAGTTGCGGGAGCGGCACGGCCGGCTGCATCGGCCCGTTCGCTTGCTGCCCTCGTTTGATATCGAACCGTTGAACCAGTCGTTCGACGGCTGCGCGCGCGATGGGATCGTCGGGCGGTTTTTCGACGCCCATCGCCACGGCTCGCACCAGTTGCGGCGAGGGATACGCCGCCACCGTCTGGGCCTGCGTCATGCGCAGCGATTGCAACGGCGCGAGTTTTTCCGCCAGCTCCGGATTTTCTCTGATGCGCTCCGGGCGAAGCTGCAGCTCGATCCATTTTTTGACGCCCATTTTGCGGACCATTTCGACATCGCCCGGGCGCGGCCCGAAGGTCAGACGGTCGAGCGCGTGAATCACCTGATCATCTGTAGAAAGCTTCTTTTTAAACTCGGAAAAGTCCGCCGCGGCTTTCCTGGCGGTTCGGGCCGGCAGCGCCAAAGCACAGAAAAACAAGGCGAATGCCAGTGTCTTGCGCATCCAGATCCAATCCTCTACCTTAGTTAAACGCCGAATTGTAAAAAAAGTTGGGCAGCTAAGCTAATTTTCATCGGTCTCTGAAATACCCGAGAAAAACACCTCCGTCAGGCGATATACTCCGACTGTGACACTACAAAATCTGAAAACCTTTCTTTCGCGGCGAATTTTGATCACGGTGGCCGGCGCTGCTCTTGTCGGCGCCGCTCTGCTTGCCCAGAACCCCGGCGTGAAGCGCGTGATCATCACCCGCGCGGATGTGTCGGTTCCCGGCCGCGAAGCCGTGATTGCACGCGCTGAGATCGCGCCGGGGCAGCACGTCGGCAGACATACTCATCCGGGAGAAGAAATCAGCTACGTCATGGAAGGTGAAGGCGAAATTCTGATCGACGGTAAACCGCCGCTGCACGTCAAGGCCGGCGAAGGTTTCGTGATTCCGTACGGCGCGATCCACGACGCCCGCAACACCGGGACTGTTCCCTTCAAACTTTCGGTGGTGTATCTGGTCGAAAAAGGCAAGCCGATCGCCACGCCGGTTCGCTAGATTCCGCCGTCCGTCTTCGTACGGTCTTCTCCTTTCGTCGAATCGTTCACGAAACGCCCGCAGCCTATTGCACGTTACCGCAAATGACGATTCAAAATGCTTGTAGAATAGAAACTTAATTGGACCGGATGTGATTGCGCCCACAGATTTCACGCAATTGTTGACCAGGTTCCGTAACGGCGACAAAACTGCGCTCGATCGCATGACGCCTCTTCTGTATGAAGAACTACGGCGCCTGGCGCGCCATTTTCTTGCCGCCGAAAGCCCGGACCATACGCTGCAACCCACCGCGCTCGTTCACGAAGCGTATCTCCGTCTGGTGGATCAACGCGCCGTCGATTGGCAGAATCGCGCGCATTTCCTGGGCGTCGCAGCCAGCATGATGCGCCGCATTCTGATCAATCACGCCCGCGCCAACCAGGCGGCCAAAAGAGAAGGCTACGCGCACGCGGTTTCGCTCGAAGACGCGCTGGGCGTATTCACCAATCCGCAGGTGGACGTGCTCGAGCTCCATCGCGCCTTGCAAGAACTGGCGGAAATCGATCCACAGCAGGGCCGCGTGGTGGAACTGCGCTATTTCGGCGGGTTGACCATTGAGGAAACCGCGGAAGTGATGGGGATCTCCCCCGCCACGGTGAAGCGCGAGTGGAGCACGGCGCGGCTGTGGCTGCTCCAGAAAATCGAAGGCTCGCCCCTGCAATTAAAAAAATGACCGCGTCGCGCTGGGGGGAAATTAAATCGATACTCGCCGAAGTGCTCGAACAGCAACCCGCCCATCGCGAAGCCGCGCTCGATCGGCTGTGCGGGGAGGATTCGGATCTTCGCGGCGAGGTGGAATCTCTGCTCGCCTTCGAGCAGCAAGCCGGCGCCATGCTCGATTCGGCCGTCGCTCCCGGCGCGGCGCTTCGTCCGGACCTTGCGGCGGCGCCCGAATCGATCGGCCCGTACAAAATTCTGCGCGAGATCGGACGCGGCGGAATGGGCGTGGTCTATTTGGGCGAACGCGCCGACGGGGAATATCGCAAGCAGGTGGCCATCAAGCTGATCACCACCGGCCGCGGCGATCAATCCATGGTCCGCCGCTTCCGCCGTGAGCGCCAGATCCTGGCCCAGCTCGAGCATCCCGGCATCGCCCGTCTGCTGGACGGCGGCGCCACCGCGGAAGGCCAGCCATACTTCGTCATGGAGTACAGCGACGGCTTCCCGCTGCTGAAATATTGCGGAGTCAATCAGCTTTCGCTCGCCGATCGTCTGGATCTTTTTTTAGAAATCTGCGGCGCGGTGGCCCACGCGCATCAACGGCTGATCGTCCATCGCGACCTGAAACCCGGCAACATTCTGGTGGCCGGCGGCCATCCCAAACTGCTCGATTTCGGACTGGCGCGGGTGCTCGACGCCGGACCAGGCGACGACATCACGCAGGCCGGCCTGCCGATCATGACGCCGGCCTACGCCAGTCCGGAACAGATCCGCGGCCAGGCCGATTCGGTCTCCTGCGACGTTTACTCGCTGGGCGTGATTTTCTTCGAGCTGCTCGCCGGCAAGCGTCCTTATGAAGTTCCCGCCGGCTCCCTGACCGAAATGGTTCGCATCGTTTGCGAACAACCGCCGCGCCGTCTTTCCGAAGCCGCCGCCGATGAGCGCGCACGCCGGCGTTTGCGCGGCGATCTCGAAAATATCGCTGCCAAGGCCCTCGAAAAGGATCCGCGCCGGCGCTACGCGAGCGTGGGCGAGTTCGCCGCCGACATTCGCCGTCACCGCGCTGGCCTGCCCGTGCGTGCGCGTCCGGCCACCTTCACCTATCGCGCCGGAAAATTTTTGCGCCGTCATCGCGTGGCCGTTCCCGCGGTGCTCGCCGCCGCCGCGCTGATTGTGGCGTTCGCCGGCACGACCTGGTGGGAAGCGCGCCGCGCCGAACGCCGGTTCGAAGACGTCCACAACCTGGCGCATTCGGTGATGTTCGAGCTGCACGACGCGATCGCACCGCTCGCTGGATCGACCGCCGCGCGTCGTCTGCTGGTCGCCCGCGCGCTCGAGTACCTGGAACGCCTTTCGCGCGAATCTGGAAGCGACGCGAAGCTCGCCCGCGAAGTTGCGCTCGGCTATGAGCGGATCGGCGTGGTGCAGGGCGCTGCCTACCAATCGAATCTCGGCGACTACGCGGCGTCGCTCGAGAGCCTTCGCAAATCCGCCGCCATCCTGGAACGGCTGGCCGCACAGGATCCGCGGGACGAGACTTTGCGGCGCGATTATTTGCGCGTTCTGAATCGCCTGCCGAGCGCCTACAGCGCCGCCGGCGATCATGCCCACGCCGCCGAGTGGGCGGCGAAATCCCTGGCGCTGGCCGAAGCGGATTACGCGTTTCATTCGGGCGATCCGGCGGCGCTCAGCCAGCTTATGATGGCGGTTTCCCGATATGGCGATTTTCTGGCCGATCAATCGAAATACCAGGAAATGGTTCCCGTCCGGCAGCGTGCGCTGCAACTCAGCGAGCGACTGGCAGCCGCGAATCCCGGCGACGCCAACCGCCAGCGAAACCTCGCGCTGGCTCATAAGAAACTGGCCGCGCTTTATGGCGTTCTGAATCGTCTGGACGAAAGCCACGACGAATATGAAAAAGCGCTGGCCATCGATCTCGCCCGAAGCGACCGCGACACTCCGGAGGCGCGAACGGATCTCTCGTTCGATTACAGCGATCTCGGGTGGCTCCTGCTGCGACAGGGGCAAGGCGCCGCGGCGCTTCAGGCGAATTTTAAAGCGCTACGGCTTCGCGCCGCGCTGGCGCAGGCCGATCCTAATGACCTTCGCGTCGCGCGCGCGGTGGCGTCCAGCACGGAGCGAATCGCCGGCAACTATTCCGGCCTGGGCGATTTGGATCATTCCGTCCAGTGGTCCCGCGAAGCCATTGCCCAATGGAAGAAACTCGCGGACCGGGAGACCACTTGGTCCACCGTAACTTCGCTCGCCGACACTCACGCCGAGCTTGCGGAAACCTACCAGCGGTTCGCGCCGAAAAAGCATCCGGAGCTTTGGAAAAGCGCGGCCGCCGAGTTTCAAACCGCCACGCTGCTCTATACCGGATTGCGCGATAAAGGCGTGCTTCCGCGGGCTCTTGATAAGCAGATCACGAGATATTCCGAAGCCGCCGCCCGCTGCCGCGCCGCAGCGAGCAACTGAAACGTTCGCGGCCCTCCCTGATTGAAGATCGGAAATTTTGTGCCCACCCGGTATGAATGAACTACCCACCTAAGCTTCGAGTCACGTCTCAAAGCAAAATGAACATAGCGGCGGCACGGAATCGAAACATCGCTGGCCGTCATGGGTCCCGCCAGAAGTCGCGCCGCAGTGAAGTGGTGTGCGGCACCGTCAGCACGATTCAATTCCTTCCGGCGAGAAGGTCCTTCAGGATGCGGTGCACACGCTGCCGCCGATCGCGGTTCGCGATGCAGTTCACCGCGTCCAGCGCCAATCGCAAACTCAGTGCGTATTCTTCCGGCATTCCGCCCAGCAGATCGATGCGGGCGGATTCCAGGTGTTCGCGCAGCAACTCACATTGGCTTTCGGAAGGATCGCTCAGTTCGTTAATCGCTTCGTCGAGATGGGAAACGGTGCTTTCGACGGGCATTCTACTGAGTCAGACTCTTCAACCTTGCGCGTGCTTCAGAAAAGTAACTCGCCGGTATCGTTCAACCGGATCAGGCGCGCGCCGCAGTCTTTTTCGAGCACGCTCAGCGATGCCGGGCTGATTTCGACGCGCGGTGATAAATCGAGCGGGACGCCGGTGTAATGGCAGATCGCGGCGCGAATCACATCTGCGTGAGACACCGCCGCCACCATGCGTCCGTGAAATTCGTGCGAAATTTTTTCGAAAAAACGTTACCACGCGGCTTTGCACCTGGATCATCATTTCGCCCCCGGGAATTCTCGTGCCGCTGCGAAACGTATTAAACAGTTTCCACGGGGGTTCGCCGGCCAGATCGCGGAATTCACGGCGACGATCATTTTTTTCCTGGCCCGCAGGATATCGCCTGGGACCTGGCTGCAACGGCCATTGATTTCTCCCTGGACGACCCCTCGGTCCTGCTGGACGCCTACGCGAGTGAGTCCGGCGATCGTTCCATGCGCCGCCGTTTCCCGTCTTACGCGCTTTGCCCGAGCCGCGGCGCGTTACCTCGCCCAGATTGAGCGCTACACCGCTTTGAGCGCGCCGATTCTCTGAAGCTCTTCGCGTGTCAACTCGCGATATTTTCCAATTTCGAGCGACCCGATTTCAAGGGGGCCGATCCGGGTGCGCACCAGTTTTAAAACCTTCGCGCCAACCGCTTCCACCATTCTTCGCACCTGCCGGTTGCGGCCTTCGGTGATCGTGATTTCGAAAAATGTGTAGCGCGCCGATTCGCGAATGCGCGCCACCTGTGCCGGCCGCGTGGGGCCGTCGGCGAGCTCGATTCCATGGCGCAAACGGTCAAGCTGTTCTTCGCTCAGCAACGCGTTCGCCTTCACCAGGTACGTTTTCGGCACCTTCGATTCAGGACTGGTTACGCGATCGCCGAATTCGGTATCGTTGGTCAGGATCAGCAGCCCGCTGGTGTCCAGATCGAGACGGCCGGCGGGAAAAACCCAATCCTCCAAATCCGCCAACAGATCGTACACCGTCGGCCGGCCCTGCGGATCTTTATAGGTGGTCAGATAACCTTTCGGTTTATACAGCAGCAGATAAATTTTTCGCCGCGACGTAACCGGCCGCCCGTCGAACGTCACGCGATCGCGCGCCAGATCGATCCAGGCGTCGGCCGATTGAACTTCCTTGCCGTTCACCTGCACGCGTCCGGCGGCGACCCATTTTCTTGCTTCCGTGCGTGAGCCAAGACCGGCTTTCGACAACACCCGGTCGAGCGTCTTGAGTTTGGCTTGCCGCAATTCTTATGATCGTACGGTCCTTGAAGGCGTGGTACGCGGAGCCGGCCGCGCCGCGGACGTGATCCGGCGACTCTGCCGCGCATCCGCAGGCCGGAGGAGAACCCGCTTGCCAGCGCGCGCGGCTAAGCGCCGGACGTTTGTTAACAACAGTGGCGCACAGAGCCGCGACCGGCAGGGAGCGGGTTTTCAAGTTTTTCGGAAACTCTCGGAAAGCGATCGCTGCGCCCGGTGACACCAGCGACGCAAGTAAAACCCAACCGCAGGAAGCGGCGGACCGCCGGTCTTTTCTACAGACTCCTGAAGTTCAAATATCCAGCCGCGCCGTCGCGTCGCCGAACTGATCGAGCTTCACTCCCATCCGATCCATGATCGAAAGCGACAGGCTGCACATCTTGCGGTTGTCGTCGCTTTCCTTGGTGAAATCGAGCACGCGGCCGGTCTTGAGCGTTCCGCCGAGCCCGCCCACCAGCACCAGCGGCAGCCGCGTGTTGTCGTGCTTCCGGCCAATCCACAGGTTCGACAGCCACATCAAACAGGAATGGTCGAGCACCGTCCCGCTGCCCTCCGGCATCGAATTGAGCTTCGTCGCCAGATAGGCAAGCTGGCTCACATGGAACCGCGCGATGCGCTCGTAGCCGTCCGAAAGATTATGATGCGAAGCCGCGTGGTGGCCTTCTTTCACGTCCAGGAACGGGTAATAACAAGCCGACAGATCGCGCGCCAGAAGCAGCGACGCGATGCGCGTCTTGTCGGTCTGAAACGCCATGGCAATGATGTCGCACATCAGCCGCGTGTGATCGCGGAAATCCTCGGGCATGCCATTGGCCGGACGCTCCATCGTAAACAGCGCCTTGTTCTGGCCCTTCGCCGCGTCCTGCGCCTTATCCAGACTCTTGCGCATCTTCTCGACGCGCGTCTCCATTTCACGCACGCTGCCCAGATATTCGTCGATCCGCAGCTTATCGCCGGAGCTGACCTGCCGCTCCAGCGTTTCCGCCCGATCCTTCACCCGGTCGAGAATGCTCAAATTGCGAAGCTGGCCGCGATTTTCAAACAGCGCATCAAACGCCAGCGACGGATAAACCTCCACCGGCACCGGCGAATCCGGACTGTGCCAGGAAATGTGCGAGCTGTAGGCCAAAGAAAAATTGGTTTCGTGATAACCGGTCATCGGCTGCTCGCAGGCGAGCACCATGCTCGGCAGCGGCGTATCCTGGCCGACGTGATCGGCCAGCACCTGATCCACCGAGACGCCGGAATGAATGATCGCGCCCTTTTGAATATGCGTGCCGGTGAGCAGACCGCCGGTCTGCGCCGGATGAATCCCCTGCCCGGTGCTGTTCTTGTTGAACAGCCCGTCGATGACGATCAATTTGTCCTTGAGCGGCTCGAACACCGACAGCGTCTTGCTCAGCTTCATCCCCGCGCCGGAGCCTTCCGCGCTCCAGTGATTTTCATTGATGCCGTTGCCCATGAACAGCACCGCGAAGCGCTTCGGGAACGTCTCTTTGGCCGGCGTATCGGCGAAGGCGGAAAACGTTTCGAGCCACGGCAGAGCCATGGTTACCCCGGCGCCGCGAAGAACGGCACGGCGTGAAATGGAATGAGAGGATTTGTGCGGAGCCACTTCAATCACCTTTCTTTTGCGTAGTCATTCGTTCGGTCAATTCGGTATCTCGTCGATCTAAAAACTGCGGGCTGGTCACGATCGCATCCACCAGCGAGGAAACCCGGTAATGATCCGCCGCCAGCCGCGATTCCATATGCTCCACCAGCGGCTCATCGGACAGCAGCAGCGACCGGCTCAACGCGAAGCTCAATAATTTTCGCGTGAAATTATCGATAAATTCCTGTTGCCGGCGCTCGCGGATGTAAGCTTCGACGCCCGCCAGTCCGTCCGCCTCGACGCCGCCGGGCAAATCAGCCTTGGTATCGACCGGCCGCCCGGCCAGATCCACCGTTCGCGCTTCGCCCACCGGTCCGTAGCCTTCAAACGCCAGCCCGAAAACGTCGAATCGTTCGTGGCACGAAGCGCACGCCGGATTCTTGCGATGCGCGGCCAGCTCGTCGCGAATCGACAGGACCGATTTCGATTCGTCGCTCGGCAACTCCGGAACCACCGGCGGCGGAGGCGGAATCGTCTCGCCCAGAACGTCATGCACCACCCAATATCCGCGCTTGACGGGACTGGTTCGCAATCCCGGCGAAGTGTCGGTCATGAACACCGCCATCCCCAGCAGCCCGCCGCGCTTATATTGGCTGGCATCGTCCACGCGAACCCAGTTGTCGTTTCCACCCGCGACCGCCGGCATTCCGTAATGCTTCGCCAGCACCGGATTGACAAACGCGTAATTGCCGTACAGCAGATCGAGCAGTGAGCCGTCGCTCTGAAACACGCTCTGAACAAAATGGATCGGCTCCTGAAACATGGCTTCGCGCAGATCATTATTAAAGGTCGGGAAGCGCTGCCGGTCGACGCTGTTGTAATCCTCAAACTGGCGAAACGCGAACAGGTTTCCCGCAAATTCGGTCACGAATCCGCGCGCCCGGTCGTCCTGTAACATGCGCCGCACCTGCCCCAGCAGCACGCTGCGCTTTTCCAGATCGCCCGCCGCCGCATGATCGAGCAGTTCCTGATCCGGCATGGTGGACCACAAAAAATAACTCAACCGGCTGGCCAGCGCATAACTCGATAGCGGACGCACCGGCACCGCGGGCGCATTCTTACGCGAGAGGCGGGAAGAAATTTTGGCGTTCGGATCCAGCAGGTCTAACCGGAAGCAAAAATCGGGCGCCATCAAAATTGCCACGACCGATTCTCGCATCGCCTGCTCGTGGGTCATCTCGCTCTTGGTTCGAAGTTGGTGGTAATAGGCGAGAATATCGTCGCGCTCGGGCTGCGACAGCGGCCGGCGATAGGCCCGCGCCGCGAAATTCAGCAGCCATTCGAGCTGCGCCGGCTGGGCATCAATACGCATTTTTTCGACGCGCCGCAGCGTATCGTTCACGCGTTGAAAGTGATCGCGAATCGCTTCCACCGCCACCGGATCGTTGTGCGGATTGGCCTGCGCCTTGGCGACATATTTATCGCGCAGCCCGAAAATGATCTTCGGGTCGGTCAAGGAAACATCGTCCGGCCGCGGGCTGCCCGCTTCGGCGCCTTTGCCGTCTACTTCGCCGCTTTCGTTGTCGTAATACTGAATCCAGGTGCGCGCCGTGTAATCGGCGATGAAATCGAACTCGTCCCACAACCGGTTCAGTTCCTTCTGCCCCTGATCGTCGAGGATCAACTGCATCAGCGCCGTATCGTCGCGGAAATAACCCATCACGTTGTGATAGCCCGCGCTCAGCAGACGGCCTTTGTCTTCGGAATCGTCCGGAAAATAGCGGCCGCGTTCCTTGACGTAAAACTGGTCCGGAAAAACGTTCGCGAATCGCTCAAACGACGCCTGATAGCGAGCATGTTCAGCCGCCGGAACCACCAGATCGGGATCGTCGAGGCGCGAATCGCGAATCATCGCGGCCCAGCGATACGCCGACTCCCGGTGCAGCCCCGGATATTTCGGGATGGGCACATAATCCGGCGGCGGCGCGTCGTCATCGCGCAGCGCGTTCGGATCGGAATCGCGCCGATGCTCGGCGAATTCCCGCATCTTCCAGTTGATCAGCGGCTGGGAGGCGGCCGGCAATCCCTTGACGATCGGCGCGGCGTATTGCATGCCCGTATCGTTCCGGATGCGCACCACGAAATCGCGCATGTCCACGCATTGCGCGCGCACCTCGTTCTCGCTCGCGCCCGGCGCCGGCAGCGCCCGCCACATCGCCTGCAATTTCGCGATCGGCCCCACTTCCTGCTTCTGCTGCGCCTCCGGCTCATCCAGCAGCGTCCACACCATCTTCAGATATTTCGGGCTGACCTTCGCCTGGGCCGCGATCTCATCCAAAGATGCGCCTGATTTGCCAAGCGCCCGCCGATGCTTGTAGCGCCACGCGGCCTGAAAATAATCGGCAAAATCGGTGGGCTGGCTCAGATAGAAATCCACGATGCGCTGAATCGTGTATTTTTCCCGATCGGTTTCGACCAGCATCGGATACGGCGCAAACGTGACTCCGTCCGGCGTCAGCACCATGTGATCGCCCACTTCGCGCGCCGCTTGCAGATATTTTTTGAGCAGCGTCGGCGACATCGACAGCGATTCGCCGGAATTTTCAAAGCCCTCCGGATCGGACGGATCCACCGGAAATTCGCGCGCCGGGTGCATATCGACACCGGTCAGATCGCGAATGGTGTAATCGTATTCGGCGTTGCTCAGCCGCCGCGCCAGCACCGGACCGGGATCGCCCGCGTTGCGCCGCTCTTCATTGAGACGCATCGCCTGAATCCACGCGATCACCTGCTGGCGAGCCTCCGCCGTCGGCTGCGGCATGCCCTTGGGCGGCATCTGCTGCGCGGTCAATTTTTTGATGACGGTGCCCCAGCGCAGATAATCCTGGGCGACCATATCGACCGTGGTATAAGATTTCAGGTCAAATCCCGCGGCCGGCGACGCGCCGCTATGGCAGGCGGCGCAATATTTCGCCACAAACGGGCGAACAGTGGAGTTGAACTGCTGATCAAGCCCCGCGGCGGTTCTTGACCCGCCCAGCATCGCCGAACTCGCGACAACTCCTGCACATAACGCGGAAACAATTCGCATGACGGACTACGACCATCAGACTAAGACGCATCATTATTCTATACGTCGCTGGCGGTGAGCGCAACGGTACCGGTTCGGGATGCGCCCCCGCCATCACTGGCGGGGCTATAACGGGTTCTACAGCCCCGCCAGTCGTGGCGGGGGCTCTCCAAGCTTCAGGCTCAACGCCGATTTCCGGCAGTGGCCCATGCCTGGAACCTAACCAAAGCATGCCCCGGTAACCGGAATATCCGGCGCATTTAATCATCTTTCGGCGAAAGATCCAGAGCGATCCCATCTACCCGCTCCTCCGGCCTGATCGCGAGCTCTCTCGCCAGCGTTGGCGCGATATCCACGGTGCTGGCCGGCGCCAGCCTCTCCTCGCCTTTCCACGGGCCCCAAAAAATGATCGGCACCCGCCGATCGTAATCATAAGCGCTGCCGTGCTGCGCCGGATCGTAACCCGGCGGACCGCCGCGTTCCACCAACGGATTGAACGCCAGCAAAATCTCTCCCGCGCGCTCCGGCGCAGCGCTGAATTTCAGCCTGTACAGCAAATTCTCCTCGCGCGGATCGGCGAATCTTTTTTGCGGCAGCGCGGCGATTTCATCGTAGGCCGCCGCTACCGCAATATCCGGCATCGACCGCACAATCTTCACCACCCTCGCGATCGCTTCTTTAAAATCGCCCAATTGCGGCGCCAGCGCGGGATTCAAATAAATCTCATCCGGATCGTGTTCATCGCCGATCAGCAATACGTCCTGATCCGAATGAAATTCCTTCCGCACCCGCGATTGCAGTTCCTTGATCCACGCCGCGACGTCGATCCGTTTGGCGGGAATGCCCTGGTCCTGTAACCGCTCGGCGAAATCCAGCCCGCCATGATCCGCGCTCAGCACCACTTCAATCGATCTTCCGCCCGCCTGAACGCGATCGAAAAACACCCCCAGCCTGCGATCCAGCCGCCGGATCTGGTCGAGCATCTCCGGGCCGCTGTTCCCGTAAGCATGCTCCAGCGCATTTGTCGCGGAAAGGCCGACGGCCAGCAGATCGGTGTGGCCTTCACCCAAATGCTCATTGCGGATCAGCGCTTCGGCCGCATCCAGAGTCACGTCGTCGAAAAATGGCGAAGCCCACCAGCGCCGCCAAAAACTTCCATCCGGCGTTTCTTTGAATAAATATCCGCCCTTGGCCTGCATCCCGAGCCCGGCCGTCTGAATCAACCGCGGAAGCCGGCTGATCACCGGCGTATTGCCGGCCATCCAGCGGCCCGGATACGTGAGTCCATCGTCCGGGCCCATCGGCGTCCAGGTGATGCTTTTATTGCGCAGATCGGCGAGCAGATTTTGATCGAACTCGGTCAGCCAGCCGGGAAGTTTTTTGGTATACGCCGTCGAGCTGGTGAATCCGAAGCCGTCCTGAAACCAATACACGCCGTCCGCATTCGGACCGGCCATCAGAATCGCCGCGCGATCCTTTCCCGCGATCGAAAATACGCGGCTGCCGGGAATCTGGTGCTTCAACCACGTGCCCAGCGTCGTGCCCTTGAATCGCACCCCGCTCGATCCGGCTTTTCCCGTCGGATCGCCGAAATCGGTCACCTTCGAATCCTCGACGCAATAGATCATTTTCCCGGTCGTCCGGTCGCGCCACTGATTCGCCGGGATCCCGGTCGACGCCGGGTGCCTGCCGGACAATAAAACAGAATGTCCCGGTCCTGTTTCGGTGAAAGCGTGCTCCTGAAACCCGTTCTCGAAGAATACGCCTTCGCGTTCGAGTTTCCCTAACCCGCCGGGCAGCCCGCCGCCGTAGCGATCCATAATTTCGCCGGACAACATATCCACGGAAATCAGGATCACCAGGTCGGGCCGTTTAGGCGCATCCGCGCCGCGCAACAGCAAAGCGAGCGCCAGAAAACCGCACATCTGTTTCATGTTGTCCCTTTATATCAAAGTGTTATCATCGGGAAACTTGAAAGGATCCAGGCTCATGGCGCTCACCATTACGGGGCTCTCGAAAACATATCCAAACGGCGTGCAGGCGCTGAAAAATTTGACCCTCTCGATCGGCAATGTGATGTTCGGCCTTCTCGGCCCCAACGGCGCCGGGAAAAGCTCGCTGATGCGCACCATCGCTACGCTTCAGGACCCCGATTCCGGTTCCATCGATCTCGACGGAATCGACGTGCTCAAAAATAAAAATGAAGTCCGCAGAGTTTTGGGCTATCTGCCGCAGGAATTCGGGGTCTATCCCAAAATTTCCGCGGTCGACATGCTGCGGCATATCGCCGTGTTGAAAGGCGTGGTCAACAAATCGGAGCGCGGCCAGATGGTGGACGCGATCCTCAACCAGACCAATCTCTGGGACGTGCGCAAAAAAGCCCTCAGCACCTTTTCCGGCGGCATGAAACAGCGTTTCGGCATCGCCCAGGCGCTGCTCGCCAATCCCCAGCTGATCATCGTCGATGAGCCGACCGCCGGCCTTGATCCAACCGAGCGCAACCGTTTCCTGAATCTCTTGAGTTCCATCGGCAGCAACGTCACCGTGATTCTTTCGACGCACATCGTCGAAGATGTCCGCGAACTGTGCCCGCGCATGGCCATCATCTCCAACGGCGAGTTGCTGCTCGAAGGCGCCCCCGCGGAAGCGCTCGATTCGCTGCGCGGAAAAATCTGGAGCAAAGTGGTCTCGAATGAAAGCGAGCTTCGCGCCATCGAGAGCGCGTTCCATATTGTCTCCAGCCACCTGCTCGGCGGCCAGCATGAGATCCGGATCTTCTCCGAAACCGATCCCGGCGACGGCTTCGCCCCGACCGACTCGACCCTCGAAGACGTTTACTTCGTAACCCTAAGCGGCGCGGCGCGGAACTAATCGGGAAAAAACGCCATGAAAATGTTTTGGGAGTTTTTCACCTTCGAGCTGAAATTCCGCTTCAAAAGTCCTTCCACCTATATTTACTTCGCGGCCTGGTTCGCCCTGAATGTTTTCGACATCGCGGCCGAAAATTTCGGCCCGATCGGCAACGGCAAGGTTCTGCTCAATGGCCCGTACGCGAACAGCTTCATCGACATCAACGTCAGCTTTTTCGGCCTGATCGTCGTCGCGGCGATCTTCGGAACCTCCATCCTGCGCGATTTTCAGCGCGACACCGTGCAGATCCTGTTCACCAAGCCCATTTCGAAGCTCGCCTATCTCGGAGGCCGCTGGGCCGGATCGTTCGTCGCCACCGTGTTCGCGTTTTCGGGCCTGCTGTTCGGCGAATTTTTCGGCACGCTGGCGCCCTGGGCGGACCACACCCGCATCGCGCCGAATCATCTCGCCTGGTATCTCCAGCCGTTTTTCTCGATCATCGTGTTCCAGATTTTTTTCATGGGATCGCTGTTCTTCCTGATCGCCGCTCTCTCGCGCCGGATTTTCATCGTGTACTTGCAGGGTGCGACCGTTCTGGTCTTATACCTGATCGGCCTCGCGGTTTTCATCTCCACGCGATCGCTGGAGCGCTTCTGGTCCGCCATCCTCGATCCGGTGGGCATCCTGTTGAGCGACGGCATCACGCGCTACTGGACGGTAGTCGAGCGCAACACGCTGCTCTTTTCCTGGTCCGGCATCTTTTTATACAACCGCCTGCTGTGGGGATCGGTCGGCGTGCTGTCTCTTCTCGCGCTATGGAAGTTTTTCCCGATGTCGGTGGAAGCCTTGACCACGCGCGCTTTCGGAAAACGCGCGGCGCAGGCGCGGGATCGCGACGTGGCCGAAGCCGCGCCGCGTCCCAGCCTGATCCCGGCGAAACTCCCGTTCGTGCATCGCATTTTCGGCCCGGCCACGACCTTCGAGCAATTCTCTTCTCTGGCGCGCCTGCGCGTCGTCAACATTGTCCGCGACATTCCCTTCTGGGCCATCGCCATTCTGCTGGCCGCATTTTCGCTGATCAACGGCCATTTCGCCGGCCGCATGGCAGACCGCAACGTCTGGCCGGTCACTTACCTGATGCTGCAAATGGTGGAAGGCAACGCGATGCTATTCCTGCTGATCGTCGCGACCTTTTACACCGCGGAGCTGCTCTGGCGCGAGCGCGACACCTCTTTTGCCGGAATCCACGACGCGCTGCCGATTTCAGAAACCACCGACTGGCTTTCGAAGTTCTTCGCGCTGTGCGTGGTCGAGTTTCTTCTGCTCACGCTGGCCGGTTTTTGCGGCGTCCTCTCGCAGGCCTTCTCCGGATATTACAAGTTCGAGCTGACGCAATACGGCAAGGAACTATACCTCATCGTTCTTCCGCAGGTGTTGATCTTCGCGCTGCTGGCGTTCTTCATCCAGACCCTGGTGCCGCACAAATTCATCGGCCACGGCATCGTCATCGGAGTTTTTGTCATCACCCCGATTCTTTTTAACTTCGGATGGCAAAACACGCTGTATCTGTTCGGCAATACGCCGCCCTACATTTACTCCGATATGAATGGCTACGGACATTTCGTTCAGGCGCTGCTCTGGTCGATCACCTACTGGCTGTCAATTTCCTGTGTTTTGGCCGTGCTGTCCATCGCTCTGGCACGCCGCGGACCCGAAGATGGTTTCCGCGCGCGTCTTCGTTTGTCCAAACAAAGGATGCCTCGCCTGATTCCCGCCGCCGCCCTATTTCTTCTCATCGCCGGCGGCAGCGGCGCGTGGTATTTCTACAACGCGCACGTTCTGAACGAATACCGCACCGCCAAAGACAACCGCGACATCGACGCGTCGTATGAGCGCAGTTTCAAAAAATTCGAGCATTTTCCGCAGCCCAAGATTCTTTCGGCCGACGCCAACATCAATATCTTCCCGGAACGCCGTTCTCTCGCCGGAATCGGTCACTACGTTCTCGAAAATAAAACTTCCCAACCGATCAGTGAGATCCACATCACCAACGCCGAGCAGTCGGTCGCCGATGTGCACTTCGGCCGCTCCTTCCGGGTGATTTCCAGCAGCCCCCGCGCGCTGTATACGATTTACCGTCTCGACCAGCCGCTTGCGCCGGGCGAAAAGCTCGACCTGAACTTCCGCGTCGAATACACCAGCCGCGGTTTTCGCGACGGTAATGAACGTCCTGAGCTGGCCTACTCCGGAACTTTTTTCGATAGCGGCTATTTCCCGGCCATCGGCTACGACCAGAATCTCGAAATCTCTGATCCGCGCCGCCGCCGCGAAGAACATTTGCCCGAACAGGAGCTGCTACCCCAGCGCGGCGATCCGGTAGGTTCGGTCACCAATCTTTTCAGCCCCCAGGCCGACTGGATTCACTATCGCACCACCGTCAGCACCTCCGACGATCAGATCGCACTCTCGCCCGGTTATCTCACCCGCGAATGGCATGAAAATGGCCGCCACTATTTCACCTACGACATGGATGGCAAGAGCATGGCGGACTTTTTTTCCTTCGTCTCCGCGCGCTATGCCGTAAAACACGACGTTTATTCGGGCGTGGCCAATCCGATCGCGATCGAGGTTTATTATGACCCGGCCCATACCTACGATATCGACGACATGATCGACGCGGCCAAAGCGGGGCTCGCCTATTACGAAAAAAATTTCAGTCCCTATCAGTTCCGCCAGTATCGGATTCTGGAATTTCCGCGCTATCGCACCTTCGCGCAGTCCTTTCCCAACACCGTCCCTTTTTCCGAAGGAATCGGCTTCATTGCGCGAATGCTGAAGCCCACCGATCTCGATTTCACCTACTTCGTCACCGATCATGAGTTGGGCCATCAATGGTGGGGACATCAACTCATCGGCGGACGCGTGGAAGGCTCCAATATGATGTCGGAAACGCTGGCCGAATATTCCGCATTAATGGTGATGCAGCAGAAATATGGCCGCGATAATATTCATCGCTTCCTGAAACATGATCTGGATACATATCTTCGCGGCCGGGCCTCGGAAGTGCGCCGGGAGCGTCCTTTAGCGCTGGTCCAGAGCGAAGCTTATGTCTGGTATTACAAAGGCGGCCAGGTAATGTATACTCTCGCCGACTATATCGGCGAGGATAAGCTAAATCTCGCGCTGCACAATTTCCTGATGCAATATCGCTACGCCAACGCGGATGACTCGCCATCCGGACCCTATCCCGATACTCGCGAGTTTGTCGCCGCCCTGCGCGCGCAAACGCCGCCGGAGCTTCAGTATTACATCACGGACGCCTTCGAAAACATCGTGCTGTACGATAATAAAGCCGTCTCCGCGACGGTAACTGCCACGTCTGACAATAAATATAAAGTTACTTTGAAGGTGACGTCGCGAAAAATCAAGTCCGACGGAAGCGGGAATGAGTCGCCCATGCCGTTGCATGATCTCATCGATATCGGGGTCTTCACCGGTAAAAAAGACGAAGAAAAGCCGCTTTATTTGAAGAAGGAACGGATCACTCAACCGAGCCAGACGTTTGAGATCGTGGTGGACCGGATGCCGACCCGCGCCGGCATCGATCCTTACAATAAACTGATCGACCGCGATTCAGATGACAATCTCATCGACGTTTCCAAGCCCTGACCGGCAGGATTACCGGGATCGCAGAATGAGGAACAGCGCAATCCACAGCAGCGCCAGAAAGTGCCAGTAGTAGGCGACCACATCCACCAGCTCGCGGCGTTTCGATTTCGCCAGAAGCACCACACTCAACGCGATCAGTCCTCCGAGCAGGTGTGCGGCGTGCAATCCGGTGAATAAGTAAAAAAACGAGCTGTGCGGGTTCTGCGCCAGAAAGACGCCTTGGTCCATCAACTCCCGCCATGCCGTGAGCTGCGATGCGAGAAATCCCGCGCCGAGGCAGGCTGTCACGACCAGCAGGCGCGACGCGATTCGCCACATTCCGCGCCGGAATACGTTCCGCGCGACCTCAAACGTTACACTGGCGCCGACGATGAGCGCCGTGCTCACCCACAGCGCTTGGGGGAGTTGGATCGGCGTCCAATACGGCCGGTGCGACGATCGCACATAATAGGCGAGCACCAGTCCGGCGAAGAAAACCAAAATTGAAAAGCAGATGGCGACCAGCCCGATGCGGTACAAGCCCGGAACCGGCTTGGAGGGATCATCGAGCGCCGCCGGAAGCACCACTACATGCGAGGTCTTTTCCGCGCGGTCGCTCAGCAGGCGTGACATCGGCAACCTGGGTTTTATTCTACCCAACTCTTTCGCCGCACAGAGGGCCGGCGCCTTCCTGGTGCGGCTATGAATTAGATGCGGGCATCCCCTGGGTTGCTACACTCGATATATGGAGTCCCGCCGCAATTTTATTGGCCAGGTCGCCACCGGAGTTGCCACCGGCACCTTCCTGACGGCCGCCGACCGCGTGCGCGCCGGGATCATCGGCTTCGGCGATCGCGGCGCGGAGCTTGCCAACCACATTCGCGCCTGCCCGAATGCAGAGCTGGCCGCGGTGAGCGATGTTTTCAACCGCCATCTGGAGCGCGCCACCAGTCTGGGCGCCGCCGCGTATTCCGACTACCGGCGCATGCTGGACGACCGGTCGATTGACGCCGTGATCGTGGCCACGCCGCAGCATTTGCACGCCGAACAGTTCTGCGCGGCGCTCGCCGCGGGCAAGCACGTTTATCAGGAACGAACCATGGCGTTCACGGTGGAGCACGCCCGGGCGATGCGCACCGCATTGGGGAATTCGGGACGCATCGTGCAGGTGGGGCATCAGGCCTGTTCGTCGGCGCAGATGAGCGACGTGCGGCATTTTCTTTCCGACCGCCGGCGCATGGGCCGGATCACCGCGATTCGCATGGATCATTTCCGCAATTCGCCGGCGGGCAAGCCGCAATGGTCGCGCGCGGCGCGGATGACGGCCGACGTGAATGCGCGCAACGTCGACTGGCGCGCGTTTCTAGGCGATGCGCCGGCGCGCGAGTTCGATGCGCGGCGCTACGTCAACTGGCGGCTTTATTCCGATTATTCCGGCGGCAGCGTTTCTGAAAACATGTCCCAGCAGATCGCTTTCTGGTACCAGGCGCTGAACTTGCAAATTCCCCGGGCGGCCTCGATGCGCGGAGGCATCTATCTGTGGAAGGATGGCCGCGAAATTCCGGACACGATGACCGTCGCGCTGGAGCAGCCAGAAGATCTTCTGATCACCTGGAATTCCGGGTTCGGCAACAATCATCCGGGGATTGTCGAGGACGTGCTGGGCGATCACGGGACCATTTCGCGCGCCAACCAGGTTCGTTATCTGCCGCAAAAAATCAACCGGCCGGAAGGAAACGAAATGGCCGGCCGTTTGACCAGCGTCCCGCACGCGCACATGCAGAATTTCTTCGACGCGATCCGCGGCGCGGCCAAACCGAACTGCCCGTTCGAGACCGGCTATCGCGTTTCGATCGCATGCCGCATGGCTCTCGAAAGCCATCGTCTGGGCCGCACGGTTTATTGGGACGCCGCCAAGGAGGAGATCGTTTAATGGCTGTTGAACAAGGGGAGAGATTCTGTCCACGGCCACTCGGCGGTTCGGCAGGAACAACCTACAGACGGGGACAGAGCAGCCTGTCCCGTATTTCAACAAACTCTTAAGCCCCTCGATGGATTTCGGTTACACAGCGGAACAACATCAACTTCGCAAGACGGTTCGGGAATTTGCGGAAGCGGAGATGCGCCCGCACGTGATGGAGTGGGACGAGTCGCAACATTTTCCGCTAGAGGTGTTTCGGGAACTGGGGCGGATGGGCGTGCTCGGCGCGGTTTTTCCGGAATCGCTAGGAGGGTCCGGATACAGCTACGCCGATTACACGATTTTGATGGAAGAACTCGCCCGCGTTGATCCGTCCATCGCGCTGAGCGCCGCCGCGCATATTTCCCTGTGCACCAATCATATTTTTCTCGCCGGAAATCGCCAGCAGCAGGAGCGGTACATCCCGAAGCTGGCGTCCGGCGAATGGATCGGCTGCTGGTCGTTGACCGAACCGGAAGCGGGATCCGATGCGGGTGGAACGCGCACCCAGGCGGTTCTCGAAGGCGACCACTGGATTCTGAACGGCGCGAAAACATTTACCACCAACGCGCACATCGCCGATGTTTGCGTGGCCATGGCGGTAACCGATCGCGCGGCGTCATCGCACGGAATTTCCGCGTTCATTCTCGAAAAAGGCACCCCCGGATTCCGGCCGGGGAAAAAAGAGAACAAGCTGGGAATGCGCTGTTCGCCGACCGGCGAAGTGATTTTCAGCGATTGCCGCTTGCCTACGTTGCAGCTGGTGGGCAAGCGCGGCGAAGGATTCGTCGACAGTTTGCGGATTCTGGACGGGGGGCGCATTTCGATCGCGGCGCTTTCGGTCGGCGTGGCGCAGGGCGCTTACGAAGCGGCGCTCAAATATTCGAAGCAACGGAAACAATTCGGGCGATTTATTTCGGAATTTCAGGCAATTCAGCATAAATTGGCCGACATGGCGACGGAAATCGATGCGGCGCGCCTGCTGACGCTGCGCGCGGCGTGGCTCAAGGACAACGGCAACAGCGTGAACAAGGAATCGGCCATGGCCAAGCTGTATGCGTCGGAGACTGCGGTGCGCGTCGCCGATCAGGCGCTGCAAATCCACGGCGGTTACGGCTTCATCAAGGATTATCCCGTCGAAAAGTATTATCGCGACGTGAAACTGTGCACCATCGGCGAAGGAACCAGCGAGATCCAGCGCCTGGTAATTGCGCGGCAGTTGCTCAAATCGGGATGCTGAACGATCCTGGCTGTTTCGAACGGGCGGGTGCGGTGGAGAATGAGCCCCGTGTTTGCGGGCGCGGCTTCCGGTCTCATGGCCGGCTGCGGATTGAGGCGCGACCGTGATGGAGCGCGTTACGGAAGAGCATCGCGCCAGTCTGGCCGAAAAAATCACGGCGGGCGATGCCCGTACGCTGGCTCGCGCCGCCACCTGGATCGAGAATCGCCGGCCCGAAGCGGAACATTTATTGCGCGAATTGTTTCCGAGAACCGGACACGCGCTGATCCTCGGCGTGACCGGAGCGCCCGGCGCCGGCAAGAGCACGCTGTGCGATCAGATCACGCGGGCGCTGCGCGCGGAAGGAAAAACGGTGGGGGTGATCGCCGTCGATCCCACCAGTCCTTATTCCGGCGGCGCGATTCTGGGCGACCGCATTCGCATGCAGCAGCATCACGCCGATCCGGGCGTGTTCATTCGGTCGATGGCGACGCGCGGCTGGCTCGGCGGTCTGGCCGCGGCGACCACGGAGATGACCATGCTGCTCGACGGCGCGGGATTCGATGTGGTCCTGGTGGAAACGGTCGGCGTGGGACAGGATGAAGTGGAAATCGCGCGGCTGGCGGACGCGACGCTGGTGGTGATGGTGCCGGGGATGGGCGACGATGTGCAGGCGATCAAAGCCGGTATCATGGAAATCGCCGACGTGTTCGTGATCAATAAAGCGGATCTGGCGGGCGCGGATAAACTGGAGCGGGAGTTGCGCAGTTATCTGACGCTGGCGCATCGCGCCGATGGATGGACGCCGAAAATCGTGCAGGCGGTGGCCCATGAAGGCAAGGGAATCGCGGAAATTTTAGAAGCGGCGCGCGAGTATCATGCGCGCGGACGGGCACGCGAGCGTGCGGCGGATATCTGGGGTCTGCGGTTGCGTGAGATGCTGCGCGAGAAAATTTTGGACCGGCTGCCGGCTGCGGAGTTCTCCGCGGCGGGACGCGAAGTGGCCGAGCGGCGGCGCGATCCGTATTCGATTTTGCATGAGTGGCTACAAAAAATCTAGGGTCGCGGCGGATCTCGACATGAACGCAACCATTGATCATCTGGGAATCGCGGTCCGGTCGCTCGACGAGGCGCTGAAATTTTATCGCGACCAGCTCGGCCTCGACGTTTCCTTGCGCGAAACGGTCGAACACGAGAAAGTGAAGGTCGCGATGCTGCCGCTGGGCGAGCCGCGGATTGAATTGCTGGAGCCTACTCAAATCGATTCCGTGATCGGAACATTTCTGGAAAAACGCGGTGAAGGATTGCATCACGTGGCGATTCGCGTGCCGGACTTGAACGCGTCGGTGGAGCGGCTGAAATCCGCGGGCGCGCGCTTGCTGAATGAGCCGCGCACCGGAGCGGGCGGGCATCTTTATGTATTCGTGCATCCGTCTTCGACCAGCGGTGTGCTGCTCGAATTAATACAGCAATGAAACCAACCATTGGAATCATCGGCGGCAGCGGGTTGTATTCGATGCCGGGATTTACGGCGCACCAGGAGTGCCAGCTCGAAACGCCGTGGGGCGCGCCTTCGGACGCTTACGTGGTCGGGCAACTGGCCGGACGCGAGGTCGCGTTTCTGTCGCGGCATGGACGCGGCCATCGGATTTCGCCGTCGGAATTGAATTTCCGCGCGAATATTTTCGGCTTCAAGAAGCTCGGCGTCGAGAGGATTTTATCGCTGAGCGCGGTCGGATCGCTCAAGGAAGAGCACCGGCCGATGGACTTCGTGATCCCGGACCAATTCGTCGACCGCACGCGCGGCCGCGTGTCGACCTTTTTCGGCGATGGCCTGGTGGCGCACATCAGCTTTGCCCATCCCATATGTCCGCAGCTCGCTACGCTTGCTGCGTCGGCCTGCCGCGAGGTGGGTGTCTCGGCGAAATCGGGCGGGACCTATTTATGCATGGAGGGTCCGGCCTTTTCGACGCTTGCCGAGTCGAATCTGTATCGAAGCTGGGGCATGGACGTGATCGGCATGACCAATCTTCAGGAAGCGAAACTCGCGCGCGAGGCGGAGATTTGTTACGTGACCCTCGCCATGGTCACCGATTACGATTGCTGGCACGAAGATCATGATGCGGTGACGGTGGACCAGATTATCGCGGTGCTGAACACAAACGCCGAAAACGCCTGCAAAGTGATCGAAGCGGCGGTTCGCGAGATGCCGGATGCGCGCGAGTGCCAGTGCGGATCGGCGCTCGCCCACGCGTTGATCACCGACCGCAAGGTGATTCCCGAAGCCACGCGGAACAAGCTGGAGTTGTTGGTTGGGAAGTATTTGTAAAGAGCTGCTCGGCCATTGCTTGCGCGGCGAAGAATGGCCGGCGGAGCTGCTCGACCGCGCGATTGACGAAGACGACGGCCGCGCGCTGCTGTCGATTGTGGTCGAGCGGCTGGCGGATCTGTTCGACCCGCGTCTGTGCGAGGTTTACCGGCGCCTGTTCACGCAGGTGATCGAGCGGGTTGCGCCGGATTTGTGGCCGCGGCTGCGTCCGCAGCATTCCCACGCCGCGGCGCCGCCATCCGCGGACCGCGTTTACGTGCTTTCGCGGGTGACGCTCGGCGCGGACGTGGCCGTGAGCAGCGTGCTGCTCGACGCGGCGAAACGGCGCTATCCGCAGGCGGAGATTTTTTTGGTGGCGCCACAGAAGTCGTACGAAATGTTTCAGACCGATCCGCGGGTGCGCCATTGGCCGGTTCGTTATGAGCGCGGCGGGTCGCTGACCGACCGGCTTCGCGCATCGGCGGGGCTTTGGTTTGATGATGGAATCGTGATCGATCCCGATTCGCGATTGACGCAGCTCGGATTGATTTCGGTGTGCCAGGAATCGCGCTATTTTTTCTTCAACAGCCGCGCCATCGAAGGGCCCGGACGGTTGCCGGATCTGGCGGCGCAGTGGGCTCGCGAGATTTTCGGCGTCGCGGCGCATCCTTATATTGCACTGCCGCCGCCCACCGGCGACGCGGCGGAAATTACAGTCAGCCTCGGCGTCGGCGAAAACGAAGCGAAGCGGCTGGGCGGCGAGTTTGAACGCGAATTGATGCAAATGCTCGCCGGGCGATCGGTGCTGGTGGATTTGGGCGGCAGCGCGGAAGAGCGGGCGCGCGTGGAGCGAGCGCTGCAACCTGGAATGCGCACGCACGACGGCTCCTTCGCATCCTTCGCGGCCGAAATCGCGCGCTCGAAAATGTTTATCGGCTACGATTCCGCGGGCGGGCACGTGGCGTCGGCGTGCGGGGTTCCGTTGATCGCGATTTTCGCCGGCGCCGTCCACGATCGATTTTTCGAACGCTGGAAGCCGCTCGGCCGCGTCATCCGCGGGGAAGACGCGAACGTTCTGGAGCAAGTCCGGCGCGCCCTAGCCGATCGGTAACAGCAATCTCGCCTCGCACCCCGGACCGTTCGCGCGATTGCGCAAATCGAGCGATCCGCCATGGGCCTCCGCGATCTGCCGGCTCAGCACCAGGCCGATTCCCGATCCGCCGGGCTTGGTGGTGAAGAACGGCACGAACAGGTTCGAGGTGTTGGACAAACCCGGCCCTTCGTCTTCGATGCGAATTTCGAGCAGCGCGCCGAGCTTGGCCCACGAAATCGCAACTGCGCCGCCGGTTTGCAGCGACGCGTCGGCGGCGTTGCGCAGCAGGTTGATCAACAGCTGATCGAGCTGATCGCGATCGCCCTGAATCGCCAGCTCCGGTCCGGGATGCAGCCCGACGGCGATGCGCTGCTCCAGTCCGGCATCGTGCCGGATCCACGGGCCGACTTCAACCGTCGCCAGTTGCGGGCGCGGCAGTTTCGCCAGTGTCGCGTAAGCGCCGAGAAACCGGCTCAAACCTTCGCTCCGCGCGGCGATAATCGACAGGCCGCGCTGCGTATCGTCGCGCCAGTCCGCCGGCAGCGGATCGCGCTTGAGCAGCATTTCCAAACTTCCGGCGATCGACTTGATCGGCGCCAGAGAATTGTTCAGCTCATGCCCCAGCACGCGCACCAGCCTTTGCCACGCCTGCAATTCTTCCTCGCGCAGCGCGCGTGTCAGATCGCTGACCACCAGAAGCTGATGCGGCAATCCTCCTTCACGAAACATGGCGCGATGAATGCCCCAACGTCCCGCGCCGGAAGCGAAGGTGCGCTGAATGGTTTGCGTTTCGTTGCCTCCCAGAAATTCCGCCAGGCCAAGCGATCCGGCTTCGGCGTTCATGATGCGCTCGGCGGGTTGCCCCAGCAGGCGCTCGCCCGCGCGATTCACCAGCTTCAATTTGCGATCGCCGTCGAAGGCGAAAATCGCGACGTCGATTTCCTCCATCACCTTGCGCAGCAGCGTGGTCGCTTCCAGCGCGCCGAGCCGCTGCGCGCGCAGCGTCGCGCCCATTTCGTTGACCTGCGCCATCACATCTCCGAGCGCGTCCTCATGACCGGCCGGCGCCGTCTTGAACGTTCTTCCGCGGATCGAATAATCCCCTTCGCGCATCGCTTCCAGCAGATTCGCGAGCGTCCGCAGTGGCGACGCGACGCGCTCCCGCACCGTCGCCGCGAATGCCCACCACGCGCCGACGATCAGCACCGTCAGCGTCCACTGCACTTTGGGCTGATAATCGCCGAGCCAGAGAATCAATACCGCCGTGAGCACGGCGGGAAATCCCGCGGCCAGCGCAAGCAGCAGAATGCGCGTTTCGTGGACCGGCTTGAGTCGGGAAAAATTCATTTCCTCAAAACGCCCGAGCCCTACAGCCCGTATCGCTGCAATCTCCGGTACAGCGCGCTGCGGCTCAATCCCAGCGCGCTGGCCGCGTGGCTGACGTTGCCGCTGTATCGCGAAAGGGCTTTCTTGATCAGAAACGCCTCCACTTCTTCGAGGCTCATATCTTCCAGGCGCATGCCGCCTTGTGCTCCGCTGCGCAGCGCCAGATCCGCCGGACGAACGGAATGTTCCTGGGCCATCAATACCGCGCGCTCGATCACGTGATTCAACTCGCGAACATTTCCCTGCCACGGATTTTCGAGCAGCGCCTGCATCGCCGGCGCGTCAAAGCCTTGCAGATTTTTTCGATAGCGCCGGGCATGGGTGCCCAAAAAATGCGATGCCAGCAGCGGAATATCCTCGCGCCGCTCGCGCAGCGGCGGAAGATGAATCTCGATCGTATTCAGCCGAAACAGCAGATCCTGCCGGAAGCGGCCCGAGTTCACTTCTTCGGTCAGATTCGCGTTGGTCGCCGAAATCACGCGCGCATCCACGCGCCGCGTCTTCGACGATCCGACGCGCTCCATCTCGCCGATCTCCAGAACGCGCAGCAATTTCGCCTGCAAATTCAGCGGAACATTGGCGATCTCATCCAGAAAAAGCGTGCCCCCGTCGGCCAGCTCGAAGCGGCCGACGCGATCCATCTTGGCGTCGGTGAACGCGCCTTTGACGTGGCCGAACAATTCGCTTTCAAAGATGCCTTCCGCGAGGCCGCCCGCGTTCACCGTCACCATCGGCCGGTTGGCGCGAATCGAAACCGCGTGCAGCGTGCGCGCGACGACTTCTTTTCCCGTACCCGGTTCGCCGGTTATCAGCACGTTGGCGTCCGACGGTCCCACGCGCGAGATCAGTTGCAGCACCGGCTGCATGGCCGGCGATTCGGCGATCAGCGTGGGCCGTCCCTCGGTGCGCAGCAGGCGATTTTCCGCCTCCAGACGCTGGCCGCGGCGCAGTGCGGCGCTCAGTTCCACTTGAGTCTTGACGATCGAGAGCAGCCGCGCGTTGTCCCACGGCTTCTGAATAAAATCGCGGGCGCCGCGGCGCATCGCCTCCACCGCCAGCTCCACCGTGCCCCACGCCGTCATCAGCACGACGGGAACCACCGGGTCGATCGCCTGAATCCGGGCCAGCAGGTCAAGTCCCTCTTGTCCCGACGTGGTGTCGCGCGTGTAATTCAGGTCCATCAGCACCACGTCGAAGTCGCGCGTTTCGAGCGCCGCGATAATTCCGCCGGTCGAGGTCGCCGATTCAATGGCGAATCCCTCTGTTTTGAGCAGCAGCCGCAGCGCTTCCAAAACGTCCGGCTGATCGTCGGCGATCAACACTCGCCCGTCGCCGTTTTTCATTCTTTCCCCATAAACAAGGTTTGAATAAATTGTAACGAACTGCGTCTGCAATCCTTGCGCCAACGATGAGCATGGATTTGAGGCTCGGTCATGACAGTAGCGTAAGCAGTCAGGTTTGCCATATGGACGGCCCCCATTTGCGCCGCGAGGATCGCAAGCCTGACGGCTTACGCCACCCTAGCGCGCGGGGGTTTCGAGAGTGACACGTCCCCCCTGATGCGCAGGATTTGGGAAAGCGCGCCACTGTCCGATTCCGGGACTCACTGCCCGAAAATAAGCGAGAATGAGCTATGTTTCGCGCTGAAATCCGCCCTGGAGTCGAGCTGCGTCTGCTGGAGGAACGCCACGCGCCGGCGGTGTACGCCCGCATCGACCGCGACCGGGATTACCTCCGCGAATGGCTGCCCTTCGTCGACGCGACCACCAATGAAGACGACACCTTGAGCTTCATTCGCGCCTCCCTCGAACAGTTTTCCTCGAATGAAGGTTTCGCCGCCGGAATCTGGAGCAATGGCGAACTCGCCGGCGTGATCGGCACGCGAAAAATCGATTGGCTGAATCGCAGGGTGGAAGTCGGCTACTGGATCGGCCGCGAGTTTCAGGGCCAAGGCATCGTGACTGGCGCGTGCCGCGTGGTGGTGGATCATCTGTTATGCGAGTTGGAGCTGAATCGCGTAGAAATTCAGTGTGCGGCGGGCAATGAGAAGAGCGCGGCGATTCCCCGGCGGCTCGGTTTCACTCTCGAAGGAACGCGGCGCGAGGCGGGATTGGTGAACGGTAAATATTTCGATTTGCAGGTGTTCGGGATGTTGAAAGAAGACTGGCTAAAAACTGTAGCGGAGCGCCAGTGAGGCATATGAATTCCGGTGAAATTGCCCGATAAAGTCAGTCATTTCCCCGCGAATCCACGCGTAGCCGGCCGTCGCGCGCCAGTGCTGGCCGTAGGCTTGCGAATATTCGAAACGCGTGAACGATCCGCCGCTGCGCACCGCGGTTTCGATGGTCAGGCTGCGATTGGGGTCGATGGTCCACGCCGCGCGGCCGAGGAAGGACCGCGCCAAACCCTCCGCGGGTTGAAACTCCAGCGGATTGCCCACATGCGTACGCGCCTCACCCGCGTAGCCGCCGACAAACGACCACTCTTTCCACTGCCGCTCGATCTGGATTACGTACAACGCGAACTCATCCGTATCCGGAGTCGTCGAGCTGAAGTACGCGCCTTCACCTTTCACCGTGAACCAGCGCAGCGGCACAGCCGCCGAGGCGCCATAAAGCCGCAATTCTGGATAATAACGCTGCACACCCAGAGTATTGTTCGCGGGATTAAACTGCGCATTAAACAAAGGCAGGTAATTAAAGCCGTCGAAATAGATAAAGGAATACTCGTATCCGGATGCGATATGATTCCAGCGCGCGCCGAATTGCGACCGTCCCGGATCACGCGCCCCCAGATCCTGAATCGCGACGCCTTCCGCCGCTTCCGGAATCACCGTCCAGCGCTGGTCGAGCAGCGGCGTGCGCGCCGGCGTGAACACCGGCTGCCAGACCAGTTCCACGCTGTTATTTCCCGTATCGATCACCCCACGCGCGGCGATCACGCCGAGAAAATCCGGATTCACCACGATTAACGAATAATCCTTTGGAGCAAAGGGGTCCAGCGGATTCAGAATGTCGGTCTTGCCCCAGCGAATAAACTGCCGGCCCAGCTCCGCCGTGAATTTTCCTTTGTGCAGTGTGGCGCTGTAACGGCGAGCGGAAAACGCCGGACGCTCGATCGATCGATCCGTAAAATCGAGCCGGAACGTACGTTCCACTTCCTGGTGCGTGTCGGTTTCGGCGTCGAACGCGCCGTTGATCTGAAACCAGGGCGTGATTTTATAGGAGACTTCCCAGCGAAACAGCGTGTCGTTGATCACCTGCGCCGGATCGTTCGGCGCGGTCTGCGGATAGATGAACGTGGAATTTTCGATAAAGCCGCGCTGCTCGAAATTCTGCGCGAGAAAAACCATCAGCAGCGGGATCATGACTCGCGCTGCAACGCCTCCACCGTAAACTCATCCGGCTTCAGCGGAACATCGTAATCCAGCTTGTCGAATTTGAGAATCGTGCGGCTCTTGCGCTTCACGTCGAGCACTTCGGTGGTGCGCGCGGTCCAGATGCCGTGGATTTGCGAAAAATCGCGGTAATCGATCAACCGAACCAGGCCCTTTTTGTTATACATTTCCGCCTTGGTGATCGTATAATTATCTTTTTTCACCCACAAATAAGTATAGGTATATTGCGAGGATTTCCGCGGCTGAGCTTCGATTTTCCATTCTCCCGCGTCATCGGGCAAGAGTTTGTAATCGAATTGATTGACGTCGCGCTCTTCCAGATCCTCAAAGCTGAAATCGGTGCCGAAAAAGCGTGTGGAGCGGTCTTGCAGCGAAATGCGCTGCTCCCGGCCGATGGCCGGGCGCCACATCCATTGATCGCTCGCCCGATCGGGATGATTGACGATCAACAGCGCCACTCCTTTCACCTCCGGCGGAGCGGTAAAACGCAGCAGCGCCTTGCTTTCGCCGGAAGAGCCGAGCCGCTCAAAGACCCAGCGTTTGATCGCGATCCGACTTCCCGCGCCGATCACTTCGAGCGTCCCTTCATAGCGCTGCGAATCCGAGCGCGCGCGTTTTTGCACCTCTTGAACAATCTGCCGCGCATCCTGCGCGTGTGCCACAACCGCCGTCAGCAGCAGGACGAAGGTGGGGCAGGCTTGCCGCCGGCGGCGGATTCTTAATCCGCCCGGCCTCTTGCAAATAAACGTGCTACTCATATTCCAATGCCTCTACCAGCGATCCTCGCACGGCGCTTTCCCCCGGCGCCAACGCCGCGAAAAACGCGGCCCCCAGGATCACCGGCGCCAATGCCAGCGCGATGGTGAACGGATACGCGTAGCCGATATCGATGCCGATCAGGTCGCGCCGCGCGATCTCGATGGTGTAATAAAGTTGCGCCGCGCCCAGCACCAACCCCAGCGCCAGGCCGATCAACCCGATGCCGATCGCTTCCATCCACACCGTGTGGCGAATCTGCCGCCGCAAACCGCCCACCGCGCGCAGCACGCCGATTTCGCGCCGCCGGTCGATAATGGAAACCGTCAGCGCGTTCACAATTCCCAAAATCGCCACCAGCACGGCCACCGCGATTTGCACGTACGTCAATCCGAACCACTGATCGGTCAGCCGGATCACGTAATTTCGCAGATCGCGATTGGTCAGCACGAACAGCCGCCGGCGCGTTCCGTAGGCGTCGAGAATCCGCTGCCGCACCACTGCGTCATTCGCCCCGGGCTTCAGATAAATGCGAAAAACGTTGACCGCATCGTCGCGCCAGTAGCGAATGAACAGGTCGCGGGAGATCAGCACGCTGCCCTGCTGGTCGGAAAAATCGCGGACAATACCGACCACCGGCAATCGCAGCGTAGCGTTCGGCGCAGGAATGTCCAGCGTTTCGCCGAAATGGACGTCGTGCAGGCGCGCGAAATTCTCGCTAATGATGGCGCCCTTGCCGGCCGACGCCGCGCGATACATTTCGTCGGAATTGCCGGCGATCGCTGGCAGTTTCGCGCGCCGTCCCAAAGAAGCGATGTCGGCCGAAACCAGCATCACCGGCACATTCTTCACCAGCACGCGCACGCTGCGAACCATCTGCACTTCGTCCACGCCCTCGATCCTGCGCAGCCCATCGGCAAGCGAGGCGGGAAAAACAAAACTGCGCGCCGTGACACTTTCCGCCGTGGTGACGAACAGATCCGGATTGAGCGCGATGCGCATCCATTCGGAAATGGAGTTGTAGCTCGCCCGCGCCAGCCCGGCCAGCGAAATCACCAGCGCCAGCGACAACATCAGCGCGGCCACCGTTCCCGAAGTTCGCCGCGGGCCTTGAATCAAACTGTCCGCGGCCAGCGCGCCTTCCACCGGCCGGATTTTTTTGAGCAGCGGCCGCAGCCATTTCGATAACGTCAAAGACAGCGCCGGCGTCAGCAGCACCGCGGCGATCACCGCCAGCAAATATCCCGCATAAAAAATCAGCGTATAGCGATTCAGCAGCAGCGCGATCAGGGACCACGCGACGCACGCGATCGCCCAGCGCCGCCGCGCGCGGTTTTCCCCTTCGCCGAGCGCCTGAAAACTTCCCTTTTGCAGCGCCTTCACCGGATCGACAAAGGCCGCCGCGCGCGCTGGAATCAGCGCCGCGATCAAACTGGTGACGAGGCCCATCGCAATCGCCGCGCCGATCAGCCACGGGACCACTTCAATCGTCGCCGCGCTTTGCGCTACGCCGTACACCTCCTCAAGAAGGCCGCCGATGTAGCCCGCCATCGCGCGCGCCATCACGATTCCAAACGCCACGCCGGCCAGCGTTCCGGCGAGTCCCGTGACCGCGCTTTCGGCCAGAAACAGAGTGCGGATCTGGCCCCGCGTCGCGCCCAACGCGCGCAGAATCCCGATCTCACTGCGCCGCTGCGTCACCGCGATCGCGAAGGTGTTATAGATGATGAACATTCCAATGAACAGCGCGAACACGCTGGTGATGTTCGATCCCAATTCATAAATGCGCGAGGTCGCTTCGAACTCTTCGCCGCGCGAGCTGGGCGGCTCAATCTGAAATCCCGGCCCCAACGCCGCGCGCAGCCTGGCGATGCCTTCATCCAGCGTGACGCCATCCTGCAACGCCACGTCGATGCGATCGAATTTGCGTCCGCGTCCGAAAATTTTCTCCGCCGCGTAAATATCCATGATGGCGAGATTGCCGCCGAAAGCGCTCGCCAGACCGCCGGGTTTCATGATGCCGCGCACCACGAACACGCGCTCGCCGTCCATGGTGCGCATGGGAATGCGGCTGTTAAGGTGGAGATGCCGCTCATCCGCGAAGGTCTTGGTGACGATCAGCGAATCAGGCTGCGCCAGGAAAACCAGCGGATCGTCGAGCACTTCATCTGCATTTTCGAGATCGTAATTGCGAAGATTGCGGTCGCCGAGCATATCGACTCCCAAAATCAGCAGATTGCCTTTATCGGTCGCGACCGTCGCTTCGATCACCGGCGCCGCGGCGCGCACCTGCGGGACGTTTTGCACCTTGTCGAGCACGTTTTCGTCGAATCCCGGCTCACCCGCCGAAACCTGAAGCTGCGTCTGGCCGGCAATTCGATCGATGGTTGTTTGAAACGCGGCGAGCACGCTTTGATTCGCGGTGTGCATCCCGACGAACACGCCCACGCCTAGAACGATTCCGGCCATGGTCAACAAAGTGCGCAATAAATGTTTTCGCGCGTAGGGCCAGCTGATCAATCGGAGAAGAATCATCGGCGCACATCCTGAAAAACGTGGCCGTCGCGGATATGGATGGTCCGCGCGCAGCTTTCGGCCACCGCGGGATCGTGCGTGACGATCAAGATGGTCGAGCCGAGCCGCTCGTGCAGATCGCGAATTAACTGCAAAATGTCGAAACCGGTCGATGTGTCCAGATTGCCGGTCGGCTCATCGGCGAGCAGAATCGGAGGATAAACGCTGAGCGCCCGCGCGATCGCCACGCGCTGACGCTCGCCGCCGGAAAGCTCGTCGGGCAGATGATCCACACGCGCGCCGAGCTTCACTAGATCGAGCAGCTCGCGCGCGCGCTGCTCGATTTTCTTCCGCGGCCAGCCGCGCAGATGCAGCGGGAGCGAGACATTTTCCACGCACGAGAGCGTCGGCAGCAAATTGAAAAACTGAAAAATGAAGCCGATTTTGTCGCGCCGCACGCGCGTCAGATCGTCGTCGTTCAGGCGCGCGAGCGTGGCGCCATCAATTTCAATCTGGCCTTCGGTGGGACGGTCCAGGCCGCCGATCAAATTGAGCAGCGTCGATTTTCCCGACCCCGATGGTCCCACGATCGAAACCATTTCGCCGCGTTCTATCGCCAGATCGACATTTTCGAGCGCCGTCACCCGCCGCTTGCCGTCAAACTGTTTGGAAACGCCCCGAAGATGGATCACTGCCCTAACTTCTATGATGCCGCATCCGAGGTCCCGGTCCCGTTCATCACCGGAATCTGGCCCGTTCAGCTAATGATTTGACCCGTTCATATGGTTCGCGCTAGGTCTTCCCGCCGGCAAAACCGAAAATAAGATGGAGTGGAATTTCGTCTCCTGCTTCTTACCGGCCTGATTTCTGCCGTGCCGGCTTTCGCCCAAGTGTCGACCTCCGCGGGAACCGTTCTGGGAACGGTCACCGACCCGACCGGCGCGCTGGTCCCCGGCGCCACGGTCACTCTGGCGAATCCCGTTTCCGGCTACACGCGCACTGTCACCACCGGACAGGACGGCGCCTTCGCGTTTCGCAATCTTCCGCCGAACCCGTATCACGTCGAGGTCACCGCAACCGGCTTCAGCCCGAAAGCGCAGGACGCCGAGGTGCGCAGCAGCGTCCCGGTGACTCTGAATTTCAAGCTGGACCTGGCCGGCTCCACCACCTCGGTCAACGTCGAAGCCACCGGGCAGGATCTGCTCGAAACGGTGCCGTCGGCGCACACCGATATGGACGAGAATCTGTTCAATAAAATGCCGCTCTCGGCCGGATCGGGGATGGCCGATCTGATCACCCTTTCGAGTCCCGGCGTGGTGGCCGATTCGAACGGCTTTTTTCATCCCTTGGGCGACCACGCGCAGAGTTCGCTGTACATCGACGGCCAGCCCATTACCGATCAGCAGTCGAAACAATTTTCGACGCAGATTCCGATGAACGCAATTCAATCGATGGAGCTGACCACCTCGACCCCCAGCGCCGAATTCGGCGACAAAACCAGCCTGGTGGCCACCGCGGTAACACGCTCTGGCCTTGGTTCGGACCATCCTTTCGGCGATCTGACGCTGCATTACGGCACGTTTGGCTCCTATGGCGAGGATTTCGATTACGGGTTCGGCAAGAAGCGGTTCGGATTTTTTATCGCCGCCGATTCCAACCGAACCGGCCGTTTTCTCGATACGCCGGAGCTCGATCCGATGCACGACATCGGCAACAGCGAGACCATTTTTTCGCGCCTGGATTATCAACCCGGCCAGAACGATTCGGCGCACGTGAATCTTTTTATCGCGCGCAACTGGTTCCAGATCCCCAATACTTACGACCAGGGGGCCACCGGTCAGGATCAGCGCCAGCTTACGCAGACGTTCAGCATCGCGCCGAATTGGGTGCACACCTTCAGTCCCTCGGTGGTGATGACGGCGAATCCGTACGTGCGCGAAGACTTTATCAACTACGATCCCAGCCGTGATCCGTTCAACGATCAGCCGGCGACCATCGGGGAGCGGCGCTGGCTGAAAAACTTCGGAACGCGCGCCGATATTTCCTGGGTGAAAGGCTCGAACACGTTCAAGAGCGGCACGCAGATTGAGCGCACCGCACTGCGTGAAAATTTCGATTTCGCCATCACCCAGGCCGGTTTTGTCGATCCGGCCACAGAGCCCGGCCTGGTGCCCTACGATCTCACCGAAGGCGGCCACTATCTCACGTTTCTCGGCAACGCCAACATCGACGAATATGCCTGGTACGCGCAGGATTCGCTGACGGTTTCGAACTGGACCTTCAACGGCGGCGCGCGCGTCGATTTTTATCGCGGCATTTCGCACGCCAACGCCTTTGAGCCGCGCGGCGGCATCGCCTATCATGTGAAGCGCACCGGCACGGTGTTTCGCGTCGGCTATTCGCACACGCTTGAAACTCCCTATAACGAAAACCTGATTCTATCGAGTGAAACCGGCATCGGAGGACTGGCCGGCAATGCCTTCGGCGCATTCGGACAATCGCCGCTCAAACCCGGCCGGCGCGATCAGTATAACGCCGGCCTGGAACAGAGCATCGGCAAGAAAATCGTCGTTTCCTCGGATTATTTCTGGAAATACACGCACGGCGCCTTCGATTTCGATACGCTGCTTAACACTCCGCTGGTGTTTCCCATTTCCTGGTATAAATCGAAAATCGATGGCGTCGACGGCCGTGTGAATCTCACGCCGACGCACGGCTTCAGCGGATTCATGTCCTTCGGCCACACCCGCGCGCGCTATTTTCCGCCGGAAACGGGCGGGCTGATCTTCAATTCTCCGGTCGATACCAGCGTGTTCCGTATCGATCACGATCAGGCTTTCGAGCAGACCACTTACCTGCGCTACGAAGCGCCGTTCAAGAAGAAACCGTGGATTGCGCTGACCTGGCGCTTCGATAGCGGAGAGGTGGCCGGCGCGGTGACGGATCTGGCCGATCTGCTGGCGCTTGATGCGGACGAGCAGGCTTCGGTCGGTTTCTATTGTGGCTCGCAAGTGGCCGCGTTGAGCCATCCGATCACTTCCTGCGCGTCGCCGAATTTCGGCGCAACGCGGCTGGTGATTCCGCCGCCCGGCCAATACAATCCGGATCACGATCCCACACGCGTGGCGCCGCGCAATCTGCTCGATCTGGGCGTCGGCGCCGACAATTTATATACGCGCGAGCGGCTGCACGTCCGTCTGCAACTGACCATCACCAATCTGACCAACGTCGCCGCACTCTACAATTTTCTCTCCACCTTCAGCGGCACGCATTTCGTCGAGCCGCGAGCGTTTGACGCGCAGTTGATTTTTGCGTTCTAGCACGGCTCGATCCTGATTTTTGCTCAATCGAGCGGCGATGGCTGATAGCCGTCCCGCGTCCGATGCTCTTTGTCGCCGGCGATCTGCACCTCGATTTTCCGGAAACTGCCGTCCTCGGTGGGCGGCACGTGACAAGTCAGCACATATAAAATAAATATTGTGGTCGCCGAGTTGTGACCCGGCCCTGATCATCGGTAATCGTGACGCGCAATTGACCATATTGACGGTCAGGTGAAAATTGGAAGTGTCCCCGGCTTCGGCAAGCCACGCACCGAGGCCGGGCGACGCCGCCAAAAGGCAGGTTTTGTGCATGAGTTTCATGAAAATCTGGCACGGCAGATGCATCCCGCGTTCCGAACGGGATGACCTTCCATTTACAGAATCTGTCCTACAACAACTGGTAAAACCTTCTGGCATAAAACGCGCCGTTTGCACGTCTATAACAGTGAATGGGAGGAAAAATGCGCGTATTCACACTGGCGCTCGCCGCCGCTGCCGTCCTTTCGGCGGCGGCCATACAAACACAGGGAAACGTCACCCGCGCGACGCTCGCCAACGGGCTGCACGTAGTGGTGGTTCGCGATCCGCTGGCGCCGGTAGTTACGGTGCAAGACAATTATCTGGTCGGCGCCGATGAAACTCCGGCCGGTTTCCCGGGGATGGCCCATGCGCAGGAGCACATGGCGTTTCGCGGCTGCACCGGCCTGACCGCCGATCAGATCGCCGCGATTTATGCCCAGCTCGGCGGGCAAAATGACGCCGATACACAGCAGAATATCACGCAATATTTCGCCACCGTTCCAGCGGCGAACCTGGATGTCGTCCTGCGCGCCGACGCGGCTTGCATGGGTCACATCGACGACGCGCAGGCGCAGTGGGACGAGGAACGCGGCGCGATCGAGCAGGAGGTGGCGCGCGATCTGTCCAACCCCACCTACAAATTCCTGACCCGCCTGAATGAAGACATGTTCGCCGGCACGCCTTACGCGCACGATGCGCTGGGCACCAAGCCCTCCTTCGATAAAACCACCGGCGCGATGTTGCAGGATTTTTATAAGAAATGGTACGCGCCGAATAACGCCATTCTGGTGATCACCGGAAATCTCGATCCGGCGGCGGCCATCGCCAGAATCGAAAAAATTTACGGCTCCATTCCGCGGCATGCGCTGCCGCCGCGTCCGCAGGTGAAACTTCAGCCGGTGCACGCCGAATCCTTCACGTTAGAGAGCAATCTGCCGTATCAGCTCCTGTTCATCGCCTATCGCATGCCGGGAACCGACAGCGTCTCCGATTACGCCGCCGCGCGACTGGCCGGCGACGTTCTTTCGAGCGAACGCGCCGAGCTGTACGATCTGGTGGTGAAGGGCGAAGCGCTGGCGAGCGAGTTCGCGATCGAGGAAACGTATCCCCAGGCCAGCGTCGGATTCGCCGTCGCCGCGCTTCCGCCCAACGCCGATGCCGCTCCGCTGGTCGAAAAAATGAAAAACATTATCGCCGGATATGTTTCGAAAGGCTTTCCCTCCGATCTGGTGGAGGCGGCGCGGCGCATGGAGATCAGCTCCGATGAGTTCCGGCGCAATTCCATCCCCGGCCTGGCGCAGAACTGGTCGCAGGCGCTGGCCGCCGAGCATCGCACGTCGCCCGATGAGGACGTCAACGCCATCCGCCAGGTGAGCCTGGCCGAAGTGAATCGCGTGGCCAAAATGTATTTCGAAAATCAGAACGCGATTGTGGCCGTGCTGAAGCCGCAACCATCCGGCAAGGCGGTTCCTTCGCAGGGGTTCGGCGGGGCGGAAAAGATCACTTCGGCGCCCACCAAGCCGGTGACCCTGCCCGATTGGGCGCAGGCGGAATTGAGCAAACTGGCCGTTCCCTCTTCCGACGTTCATCCTTCCGACGTCACCCTCCCCAACGGCATCCGCCTGATCGTCCAGACCGAGCATATTTCACAGACCATCACGCTGAGCGGGCAGATCCATCATGAAACGGATCTCGAAACGCCGCCGGGTCAGGATGGCGTGGCCGACATTGTCGACGAGCTGTTCTCCTACGGAACGAAAGCGCGCAGCCGTCTGGAACTGCGCAAGGCGCTCGACGACATCGCCGCCGATGAATCGGCCGGCGCGTCGTTTTCGCTGCGCATTCTCAAATCCCATTTCGATCGCGGAATGGAGCTTCTGGCCGATAACGAGCTGAATCCGGCCTTTCCAGCGGATTCGTTCAAGATCGTCAGGCAGCAGACGGCCGAGGTCGCCGGCGGGCAGTTGAACAGCCCGGAATATCACGCCGAGCGCGCGCTCGAAATCGGTCTTTATCCCAAGGGCGATCCCAATTTACGGCAAACCACGCCGCAAACCGTCAATTCCGTCACGCTCGATGACGTAAAACAGTATTATGCGAAAACGTTCCGGCCAGATCTGACCACCATCGTGGTCATCGGCGACATCACGCCCGAGGAAGCCAAGGCCGAGGTCGAAAAATATTTCGGCGCATGGAAAGGCGAAGGACCGAAGCCCGGCGTGACCCTCCCCCCGGTGCCGATGAACAAACCTTCGGCGGTGGAAGTTCCCGATCCGGCGCGGATTCAGGATTCGGTGGTGCTGGCGGAAAATGTCGAGATCAACCGCTTCAGTCCGGATTATTATCCGTTACAGCTCGGCAATCACGTGCTGGGCGGAGGATTTTACGCCACGCGTCTCTATCACGATCTGCGCGAAGTCGCCGGGCTGGTTTACAACGTGGACGATTCGCTCAGCGCGACGAAAACGCGCGCCGTGTATTCGGTGACCTACGGCTGCAATCCGGAGAATGTCTCGAAAGCGCGCGCGATTATCCGCCGCGATCTGGTCGCCATGCAGACCGACGACGTCAGCGAGCCGGAATTGCGGCAGGCCAAAGCGCTGCTGCTGCGCCAGATCCCGCTCGCCGAATCGAGCGAAGGCGCGATCGACGACGGTCTGCTGGCGCGCGCGCTGATGGGGCTGCCGCTCGACGAACCGGTCGTCGCCGCGAAGCGGTATTTCTCGATGAGCGCCGCGGATGTTCGCGCCGCGTTCGCCAAGTGGATTCGTGCCGATGATTTCGTGCAGGTGGTCCGCGGTCCGGCCCCGAAGTAGGCCGCTCCCGCGTGACCGTCGCGGGCGCCGAAAAACCTTTTTCTGCGTAGCGGCGGCGATCCTTGTATAATCGGAACGATTTTTCGAGGAAATATGAACTTCAGCCGCCGCCAATTCGCCACCGCGCTGTCCGCCGCGCCGCTTCTCGCCGCGCAGCAGCCTTCCAACCCGCCGGCAAATCCGCAACCCCGCCGCGGCACGATGCCGGAGGTTCCGCCCTTCGAAGCGCCTTTAACCTTCGCGAAAAATGAAGTCCCGCCGAAGGTCCGGCCGTTTTCGATGACCCAGGTCCGGCTGCTCGCCGGCCCGTTCCACGACGCGCAGGAATGGAATCGCGGCTATATGTCGCGTCTGCCGGCGGACCGGCTGGTTCGAAATTTTCGCGCTAACGCCGGACTGCCGGTGCAGGCGACGCCGCTCGGCGGCTGGGAGCAGCCCGACGACGGGCGCCGCGAGAGCGAACTGCGCGGCCATTTCACCGGTCATTTCCTGTCGGCCAGCGCGCAACTCTACGCCTCCACCGGTGACGAATCCGCCAAAACAAAAGCGGACGAGATTGTCGCGGAGCTGGCTAATTGCCAGAAGCGGCTTTCGGGCGGCTATCTTTCCGCCTTCCCGACGGAATTCTTCGATCGGCTGGACGCCCGCAAGCCGGTCTGGGCGCCTTTTTACACCTATCACAAGATCATGGCCGGGATGCTCGACATGCAGAGGCTCGCGGGCAACCGGCAGGCGCTTGAAATCGTCGAAGGGATGGCTTCCTGGGCCGACAAATGGACCGCGCCGAAATCCGCGGAACACATGCAGGAGATCCTCGAAACCGAGTACGGCGGCATGAACGAAGTGTTGTACAACCTCGCCGCGCTCACCGGCAACCAGCGCTGGGCCGCCACGGGCGACCGTTTCACCAAGCAGCGATTTTTCAATCCGCTCGCCTTGCGGCGCGACGAATTACGCGGCCTGCACGTGAATACGCACATCCCGCAGGTGATCGGCGCCGCGCGGCGCTACGAGCTTTCGGCCGATTCGCGTTTCCACGACGTCGCCGATTTTTTCTGGTACGAGGTGACCGGCGCGCGCAGCTACGTCACCACCGGAACCAGCAACGGCGAAGGATGGCTGGCTCCGCCGCGCCAACTTGCCGCCGAATTGAAGCGCGCCGTTTCAACGGAAGAATGCTGCTGTTCCTATAACATGCTCAAATTGACGCGGCACCTGTATCAATGGACCGCCGATCCGCGCTACTTCGATTACTATGAGCGCTCCCTGCTGAACATGCGCCTGGGCACCATCCAGCCGGAAACCGGCCACACGCAATACTACTTGTCGCTGACGCCGGGCGTCTGGAAAACGTTCTGCACCGAAGATCATTCCTTCTGGTGCTGCACCGGAACCGGCATTGAAGAATATTCCAAGCTCAACGATTCCATCTATTGGCACGATGACGACGGACTGTACGTGAATCTGTTTATCGCCTCGGAACTGAGCTGGAAAGAAAAGGGCCTGACGCTGCGCCAGGAAACGAAATTCCCGAATGCCGGAGGAACCGTCCTCACCATCCGCGCCGAAAAGCCAGTCGAAACCGCGATCCGTCTGCGCATTCCCGAATGGGCGCGCGGGGCGACGGTGAAGCTCAACGGCCGATCGCTCGAAGCCTCGGCCAGCCCGTCCAGCTATCTGGCGCTTTCCCGCACCTGGAAAAACGGCGATCGCATCGAGCTGACTCTGCCCATGCGCCTTCGCGTGGAAACCATGCCGGACGATCCCACACAACAAGCGTTCCTGTACGGACCGCTGGTTCTCGCCGGCGACCTCGGTTCGCAGGGCCTGACCGAGGACCTGATCACAGGATCGAACGTTCCTCCGCTGCGCCGCGCGCCGCAAATCGAGATTCCGGCTTTTCGCGGCGATCCGGCGCGCTTTCTGGAGCCCGCCGATCAGCCGTTGTCCTTCCGCACGGTGAACCAGCAAACCGCCGTCACCCTACAGCCGCTCAATACGATTTTCGGGCGCCGTTATAACGTTTACTGGACCGTCGTTTGACTTCGCTCCGCCATCGCGCTAGCCTGAACTGAAGTTATCCGATGTTCTCAGAGCTCCCCATCTCGATCTGTCCGCGACCGTAAAGGTACCGCGGAAAATCCCCAAAAAACGAGAACCGGAGGTCTGTCCCATGTCCCAAATTTTAACGGAGGATCGCGGCGTCTTCGCTTCCATCATCGACGCGCTGCGCGGCGATACGCACCGCGATTTCACCCGCGAAAGCATCGGCCGGGCCATCACGCTGCTGGCGATCCCGATGGTGCTCGAAATGGCCATGGAGTCGCTGTTCGCCGTGGTCGATATGTTCTGGGTCGCGCATCTCGGCGCGGATGCGGTCGCCACCGTCGGACTCACTGAAGCCGTCGAAACGCTGATTTATTCCGTCTCCATGGGCCTCAGCGTCGCGACCACGGCGCTAGTGTCGCGGCGCATCGGCGAGCACAACCCCGAAGACGCCGCACGCGCCGGCGCGCAATCGATGCTGCTCGGAATCGCGATCGGCGCGCTGAGCGGTATCACCGGAGCCTTCTTCGCGCCCACCGTGCTGCGTTTGATGGGTGCGCCCGATTCGATCGTCGTTCATGGAGCGTGGTATCCGCGGCTGATTTTCGCCAGCTCGCCCGTCATCCTGCTGCTGTTTTCGAACAACGCCATTTTTCGCGGCGCGGGCGATGCGGCGCTGGCCATGCGCGTTCTCTGGGTCGCCAACCTGATCAATATCGTTCTCAATCCGCTGCTGATCTTCGGCCTGGGACCGTTCCCCAGAATGGGCGTCGCCGGCTCCGGCGCGGGCACCACCATCGGACGCAGCGTCGGAGTGCTCCTCCAGTTCTGGATGCTGGCGCGCGGCAGCAGCCGCGTGGTGATCACGTTGCGCCGCGTAAAAATGATTCCCGCGGCGATGCGGCAACTGCTGCGCCTTTCTCTCGGTGGGATTTTTCAGTACCTGGTCGGGACGGCCTCGTGGATCGTGCTGGTGCGAATGGTCGCGGCTTTTGGCCCGGTCGCGGTCGCGGGATACACCGTGGCGATGCGCATTTTCCTGTTCGCCATCCTGCCGAGCTGGGGATTGGCCGGCGCCGCCGCCACGCTGGTCGGCCAGAACCTGGGAGCGCGCCAGCCGGAGCGCGCCGAACAATCGGTCTGGCGGGCCGGTTTCTACAACATGATTTTTCTGGGACTCGTCGCCGTGATCTTTGTCATCTGCGCCGTTCCGCTGGTTTCTCTGTTCAGCAGCGATTCCGGCGTGATTCTGACTGGCTCGCGCGCGCTGCGCATCATCAGTTACGGTTATATTTCCTACGCTTGGGGCATGGTGGCGATGCAAGCCTTCAACGGCGCGGGCGACACGTACACGCCGACCATGATCAGCCTCGGCACTAACTGGATGCTGCAAATGCCGGCCGCGTGGTTTCTCGCCTTTCGATTGGGCACCGGCCCCAACGGAGTTTTCGCCGCCATCGCCGGATCGGCCTCGGTCTACGCGGTGGTCGCGGTGATTCTGTTGCGGCGCGGGAGTTGGAAACAGCGGCGCGTCTAGCCGGTCGCCGCGGTAAACTTTTCCCCATGTCGCGCGCGCACTCGTGCGTTCTTCGCGACGCAGCTTCGCGCGACCAAGCATCGGCACGATTGTCGATGCGGCACGCACGAGTGCGTGGCGCCACCATTCACGCTAAAGAATTCCCGGCGACAGGCCCGCCTTTTATTCCTTCGACGCCGGCTCGACGCGCACCGTCTCGCCGCCGCGCAGCGAATCGGGCGGATTCACGATCACCTGGTCCTGCGCGGTGATGCCGCTGGTGACTTCCACCTGGGTTCCGTAATCGCGGCCGATGGTGATGTGCACCAGATCCACTTTGTCGTCCTCGCGGACCACCGCGACCTCCATGTTTTGCGCGCGGAAAATCAGCGCCTCCACCGGCACAATCAGCGCCGCGGCGTCGGTGGTGATCCGCAGGTGCACCTCGGCGTATGCGCCGGGAAGAAGCTCGCCCGTGCGATTATCGATATCCACTTCGGTGAGCAGCGTGCGTGTGGAGGGGTCGATCGCGTCGGCATTGCGCGCGATCCGGCCCACGAACTTCCGCCCCGGTTTTTCCGTGAGGGTGATGTCCACCGGGCGTCCCGGCACCGCGTCGGCTGTGTAACTCTGCGGCACGCTGATGAAAATCCTCAGCTTGCTGACGGAAGAAATATGAAACATTTCCTGCGCGTTGGTTCCGGTTCCGGCCGACGCGGCTCCGGCGTTGATCAACGCGCCGATATCCGTGTTGCGGGCCGTAATTACGCCGTCAAACGGAGCATAAACCTTTTCGAAGCCGACCAGTTCCGCCAGGTGCTTCACATTGGCTTCGTTCGAAGCGACCGTCGCCTTGTCCGCCGCCACCGCGCCCTCGGCGTTATCGACGCTCTGCTTGTCAATCGCCTCCAGTTTCAGCAGGCCCTCATAGCGCACCGCGGTGATCTCGGCCAGCTTCAGATTCGCTTTGGCCGTTTCCAGTTGTGCCTGGGCCTGATCAAGCTGCTGATCGACTTCGGGCGATTCGATCTCGGCGATCAGTTGGCCGTTTTTCACGTGCGTGCCGATATCGGCGTACCATTTTTTCAAATATCCGCTGGTGCGCGCGTAAATCGGCGAATCGATGAACGCCATGATGTTGCCCGGCAGCGCGATTTCGTCTTTCGGCGAGCCGCGCTTGGGATGAATCACGGCCACGTCCGGCACCGACATTTCCAGCGTTTCCTGCTTCACCACCGCCGCTGCCTTGATTCGCGCGTTGATCCCGCGCACCACCACTCCGCCGGCGATGACAATGGCCGCGAGCACAATCACGACGGCTTTAAGAGAACGGAACATGTTTAGCTTTCACTGCGGCGGTGCATCACGCTGAACACCACCGGAACAAAGAATAACGTTGCCACGGTCGCACACATCAACCCGCCGATCACGGCGCGCCCCAGCGGCGCATTCTGCTCGCCGCCCTCGCCCCACCCCAGCGCCATCGGCACCATGCCGATGATCATCGCCAGCGCGGTCATCAACACCGGACGGAAACGAACGAACCCGGCTTCGAGCGCAGCCTCCTTCGCCGACAATCCCTCCGCCATGCGCTCCCGCGCGAAGGCCACCACCAGAATACTGTTCGAAGTCGCCACGCCGACGCTCATGATCGATCCCATCAGCGCCGGAACGCTGATCGTGGTGTGCCAGGCGAACAGGCACAGCACGATTCCGGCCAGCGCCGCCGGCAGCGCCGTAATAATAATGAACGGATCCAGCCACGACTGGAAGTTCACCACGATCAGCGCGTACACCAGCACAATCGCCAGCGCCAGGCCGCCCAGCAGTCCCTGGAAGGAACTCTGCATGGTCTCGATTTGCCCGCGAACATTCAGTTGCGCGCCGCGCGGCAGCTTGCTGCGGTTGGCGTCCACGATTTTTTCAATGTCCCGTCCCACCGCGCCCAGGTCGCGGTCCTCGACGCCGCCGAAAATATCGATCACGCGCTGAATATCGTAGTGCGATACGACGGCCAGTCCCGCGCCGCGGCTGGTGGTGGCCACATCGCCCAGAATTTCCGGAGTCTTTTGCGACGGCGACGAAATGGGAATGTTCTGAAGATCGCTGAGCGAAGTCAGCGTATATTGCGGGGCCTGCGTCGCCACGTTGTAGCTGACGCCGGTTCGCGGATCCAGCCAGAACTCCGGCGTCGTCTGCATACTGCCGCTGAGGGAAATCAGCGCGCTGCTGGCCACATCGAGCTGCGTGAAGCCGCTCTCGGACGCCTTGGTGCGGTCCACGGTGATGTGAATTTTCGGCTGATCCGCGGGCTGGTGTACGCGCAGATCCGCCGTGCCGGGCACGCGCCGGATCTGCTCGAGCAGCATGGTGGCGAAATTGCGCGACGCTTCGGAATCGGGTCCCGAAACCTGAATATCGATCGGCGCCGGCAAACCGAAATTCAAAATCTGGGTGACGATATCGGCGGGAGTGAAGTAAAACATGACGCCCGGGAACTTGCGCGGCAGCACTTCCCGCAGCGTCCGCATGTAATCCGCGGTGGGACGATGACCCTCGTTCAACTCCACCAGTACGTCCCCGTCCATGGTCCCGATCGGCGCCGACGTGCTGTAGGACATATTGATGGAGCTATACGGCATGCCGAGATTGTCGATGATGCTCGACAGCTCCTTGGCCGGAATCACGTTGCGGATTTCGTCGTCCACCAGGTCCCCGATTCGCGCCGTTTCCTCGATGCGCGTCGCCGTCTTGGCGCGGAAGTGAAGGTTAAACCGGCCGGCATCCGTGGTGGGGAAGAAATCCTGGCCGAGCCACGGCACCAGGAAAAATACCACGCCGCAGGCGGCCAAAAACGCCGGGATGAACCACGCGCTGTGGCGGATGCAGGCGTCCAGCATTTCGCGAAAGCGGTTGCGGACATTTTCGAGCATGCGTTCGAAAGCGTGCTGCAATCGCGCCGGCAGATTCCAGGCCGCCGGTTCGGACGGATGCTCCTGGTGCGGCTTCAGCAGATATTTCGCCAGCGTCGGCACCAGCGTCCGCGACAGCAGATACGACGCCAGCATGGCGAACACCACCGCTTCGGCCAGCGGCATAAACAGGTATCGCGCCACGCCGGTCAAGAAGAACATCGGCAGAAACACGATGCAGATGCACAGCGTCGAAACCAGCGCCGGAACCGCGATCTGCCGCGCGCCTTCTAAAATCGCCGGAACAATTTCCGGAATGTGCGTCATGTTGCGGTGAATATTTTCGATTTCGACCGTCGCGTCGTCCACCAGAATTCCCACCGCCAGCGCCAGCCCGCCGAGCGTCATGATGTTGATGGTCTCGCCCAGCGCGCTCAGCACGCAGATCGAGGTGAGAATCGACAGCGGAATCGAAACGGCGATAATCAGCGTGCTGCGCCAGCTGCCCAGGAACAGCAGAATCATGGCGGCCGTCAGGCACGCGGCGATAATCGCCTCGCGAACCACGCCGCTCACGGCCGCGCGCACAAACACGGATTGATCGGCGATGGGATCGATCTTCAGCTGCGGCGGAAGAGTCGCCAGGATTTTTGGAATCTGCGCGCGCACATCGCGCACGATATCGAGCGTCGACGTCTGCCCCACTTTCATGATCGTCAGCAGCACGCCGCGCTGCCCGTTGCGCCGCACGATGTTGGTTTGCGGGGAAAATCCGTCGCGCACGTGCGCCACGTCGCGGATATAAATCGTGGTGTTGTCGATCGATTTGATGGGCAGGTCGTTCAGCTCATCCACTCGCGGCGGGCTGTCGTTCAAATCGACGTCATATTCGAACTCGCCGATTTTCGAAGTGCCCACCGGCAGAATCAGGTTCTGCGCCGACACCGCGTTCACCACGTCCATCGGCGACAATCCCTTGGCTTGCAGCAGGTCCGGCCGAATATCGATCATCACCTGCCGCTGCTTGCCGCCGTACGGCCACGGCATCGCCGCGCCCTTCACCGTAGCCAGCGCGGTGCGGATCTGCTGCGTGCCGAAATCGAAGAGCTGCTGTTCGCTCAAACCTTTTCCGGAAAGTCCCAGTTGCAGGATCGGCACGCTGGAGGCGTTATAAACCAGAATGTACGGCGGAAACGTCCCCGGCGGCATCTGCCGCACCGCCGATTGCGACAGCGCCGAAACCTGCGCCACCGCCATGGGAATCTTCACGCCCTGGTGGAAGAAAATTTTGACGATCGCGCGTCCTTCCACCGTGGTCGATTCGATATGCTCCATATCGTTGACGCTGGTGGTGAGCATGCGCTCGAACTGCGTGGTGATGCGGCCTTCCATCTCCTCCGCGCTCAGGCCGGCGTAATTCCACAGCACCGCGACGATCGGGATATCCACGTTCGGAAAAATATCGATCGGCGTCCGCTCGATCACCAGCGGGCTGATCAACATAAGAAGCAAGGCCACCACGACGAACGTGTACGGCCGGTTCAGCGCGACTCTTACGATCCACACTGCGGAAAACTCCTGATTCTTTTATTTTAAGGTTCCGGGTACAGCGCCGTCTCTCTGCCGTTCGGCGTATCAATTTGCCGGCAGAAATGCACGGTCGCGTCAATCAGCGCAGCCGGTTGATCGCGATGCGGCGAATGGCGGCAATGGTCCATCTTCAGGGTTTCCAGCCGGCGAATCTTACCCGCCATCCGGTCCAGCTGCTGCATGGTGGCGTATTCGTCCTGGAGACCCTGCACCGCAAGCACCGGGCATTCGATGCCCGCCAGAGCCTCCTCGATGCACCAGTCGCGAAACTCGTCCGACCCCCAGATGTCGTTCCAGCCGTAGAAGGCCGAATCCGGATCATCATGATAATGCGCCAGTTTCGCGCGCAACCCGCCCCGCTCGTAACCATTGCGGATGGCGCGGACGCCGTCAAGGGCGACCGCTTCCACAAAAACATGCGGCGCGACAGCAACCACGGCACGCGGCGAATGCGACCCCGCGTAAAGCAGCGCGATGGAAGCTCCGTCGCTATGGCCGAACAGAATCGGCCGCTCGACCGCCAGCCTGTCGAGCAATTCCGGAAGCGTCTTCAGCGCTTCGTCGTGCAGGTAGCCGGGGCGCCTCGGACCCCCCAGCGCATCGGATTTTCCGTAGCCGTAACGCGAGTACAGCAGCGCATTCACTCCAGCCGCGCGAGCCAGACGTTCCGGAAAATCGAGCCACATCGCGACCGAGCCGAGTCCTTCATGCAGAAAAACCATCACCGGCGCGCCGGATTTTACGTGAATTTGCTGAAATTCGATGCGCTGTCCCTGCACCCGAAGGAAATCGCTCATCGCGCGATGGATTTCACCTGCAAATACTCTTCGAGTCCGTACATGCCCATCTCGCGTCCGATTCCCGATTGCTTGTAGCCGCCGAACGGCGCGAGCAAATTGTATCTTCCGCCGTTCACGTCCACCTGACCGGTGCGCATCCGCCGCGCGACGCGCAAAGCGCGCTCCGCATTGCCCGACCACACTCCACCGGCCAGCCCGTAAATCGTATCGTTGGCGATGCGCACCGCTTCGTCTTCCGAATCGTACGGAAGAATCGACAGCACCGGCCCGAAAATTTCTTCCTGCGCGATGGTCATCGGCGATTTGACGTCGGCGAAAATGGTCGGCTCGACGTAATAGCCTTTCGCGAACGCCGCCGGCCGCGCGCCGCCTTTCACCAATCGCGCGCCTTCCTTTTTTCCCTTGGCGATGTAGCCCTCCACGCGCTCGCGCTGCGTGGCTGAAATCAGCGGACCGAGCTTCGTCGCGGCGTCCAGCGGATCGCCCAGCGCCAGCCCGCCAATCGCTTTCGCCGCGATGTCGATCGCGTCCTGTTGCCGCGCTCGCGGCACCAGCATACGCGTCCATGCCGAACAGGTTTGACCGGAATTGAACATCGCATTGCGCGCGCCGCTGGCGATGGCTTTTTCAAACGGCGCGTCGTCTAAAATCACGCACGCCGATTTTCCCCCCAGCTCCAGCGTCACGCGCTTGATCGTCTCCGCCGCCAGCGCCGCCACGCGTTTTCCCGCGCGCACCGATCCGGTGAAGCTGATCATATCGATTCCCGGATGCCGCGCGATCGCTTCCCCCACCACCGGTCCGTAGCCGGTGACGATATTCAGCACGCCCGCCGGCAGTCCGATCGCCAGGCACGTTTCCGCCAGAATCAAGGCATTTAGCGGAGCGATTTCGCTCGGCTTCAGCACCACCGTGCAGCCTGCGGCCAGCGCCGGCGCGACCTTCGCCATAATCTGGTGCAGCGGATAATTCCACGGCGTGATCGCCCCCACCACACCCACGGCTTCGCGCACCACCAGCGAATTGCCGATCTCGTGTTCCAGTTTCGCCTCGCGCAGGATCTGCGCGTAACTCGCCGTGACGTTCACCGGCAGCCCCGCTTGCACCGCGGTCGCCATCGAAATAGGCGAGCCGACTTCCATCGCGATGGTTCGAGCGATTTGCTCGGTGCGCTCCTTGAGCGCCGCCGAAAGTTTGTCGAGCCACGCGGCCCGCTCATCGCGCGAAGTTTCCGACCACGCGTCGAAAGCGCTCCGCGCCGCCGCGGCCGCATGATCCACATCTTCGGGAGTTCCTTCCGGAATCGATCCGATCACTTCTTCGGTGGAAGCGGAAAGAACCTCAATTTTATTCCGGCCGGCGGAGGCCTGCCATTGGCCGTTGAGGTACAACTCGGAAAAATTCATCATGATTCTGATTCGTCTTCGAGGCGATCCAGGCGTTAATCTTTATGCTGCCACAGGCGATCACCGCCGCGTATCGGCGTTCATCGGCGCGGGCCGCAAATCGAACCACCCCGTCATCTGTTCCTCGGTGCGCAGCAGATCCTGAAGCGTGGTCCTTCCCAGCACGTCATCGAGCGCCACCTGCACCCGGCGCCACAGCGTGCGAATGGAACAATCAGTGGTATGCGCACAGACGTGCGCGCTGCCCGAATGGCTTTCGCAGAAATCCTTCTCGAACATCCGGCCGCCGAGCGACGCCATCACTTCCCCGATGACGATCATTCGCGCCGGACGCGCCAGCGAATATCCGCCGTCTTTTCCGCGCACGCTGCTGATAAAACCGCCCTGCCGCAGGATTCGCAACAGCTTCGCCGCATAAGCCGGGGAAATCCCCTCGGCCTCGCTGATTTCGGGAATCGTCAGCGCCGCGCCTTCGCCGCGCCGGCCGATTTGCAGCAGACAGCGGACCCCGTATTCCTCATGCGACGTCAATTTCATTTTTGTAATCTCATCGACGGAACCGTGTCGAAACCCAGATCGAAGCCGAGCTGAAGTTTCGCCGCGTCCGACATCATCTCGCGATTCCAAGGCGGGTCCCAGACCAATTCCAGCTTCACGCCGGCGACACCCGGAACGGCGCGAATTTTTTCTTCCACCTGTCCCGGCAAAATCCCTGCCACCGGGCAGCTCGGCGCGGTCAGCGTCATTTTTATATGCGCTTCGCCCGCTTCATTCACGGCCAGCTCGTAAACCAGTCCGAGATCGTAAATATTCACCGGAATTTCCGGATCGTAAACCGTCCGCAGCGCTTCCACCACTTGGTTTTCGAGCGCGTTCATTCGGTCGAAACCTTTTCGCCCGGATTTTCCAGCGCGGCCTTCAATGTGTGCCAGGCGAGCGTCGCGCATTTCACCCGCGCCGGAAATTCCCGCACGCCGGAGAACACCGCAAGTTTGCCCAAATCCGCGGCTTCAGCCGAATCGCTGGTCAGCAACTGGTGAAACCGCTCGAACAATTTTTCGGCGTCTTCCTTCGTTCGGCCCTTTAGAACTTCGGTCATCAACGAAGCCGATGCAGTCGAAATCGCGCAGCCGCAGCCGACGAAACGGACATCTTTGATGACGCCGTTCTCAAGGCGTAGCGCCAGCGTGAGCTTGTCGCCGCACAGCGGGTTGAAACCCTCGGCGGTTGCGGTCGCGTTTTCGAGACGCCCCATGTTGCGCGGACGCTTGGAGTGATCGAGAATGATTTCCTGATAAAGTTCGTCGATCACTTTAACAACCTCCCCCGGACGAACCGCCGCGATCACTGACGGGACTTGGAGCGCGCTGGTAAAGCCCCGCCAGTGATGGCGGGGGCTGCTCAATCGAGCGGCGAGCGGTGGGCTTTTCGAGACTTCTGGCGCAGATCAAGCGAATAGCTCCTTCACCTTGTGGATCGCGCGCACCAGCGCGTCCACGTCTTCGCGCGTATTATAAAACGCAAACGACGCCCGCGTAGTAGCCGGCACGCCGAACCGCTCCATCAGCGGCTGCGCGCAATGATGCCCGGTGCGCACCGCGACTCCATAACGATCGAGAATCGTTCCCACGTCATGCGGATGAATTCCTTCGAGCACGAAGGAAATCACCGCGGCCTTGTGCTTCGCCGTGCCCAGAATTTTCAACCCCTCGATTTTTTCAAGCTCCCGCGTGGCGTAATCGAGCAGCTCCGCTTCCTGCGCGGCCATGTTTTCGATGCCGATCTCATTCACGTAATCGATCGCCGCGGCCAATCCGATCACGCCCGCAATATCCGGCGTTCCCGCTTCAAATTTGAACGGCGGCGTATTGTACGTCGTTTTTTCGAACGTCACCGTGCGGATCATATCGCCGCCGCCCTGATACGGCGGCATCGCCTCCAGCAGCGCCATCTTTCCGTACAGAATGCCGATCCCGGTCGGCCCATACAGTTTGTGGCTCGAAAAAACGTAAAAATCGCAATCGAGCCCGCGCACGTCCACGCGCAGGTGCGGAATCGCCTGCGCGCCGTCGACCACAACCGGAATCCCACGCGCGTGCGCCTGCTCGACCACTTCGCGCACCGGAAGAACGGTTCCGAGCACGTTCGAAACATGCGCCATCGCGACCAATTTCGTCCGATCGGTCAATTCGAACGCGCCCACTTCGCCGCGATCGTCCACCGGCACGATGCGCAATCGCGCGCCGCGCTCCTCGGCGAGCATTTGCCACGGCACGATGTTCGAATGATGCTCCAGCGCGGTGATCAGAATTTCGTCGCCCGCGCCGATATTTTTGCGGCCCCACGTCTGCGCGACTAAATTGATGCCCTCTGTGGTCCCGCGAGTGAAAATAATTTCGTGTGGATCGGCCGCGCCGATGAAGCGCTGAATTTTGATGCGGCCTTCCTCATAAAGCCGCGTCGAGCGCTCGCTCAGCGCGTGAACTCCGCGATGAATATTCGAATAATCGGAAAGATAAAACCGGCTGATCGCGTCGATCACCGCGCGCGGTTTCTGCGCGCTGGCCGCGTTATCCAGATACGCCAGCGGATGGCCGTGAACCGTCTGCTGCAAAATCGGAAAATCCGCCCGCAACGCCGCGGCGTCGAAACCTTTCATTGCGGTAGTCACACAAATCTCCCCAGATATTCACGCAGCTCGTCGATCTTCACGCCGTCAATGATTTCCCGCGCGAAAGCTTCAATCAGCATGCGCCGCGCTTCTGCAAGTCCGATGCCGCGCGAGCGCAGGTAAAAAATCGACTCCGCGTCAAGCTGTCCGACGGTCGCGCCATGCGTACAGCGAACGTCGTCGGCGAAAATCTCAAGCTGCGGCTTGGTGTTGATAGTCGCGTCTTCCGACAAAACCAGGTTTTTGTTGGTCTGCTTGGCGTCGGTCTTCTGAGCGTCTTTTCGAACGATAATCTTCCCGTTGAACACCGCGCTCGAATTGCCGTCGAGAATGCCTTTATAAAGTTCGTGACTGGTCGCGTGCGGTTTGGCGTGATCGATGGTGGTGCGCGTATCCACGTGGCGTCGTCCGTTGACCAGATATAAGCCGTTCAGCGTCGCTTCCGAACCTTCATCGAGCGTGACGTTGATCTCCGTGCGCGCCAGCGCGCCGCCAAACGCGAAGTTCCGCGAACTGACCACGGAGCCACGCCCTTGCGCGATCTGCACCGTGGAAATATGAAAGGCCTGCTCGGATTCTCGCTGGACCTTATAATGATTCACCAGCGCGCCATCGCCCGCGATGATTTCGGTCAGCGCATTCGTGAAATATTCACCCTCGCCCAGGTAAATTTCGACGATCGAAGCGTGCGCGCCCTTCTCCACCATCACCAGGTTGTGCGGATTTGAAAACGCCGGACGCGAACCGGGACGCGAAACATGAATCAGATAAATCGGATCCTGGACTACGGCGCCGGCAGGAACGCGAAGGATGG
>Ga0335073_10000244_pt1 | contig 68895 bp, 61 predicted proteins | sample Lox_Sample_22_FD_207093 | JGI IMG/M metagenome (GOLD analysis project Ga0335073, IMG submission 207093) | Soil microbial communities from Loxahatchee National Wildlife Refuge, Florida, United States - Lox_Sample_2.2 | ecosystem: Environmental > Terrestrial > Soil > Wetlands | place: USA... | reverse complement strand
TGCATGGGAAAGCTCGTGAACGAGCCGGAGGCGCTCACGCGCTACTCCAACGCGGAGCTGGTCGAGCTCGCCGGCACGCAGGGCGTGGAGATTCTCATGTGGATCGCCGCCCGCGCGACGCTCGCGGGCCCCGTCACCGCGCGGCACCGCAATTACCACGTTCCGATCTCGAACACGGCAAGTGGACTGATGCTGCTCGAGCAAGCCGCGTAGCGGCCCGCTCAATCGCTGCGCGGCGTGCGACCGCGCAGGATCGCCTCGGGGTGACGGCTCAGAAAGTCCGCGAGATCGCGTATCGAGCGGGCGGCGTCGGTCATCTCGCGCGTCATCCCCGGTAGATCGAGACTGCCGCGCCCATTTGCGCCGAGCAGCGCGCCGGCGGCATCCGCGGTACGCTGCGCCGCCTCCGAGGTGGCGCGCAGGCTCGCGAGGAGAGCCTGCGTCTGCGGCTCGAGCGCTTGGCTCATCCGATCGAGGTGGCTCAGCGTCTCATCGAGCTCCGTGAGCGCCTGGCGCAGCTGCGGTCCGGCGGTCGCCTGATCGAGGTGATGGACCGTGCTTTGCAGCTCCCCCAGGATCTCGTTGATGTCCGTCGCCGGGGCCGAGGGCAGCTCGGCGATGCCGGCGATCGTCCGGATCCGTGCGGGTGTGGTCCCGGAGAGGATATCGAGCGAGACGAGCTTCTGCCCGGTGAGCAGGCTCGCCGAGAGAATCTGCGCCCGCAGTCCCTGCGCCACGAGCCGCGCGAGGCCCGCGCCGACGGCGGCGGCGTGCGCTTCCGGCTCGGAGGCGGGAATTCCCGGGACGCTCACCACGCTCGGATCGAGGGCGAGGGTCGCCTCGGTGTAGAGCGCACGCTGCCTCGGGTCGTAGACCAGGCGGGTCTGGGTCACCTCGCCGATCTCCGTGCCTTCGAGCTCGACGACGCTGCCCGGGCCGATCCCGCCGGCGTTGCGCGTGAATGCGACGTGGTAGAAGAGGGGTGTGCCGCTCGGATACCGGAACGCCTCGCTGCGGCTCGCGTAGAGCTCGAAGTGGGCATTGCTCGGGCTCGGCGCGCTCTTGATCGCCCACGAGGGGGTCTCGAAGGCGACGCCGCCGGCGAGCAGCTGCTGCCAGGAGCTCAGCTGCACGCGCAGACCCTGCGAGCCCGCCGTGAGGTCGATGCCGCCCTCGGTCCAGAAGCGCGTCTGCGCATGCACCAGGCGGTCGTACGGAGCGCGAATGAATGCGAACACGCGCACCTGCCGCTCGGTGGCGGTGAGCTCGGATCCCTCGATCTCCCCCACGTCGAGACCGTGGTAGGTGAGCGGCGCCCCGGGGAGGAGCGCGCTCACATCCGGCGTGAGCAGCGTGAAGGAGCGTCCCTGCGTATCGGGCTGCAGCAGCGGCGGCTCGGCGAGACCGATGAAATGACGCTGCGCTGCGCCGCTCCCCGGAAACATCTCGATGTAGGCGCCGGAGATGAGGGTTGCGAGCCCGGTGATGCCCTGCGCCCCGACGCGCGGCTGCACGATCCAGAAGCGCGCGCCGTCGGCCAGGTACGGCTCGACCGTGCGCACCATCCGCGCGTGCACCACCACGTGCGACATGTCGCGCGTGAGCTCGATCGCCTCCACTCGGCCGACCTCGACGCCCTTGTACCTGATCGAGGTCTGTCCGGGCGTGAGCGCGCTTGCATCCTTGAAGTCGAGCGTGATCTGCGGGCCGCGCTCCGCGAGACCGCGCCACGCGAGCCACAGCACGACCGTCGCCGCGATGACCGGAGCGAGCCACACCCAGGACAGCCAGCGGCGCGGCCGCACGCGGGCGGGCTCGTGCGGGCGATCGCCCGGCTCCGCCTGCGGCTCGATCGGCGCGTGCTCCTCGCTCACCGGCTCTCCCTCGCCGCGTCCCACATCAGGCGGCTGTCGAAGCTCTTGGCGGCGATCATGGTGAGGACCACGACCGCCGCGAACGCCACCATACCGTCATCGGCGCGAACGTGCATCAGAGCGCCGAACTGCACCAGCGCGACCAGGATCGAGGCCATGAACACATCGATGTTCGACCAGCGCCCGACGGCATCGACTGCACGGTGCAGCCGCGTACGCAGGGGCAGCAGCCACGCCGAGCGGCGCTGCGTGAGCACTAGATTGCAGGTGAGGGCGGAGAGCTTCATGAGCGGAATCAGCACGCTCGCGACGAACACGATCACGGCGAGCGGCCAGAGCCCAAAGCGCACGAGCTCCTCGACCCCGCCCAGGATCGTGTTCGGCTGGTCGCGTCCGAAGCGCTCCAGGGAAAGCACCGGCAGGAGGTTCGCAGGGATGTAGAGCAGAAACCCCGCGATGATCAAGGCCCAAGTGCGCTCGAGCGCCGCGGGCTTGCGTCGGGCGAGCCGGCTGTCGCAGCGCGCGCAGCGCTCCCCGTCCTGTGCCGCAGGGTGCAACAGATCGCACACGTCGCAGGCGATGGCGACGGCGGGCGCGCGCGCGGGTGCGGCCAGGGGCGCGAGGCGCTGCGCGTCCTTCGCGACCGGCAGCACCGCCCAGACGCTGCGCTCGTCGAGCTCCGCATCGAGCAGCAGCAGGCACAGCGTCGTTGCGATCAGGCACCAGCCCCCCGGACCCACGCTCACGATCGCGACCTGCCCGACGCGGCTGTAGGCTACGCATGCCCCGAGCAGGTACACCTCCGTCATGGTCCAGGGCCGCAGCGCGAGCGCCCAGCGGAACAGCCGCCCGAGCAGACGCGTGCGCGTGTGCGTGGTGCGCACACCCACGAGCACCCCGGTGATCAGCGCGAGATAGGTCGAAGGGACGAGAATGCTGAACGCAAGGACAACGCCGGCGAGCAGAGGAAATCCACCGCTCCAGAGCGCCGTCACCCCGTCAGCGAGCGCGCTGTCGCGGATCGCCCCGGCGGAGGACACGGTGAAGAGGTTCGCGAGGCAGGCGGGCGGCCACAGCAGCAACGCGGCCGCGGCGAGCGCCAGCGCCGCGGCGATGCCGCCGAGCGCAGGTCGCGCGAGCGTGCGGCCGCAGCGACGGCACTCGGCTCGCGCGCCCGGCGGCACGGGCGGCAACAGCTGAGCGAGTCCGCAATCCGGGCAGGCGATGCCCTCGGAGGAGAGGTGCGCGAGGGGCTCAACCGGGCGTTGCGGCAACGGAGCGCGCATCGCCACGACGGTCTTCGAGCTCGCTCTGGGCACCGACGCCCAAGCGTTTCTGCAGCAGCGGGCTCGTGGTGGTGTACTGCAGGTGCACCTTCTCGCCCGGCGCCAGGTATTCGCGCACGGCGAACGCGGCGAGCGCCGCCTCGTGGAAGCCGGAGAGGATCAGCTTCTTCTTGCCCGGATAGTCGTTGATGTCTCCGACGGCAAAGATCCCCGGCGAGCTCGTCTGGAAACGCGCGGTGTCGACGCGAAGCGTGCGCCGGTGGAGCTCGAGTCCCCACTCGGCGATGGGGCCGAGCTTGGGGTGGAGGCCCCAGAAGACGAGCAGCTGATCGAGCGAAACCGTGCGCGTGACGCCGTCGCGCGCGACCACCCTCACTCCATGGAGGCGTCCGTCCCGCTCGACGAGCGACTGCACCTGCCCCTCGATGTAATCGAGCCGCCCTTCCTCGCGCAGCGCGAGCATGCGCTTCACGGAGACCGGTGCCGCGCGAAACTCGCTGCGCCGGTGGATGAGCACGACGCTGCGCGCCGAGTGGACGAGCTCGAGCGTCCAGTCGAGCGCCGAGTCTCCTCCGCCCAGAATGACGAGCTCCTTGTCGGCGAACAGCGCGGCGTCGCGCACGCGGTAGTGAACCGACTCGCCCTCATGCCGCTCGGCGCCCTCGAGCGCGAGCCGGCGCGGCTGGAACGAGCCCACCCCGCCGGCCACGATCACGGCGCCCGCATCGAAGCGCGTGCCGCGGCTCGTGACCACATCGAAGCGCCGGTCCGCGCGCGGTGTGATCTCGGTCACCTCCTGCCCGAGGTGCATGCCGGCGGCGAAGGGCCGGATCTGCTCGAGCAGGCGCTCGATGAGCTCCTTCGCCGAGCACACCGGGATCGCCGGGATGTCGTAGATCGGTTTCTCGGGGTAGAGCTCCGTGCACTGGCCGCCGACTTGCGGCAGCGAATCGACCACCTCGGCGCGCAGCCCGAGGAGCCCCAGCTCGAACACCTGGAACAGACCGACGGGACCCGCGCCCACGATCACCACGTCGGTGACGGTGGCCAGTTTGGAACGCTCAAGCGACAAGGACATTCTCCAGTGTGATGCGGCCGCCCAAGCGGGGCTCGCCGGCCGAGGCGGCGAGGCCCTTCTGGATGAGCCATTCACGGTTGAAAAGTCGGGATTGATACTTTGCCCCGCCGTCGCAGAGCACGGTCACCACCGTGTGCCCGGGGCCGAGCTCGCGCGCCACGCGGACCGCGGCGGCGACGTTGATGCCGCTCGTGCTGCCGAGGAAGAGTCCCTCCTCGCGCAGCAGCCGGTACACGAAACGAACGGTGTCGGGGTCCTCGACGTGCACGGCGTCGTCGACGGGGGCGTTCGCGAAGTTCGCCGTGACGCGTCCGATGCCGATGCCCTCGGTGATCGAGCCCGATCCGCTCGCCTTGAGCTCGCCCGTGCGCACGAAGTGGTAGAGACTGCTGCCGGGCGGATCGGCGAGCACGCAGCGCACCGCGCTGCGTCTGGACTTCAGGTATTCCGAGACTCCGGCGAGCGTCCCGCCGGTCCCCGCAGCCGCCACGAACGCATCGATCCGACCGTCCGTCTGGCTCCAGATCTCCGGACCGGTCGTGGCGAGGTGCGCGCGGCGGTTCGCGGTATTGTCGAACTGATTCGACCAGACCGCATTGGCGAGCGCGCCGGCCAGGCGCTGCGCGACCTTCTGGTATTGGTTCGGATTGCTATAGGGCACCGTCGGCACCTTGTGCACCTCGGCCCCGAGCATCTCGAGCAGTCGGTACTTCTCCGGCGACTGGTTATCGGGCATCACGATCACGCAGCGGTAGCCGCGCGCGTTGCAGACGTGCGCGAGCCCAATGCCGGTGTTGCCGGCGGTGCCCTCGACGACGGTGCCGCCCGCGCGCAGCTCGCCGCGCCGCTCGGCATCCTCGATGATGGCGAGGGCGGCGCGATCCTTGACCGAGCCGCCCGGATTCATGAATTCGGCCTTGCCGAGGATGTCGCAGCCGGTCTCCGCGCTCAACGTCCGCAAGCGGATGAGCGGGGTGTGACCGATCGTGCCCGCGAATCCATCCTGCACGCTCATGCGACGCCCTCGAGCGCCTGCGGCGCAAGCGCCCCTGCGCTCGCCCGCGCTCCTGCGACGACCTCGCCCACAATGAGGAGCGCCGGGGCGCCCACATGCGCCGCGCGCGCGAGCGCGGCGATCTCATCGAGCCGGCCCTTGAGGATCTGCTCGCCCGGGAGCGTGGCGCGCTCGACCACGGCGGCCGGGCGCTCGGGCGGTGCGCCCGCGGCGAGCAGCCGACGGACGATCTGCTCCATCTCGGCGACGCCCATGTAGAACACCACGGTGTGCCGCGCGCGCGCCAGCGCCTCCCAATCGTGCGTGTCGTCCCCGGCCGAGTGACCCGCAGCGAGCGTCACCGAGTGCGCGAGCGCACGCTGCGTGAGCGGAATGGCGGCCGCGGCCGCGGCGGCGAGTCCGGCGGTCACCCCGGGAACCACCGTCACGGCAATGCCCCGCGCACGCAGGAACTCGATCTCCTCTCCCGCGCGACCGAAGATGCCCGGGTCCCCGCCTTTCAGGCGCGCCACCTTCAATCCGCGGACGGCGTAGCCCGCCATGAGCTCGTGGATTCGCGCCTGCGCGGTGCGCGAGCCGGCGGGTTCCTTGCCGACGAACACGCGCCGCGCCTCGCGCCGCGCCCGATCGAGCACGGCGGGGGAGACCAGCCGGTCGTAGAGGATCACGTCGGCCTCCTGCAGGAGCTGCAGCGCGCGCAGCGTGAGCAGATCCGCATCGCCCGGGCCGGCCCCGATCAGGTAGACCTCCCCGGCCGCCGCGCGCTCGCTGGCGCGGCACGCCGCGAGCTCACGGGCGAAGTCCGCCTGCGCCCCAGGCTCATCACCCGCGAGCACCCGCTCACTCACGCGTCCGGCGAAGACTCGCTCCCAGAATGCGCGGCGGCGGCGCACCGGCAGCGCCTGGCGCACGGCGGCGCGCCGTGCGGCGGCGAAGCGCGCGAGCGCCCCGAGGCGCGCGGGCAGAAGCGCTTCGAGCTGTGCGCGCAGGCGCCGCGCGAGCACCGGCGCCGCGCCCTGAGAGCCGATTGCGACCACGACGGGCGCGCGATCGACGATGGCCGGGAAGATGAACGTCGAGTGCTCGGCGTCGTCGACCACGTTCACCGGGATCGCGCGCGCGCGCGCCGACTCGGCCACGGCCGCATTCACCTCGGGCGCATCGGTGGCGGCGACCACGAGCGCCGCCCCTTCGAGGTGTCGGGGCTCGAAACTCGCCGCCTCGTGCTTCACGCAGCCGCGAGCGCCCGCAATGAGCTCGAGGGTCGATTGGGTGAGCTGCGGGGCGATCAGGCGGACTTCGGCGCCGCAGCGGAGGAGGAGCTCTGCCTTGCGCGCGGCAACGGGCCCGCCCCCGACCACGACGGCCCGGGCGCCCCGCACGCGCAGAAATATCGGCAGATGATCCATGTAACCCCGCGGCTCGCGGCGCAAAAGCGCAATTTTAGCTCTGCCCGGCGCTTGCGCGCACGCGAGGATGCAGGCCGCACTCCCGGGACTCCGGGTGTTCCCACCACCAGCGGCCCGCGCGGCTCTCCTCGCCGGGCAGCACCGCGCGCGTGCAGGGCGCGCAGCCGATGCTCGGGTACTGGCGGTCGTGCAGAGCGTTGTAGGTGAGCTTGCGGCTGCGGATGTACGCCCACACCTCATCCTCGGTCCACTCGAGCAGGGGGCTCACCTTGTACAGGCCGTGCTGCTCGTCCCACTCGATGGGCTCTCCCAAGGAGCGGGCTCGCGACTGCTCGCGCCTCACCCCGGTGACCCAGGCCGAATAGCCCGCCACAAAGCGCTGAAACGGCATGACCTTGCGCGTATGGCAGCAGGCGGTGCGCGCCTGGGGATCGTGGAAAAAGCCGTTGACGCCCTGGCGCGCGACGAGCCCCGAGAGCTCGTGGGCGTCCGGGAACAGCAGCCGGATGCGATTGCCGTAGCGGCGCTGGAGCTTCTCGAGCAGCGCGTAGGTCTCCTCGTGCAGCCGCCCGGTATCGATGCTCACGATGTCGATCTCGGGGACTTCGCTGCAGATCACGTCCGTGAGCACCATCGCCTCGGCGCCGAGGCTGTTCGCGTAGACGACGCGACCGTGGGTGCGCACCGCGCGCGACAGCAGCTCGCGGATCGCTCCCGCTTTGGTCTTGAGCTCGAGTGAGAGAAGCTGGCCCATGATGCGTGGAAGGGACTGTATCGGTGACAATGCGGTAACAGAAGGAACCTTTGCTTCTGTGGAGCTGCAAGGCGGTTATTTGCCGCACGGGAATATGAAGATGCGAAACGGTTATGAGCAGCGCGATCCGGGAGCGCTCGCGGATGGCGCCCGAGTCGGACGCCGGCCAAGGTTGGCACGATGAAGCTGCATCAGCTGCGCTACCTCGCCGCGGTCGCCCAGAGCGGCCTCAACATCACCGCGGCGGCGCAGAAGCTGCACACCTCGCAGCCGGGCGTGAGCAAGCAGATCAAGCTGCTCGAGGACGAGCTCGGCTTTCTGATCTTCACGCGCGAGGGGCGCAATCTCACCCGGATCACTCCCGCGGGCCAGCAGGTCATCGAGCGGGCCGTGAAGATTCTCCAGGAGACTCAAGCGATCCGGGACCTCGCGACGGAGCTGCGCGATGAGGGTCGCGGGAGCCTCTCGATCGGCACGACCCACACCCAGGCCCGTTACGTGCTTCCCGATGTGATCCGCGAGTTCCGCGCGCGCTACCCGAACGTGCGTCTCAATCTTCATCAGGGCACGACCGAGCAATTGGCCGAGATGATCGCGCACGATCGCATCGACTGCGCGATCGCGACCGGCTCGGAGCATCTGTTCGGGGATCTGACGCTGCTGCCGTGCTACCGCTGGCATCGCACGATCGTGGTGCCGCGCGATCATCCGCTCGCGGGCATCGCGCGTCCCTCGCTCAAGCAGCTCGCCGCCTACCCGATCATCACCTACACGTTCAGCTTCTCCGGTCCTTCCTCCCTCATCGACGCGTTCGCGAAGGCGGGGCTCACGGCGAACGTCGCGATCACGGCGCGCGACTCGGATGTGATCGTGACCTACGTGCGCCTCGGCCTCGGGGTCGGGATCGTCGCGCCGATGGCGGTGGAGAGCGGTCCGGATCTCGTGGTGATCGATGCGGCGCACCTGCTGCCGGCCCATACCACGTGGCTCGGCTTCCGGCGCGGCACCCTGCTCAGGAAATACATGTACGAGTTCGCGCAGCTCCTTGCGCCGCATCTCGACCGGCGCCTCGTCGAGCGCGCGCATCGCGCCTCGACCCCGCAGGAAGTCGCCGCAATCTTCGCCGAGGTCGAGCTGCCGCAGCGCTAGCGCGCGGCCTGCGTGCGCCGCTGCACCCACACGGGCGTGCGGCCATCGGCAGCGGCCTGGTACGCCGCACTGAACTGATCGAGCGCGAGCCGGCACGCCTCGAGGTCCTGATCCGCCCGCGGCGCGATGCTGTCGAAACCGCCGCGCGCGAGCCAGAACACCAGGTCGCGGACCACGTCGCCCACCGCCCGCAGCTCGCCTGCGTATCCGAGGCGGTTGCGCAGCACGGCCGCCTGGGAGAGGGCGCGACCGTCGGCGAAGGTGGGAAAGAGGAGGGCGATGAGCGGCCGGTCGCGGATCTCCGGGTAGACGAGCTCCACATCCTCGGTGTTCGCGAGCAGCACCCCGACGGCGGCGGCGCTCGCGATGAGCGCTTCGCGCTCGGCACGGAAGCGCGCGAGCGGGACGATGATCCGCGCACCCGGTGGGAGATCAGCGGTGCGCTCCGGCGCCACTTGCCAGTCATCCTCGATGAGTGCACGCCGGCGGAGAATCCGTGCGCTCATGCCGCGGCTTCCTCGGTCTCGCTCTCGTACAGGCGCGCCTTGTACGGACCCATGCCCACCCGCCGGTAGCACTCGAGGAAGGTCTCATCCTCATCGCAGCGCAGCTCGAGGTAGGCCTGGACGAGACGCTCGACACCCTGAGCGATCTCACTGCGCGCGAGCGCGCGTCCGACGCGCTCGCCGATCGCCGCATCGTTACCCGCACTGCCGCCGAGGGTCACCTGGTACCACTCCTCACCGTGCTTATCGACGCCCAGGATGCCGATATGACCGACGCTGTGGTGGCCGCAGCCGTTCATGCAGCCGCTGATGGTGATGCGGATCGGCCCGACCTCGTACTGCGCATCGAGCGAGTCGAAGCGCCGGTAGATCTCATCGGCGACGCCGATCGAGCCCGCATTCGCGAGACCGCAGAAATCGAGACCCGGACAGCAGACGATATCGGTGACGAGCCCGACGTTCGGTGTCGCGAGCCCCAGGGCATCGAGTGCCCGCCACAGCTCGTGCAGGTGGCACTCGGGCACATCGGCGAGGATGAGATTCTGATCGTAGGTCGAGCGCAGCTCGCCGAAGCTGTAGGCCTCACAGAGGTCGGCGAGCGCCTCGAACTGCTCGGCGGTGCAGTCCCCCGGCGGCTGGCCCGGGGCCTTGAGCGGCACGTAGACCACCCGGTAACCGGCCACCTTGTGCGCACGGACATTGCGCTTGAGCCACGCCGCGAAGCGCGCATCGCGCGAGGCGAGGCGCTCGACGTCGTAGGCGACCTCGGGCGCAGGGCGGTACGGTGGCGCACCGAAGTGCGCGCGCACGCGCTCGATGTCCCCGGGCTCGAGGCGCAGCGAATCGCGCTCGGAGCTCGCCGTGATCTTGGCGTACTCGTCCTCGACGGCGGCCCGGAAGCGCTCGTAGCCCCACTCCCGCAGCACGATCTTGATGCGCGCCTTGTGAATGTTGTCGCGGCGTCCGAAGCGATTGAACGTGCGCAGGACCGCCGTCGCGTAGATGAGCAGATCCGACTCCGGCACGAACGGATTCATCTCCTGCCCAAGCATCGGCAGGCGCCCGAGCCCTCCGCCCACGAAGAACCGGTAGCCGATCGTCCCATCGTCACGGCGCCGCACGTGCACGGCCGCATCGTTGGTGAGCGTCGCGGCCCGATCCACCGTGGCGCCGGTGAAGCCGAACTTGAACTTGCGTGGCAGCCAATAGAACTCCGGATGCAGCGTCACGAACTGCCGCAGCAGCTCGCAATAGGGGCGCGGGTCGACGATCTCATCGGCGGCGACGCCGGCCAGATAATCGCTCGTGATGTTGCGCGTGTCGTTGCCGCAGGCCTGAATGCCATGCAGCTGCACTTGAGCGAGCTCGGCGAGCAGATCCGGCACGCGCTCGAGCCGCGGCCAGTTGAGCTGGATGTTCTGCCGGGTGGTGAAGTGTCCGTAGCCGCGGTCGTACTCGCGCACCACACGTGCCAGACAGCGCAGCTGCGCGGACTCGAGGAGCCCGTAGGGCACCGAGATGCGCAGCATCGGGGCGAAGCGCTGCACGTAGAGCCCGTTGCGCAGCCGCAGCGGACGGAACTCGTCCTCGGTGAGCTTGCCCGCGAGAAAGCGCTCCGTCTGCTCGCGGAACTCCGCCACGCGCTCGGCCACGACCGCCCGATCGATCTCGTCGTACCGGTACATGGGCCGACTATAGGCGCCGCGTGTTTAGGGTCTAAATACCCGCTTGTTTGGGGTGCCCCACGTCCGGTTATGATGGACCCATGGCCGGGCGGTACTTCGAGGAGCTCGAGGTGGGGCAGCGGTTCGAGCATGCCGTGCGCCGCACCGTGACCGAGACCGACAACCTCCTCATCACCGCGCTCACGATGAATCCGGCGGCGGTGCACCTCGACGCCGAATATTGTAAAGACACCGACTACGGCACGCCGCTCGTGAACAGCGTCTTTACGCTCGGACTCATGGTCGGCATCTCCGTCTACGACACCACCTACGGCACGACGGTTGCGAACTTGGGCTGGGAGAAGGTGGTCTTTCCGCGCCCGGTGCGCATCGGGGATACGCTGCGCATCGAGACGACCGTCCTCGCCAAGCGCGAAAGCCGCGCGCGAGCCGATCGCGGGATCGTCACGTTCCAGCATCGCGCGTTCAACCAGCGCGACGAGGAGGTGGCCTCCTGCGTGCGCAACGCCATGATGCTGAAGAGGCCGGCGCCGTGAGCGCACGCTCGTGGCTGTTCGTGCCCGGAGACAGCGAGCGCAAGCAGGAACGTGCCGCCGGGTGCGCAGCCGATGCGCTCATCCTCGATCTGGAGGACTCCGTCGCGCCCGCGCGGCTGCCGCAGGCGCGCGCGCTCGTGCTCGCCTTCCTGCGAAAGCACCGCGCGCGCGCCGCCCCGCGCCTGTGGGTCCGCATGAACGGGCTCGCAAGCGGAGAGCTGCTCGCGGATCTGGTCGTGGTGCTGGCGGGCGCGCCCGAGGGCATCGTGCTGCCGAAGGTCTCCACCGCGGCGGAGATCCTCGAGGTCGATCATTACCTCACGGCGCTCGAATGCGCGCTGGGCCTCGCCCGCGGATCGACCAAGCTGCTGCCCATTGCCACCGAGACCCCGCAGGCGTTGCTGAGGATTGGCGAATTCGCCGCGCCCCTCCCGCGTCTGATCGGTCTCACCTGGGGCGCCGAGGACCTCTCGGCGGCGCTCGGGGCGAGCGCCGAGCGCGAGCCGGGCGGGCGGCTCGGTTTCGCCTTCGAGCTCGCCCGCTCGCTGTGCCTGATCACGGCGGCGGCGGCGGGCGTTCAGGCCGTCGATGGAATCTGCGCGGAGTACTCCGACCGCGACGCGCTCGCGCGCGAGCTCGCGCGGGCGCGTCGCGAGGGCTTCAGCGGCAAGCTCGCCATCCACCCCGATCAGATCGAGCCGATCAATGCCGCCTTCACTCCGACCGCGGCGGAGATTGCCGGGGCGCAACGCATCGTGGCCGCATTCGCAGCCGCGCCCGAGGCGGGCGTGACGAGCCTCGATGGGCGGATGATCGACCGGCCCCACCTCATTCAGGCCCGCCGGGTGCTCGAGACCGCCGAGCGGCTCGCGCGCGGATGAAGTTGCGGCTCGCACGCGGCTCGCTGCGGCTGCGCGTGAGCGCGGCCGAGGTGCGGGCGCTTGCGGCGCGCGGGCGCATCGAGGAGCGCATCGCGCTGCACCCCGAGCGCGCACTCGCTCTGCGGCTTTCGATCGCGCGCGACGCCGAGCGGCTGCGCGTCGTGTACGAGGGCGACGTGATTGACGTTCAGCTTCCCGAGTCCGACGCCCGCGCGTGGTGCGCAAGCGATCTTGTCGCGCTCGAGGCACCGGCCTCAACTGGCGCGGCCTCGCTCCGCATCCTGGTGGAGAAGGATTTCGATGCGCCTGATTCCGATCCTCCGGGCGCCGGCGGTTAGGCGCCGCCGCGGCGGGACGGACTGCGCTTACGAGGTTTCGGGCAGATCGAGCAGATCCTCCGGGCGATCGATGTCGACGGCGGCGGCCGGCACGGGAACGCCGATCACCGCCGCCGCGCCGCGATTGAGCAGCGCGCGCGCGCCCTGATCGCCGCGCAGCGCGAGGAGCGCCGGAAATTGCGCGCGCGGAAAGATCGCCGGCACGCCGAGAATCGCCGCGTACTGCGCGGCGACGATGCACCGCGGATCGCGCCGCCAGGCTGCGACCAACCGTCGCAGATCCTCGGAGGTCACCGCCGGCTGGTCGGCGAGCGTGAGCAGCACCCCATCGCAGCTCGACGGCAGGCTCGTGAGGCCGGCACGGATCGAGCTCGCGATCCCCTCGGCCCAGGCGCGATTGAGGACGATCGCGGCCGAGCAGGCCTTCAGGAGCGGGGCAATCTCGGCCGCGTGCGCGCCCAGCACGACCGTGACGGCCTGGCCCGCGACCTGCGCCGCGTGTTCGACCGCGAGCCTGAGCAGCGCCTGTCCGCGGATGCGGACCAGCTGCTTCGGGGAGCCGAAGCGGCGTGAAGCGCCCGCGGCGAGCACGATCACGTGCAGCGCCGGCGGATCCGCGGCGGTGCTCACGGCTGCGCCTCGAGCGCCGCTGCGCGGAGCCGTCGCTCCTCGAGAATCGAGTCCGCATCGGCTGCGGCGATGTTGCGCCAGTCCTCGATCGTGTACAGCTGCAGGCCGAGGGCGTCGAGCTCGGGGTCGTCAGCAGTTAGATAGTTAATGATAAATACCGCGCAACTATCTAAATCGTCTACGATATTATCGAGAGAATCGGGATCGCGGCGCCACGCCTGCACGGCCCGCTCGAGCGCTGCGCGCTGCGCCGCCGCGCCCCGCACGATCCCCTCGATGCGGCCCGCGAGTGCGTGATGCGCCCGCAGCCGCGCGCGCTGCGCGCTCGCCCGGGCGGCCGCGCGCGGGAGTCCGAAGAGAAAATAGGCCGCCGAGGCTTCGAGAAACGCCGCCGAGGGCGCGTGCGCAGCGCCGGCCGCGCCCGCGGGGGTCCGCGATGCGAGCACCTCGCGAATGCGTCGCGCCGCAGCGTCGAGTGCGCGGCGCTCGCCGGCCAGCTGACCGCGCAGGAACTCGCGCTCGTTCATGGAACGCTGCGCAGCCCGAAGGGACCGCCGCCGCGCAGGTGCAGATGCGCATGGATCTCTGCGACGATGGAGAGCGCAATCGCCTCGGGCGTTCGCCCCCCCAGATCGAGCCCCACGGGTGCGCGCAGCCGGCCGTGCAGGCGCTGCGCGCTGGCCCCGAGCTCTGCGAGCAGTCGCTCACGTCGATGCGGGGGTCCGAGCAGTCCCAGGTACGGCAGCGGGCTCGCCGCGAGCGCGCGCAAGTACGCGAGGTCGGACGGCAGATGGTGGCTCATCACCACGGCCGCCTCATAGGCGCCGAGGTCGACGCTGCGCCCGAGCTCCTCGGGGCGGCCGAGCAGCACCCGTTCCGCGCCGGGGAAATGGGCCGCGTCGGCGTAGGCCGGCCGATGATCGAAGACGGTGACCTTCCAAGCGAGGCGCGCCGCGAATTCCGCGATCGGCAGGGCATCCGGGCCGCCGCCCAGGAGCAGGATGCGCGGGGGCAGCGCGAGCGGCACGGCGAGCACCCGCAGCGCGCCCTCCTCGAGGGAGCCCGGCTGTCCCGATCGTGCGGCCTCATCGAGAAGCCGCCCGAGCCGCTCGGCGAGCGCCGGGTCGAGCGCTCGATCGGGTGGCGGCAGCAGAACGTGCCCGGCGGGCAGCGCGGGCGCGCCGGATTCCACCACGACCGCGAAGGCGCTCGGGCGGTGCGCGGCGAGCGCGTGGGCCAGGTGATCGAGCGGCTGCCAGTGCTCCTGCGGGCCGACGCGCACGATCAGGATCTGCATCGCGCCCTCGCAGCCGATCCCGAGTCCCCACAGCGCATCGTCCGTGCCGCCGGTGTCGTAGCGCACGGTACGGGCGCGACCGGTCGCGATCACCGAGCGCGCGTGCTCGCGTAGATCGCTCTCCAGACACCCTCCGGAGAGCAGCCCCGCATACGTGTCGTCACTCGCGATCAGCATGAGCGCACCGGGCTTGCGGTAGGTCGAACCGACCGTGTGCACCACGATGGCGAGCGCGAGCGCTCGCGCGGCGGCGCGTTCGCGCTCGTAGAGCGGCAGCAGGGGAGTGAGTTGCGCTTCCACGCACAAATTATGCTTCAAGTTGCGCGTGCGCGACCCTGTAAGTAGAGTCGCACGGCCTTTTTTGCCGCCTCCCCAGACCGCACCGTCCATGACCGAGAATTCCGCATCGCCTGCCGCCGCGACCCCGCTCGACGGTTGGGTGGTTCACAAGTTCGGCGGCTCGAGTGTCGCCGATGCGGCCTGCTTCGTGCGCGTGGCGGAAATCCTCGAATCGCAGCCGCAGGCGCGCCTCGCGGTCGTGCTGTCGGCATGCCGCGGCGTGACCGACGCGCTCTTTCGCCTGGTCGCGCTCGCCGAGCAGCAGGATAGTAGCTATCAGAGCGAGCTCGCGGGCCTGAGGGAGCGGCACGCCGCGATTGCACGCGCGTTGCTCACCGCGGAAGCGGCGAAACTCTACCTCGCGGCGCTCGATCGCGATTGCCACGACATCGAGGGCATCCTGCACACGGTCGAGCTCACACGCTCGGCGGCGCACTCGGTCACGGATCTCATCGCCGGGTACGGGGAGCTCTGGTCGACCAAGCTCTTCTACCGCTTCTTCGAGGCACGCGGCGGCCGCGCCGGCACGACTCAGTGGCTCGATGCGCGGCGCGTCGTCGTGGTCGAGTGGGGGCCGCTCGGGCCTGCGATCCAGTGGTCGGAATGCGAGCGCAACATCGAGCGGCTGGTCGAGCGCGACTTTCGCGGCACGCTGATCGTGCCCGGATACATCGCCTCGAGCCGCCGCGGCGTGCAGACCACGCTCGGGCGCAATGGGAGCGATTTCTCGGGCTCGATCTTCGGCGCGCTGCTCGGGGCGGCGGAGATCCACATCTGGACCGACGTGGATGGGGTGCTGTCGGCCGACCCGCGGCGCGTGCCCGAGGCGAAGGTCATCGACTCGCTCTCGTATCTCGAAGCGATGGAGCTCGCCTATTTCGGCGCCAAGGTGATCCATCCGCAGACGATGGCGCCGGCGGTGCGCCTGGGCCTGCCGATCTGGATCCGCAACACCTTCGCGCCGCAGAAGCCCGGCACGCTCATCTGCGCGCACCCGGCCTCGAGCCTCACGGTCAAGGGCATCACCAGCATCGAGCACATCGCCCTCATCAATCTCGAGGGAGCCGGCATGATCGGGGTGCCCGGCACGGCGCACCGGCTCTTCGGCGCCCTGCGCGAGGAGCACATCTCGGTGATCCTCATCTCCCAGGGCAGCTCCGAGCACTCGATCTGCTGCGCGGTGCCGAGCGATCAGGTCGAGCGCGCCGCGCTCGTCGTGCGCGCCGCATTCGACCGCGAGCTCAAGGAAGGCCAGATCCAGAGCGTCGACATCGATCGGGAGCTCGCGATCCTCGCGGTCGTTGGCGACGGCATGGCCGGCACGCCCGGGGTGGCGGCAAAGATCTTCAATGCGCTCGGCAGCGCCGGGGTCAACGTGCGCGCGATCGCCCAGGGCGCCTCGGAGCGCAACATCTCGGTGGTCGTCGCCGGCAAGGACGCCACTCGGGCGCTGCGCGCGGTGCACGCCGGTTACTATCTCTCGCCCCACACGCTCTCGATCGGCATCATCGGACCGGGCACCGTCGGCAGCGTGCTCATCGATCAGCTTGCCTCGCAGAGCGCGCGGCTGCGGCGCGAGTTCCAGCTCGACCTCAGGGTGCGCGGCATCTTGGGCACACGCCGCATGCTGCTCTCGGAAGGGGGCGTGGATCTCGGCAACTGGCGCCACGCGATCGAGGCAAGCGGCGTGGCGGCGGACCGCGCGCGCTTCGTCGAGCACGTGCGCGTCGATTACCTGCCGCACACGGTCATCATCGATTGCACCGCGAGCGAGGAGATCGCCCGCGAATATCGTGACTGGCTCGCGAGCGGAATCCACATCATCACGCCCAACAAGAAGGCGAACAGCGGGAGCTGGGAGGCCTACCGCAGTCTGCACGAAGCGCGCCGCTCGAGCCGTGCTCACTACCTGTACGAGGCGACGGTCGGCGCGGGACTTCCGGTCATCCAGACGCTGCGCGACCTGCGCGAGACCGGGGACGAGATCCGCAGCATCGAGGGGATCTTCTCCGGCACGCTCGCCTACCTGTTCAATCTCTACGACGGCCGGCGCGCGTTCTCCGAGATCGTGCGCGAGGCCAAGCAGCGCGGCTATACCGAGCCCGATCCGCGCGAGGATCTCTCCGGTACGGACGTGGCGCGCAAGCTCATCATCCTCGGCCGCGAGATCGGGCTTGCGCTCGAGCTCGCCGACGTGAGCATCGAGAGCTTGGTACCCCCGAGCCTGGTCGCCGCCTCGAGCGAGGACTTCCTCGCGGAGCTCCCGCGCTACGACTCGGGCGTGCTCGAGCGGCTGCAAGCGGCGCGGGGTCGCGGCAAGGTGCTGCGCTACCTCGGGCGGCTCACCGCCGACGGGCAGGCAACCGTGGGCCTGGTGGAGCTCGACGGCAGGCACCCCTTCGCCAACATCGCGCTCACGGACAATATCGTGCGCTTCGAGACCGGCCGCTACTGCGACAACCCGCTCATCGTGCAAGGTCCCGGAGCGGGCCCGGCGGTGACCGCGGGCGGGGTGTTCGGGGATCTGCTGCGCCTGTCGGCCTATCTCGGAGCGCGGCTGTGAGCCCCGGCACCGACACGAGCGCCGCCGCGCTCGCGGGCGCTCGGGCGAGCGCCACCGCTTTCGCTCCCGCCTCGGTCGGCAACGTCGCGATCGGCTTCGACATCCTCGGCTTCGCCGTCGATAGCCTCGGTGACCGCATCACCGTCGCACGCCGCGCCGAGCCGGGCGTCTCCATCCGGGCGGTGGTCGGATCGCGCGCCGACCTGCCGCTCGACCCCGAGCGCAACACCGCCGGACGGGCGCTGCTCGCCATGCATGCGAGCGTCGCGCCGGACTTCGGGCTCGAGATGTTCATCGAGAAAGGAATCCCCCTCGGGTCGGGGCTCGGCGGATCGGCCGCTTCGGCCGTGGGCGCAGTGGTGGCGGCGAACGCGCTGCTCGCGAGCCCGTGCACGAAGCTCGAGCTCCTCAAGTTCGCGATGGAGGGCGAGCAGGTCGCGAGCGGCTCGCTGCACGTCGACAACATCGCCCCGTCGCTGTTCGGCGGGCTCGTGCTGACCGTGGGCATCGAGCATCCGCGCGTCAAGCAGATTCCCGTGCCCGCGGGCGTGCGCGCCGTGATCGCCCATCCCCACATGTTCCTGTCGACGAGGCAGGCGCGCGCGATCCTGCGGCGCAGCGTCGATCTTTCCGATTTCGTCTGGCAGACCGCGAACCTTGCCGGGTTCATCTCCGGTTGCTACACGAACGACCTCGACATGATCCGCGCCTCATTCGAGGACGTGGTGATCGAGCCGCAGCGCCAGGCGCTGATTCCCGGATTCGCCGCGGTGCGGGCCGCGGCGATGGACGCGGGGGCGCTCGGCTGCTCGATCTCCGGCGCGGGGCCCGCGGTCTTCGCGTGGGCGCTCGAGGCGCTCGCCGAGGCGGTGCAGGCGGCGATGAGAGCGCAGTTCGCCCGCCGCAGCGTCGAGACCGACGATTGGATCGTCGCGATCGACTCCCCAGGTGCGCGCATCGTGAGCTCGGAGTGAGCCGATGCGCTTCGTGAGCACCCGCGACCCGGGCCAGTCGGCGGGATTCGCCGAGGCGCTCGAGCGAGGGATCGCACCGGACGGCGGGCTGTACGTTCCGGAGGAGTGGCCCGTGTGCGCGGTCGCCGCGCTCGAGGGCGCGCTCGCTCCGCTCGCGGCGCAGCTCCTCGCCCCCTTCGCGGCCGGGAGCGCGCTCGCCGGCGCGCTCCCGGCCGTCGCAACCGAGGCGTTCAGCTTCGATGCCCCGCTCGTGCCGCTCGCGGCCGGTGCGCGGGTGAGCGTGCTCGAGCTCTTCCACGGCCCGACCGCGGCATTCAAGGACTTCGGCGCCCGCTTTCTCGCCGCGAGCCTCGCGCGGCTGCGCCCACCGGGCGCACGTCCCCTCACGATCCTCGTCGCCACCTCCGGGGATACCGGCGGGGCGGTCGCGGCCGCATTCCACCGGCGGCCCGGATTCGAGGTCGCGGTTCTCTATCCCGAGGGCCTCGTCTCGCCCACCCAGGAGCGCCAGCTCACCTGCTGGGACGGGAACGTCCGCGCGTTCGCCGTCCGCGGTACGTTCGATGACTGCCAACGGCTCGTCAAGGAGGCGTTCGCCGATCGCGAGCTGCGGGCGCAGCGCGAGCTCTCCTCCGCGAACAGCATCAACATCGGGCGGCTTCTGCCGCAAGCGGTCTACTATGCCGCGGCAAGCGTGGCGATCTGGCGCGCGCACGGCGAGGCGGCATCGTTCGTGATCCCGAGCGGCAACCTGGGCAACGCGGTCGCCTGTGTCTGGGCGCGCCGCATGGGTCTCCCGATCGCGAGCATCGTTCTTGCGCACAACGCGAATCGCTCCGTGCCGGAATTCTTGCGGACCGGAATGTGGCGCCCCCGCCCGAGCCTCGCTACGCTTGCCTCGGCGATGGACGTAGGCAATCCGAGCAACCTGGAGCGGCTGCGCGCGCTCTTCCCGGGCATCGAGCCGCTGCGCAGCGCGATCGAGGCCGACGCCGTCGATGACGAGCAGATCCGCGAGCGGATCCGCACGGACTTCGCGCGTTACGGGCGCGTATGGTGTCCGCACACCGCGACCGCGGCGGAGGTCTACGCGCGGCTCCCGCCGGAGCGACGGCGCGCCGGCCGCTGGGTCATCGTGGCGACGGCTCACGCTGCGAAGTTTCGCGAGACGGTCGAGCCGCTCATCGGCCGCAGCGTTGCCTTGCCGCCGTCGCTTGCGGACCTGCTCGCGCGCCCGGCGCATCGTGAGGAGATTGCCGCAGAGCTCACGGCGCTGCGGCGCGTACTCGAATGAGGCCCTGTCGATGAGCGTGCTCACGAACCTGCCTCCCATGACCTGGGTGCTCGTCGCCGGTGCGGTCGCGCTCGGGTGGATCCTGTCGTGGCTGTGGCGCTGGTATCGCGCGCGACGCGCGCGCAAGGCGCTCGTCGGGGCGATCACCGCCGTCGCGGCCGAGCACCTAGTTGATGTGCTGGTCCCCGACGGCATGGGGGGCGCGTTCCACGTGGACTTTCTCCTGCTCACCTCTCGGGGTGTCGTCGTGGTCGACCTGCGCGATGTGAGCGGCAATGTCTTCGGTGGCGACCAGATGACGGAATGGACCGTGATGGACGGAGCGCACCGTTCGACTTTCATCAATCCGCAGGGTGCGCTCTACGATCGGGTGGCGGCGGTGAAGGCGCTCACCGGCGAGACGCCCGTCGAGGGGCGGATCGTCTTCACGCGGCGGGCACGCTTTCCGAAGGGCTTGCCCAAGTGGACGTTGATGATCGACTCGCTTCGCAGCGAGTTTCCGCCGCTCGAGCAGGCGCTGGCGGCGGGGGTGAGCACGCGCTTCCTCGAGAGCTGGAGCAACGTCCGCAATTCCGTCGCGCCGAGCTCGCGCGCACAGGCGCGCCCGATCGCGGTCGCCTGATAAGGGGCGGGCCAACGCGCGCCGCGGGCGCGGCGTCCCGGCGAGTCTCGTGCTTTATAATTAAATATATATCAAATAGTTACTTGATAAATCTTATCCTCATTCTGCAACGAGAGTCGCCCCCGGCGGATCCGCGAGACCGAAGAGCCGCCGCGTGGCCGCGGTCGATTGGGCGGCGAGCACCCCGAGGGGGACGGCGCGCGCGCGCGCGACGGTCGCTGCCACGTGCGGGAGGAATGCGGGCTCGTTGCGTCGCGAGACGGGTGGCGGCGCAAGATCGCGCGGCAGCAGGTACGGCGCATCGGTCTCGAGCACGAGGCGCTCGGGCGGGATCGCGCGCACGAGGTCGATGAGATGCTTGCCGCGGCGCTCGTCGCAGATCCACCCGGTGATGCCGATCGCCAGGCCGAGCTCGAGGTAGGTCTCGAGCTCGCCCGAGCCCCCGGTGAAGCAGTGCGCAACGCCGCCCGCGAGCGCGCGGATGTGATCGCGCAGGATGGCGGCGAAGTCCTCGTGCGCATCGCGCTGATGCAGAAACACGGGCTTGCCCAGGCGCGCGGCGAGCTCGAGCTGCTGCGCGAAGGCGCGCCGCTGCGCCTCGCGCGGGGATAAGTCGCGAAAGTAATCGAGTCCGCACTCGCCGATCGCAACGATCGATTCCGCAAGCGCGAGCTCGCCGAGCTCCTCGGCCCGCAGTCCATCGAGTTCGCTCGCGTGGTGCGGATGGATGCCGGCGGTGGCATAGAGCTGCCCGGGGTGGAGCGCCGCGAGCGCGAGCGCCTGGCGGGTGCTTGCCACGCTCGCTCCGGTGACGATCATCTGCACCACCCCTGCGCGCGCGGCGCGTGCGAGGACCTGGTCGCGGTCCGTGTCGAAGGACTGGTGAGTGAGATTGACTCCGATGTCGATGAGCGGGGGAGCGGGCGAGGCGGGGTTCATCGTTGCAAGGCGCTCGATCGGCGGGCTCGGGGCGTACGGGCGGCGCGAATGCGGCATTGTGTCATGGGAGCGGCACGGTTTTGCTGGCAGAATCCGTCCATGGGCACGAGTCGCTCCTTGCTCGCCGGCGCGGCGGCGATGCTGCTCCTGCTGAGCGGCCTCGGGCGGGCCGCAGCCGCGACGGACGCCGAATGGCTCGATGTGGAGAGTCGCATTCAGTACGGCTACTACACCGAGGATGCGCGCGCGCTCGAGGATGTGCTCGCCTCGCTCGGTGCGGATGACAGCGATCCCCTCGAGCGCTCCTACTACCGCGGACTCGCCAGCTTCCGCCTGGCGCTGTTGAGCGAAGCGCGCAACTCGGCGACGGCACGCGCGCCGGCCGAGCACTGCGTCGCGAGCCTCGAGCAGGCAGTGAAGGACGCGCCGGGCTCGGGGGAATCGCTCGCGCTCGAATCGGCCTGCCTGCGGGTGCTCGCGCGCGTGCGGTCGATCGGGGGCGCGTACGACGGCTTGCGCAGCAATGCTCAGATGCGCCGCGCGCTCGAGCTCTCACCGCACAGTCCGCGCGTGCAGCTCCTGCATGCGATCGGCGACCACGATCTGCGCCGCGACCCGGCGCAGGTGATCGTCGAGCTCAATGCGGCCGTCGCCGCGTTCGAGCTCGAGCGCCAGAGCGTCGAGAGGCCGCCGAGCTGGGGCGCGGCCGAAGCGTATGCGTATCTCGCCCGCAGCCTCCTCGAGCGCGGCGATGCGCTCGCCGCGCGCAGTGCGCTCGAGCACGCGCTCCTTCTGGCACCGGATTTCGCCTACGCGCACCGCTTGATGGCCCACATCACCTCGGGATGAGCGCTCATGAGCACCGACGACTCCTCACCGCACGGCCCGAGCTCTGCCCTGGTTCCGAGCTCGCGGCCGTCGCTTGCGATCCGTGTGATATACATGATCGTATTCGGGCTGGTATTCTGGATCCTCTGCTGGACGCTCGCGATCGCGGCCCTGGCGCAGCTCGTGCTCACCGCGCTCGCCGGCCGCTCCAACCCGGAGCTGCTTCGCTTCGGGGTGGGGCTCGCGAGCTATGCCCGGCAGATCATCGAGTTTCTGACCTTCGTGAGCGAGAGAATCCCGTACCCGTTCAGCGACTGGCCGAGATGACAATGAGCGCGCGTACCAAGAGAGGGCACTCGGCGCGGTTGCGAGCGAGCATCGCGCTCGCGCTCCTCGCTGCCGGATCCGTTGCCATCGCGCGCGCTGACCCCCCGGCGACTGCCGCGGCACAGCCGCCGGCGAAGCTCAATCTCGATGCGCCGCCGATCAATCATGTGCTCTCGCCGTCGCAGATCGAGACGCTCACGGCCGATCACGACGATGACCCGCCCCCCGAGGAGGTCACGGTCGAGAGTCGGCACTATCGCGACCCGGTCCCGCTCGGGCAGCTGCGCGCGCTTCCCTGGGCGCTGATGCATCCCACCCAGGCGTGGCGGATCTTCACGCCGATCACGGACGACGACGACTGATCGCGGCGTGCCGTGCGGCGCGCATCACACCGTGACGACGATCTTCCCGAGCTGCTGATTGGACTCGAGGTAGCGGTGCGCCGCCACGATCTCGGCGAGCGGGAACGTCCTTGCGATCACCGGACGCAGCTGCCCCTCCGCGAGCCCTCGCGTCACCAGCGCCTTCGCACGTGCGAACCGCTCGGGCTTGTTCCAGATCGAGGAGGCCACCCAGCCGCGCAGGCTCAAGCCCTTGAGCGCCGCAGGCCAGTGCGGATACGGTGTGGGTTGCCCGCTCAGGCTTCCATAGATGAAGAGGATGCCCTCCTCAGCCATGGCGTTGGCCAGCTTCTCGACGAACGGGCCGCCAACCGGATCGAAGACGACGCGCGCGCCTTTGCCCTGCGTGATGCGCATGACCGCCGCCACCACATCGTCCTCGGCGCTTGCGACGACGTATCGGGCGCCTTGCTCCTTGAGCGCCGTCGCCTTGGCACTGTGGCGCGTGAGCGCGATCGGCACGGCGCCCGCCCAGTTCGCGAGCTGGATCGCCGCCAGGCCCACGCTGCTCGATGCGGCGGGGATCAGCACGTAGTCGCCGATTCCCACGTGCGCAACCTCGACGATCGCGAGCGCGGTGAGATATTGCATCCAGATGGAGGCGGCCTGAGCCGCCGTGAGATTCGGCGGAGCCGGTAAGAGCGAGCGAGCAGGCACGATCGCCTTCTCCGCATACACCCCGTACTCGCCGAGTCGATACAAGGGCGCAACGCAAATGCGATCGCCGGGCGTGAAGCCCTCGACCCCCGCACCGAGCGCCTCGACCACGCCGCTCGCCTCGTATCCCATCGGGCTCGGCAGCTTCGGCGCGACCAAGTACGCGCCGGCGCGGTAGATCGCCTCGGAGCGGTTGAGTCCAATCGCCTCCACCCGGATGCGCACTTCGCCGGCGCCGGGCTGGCCGACCTCCAGATCCTCGAGCTTGAGGACCTCCGGTCCACCGGTCTCATGAATGCGGACGACTCGAGTCACGGCAAAGAGTGTGCGCGGTTCGCGCGGACGCCGCAATCACCGGCCGGCGCCGGAGGCGCGCGCATCCTGCACCCGCCCCTTCCAGCGGCCCCCACGGCCGCGGGTGTACTCGACCGCGGAGTGCACCGTAGCCGCGGCGTAGAAGAGGGCGATCGCGGGCAGCGTGAGGCTCCAGAGCACGCTCAAGCGGTAGAAGCGCACCATCGGCGCGTAGAGCAGCGTCATCAGCGCCCAGCTGAGGGCGCCCAATACGCGGGCGAGTGGATCCCCGGCGATGAGGAACGCAAGCGGCAGCGCATACGCGAGCGCGAGCCCGGCAAGCGTGGCGGCGAGGAGCGCGTAGGAATGGCGCAGCTGGTTGAAAGCGCTGCGCGAGATCATCCGACCAATCTCGGCAAGCGAGCCGTAGGGGCGGATGCTCTCGGCGGTCTCGGCGAGGGCGAGCCGAACCGAGCCGCCGCTCGCCTTCACGGCCGCGGCGAGCGCGCAGTCGTCGATGAGGTGCGCGCGGATGGCCGTGAGTCCACCGGCGCGCGCCAGGGCGCCGGGGCGGATCAGGATGCAGCCGCCGGCCGCCGCCGCCGTACGCGCGCGCGGGGATGCCACCCACGCGGGCGGGTAGATCTCGAAGAAGAAGAAGACGAACGCCGGAATCAGCCACCGCTCCGCGAGCGTGCGCACCGAGAGCCGCACCATGTATGAGACGAGGTCGCGGCCCTCCGCCTCGGCGATCGCGACGAGCGCGGCGACATCCGCGCGACCGTGGCGCACGTCCGCATCGGTGAGAAGCAGGAAGTCGGGTGCGCGCTCGAGCGCACGCTGCACCCCCTGCGCGAGCGCCCAGAGCTTGCCGCTCCAGCCGCGCGCGAGCAGCGCGCCGGGGATCACCGTGACCCGCGCGGAGGCACCGGCGCGCGCGGCGGCCGCCTGCGCGGCGGCGGCCGTCCCATCGGTGCTGCCGTCATCGACCACGATCACCTCGAGGGCGACGGCGCGATCCTGCCCGAGGAGCGATTCGACGGCCTGAGCGATCACATCCGCCTCGTTGCGCGCGGGAATCACCGCGATCACGCGCTTTCCCGGGGGGGCTCGCGGCACCCGCGGGGCGAGCGCGCGGGAGATGCGCCAGAACCCCCCGCGCGCCGCGAGCAGATAGACCCAGAGAAGAAGCGGCAGCGCCGCGGCCAGATCGAGGGCCACGGGAGGGATCACAGCCGCGCGAGCGCCTCGCACAGCGCGCTCACGCTCTCCTCGGGCTGGTCCCAGGAGGCGACGAAGCGCGCCTCGCCGCTCGCCTCGGCGCCCCAGTCATAGAAGGCGAAGCCGGCGCTGCGCAGGCGCGCCTTGCCGTCGGCGCCAAGATGGAGGAAGACCTCGTTGGCCTCGGTCGGGTGCAGCAGACGCGCGCCGGCGGCGCGCGCAATACGCTGGGCGAGCGCATTCGCGCGCGTGGCGTTGCGCAGCCACACACCGCTCTCGAGGTACGCGATGAGCTGCGCGGCGACGAAGCGCGACTTCGACAGCAGGTGACCGGCGCGCTTGCGCCGCAATTCGAAATCCGCGGCGCGCGCAGGATCGAAGAACACCACGGCCTCGGCGGCGAGCGCGCCGTTCTTGGTTGCACCGAAGGAAAGCACGTCGACCCCGGCGCGCCAGGTCACCTCGCTCGGATGGCAACCGAGGAACGCGAGCGCATTGGCGATGCGGGCGCCGTCGACGTGCACGCGCAGCCCGCGGGCGTGCGCGATCGCGGCGATCGCGGCGATCTCCTCGGGGCGGTAGACCGTGCCGAGCTCGCTCGCCTGCGTGAGCGAGACCGCCGCGGGCTGCACGGTGTGCACGGAGACCGGATTGGCATCGAGCGCGCCCGCGAGCGCATTCGCGGTGAGCTTGCCGTGCGCGCCGCAGACGAGCGCAAGCCGCGCGCCGCCGCTGAAGAACTCGGGCGCGCCGCATTCGTCACGCGCGATATGCGCTTCCTCGTGCGCGAAGATCGCCCCGTACGGCGGGCTCAGGGTCGCAAGCGCCAGCGCGTTGGCCGCGGTGCCGGTCGCCACCGCATACGCCCGCACGGGTCGGGCGAAGAATTCACCGAACACCTGGTCGAGCCGCATCGTCCAGGGATCATCTCCGTAGGCCTTCTCGAGGCCCTGGTTCGCGGAGCGGATCGCCTCGAGCAGCTCGGGACAGATCGTCGCGGTGTTGTCACTGTAGAAGCGCATCGTGAGCCTCATCGAGCCTAGCGGTACCTCGCGCCCGCAGCGGCGGGTGCCGTGCGGCGCCCGCGACATTACCATGCGCCGTGGCTGGTATGATTGGGCGCGAGCGCCGCGCTCGCCGGAGGGCCCGTTCACGATGCTCGATGCCCCGTTCTCGCAGCTCCCTCTGTGGTCGGATGAGCAGGCCGGCGAATCGTGGGTGGTGCGCGAGAGCCGCCGCGCGCGCCGCCTCGCGGTGCGCGTGTTCCACGGCGGCCGCGTGGAGATCGTCCTGCCGCCGCGGACCTCGCGCGCGATGCTCGAGCGGTTCCTCGCGCAGCATCGCCCGTGGATCGATCGCAAGCGCGCCGAGGCGCGCCGCAACGTCGCGGCGCCCGAACCGTTTCCGCCGCGCGCGATCGAGCTCGCGGGCTGCGCCGAGAGCTGGCGCGTGCACTTGGGCGGCGGCAACGGCCGACCGCGCGCCACGGTCAGCCCCGGCCTCATCACCCTCGGCGGCGACTGCCGCAACCGACCTGCGGTGAGGCAGCTCTTGCGGCGCTGGCTGATCGAGCGCGGCCGCGAAGTGCTCGGCGCAGCGCTCGCCGCGTGCGCGCGCGAGTCCGGTCTCAGCTTTGAGCGGGTCATCGTGCGCCGCCAGCGCACCCGCTGGGGGAGCTGCTCTGCGCGCGGGACGATCAGCCTGAACTGCGCGCTGCTCTTCCAGCGCGAGCAAGTGCTGCGGTATCTCCTGATCCACGAGCTCGCGCACACCGTCCACCTCAATCACTCGCGCCGTTTCTGGCAGTGCGTGGCACAGCACTGTCCCGAGCATCGGGCACTCGATCGCGAGCTGCTCGATGGGTGGCGGCGCGTGCCTGGCTGGGTATTCGGGGAGGCGTGATGAGCTCTTCCGAGCGAGTGGATCTGTCGGACGAGGCGGTGCACTGGGATCTCGGGAGCTCGCAGTCCTACGGAGAGTACCTGCATCTCGCGACGCTGCTCGATGCGCAGCGTCCGCTCACGAGCGAGCACGACGAGATGATGTTCATCATCATCCACCAGACCTCGGAGCTGTGGATGCGCCTGTTCCTGCACGAGCTGGGTGGAGTGCTCGAGTGCGTGCGGCGCGACAATCTCGGACCCTCGTTCAAGATGCTCGCGCGCATCGCGCACGTGCAGACCCAGCTCATCGCCTCCTGGGATGTGCTCTCGACGATGACCCCCTCGGAGTACTCGGCGTTCCGCAACTCGCTCGGGCGCTCATCGGGTTTCCAGTCGGTGCAGTACCGCACGCTCGAATTCACCCTCGGCAACAAGAATGCCGAGATGATCGCCGTGCACGAGCGCGAGCCGGCGGCGCATGCGACGCTGCGGCGGGCGCTCGAGTCTCCCTCGCTCTACGATGAGGTGCTCGCTCACTTGAGTCGCCGCGGTTACGGCATTCCCGAGGACTACCTCGCGCGCGATTTCAGCCAGCCGTACCGGGCGAGCAAGCAGGTCGCCGGGGCGTGGCTCGCGGTCTACCACAATGCCCAGGAAGACTGGGACCTCTACGATCTCGCCGAGCGCTTGATTGACGTCGACCACCGCTTCCAGCTGTGGCGCTTCCATCATCTGAAGGCGGTCGAGCGCATCATCGGGTACAAGCGCGGAACCGGCGGCACGAGCGGCGTTGCCTACCTCGCCAAGGCGCTCGAGCTCAAGTTCTTTCCGGAACTGTGGCAAATCCGGACCTCGATGTGAGCAGTGGGGCGGACAGAGGCGCGTTTGCGGGTGTGTTGTTGCCGCTCCCGGGTGTCACCGTCACGGTCACATTGGCCGCGCTCTCCGTTGCGCACGGCCGCGCGCGCCGGCGGTGCCGAAGGGTGCGCGGCATCACTCCCTGAAGGGGCCGGCTCCGCGGGGGGCCCTCGACCTCAGTCTGATCCGGACGGGCGCAGAGTCAGCGTGCTGCCGGCCTTCGCCGTGAGCCGGCGGCGCGCCTGCCAGTGCCAGACCACCCGATAGCCGAGGAGCCCTGCGAGGATGAAGGCGTAGAGCAGCGGCTCGCGCACATCGCGCTTGACCTGCCAGTAATAGTGCACCACGCCCAGCACCGCGATCAGGTAGATCAGCCGGTGGAGCTTCTGCCAGCGTCGGCCGAGGCGCCGCATCATCCGGTTGGTGGAGGTCACCGCGAGTGGCACGAGCAGCACGACCGCCGTGAATCCGATGGTGATGTAGGGCCGCTTGGCGATGTCCTGAAGCAGTCCCGGGAAGTTGAGCTCCTGGTCGAGCACGACGTACACGAAGAGGTGGCAGAGCGCGTAGAAGAACGCAAAGAGCCCGAGCATGCGGCGCAGCCGCGCCAGATGGGTGAAGCCGGCGAGCTGACGCAGCGGGGTGACCGCGAGCGTGATGAAGATGAAGTTGAGCGTCCACTTGCCGCACGAGTGCAGCAGGCGGTTGACCGGATCGGGCCCGAGATCCTGCCCGAGCACGTTGAAGGCGCCCGCCGCGAGCAGCAGTGCCGGGGTGAGGCACGCAAGGAAGACCGCGGGCTTGTAGACGAAGCGGTAGCGCTTCTCGACGCTGAGCATCAACGTGGGTCGTGGGCCACCGACGCTGCGCGTGGACGTGCGCTCAGAAATACCGTCGCAGGTCCATGCCGCGATAGAGGTACGCCACCTCCGACTCGTAGCCATTGAACATGAGCGTCGGCTGGCGCGAGAAGAATCCGTGACCGATGCGCCGCTCGGACGCCTGGCTCCAGCGCGGATGATCCACGTGCGGATTCACGTTCGCGTAGAAGCCGTATTCGTTCGGCGCGGCCTCGCTCCAGGCGGTGCGCGGCTGTTCCTCGACGAAGGTGATCTTGACGATCGACTTGATGCCCTTGAACCCGTACTTCCACGGGACAATGAGCCGCAGCGGCGCGCCATTCTGATTGGGCAAGACCTGGCCGTAGACCCCGACCACGAGCATGGCGAGCGGATTCATCGCTTCGTCCATCCGCAGCCCCTCCACGTACGGCCAGTCGAGGATCGGGTCGCGCTCGCCCGGCATCTGCTTCGTATCGTAGAGCGTCGTGAATGCAACGTACTTCGCCCGCGAAGTGGGCTTGAAGCGGTTGAGGAGCGAGCCCAACGGGAAACCCACCCACGGGACGACCATGGACCAGGCCTCGACGCAGCGGAAGCGGTAGATGCGCTCCTCGAGCGGGAACGGGCGCAGCAGATCCTCGAGGTGGAAGGTCCCGGTCTTCTCCGCCTCGCCCGCGACCGTGACGCTCCAGGGGTGCGGATGCAGCGTGTACGCGTTCGCAGCCGGATCGGACTTGCCGGTGCCGAACTCGTAGAAGTTGTTGTAGTTGGTGATGTCCGCGAAGGTGTTCGGCGTCTCGCTGTCCGAGTACCTGCGGTTGAGCGTGTACTTGAGCTCGGCGGCAGGCAGCTCGTTCGCGCGTGCGCCGGATCGCGGCAGCAGTGCGGCAGCGCCCGCGCCGATCGCTCCGGTTGCGACCGCGCCCGCGAGGAGCGAGCGACGGCTCATGAACACTTCACGCGCCGTGATCTCCGACGGTACGACGCCGCCCGGAAGTCTCTTCATGGCCTGCACCTCATGCGTTTGCTCGCCCGGCCACTCCGTTTGGCCTGTGTGCGCCCCGCCGAGTTCCGCCGGCGGCCGGCGAGCGACTATAACCGCTCTCGCGCGGTTGAACTACGCCTTTGCGGTCATCGGCTTACGCGATGAGGCGGGTTGCAGCCGCGGGGGCAAGAATCATCGCCAGCAGGCGGTCGGGATGCCGAGCCGTGCGGCGCGCCGGCGCGTGAGCCAGCTGCCGCAGACGAGGAGGGGGGTCTCGACCGCGCGCAGGTGGTCGAGATCGCCTGCCGAGTTTGCGTACGCGACCACCGCCCGCTCGGGAAAGCGCTCGCGGAGCGCGGCGATGCGCCGCGTCTTCTCCGCGCCGCGGCAATTCGGGCCGGCGAGACCGCCCTGGAGGGACTCCCCGTCCCACCGCACGGCGGTGCAGATCGTCTCATCGAAGTTGAGCGCCGCCCCGATCTCGTGGACGTAGAGGTCGGGGCTCGCGCTCAGGAGCACCAGTCGGTCGCCCGCGCGGCGGTGCCGCTCGATGGCGGCGAGCGCATCGCGCCGACTCATGCGCGCGAGCACGCTCGGGACGAAGCGGCGCGTACGGCGCTCGATGTCCGCGCGCGCGGTACCGCCGAGCGTGCCGGCGATCGCGCGCCCTTTCAGATCTGCGAGGCCGATGCGGCCACAGAGGAATGCGAGGAGCGGTGGGACGATGCGCAGCAGCCGTGCGAGCTGCCGTGGACGCTCGGCGAGCAGCCCCACGACGTAGGGAACGAGCGTGTCGCGGCGCGTGATCGTACCGTCGAGATCGAAGACGACGAGCCGCGGCAACGTCAGGCAGCGCGCTCGGCGCCCGCGAGCTGCCGCAGCACGTACTGCAGGATGCCGCCGTGGCGGAAGTACTCACGCTCCTTCGGCGTGTCGATGCGAATGCGCGCGTCGAACTCGATCGGCGTCCCCGCGGGCGCGGTTGCCCGCACCTTCACGGTCTTTCCGCCCGCGGCGGCCGACTCGATGCCTTCGAGATCAAAGAGCTCCTTGCCGGTGAGCCCGAGGCTGCGGGCGCTCGCGCCCGCGGGGAACTGCAGCGGCAGCACGCCCATCCCGATGAGATTCGAGCGGTGAATGCGCTCGAAGCTCTCCGCGATGACCGCGCGGACCCCGAGCAGCATCGTCCCCTTGGCCGCCCAGTCGCGCGAGGAGCCGGTGCCGTACTCGCGGCCCGCGAGGATCACGAGCGGGGTTCCTTCGGACTTGTAGCGCATCGCCGCGTCGTAGATGGACATCGGCTCCCCGTCCGGCAGGTGCAGCGTCACCCCGCCCTCGGTACCCGGCGCAAGGAGATTGCGCAGCCGGATATTTGCGAACGTGCCGCGCATCATCACTTCGTGATTGCCGCGGCGTGCGCCGTAGGAGTTGAAGTCCGCCGGTTGCACGCCCTGCTCGATCAGGTATTTCGCCGCCGGGCTCGACTTGGAAATGTTGCCCGCAGGCGAGATGTGGTCGGTGGTCACCGAATCCCCGAGGAGTGCGAGCACGCGCGCGGCGTGCGCATCCTTCACCGCGGGCGGCGTCATCGTCATGCCGGCGAAGTAGGGGGGATTCTTCACGTAGGTGGAGCGCGCATCCCACGCGTAGAGCTGGCTCTCGGGCGTGCTGATGCCGGCCCAGTTCGCATCGCCCTGGAAGACGCTGCGGTAGCTGTCGCGAAACATCTTCGAGTCGATCGAGTGCAGCACGGTCTCCTGGACCTCCTGCGGAGTCGGCCAGATGTCCTTCAAGTACACCGGTCGGCCGTCGCGGCCGGTCCCGAGCGGGTCGGTCGCGAGATCGACGTCCATCGAGCCGGCGAGCGCGTAGGCCACGACGAGCGGCGGGGAGGCGAGGAAGTTCATGCGCACTTCCGGGTGCACGCGACCCTCGAAGTTGCGGTTGCCGGAGAGCACCGCGCAGCCGATCAAGTCGCCCGCCTTCACCGCGGAGGAGATCTCGGGCTTCAATGGGCCGGAGTTTCCGATGCAGTTGTGGACGCAAACGGTTCCTGCGACGAACGCGTGCAGATCCGAGACCGAGAGGTCGAACACCGATCGCGTGCCCGAGGGCCGACGGTCGATGACCTTCAAGGCGAACGTCGGGGCGGCCAACGCCTCCTTCCCAGTGCAGTATCGTTTCGATCGAGCCGGCGCGGTGCGCGGCTGCAGCGCGGCGAACCATTCGCGCACCCCGATCTCGCTGAAGAGGGCGGCGGGTGAGGGGAAGCCGCAGTTCTTTCGATGCATCGGTTTGAACGTTGAGCGGCCGTCGTTCGGCACTCGATCAAAGCGATCGTGACCCTCCAGGAGCGAGTAGTGTGGAAAGACCGGAGTCTCGCGGGCCGCCATCTCCATCGCCGCGACACGGCGGGCCTCCCGGAAGGACCCCTCGCAGCGTATCCGGCGCAGCGCATCGAGACGGTCCGCCATCCACAGGCGCTGGCGATTGATCGTGTCGACCGTGCGCCAATACACGGCTGCAGCACTCGCGCGCAATGACTTGTCGAGGCAGTAGCGATACCCGACGCGCTCCACAAACGACAGGCCTTCGGTCAACTGAAGACGAACCTCGATTCGGCGCACCCCATCGTGCGCGGACGGATAGCTCGATCGCGATCGCCGTGTCGGGTACGAGCCGACCCTCGCGCCGCGCGCCTTCACGCCGCAGCGCACCAGGAGCTGAACGATGCCGCGCATCATCTCTTCGAGCCGTTGCACGTGTTCGGGCTTGGCGCTTTGAGCGTAGGCAGGCGGAAGCAGGATCGCGTTCTCGTCGCTCGAGCCCTGGCGGTGAAGGGTCGGTGCATCACCATCCGCTCCGAAAAGGCCGCCGAGAAACTCCCGCGCGACCGCGACCGGACACTCGGGCGCAAGTACGAATTGCGGCAGGCACGGCGCCTGGTCGATGCACCGGCCGCTGCGCACGCCGGGAAGTGCTGCGATGGCATCAGCCAGGACGGTTGGGAGCACGATCGTCCACTTGCGCTCGTCGTAGCGCGTGCCGACCGGGCGCCGGTGGGTGAGCAACTCAACATCGTTGAGAACAGCTTCGCGGTCGAGCGCCTGGCCCACGCACATCCTCGCTTGACCGTCTACGCTGATCGACCCATCGCTGATCAGGTGCCCGACCAGTCGGGCGAACGCGAGCATGCGTGCACGCTCGGGCTCGCTCGAGAAGTCGAACCTCAACGAGCCCGACGCGAGCTCGTAGCCGACCTCGTCGTCGCCGGGCTCATCGAGGGGCGCCTCCAGGCCCATCACGACGCGATCGCGGCCGATGTCCAGTGAGTCCGCGCGCACCCAGCGGCCGTCGCCGCGCAGGAGCTCGTGGTCCGGGGTGCAGACCAACGTACGACCGTCCTGAAGCGCAAGGGTGACGCACTCCCGTTCACCCTGCCGCAGCAGCTCGGTTTGAACGGCGGTGCCGAGCGTTCGCTCGCCCGTCGGCCCCCAGACTCGCTTACCGCCGGCGGAGGGCATCTGCTCGATCTTGCGGCTTGTGCCGTCGGCCAGCAGAACGGGCGTCCCGGCGGCGATGCAAGTCGTGCAGCCGTAGCCGACGAGATCGAATCCCACGGCCTCGAGGTCCTCGAGAAGGCCCGCCCTCCGATAGTAATCGGTGACCACCCGCGAGCCTGGCGCCAGGCTCGTCTTCACCCACGGCTTCGCCTTGAGGCCTGCGCGGTGCGCATTGCGCGCGAGGAGCCCGGCTCCGAGCATCACGGAGGGGTTCGAGGTGTTCGTGCAGCTCGTGATCGCCGCGATGAGCACCGCGCCGTCGGTGAGCTCGAGGGATTTCCCCTCGAGCGCGACCGGGGCCGCGCCGAGGCCGCTGCGGCCGGCATCACGCTGCACGCGCTCCTCGGCCATCTTCTTGAGACTCGCCTGGTAACTGCTCCTCGCCAGCCGCAGCGGGACGCGATCCTGCGGCCGGCGCGGACCGGCGAGGCTCGCCTCCACCGTGCCGAGATCGAGCTCGAGCACATCCGTGTAGCGCGGCTCGGCGTGCGCCGTGCGCCACAGGCCCTGCGACTTCGCGTAGGTCTCGACGAGCGCGACGCGCTCGCGTGGGCGTCCGGTGAGCTCGAGATAGCGGACCGTCTCCTCGTCGATCGGAAAGATGCCGCAGGTGCTGCCGTATTCGGGCGCCATGTTGCCGATCGTCGCCCGATCGGCGAGCGGCAGGCTCGCGAGCCCGTCGCCGAAGTACTCGACGAACTTGTCGACGACGCCGCGCTTACGCAGCATCTCCGTCACGGTGAGCACGAGATCGGTCGCGGTGGCGCCCGGGCGCAGGCTCCCGGTGAGGCGTACGCCGATGACCTGCGGAATGAGCATGGTGATCGGCTGGCCGAGCATGGCGGCCTCGGCCTCGATCCCGCCGACGCCCCAGCCGAGCACGCCGAGTCCGTTGACCATCGTGGTGTGCGAGTCGGTGCCGACGAGGGTATCCGGGTAAGCCTCGCGGCGCGCGCCTTGCGTGCGGTCGAAGATCACCCGCGCGAGATACTCGAGGTTGACCTGATGCACGATGCCGGTGTTGGGCGGAACCACGCGGAAGTTGTCGAACGCCTTCTGGCCCCAGCGCAGGAACGCGTAGCGCTCGACATTGCGCTTGAACTCGATCGCGGTGTTCGCGGCGAGCGCCGCGGGCGAGCCGTACTCATCGACCTGCACCGAGTGGTCGATGACGAGCTCGGCGGGCGCGAGCGGATTGACGCGTTGCGCATCGCCCCCCAGGCGCTGGATGGCCTCGCGCATCGCGGCCAAGTCGACGATGCACGGGACGCCGGTGAAGTCCTGCAGAATGACCCGCGCCGGGGTGAAGGCGATCTCGTGATCGGGCGCCGCGTCGGGCTGCCACTCGAGGAGCGCCTCGATGTCGGCGCGCGTCACGTTCACGCCGTCTTCGAACCGGAGCAGGTTCTCGAGCAGCACCTTGAGCGAGTACGGGAGCCGCGTCACCTTCTCCTGCGGGAGTGCCGCGAGGCTCACGATCTCGTACGATCGATCCCCGACGGGAAGGGTGGTGCGCGCCTTGAAGCTGTCGGTCATGAAGCTCTCCGCCGGTGCTCGCCGCGAGCCGCTGCGCAAAGTATATCGGGCGCGACTGCCTCGATCACCCCGCCTCCGAGGCAGCGCGTGCCCTCGTAGACGACGGCGTACTGTCCGGGCGTCATCGCGCGCTGCGGCTCATCGAATACGATGCGCACGGCCCGGCTCATGCGCGGCTCGATGAGTGCCGGCTGCGGCGCCTGGCGATGGCGCACCCGCACGGTGCAGCGGCGCGCGCGCTCGGGCGGCTCAGCGAGCCAGGCGAACGGCTCAGTCACCAGCTCCGTATGCTTGAGGAGCGGGTGCTCGTGTCCCTGCACCACGATGAGCGCATTGCGCGCGCGGTCCTTCGCCGCCACGTACCAGGGCGCCTCGGCGGCGCCGCGGCGCCCGCCGATCGCAAGCCCGGCGCGCTGGCCGAGCGTGTAGAAGGCGAGGCCCGGGTGCGATCCGAGCAGCGTGCCCTCGCTCGACTCGATCGGTCCCGGCTCGCTCGGCAGGAAGCGCGCCAGGAAGTCGCGGAACGGGCGCTCGCCGATGAAGCAGATTCCGGTGCTGTCGGGCTTATCGTGCACGGGAAGCCCCGCGCTGCGAGCGCGTGCGCGCACCTCGGACTTGGTGCTCTCTCCAAGCGGCATCAGCGCGCGCTCGAGGGCGCTGCGGGTGACGGCGTGCAGGAAGTAGGTCTGATCCTTGGCCGCATCGCGCGCGAGATGCAGCTCGACGCCGTCGGCTGCGGGCAGGAGCCGTGCGTAGTGCCCGGTTGCGAAGCGCTGCGCGCCGAGCCGCTCGGCATAACGCAGCGCCACGCCGAACTTCACCTCGCGATTGCACAACACGTCCGGGTTCGGCGTGCGGCCCGCGCGGTGCTCGGCGAGGAAGTGCTCGAAGACGCGGGCGCGATACTCGGCTGCGAAGCTCACCCGGTGCAATGGGATCGCAAGCTCCCGGGCGATGCTGCGGGCGTCCTGGAAATCCTGGGCCGCCGTGCAGTAGGCATCCTCGTCGTCCCAGTTGCTCATGTACAACCCGTGCACCTCGAAGCCCTGCTCCTTGAGCAAGAGCGCGGCGACGGCGGAGTCGACGCCGCCCGAGAGCCCTACGACGATGCGGGAAGCGGACTTGCGGTCCATGCCGGAGGGTGCCCGTCGATGAGGGCCACCGTCTCGAGCGGGTGGCGGTGACCGGCGAGATAGTCATCCACGCAGCGCAGGACGAGCGGGCTGCGCAGGCGCTGGCTGCGCTCGATGAGCTCGCGGCGGGTGAGCCAGTGCGTGGCGAGAATGCCCTGATCGAGCGGCTGCAGAGGATCGTGGTCGCTCACGATCCCGGTGAACGCGAAGCGCATGACCGAATGACCGCTGTCGGGGTGGTGCCAGAGATAGACACCGAGGAGCGCACGCGGCGTGAAGCGCCAGGCGGTCTCCTCACGCGCCTCCCGCGCAACGGCCTGTAGCAGCGTCTCCCCGTCCTCGAGGTGACCGGCGGGCTGGTTGAGCACGATGCGGCCGTCGATGCGCTCCTCCACGACGAGGAATCGGCCGTCGCGCTCGGCGAGCGCGGCGACGGTGACAGCCGGGTTGAGAGCCATCGGGGAAGTATAGCGCGGCGCTCGCGCGCACCGACGCGGTCGCGGCCGATCGAGTGGCGCTCAGCTGCGTCGGCGGACCGAGCGCAGCACGCTCTCCGGAGCGCTCGCGCTCCAGACGGCGTCGAACTCGTTCAGGTAGAGCCGGGCGACGGGAGGATTGTTGAAGTCCGCGATCCCATCCCACGTGTCCGAGCGCAGCCGATACACGATGGCGCGGTCGTCGGCGATCAGATAGGCCGAGGCACGCTGGGGGGCGTGGTCCGCCACATAGCGGATGTCGATGTAGCTCGACAGCCGCCGACCCATCGCGACAAAGCGGTTGCTGTCGCGCATGACGCGACCCGGATCGACGAGGAGCACGCGCACCTTCGAGAAGCTGCGCGAGAGCACGAAGCGCTTGATGATCTCGAGGAACGGGGATTGGTCGTAGAGCTCGGGCTCGAGATCGGGCGTGTAGATCGAGATCATCCTCTGGGCGGAGGCCGCGGCGGTGTCGACCGCGGCACGCGCCTCCTCGAGGGACGTGAGGACGGTGAGCGGCTCGTCGGTGCGGGGTGGCGTCGCGAGGCTCGCCGCAGCGCCCGCACTCTCCGGCGCGCAGCGTGCGCCTGCAAGCAGGGCGAAGACGCTCGTCGTTTCGCTATCCCCGGGCATATTCGTGCGTGTAGGCTCGCAGCAGTAGGCTGCCGTGCAGGCAGTGCGCCGCCGACAGTTACCCGGATGATAAGAGGCGTGCGCGGGGAATGAGTGCACCCGGTCACGCTTTGGGCCGCTCGGGCGCCGCTAGCGCGCGAAAAGCTTGAGCAGGATCACTCTTTGCGCGGGGGCTGCGGCGCGCCGGATGCACCGGAGGAGGCCGCTTCACGGGCAAGGCGCGCGGCCAATCCGACATAATTCGCCGGCTGCAGCTTCTTGAGCTCGACCTTCGCCTGCTCGGGAAGGGGCAGCGAGTCGATGAGGGCGATGAGCGCACGCGGCTCGACCGTCTGCCCGCGCGTCAAGGACTTGAGGAGCTCATAGCCTTCCGGGACGCCGGCTGCGCGCAGTGCCGTTTGATAGGCCTCGGCGAGCACTTCCCAGGCGCCCTCGAGATCGTCTGCCATCCGCGCCGCGTCCGCCTCGATCCGCGCGAGGCCACGGAGCATCGCGCGCCAGGCAACGAGCGCGTGGGCGAGCGCGACGCCCACGTTGCGCAGCACCGTCGAGTCCGTGAGGTCACGCTGGAAGCGCGAGACCGGCAACTTTTCCGCGAAGTGCTTGAGCAGCGCATTGGCGATTCCGAGATTGCCTTCGGCGTTCTCGAAGTCGATCGGGTTCACCTTGTGCGGCATGGTCGAGGAGCCGACCTCCCCGGCAACGACTCGCTGGCGCAGATACCCGAGCGAGATGTAGCCCCAGAAATCGCGGCAGGCGCCGATGAGGATCGCGTTGGCGCCGGCCACCGCGTCGCAGTACTCCGCAATCCAGTCGTGCGGCTCGATCTGCGTGGTGTAGGGGTTGTAGCGCAGGCCGAGCGATTCGACGAAGCCGCGCGCGATATCCGGCCAATCGAGCCCCGGCAGGATGGCGACGTGCGCGTTGAAGTTGCCGACCGCTCCGTTCCACTTCCCGAGGATCTCCACGCGGTTGAGCCGCTGCGTCGCCCGCTGCAGACGCGCCGCGAAGTTCGCGAGCTCCTTGCCGAGAGTGGTTGGGCTCGCCGGCTGTCCGTGCGTGCGCGCGAGCATCGCCATCTCGGCGTAACGCGCCGCGAGACCCGCGAGCTCGGCGCGCAGCTCCGTGAGCGCATGGGCGAGCACGCTGCGCGCGGCGGCGAGGAGCCGCGCATAGCTCAGGTTGTTGATGTCCTCGGAGGTGCACCCGAAGTGCACGAGCTCGAGAGTGGCCGCGGCCGCACCTGCCGCCGCAAGCTCCCCGCGAACGTAGTACTCCACCGCCTTCACGTCGTGATTGATCCGTGCCTCGATGCCCTTGACCGCCGCCGCCGCTTCCCCCGGTGCCGCGCGCGCGAGCGCCTCGGCGCGGCGCCGTACCGCATCGCCGAGACGCGCGCCGGGGAGCTCGGGCGCGGCGGAGGAGAGATGCAGGAGCCAGGCGGCCTCGATGCGGATGCGCTCGCGGATCAATCCCGACTCCGACATGAGCGTACGCAGCGGCTCCGCCACGGAATGGTAGCGGCCGTCGACGGGGGAGAGCGCATCGAGGGGGCTTGTGGACATGCGTCGCGCGGGCCTCGGGATGCTACGATTCACGATCATACCGCATACGATCGCACGGCCGCGGACGCCCGCTCAGAACGCAGGCGCGCCGGGCACATGGAGCCGCCGATGACGAGCCGCAACCGAACCGAGCGCGACAGCATGGGAGAGCTCGAGGTGCCCGCCGATGCGCTCTGGGGGGCGCAGACGCAGCGCGCCGTGCAGAACTTCCCCGTGAGCGGGCGGCGCATGCCGCGTTCGTTCATCCGGGCGCTCGGCCTCATCAAACAGGCTGCGGCGGCGGCGAACGCGCGGCTCGGGCTCCTCGATGCCGGGCTCGCCCAGGCGATCGGCGCGGCAGCGCAGGAGGTGGCGCAGGGCGAACACGATGCGCACTTTCCGATCGACGTCTTCCAGACCGGCTCCGGTACCAGCACGAACATGAATGCGAACGAGGTGATCGCGCACCTTGCCGCGCGCCGGCTCGGCCGCGCCGTGCATCCGAACGACGAGGTGAACCTGGGTCAGAGCAGCAACGACGTGATCCCCACCGCCATCCACGTGAGCGCGGCGCTCGCGCTGCACGGGGACCTGATGCCCGCGATCGAGCACCTCTGCGCGGCGCTGCGCGCGAAGGAGCGCGACGTGGGCGCCGTGGTGAAGACCGGGCGGACCCACCTCATGGACGCCATGCCGGTGACGTTCGGCCAGGAGCTCTCCGGATGGCGCACGCAGCTCGAGAACGGTTACGCGCGGCTCGAGGCCGTCGAGCCGCGGCTGCTCGCGCTCGCTCAGGGCGGCACCGCGGTCGGCACCGGCATCAACGCGCCGGCGCAGTTCGGCAAGTCGTTCTGCGACGAGCTCGCCCAGCTCACGGGCATCGCCTTTCGCCCGAGCCGCAATTACTTCGAGTCGCTCGCGTGCCAGGACACGGCCGCCGAGCTCTCCGGGCAGCTCAAGGTGCTCGCGGTGAGCCTCCTCAAGATCGCGAACGATCTGCGCTGGATGAACAGTGGTCCGCTCGCCGGACTCGGGGAGATCGCCCTGCCGGCGCTGCAGCCGGGCAGCAGCATCATGCCGGGGAAGGTGAACCCGGTCGTTCCGGAGGCGGCGGCCATGGTTGCCGCGGAGGTGGTCGGGAACGATGCGACCATCACGCTCGCCGCGCAGTCGGGAAACTTTCAGTTGAACGTGATGCTGCCCATCATCGCCTACGATCTGCTCGAGAGCATCCGGCTGCTCGCGAACGTGCTCAGGCTTCTCGCCGATCGCGCCGTGGCGGGCTTCACGGTCAACGAGGCGCGCATTGCCGAGGCGCTGGAGCGCAATCCGATCCTCGTGACCGCGCTCAATCCGGTCATCGGTTACGAGAAAGGCGCGGCGATCGCGAAGAAAGCGTACGCCCAGGGCCGGCCGATCCGCGAAGTCGCGGCGAGCATGACCGATGTGCCGCGCGAGGAGCTCGAGCGGCTCCTCGACCCGGCCGAGCTCACGCGCGGCGGCATCAAAGGCGGCACGGGCGCGGGCGGATGAGCGGCGCGGCTCCCGCACTCGGGATGCCGGCCGCCAAGGATCGCATGGACGGCGCGCACGACTGGGGACGGCGGATCCGCGAGCGACTCGCGGGCAGCGCGCCGCGCCACGAGCCGGAGCAATGGCTCCTGCCAGGGCTCACGGCGGAGCAGAGCCGCGAGTACCGTGAGTACTTTCCCGTGCATCCGATCGCGGCGGCGGTTCTGGTTCCGATCATCGAGCACGACCCGCAGCCCACCGTGCTGCTCACCGAGCGGGCGACGCGATTGCGCAACCATCCCGGCCAGGTGAGCTTCCCGGGCGGGCGCATCGAGCCGCAGGATGCGAGTCCGCGCGCGGCGGCATTGCGCGAGGCGCACGAGGAGATCGGCCTCGATCCGGCACGCGTGGAGGTAGTGGGCTACCTCCCGGACCACGTCGTCATCAGCGGCTTTCGGGTGACCCCGGTGGTCGGGTTCGTGCGCCCGGGGTTTGCGTTGCGGCTCGACGCCCAGGAGGTCGCCGATACTTTCGAGGTGCCGCTTTCCTTCATCTTCGAGCCCGCGAACCATCGCGCGCGTCTGCGCCGCTTCGCAGGGGGTGAGTCGGAGGTCGAGCTCTGCGACATTCCTTACGGCGAGCGCAACATCTGGGGTGCGACGGCCGGCATGCTGCTCACGCTCTACCGGCTGTGCACCGAGGATCCGCGGCCGTGAGCGGGTGCGATGCGCTCGCCGAGCTCCTCGAGGTGATGCGCAGGCTGCGCGATCCCGCGCACGGCTGTCCCTGGGATCGCGCCCAGACCTTCGCGACGATCGCGCCCTACACGATCGAGGAAGCCTACGAGGTGGCCGATGCGATCGAGCGCGGAGCGCCCGAGGAGCTGAAGGACGAGCTCGGCGATCTGCTCTTTCAGATTGTCTTTCATGCGCGGCTCGCCCAAGAGCGCGGCTGGTTCGACTTCGCCGCCGTCGCCGCGGCGATCCGCGACAAGCTCGTGCGCCGCCATCCGCACGTCTTCGCCGCGGAGGAGCTGCCCGCGAGCCCCGGGGCGCTCAATGAGCGCTGGGAGTCGCACAAGGAGCGTGAGCGCGCGGCGGCAGCTGAGCGGCGCGGCCGCGGCGCATCTGGGGTGCTCGCCGATGTGCCCCTGGCACTCCCCGCGCTCACGCGCGCGACCAAGCTCGGCAAGCGCGCCGGTCGGGTGGGTTTCGACTGGCTCGCCGCATCCCAAGTGCGCGAGAAAGTGGCCGAGGAGCTGGCCGAGCTCGACGCGGCCATGGCCGCAAGCTCGCCCGGGCCGCACTGCGATGCGTCGGCGCCGACGACCGCGGCGCATCGCGAAGTCGTCGAGGAGCTGGGCGACCTGCTCTTCGCGCTCGCGAACTTGAGCCGTCATCTCGAGGTCGATCCGGAGCGGGCGCTGCGCGCGGCGAATACGAAGTTCGAGCGGCGCTTCGCCCACATGGAGCGCGTGGCGCGCGAGCGCGGAATTGCGCTCGATGCGCTCTCGGCGCCCGAATGGGATGCGCTGTGGCGCGCGGCAAAGCGCGACGAGGCCGGGCGCGCTTAAGAAGAGAGCTTGAACTCGATCCCCTGCGCGAGCGGGAGCGTGCCTCCCCAGTTGATCGTGTTCGTCTGCCTGCGCATGTAGGCCTTCCAGGCGTCCGATCCGGACTCGCGTCCGCCTCCGGTGTCCTTCTCCCCGCCGAAGGCGCCGCCGATCTCGGCGCCGGAGGTGCCGATGTTCACATTCGCGATACCGCAGTCGCTCCCCTCGGCCGACAGAAACCGCTCGGCGTGTTGGAGCCGATCGGTGAAGATCGAAGAGGAGAGGCCGTGCGCCGCACGGTTCTGCAGCTCGATCGCCTCCTCGAGCGAGGCGACGCCGATCACGTAGAGGATCGGCGCGAACGTCTCGGTCTGCACGATCGACCAGTCGTTGCGCGCGCGGATCAGCGTCGGCTCGACGAAATGGCCGGGTCCCGGGCGCGCCCGCCCGCCGTAGAGCACTTCCGCGCCGGCGGCACGCGCCGCGGCGACCGCCGCCTCGAAGCGCGCGACGGCAGCGGAATCGATGAGCGGGCCCATCAGCGTGCCGGCCGCGAGCGGGTCGCCGATGCGGACTTGCGCGTACGCATGGGCGAGCCGGCGCTCGAGCTCGCTGCGGCGCGACTCGTGCACGAGCACGCGACGCGTGCTCGTGCAGCGCTGGCCCGCGGTGCCCACCGCGCCGAAGACGATCCCCGGCACGGCGAGATCGAGATTTGCGCTCTCATCGACGATGATCGCGTTGTTTCCGCCGAGCTCGAGCAAGCTCTTGCCGAGCCGCGCGGCGACCCGTTCCGCGACCGTGCGCCCCACGTCGGTCGAGCCGGTGAAGGACAGGAGCGCTACGCGCGGATCCTCGGTGAGACGGGTCGCGAGCGCCGTGCCGGCATCGACGATGAGCTGGAAGATCGGCGGGAGGTGATGCGCCTCGAGCACGCGATTGCACAGGTGTTGCACGGCGATCGCGGCGAGCGGAGTCTTGGGTGAGGGTTTCCACACCGAGGCGTTGCCGCACACGGCGGCGAGCAGCGCGTTCCACGACCACACCGCCACCGGAAAATTGAATGCGGAGATGATTCCGACGACGCCCAAGGGATGCCACTGCTCGTACATGCGGTGCTGGCCCCGCTCGGAGTGCATCGTCAGGCCGTAGAGCATGCGCGACTGGCCGACGGCGAAATCGGCGATGTCGATCATCTCCTGCACTTCCCCGAGCCCTTCGGCGAGAATCTTGCCGTTCTCGAGGGTGACGAGCGCGCCCAAATCGGCTTTCGCGCGGCGTAATTCCTCGCCGAGCGACCGCACGATCTCCCCACGCTTGGGTGCCGGCACGCGCCGCCACTCGGCCGCGGCAGCCGTGGCCGAATGCAGCACCGTCTCGTAGTCCTCGGCCCCCCCGGCAAGCACGCTCGCGATACGCTCGCCGCTCGCGGGATTGCGCACCTCGATCGTGTCGTGGCCGCTCCCCGACCAGCCGCGCGTTCCCGACCAGGCCCCCGGATTGGTCTCGCTCAGACCCAAGCGCCCGAGAATGGCGCGGAGATCCGCGCGCGTCCCGCCCGATGCGCTCATGCGATCAGGCGGCGCCGCGGAGCCGGCGCTGCTTGCCGGCCTTGCCCGAGACGACCACCTCCGCGGAGACCTCCTTGGTGCCGCCCGAGCTGTAGTGGCGGCCGAAGCGGTTGGCGAGAATCTCCGTGAGGCGAAACTGCTCCTGCGCGATGAATCCCACGTACTTACCGGGCCGCTCGAGCACCAGGTCGAGCACCGCGCACATGCCGGCCGCGGTCGTCACCTGGATCGCCGACCACAGCCGTCCGGCGATGACCTGCGGGTAGACCTTGTTCACGTAGTTCTCCTCGCGCAGGTCGCCTTCCTGCTTGCCGGTGACCGCGGCATACACGATCACCACGTCCTGCAGCGTCTGCGGTACCGCGTTCTCGAGCACGCGCTTGAGCGTCGCGCGATCCTGGTTGAGCTTGAGGTCGTTCATCAGCAGGCGCATCTGCGCGCAGTGGCCGGGGTAGCGGATCGTCTTGTAGTTCATCGATTCGACGCCGAGTCCGTGCGTCTGCGCGAGGGACCCCAGGCCGCCCGAGGTGTTGAAGGCCTCATAGAGCGTGCCGTCGATCTCGATCTCCTCGAGCCCTTCGAGCGGCGCGACCTCCACCAGCCGCCCGTCGACCATCGCCTGGCAGGGATTGCCGTACTCGTTGATGAGACCCTCGGTCGACCAGGTGAGCGAGTACTTGAGCACGTTGTTCGGATGCTGCGGTAGCGCACCGACACGCAGCTTGCAGCTGCGCACCTCATCGAAATGCGTCATGAGCTCGTTCGCGGCGATGCTCACGAATCCCGGCGCGAGTCCGCATTGCGGGACGAACGCGTGTCGGGCGCCCGCCGCAATGCGCCGTACCGCGCGTGTCACCTCCACGTCCTCGGTGAGATCGAAGTAGTTGAGGCCCGCCGACCGCGCCGCCTCGGCGACCGTGATGTTGCAGTAGTACGGCAGGCTCGAGACGATGGCATCGACCGGATGAGCGCGTACCTGGCGCTCGAGGGCGAGTGCGTCGGTCGCATCGAGACCGTGGCTCGTCAGGCGCGCCGAGCCGTGCGCCTTGGCGACCGCATCGGCCGCGGCCCCATCCACATCGCCCAACTGCACGTCGTAGGCGCCAGATTCCGCGAGGAGTCCTGAGATGAGCGCGCCGATCTTCCCGGCGCCGAGAATCAGAACCCGATGCATGCGGACCGTCTCCAAAGCGCACGATTCTGCTCTCGGGCGCAGGTTGGCGCCAGCGCTCGGCGGGACCGGCGGGATTCGTGGTAGTCTTTCGCCTCCTGACGATCGCTCCCGCGGGATGAACGGCGGGAGGTCGGAACCCCTTTGAAATCAATGCGCTCACCCGACACGACGCTCACCTGGCATCCCGCGAGCTGGCAGTCGAAGGCCGCCCAGCAGCAACCCCGCTACGACGATCCGGCCGCGCTCGAGCGTGTGGTCGCGCAGCTCTCGCGCCTGCCGCCGATCGTGGTGTCGTGGGAGGTGGATGCGCTGCGCGAGCGGCTCGCGGCCGCGCAGCGCGGCCAGGCATTCGTGCTTCAGGGCGGGGACTGCGCCGAGACGTTTGCCGATTGCGAGTCCGACCAGATCGCGAAGAAGCTCAAGATCCTGCTACAGATGAGTCTCGTGCTGCTTCAGGGCTTGAAGAAACCGATCGTGCGCGTCGGGCGCATGGCCGGGCAGTACGCGAAGCCCCGCTCGGCGGACACCGAGACGCGCGACGGAGTGACGCTCCCGAGCTACCGGGGCGACCTCGTCAATGCGCCCGAGTTCACCGCACAGGCGCGGGCCCCGGATCCGAACCTGCTGCTGCGCGGCTACGAGCGCGCGGCCCTCACGCTCAACTTCGTGCGCGCACTCGTCGACGGTGGCTTCGCGGATCTGCATCACCCCGAGTATTGGGACTTGGGCTTCGTCAAGCACTCCCCGCTCAAGGAGGCCTTCCACCGCATCGCGGACTCGATCGCGGATGCGCTCGACTTCTTCGAGGGCTTGAGCGGTCAGCCCGTGCACGAGGCGACCCATGCCGGGTTCTACGCGAGTCACGAGGGCTTGCTCCTCCTGTACGAGCAGGCTCAGACGCGCTTCATCCCGCGCCAGCAACGCTGGTACAACCTCTCGACCCATCTGCCGTGGATCGGTATGCGCACCGCGCAGCTCGACGGCGCGCACGTCGAGTACTTCCGCGGCATCAGCAACCCCGTCGCCGTGAAGGTCGGCTCGGGAATGGATTCCGCCTGGGCGCAGGGTCTGGTCACGACGCTCAATCCTCATAACGAGCCGGGCCGCCTCACCTTCATCCATCGTTTCGGCGCGAATGACATCGAGAAGCGTCTGCCTCCGCTCATCGAAGCGGTGCGCCGCACCGGACAGACCGTGCTGTGGATCTGCGATCCCATGCACGGCAACACCGAGACCTCGACGGGCGGGCTCAAGACCCGGCGGTTCGAGAACATCCTGAAGGAGATCGAGCTCGCCTTTCGCATCCACGCCGAGCTCGGCTCGAGCCTGGGCGGCGTGCACGTCGAGCTCACCGGCGAGGATGTGACCGAATGCACCGGCGGGGCGCGCGGTCTCACCGACGCGGATCTCCAGCGCGCGTATCGCTCGAGCGTCGACCCGCGCTTGAACTACGAGCAGGCGCTCGAGCTTGCGCTCCTCATCGCCGAGCGCGCGCAGAGCACGCGGCGCGGGGGCGGCACGGCGCGCTAACTCGGCGGGACCGCCTCGGGAGCCCCGTGCATTACGATCGCATCAACGTGCCGCCGGACGGTGACCGGATCACCGTCTACACCGACACCACACTCGCGGTCCCCGATCGACCGATCATCCCGTTCATCGAGGGCGACGGCATCGGCATCGATGTCACCCCCGCGATGCTCGAGGTGGTGGATGCCGCCGTGGGCATGGCCTACGGGGGCACGAGGCGCATCTGCTGGATGGAGGTCTTTGCGGGAGCCAAGGCCCAACGGCTCTACGGGGACTCGCTCCCGCCGGAGACACTCCACGCGCTGCGTGAGTTCGTGGTCTCGATCAAGGGTCCGCTCGAGACGCCCATCGGGCAGGGCATCCGCTCGCTCAATGTCGCCATGCGCCAGGCGCTCGACCTCTACGCGTGCGTGCGTCCCATCCGCTACTTCCCAGGCGTCGCGAGCCCGATGCTCGATGCGAGCCTCACCGACATGGTGGTGTTTCGCGAGAACACGGAGGACATCTATGCCGGCATCGAGTGGCCGGCCGGCTCACCGGAGGTGCTCAAGCTGACCGCGTTCCTGCAACGCGAGCTCGGAGTGACGGGAATCCGCTTTCCCGCGAGCTCGGCGCTCGGGATCAAGCCGGTCTCCAAGGAGGGCAGTCAGCGATTGATTCGCAAGGCACTCCAGTACGCGATCGACAACGATCGGGTCTCCGTGACGCTCGTGCACAAGGGCAACATCATGAAGTACACGGAGGGCGCGTTCCGCAACTGGGGCTACCAGCTCGCGCGCGAGGAGTTCGGAGCGCACGAGTTGAGCGGCGGACCCTGGCTCAGCTTCCGCAATCCCCTCACCGGCGCGGATATCGTCGTGAAGGACGTGATCGCCGACAACTTTCTCCAGCAGGTGCTGATGCGCCCGGAGGAGTACGACGTGATCGCGACGCTCAATCTCAACGGCGATTACATCTCCGATGCGCTCGCCGCGCAGGTCGGCGGCATCGGTATCGCCCCGGGCGGGAACATCGGCGACGGCCCGGCCGTGTTCGAGGCGACGCACGGCACGGCTCCCGGGTTCGCCGGCAAGGACCGCGTCAATCCCGGCTCGCTCATCCTCTCCGCGGAGATGATGCTTCGCTACCTCAAGTGGACCGAGGCCGCCGAGCTCATCATCCGCGGTGTCGCGCGGACGATCGCGAGCAAGGAGCTCACCTATGACCTCGCACGGCTCCGCGAGGCGATCCGCGTGCCCAAGCGCGAGCTCGCCGCGCGCAAGAACGTCGAGGAGGCGTTGCAGCGCCTCATCCCGGGCGCGAAACTCATGAGCTGCTCGGGGTTCGCAGCGGCGGTCATTCGGCACATGGACGACCCGGACGAGCCGTGGCCCGCTCCCAGCGCCGGATGAGTGCGCGCACTACGAGCCTCTACGATCGCAACTGCAGGCGCTGTCCGCGGCTCGCGGCCTACCTCGAGCAGTGCCGCGCGCGCTATCCCGGCTACTGGTGTCGTCCGGTGCCTTCCTTCGGGGACGAGCGGCCGCGCATCGTGCTCATCGGGCTCGCGCCGGGGCTACACGGGGCGAACCGCACTGCTCGGCCCTTCACGGGCGACTTCGCCGGGATTCTGCTCTATCAGACGCTCTATCGGCTCGGGCTTGCGACACGGCGCGAATCCGTCGCGAATGACGATGGACTGAAGCTCCGCGGGGTCCGCATCGTCAACGCCGTCAAGTGCGCGCCGCCTGCGAACAAGCCGCTCCCGGAGGAGATCCGCCGCTGCAATGCCTATCTCCAGGCCGAGCTCGCGCGGCTCACGAGCACGCGCGTGCTGGTTGCGCTCGGTCGCATCGGCCACGATGCCGCGCTCCTCGCCCTCGGGCTCAAGCGCGCGGCGTTCCCGTTCGGGCACGGCCGGGAGCACGTGCTCGGCGGGGCCTTGACCCTGATCGATTCCTATCATTGCAGCCGTTACAACACGCAGACGGGACGGCTGACGGAGCGAATGTTCGGCCAGGTGCTCGAGCGGGCAGTGGAGCTCGCCAAGGCGACGCCCGCACGGCCGTGACCATGCCCGAGGCTCGCGCGCGATGAAGGCACGGACGTTCGACTGCAGGGAATACGTGGCCTCGCTCCCGCGGCGGCCCGGTGTCTACCGCATGTACAACGTCGAGGGGGAGCTCCTGTACGTAGGCAAGGCGCGCAACCTCAAGGACCGCGTCGGCACGTACTTCAATCCGAGCAACGTCGCCCCGAAGGTTCAGGCCCTGGTGCAGCAGATCGCGAGCATCGAGGTGACGGTGACCAATTCCGAAACGGAGGCGCTGCTGCTCGAGTACAACCTCATCAAGGAGCACAAGCCGCGCTTCAACGTGGTTCTGCGCGACGACAAGAGCTTCCCGTACATCCATCTCGCGACCGACCACGAGTTTCCGCGGCTCACGTTCTACCGGGGCTCGCGCTCGGCGCGAGGCCGGTACTTCGGTCCGTTTCCGAGCGCGGGCGCGGTGCGCGAAACGCTCCAGGGACTGCAGAAGCTCTTCCTGATCCGCAACTGCCGCGACACGTTCTTCGCCAACCGCAGCCGCCCCTGCCTGCAGCACCAGATCGGACGCTGTTCCGCGCCGTGCGTCGGGCTTGTGACCCGCGAAGCCTACGCGGAGGATCTCAAGAGCGCCGTCACGGTGCTCGAGGGGCGCAGCCGCGAGGTCAACGAGCAGCTGCAGACGCGCATGGAGGAGGCGGCGGGCAAGCTCGAGTTCGAGCGAGCCGCACGCATTCGCGATCAGCTCGCCGCGCTCAAGCGCATCCAGGCCCAACAGATCGTGACCGCCGAGGGGAATCGCGATGCCGATGTGCTCGCGATCGTGGGCGAGCCGGGGGAGTTTGCCGTGAGCGTGATGCTCGTGCGCGGCGGACGCAACCTCGGGACGACGAGCTATTTTCCACGCGCCACGCTCGCCGAGCCCGAAGAGGCGCTGCGCTCGTTCATGGTGCAGTACTACGTCTCGCAGGCGCCGCCCCCCGAGATCCTCGTCGGACGGGAGCTTCCGGATGCCGAGGCGCTCGCAGAGGTCTTGAGGGAGCGCGCGGGCTATGCGGTCGAGATTCGCCGGGCCCAGCGCGGAATCGGAGCCAAATGGATCGAGCTTGCCGACGAGAATGCGACGCAGTCGCTTCGCATGCGCCTCGCGCAGCGCCGCGGCGCCGAGGAGATGCTCGCAGACCTGGCGCACGAGCTCGACCTGCCCGAGCTGCCCGCGCGCATCGAGTGCTTCGACGTGAGCCACACGGGCGGGGAGGGGACGGTCGCCTCGTGCGTGGTATTCGGCGCCGAAGGCCCCCTTAAAAAGGAGTACCGTCGCTTCAATATCACCGGCGTGACCCCCGGCGATGACTACGGCGCGCTTCGCCAGGCGCTCGAGCGGCGCTATACGCGCGTGCGCGACGGCGAGCTCCCGGAGCCGGACCTTCTCCTCATCGACGGGGGCCTCGGCCAGATCAACGAGGTGCACGCCGTGCTCGCCCCGCTCGGATTCGAGGACCTGACCCTGGTCGGGGTGGCCAAGGGGCCCGACCGGCGACCCGGGCAGGAGCGGCTCTTCGTTCACGGCGCCGCGGCGCCGCGAATGCTCGAGCCGCACTCCCCGGCGCTACGGCTCATCCAGCGCATCCGCGACGAAGCGCACCGCTTTGCGATCAGCGGACATCGGCGCCGGCGCGCACGGCGCTACAGCGAGTCGATTCTCGAGGACGTCCCGGGGCTCGGCCCGGCCAAACGACGCGCGCTTCTCAGGCATTTCGGGGGTCTGCAGGGTGTGCTGCGTGCGGCTATGGCAGAATTCGAGCAAGTCGAAGGAATCGGCGCGGCCCTCGCAAGGAGCATCTACGATCATTTGCATCCCGGTGCCTGAGCCCGGCAGCGTGCGGCCGCCGCCGGACGGCTATCGCAATCGCGCCGCACGCGCAGTCTCAGCTCTCTAACCCATGGCGGACAGCTCCAATTCAGGCGCACCGGGCGCGTCGGTCTCGTGGACCGTACCGAACATCCTGACGTGGGTACGCATCGCCGCCATTCCACTGGTGGTGCTCGCGTTTTACCTCCGCTCCCCGTGGCGCGATCCGGCCGCTGGGCTCATCTTCGCCGCGGCCGGCGTTACGGATTCACTCGATGGCTACCTCGCGCGGCGCTTGGGGCAAACCTCGCGGCTCGGCGCTTTTCTCGATCCGGTCGCCGACAAGCTCATCGTCGCGACCGCGCTCGTGCTCCTCGTCAGCCGCGATCACCGCCCCATCGTGGTCCTCACGGCCGCCGTGATCATCGGTCGCGAGATCGCGATCTCGGCGCTGCGCGAGTGGATGGCGGAAGTCGGACAGCGCCGCAAAGTCGCGGTCTCCCTGCTCGGCAAATACAAGACGATCTTCCAGGTGGTCGGGCTCGCCATGATGCTCTACCGTCATCCGCTTCTCGGGCTTCCGACCTACAACGCCGGTCTCGGCCTCACGGTGCTCGCAGCGGTGCTGACCCTGGTGTCAATGGTGGCCTACCTCCGCGTGGCCTGGCCGGACCTGCGCGAGCCCTGAGCGCACCCGGCGGGCGCCGAATTTCAGGGCTTCGCGGAACCCCCGCCCGGTCCGGCGCAGCGGGGCGGAGCCGTGCGAAGTCGGCCGTCAGCAATGTGCCGTAAGTCACTGATTAAAAATGATTGTCATTCCGTGGCAATCGTGTGATTGCCTTGACTTCACGGTGCGTGTCCTTAACAATCTCGCGTCCATTCGGGCGGGCGGGAATAGCTCAGTTGGTAGAGCACAACCTTGCCAAGGTTGGGGTCGCGAGTTCGAGTCTCGTTTCCCGCTCCAAAAATTCAAAGACATAGCTTCTCTGAGAAATCTCCGTACGGAATCCGTACGGAAAACCGCGCCAAGATTTCCGTACGGCGGGCAACGGACAGTGCTGGGCCCTGTAGGATGGTTCCGAGCTTGTCGAAATGCCGCGCGACGCGTCCCGCTCGCTCTGACTGTGAGCCCATGAGTGCCCGAAGCCAGTAGGCTCGCAATCCTAAAGGAGGCCTACGCATGAGGGGTTGAAGGTTCGGTCCCCCGAAGCGGGATCAGTTGCGCAGCGATCTGGCGCGCATCGGAAGCAATGCCTCCATTGAAAGCCACCGGCGCCTACTTGCGTGGTCTGCGAGGGTCGAGGGTTCGATGCCCTACCGGGAACAGCCCGCCTCGGGTGGGACCCTCGGGTTCGCAGGCCGCCTCCGCAGCGACAGACGTTGTCCTTTCTTCGGGAAGACTCTCCTGCCTCAGGAGGTCAAGGGCCAAGCTTCGCAATGCCATCTCCGTATCCTCGCTCAGCTGCAATACAGAGAGCTGCTCAGCCTGCCAATAAGCGCCGTATCGTTCCAAATCGACGCACCGAAGAATCCACCCCGGTCGTCCGCCCGCCGCTCGGATGAGACTCGTCTCGAATTCCGGCGATAGTGGCGGCAGGTGGTGTCTGCTGCGACTTTCTTGCAAAAGGTGGCGCAATCGTTCAGAGCTGACCGGTCGCATGCGCACCGCGACTGCGCCACCCAGTCGCCACAGTCTCAGTTGTTGCTCCTGCTCCGTCTCAACATCCACCGCCATCAGCACGCCGACCGCCCCGCGGTGCACGCGGCGCAGGAATCTCACCATTGCATTACTGATGTCGGTCACATGATCGAGCAATAGCACGCCGGCCTTCCCGTCGGGACCCATCCTCGGGGAGGGGCGCGGGAATTGCTGAGCATCCTCTTGGGTATCAACCTGCGGGCTCAACAACTCGAGTGCGCGCGCGAGGTCATCAAGAGAACGCGTCGCAGGAGCGCATACGCATCGAACGCTGGCTTTATTCAGCCGGTCGTGCAACTCAGTGAGTAACGTTGTCTTGCCGCTGCCGAAGGGCCCGTAAAGAATCAGATACTCACCGCGACGCAGACGCCGAGACACGTCGCGTCGCATGACGTTGATGCTGGCGTACATTCCTCTAGCTCATGGCACAGCTCACATCGGCTTAGACGCACGATTGTCGTACCGCGAATTGCCACGCCCGCACCCGACGGATATTTCCGTGCCATCGGTACTCGTCGTTCGGGAAATCCTAGAGCGCACAGGACCGGTGCGCAAGCGCTCCAGAGGGTCCCATCGACCTCAGAAGAAACGCAATGTTTCGAGCTCGAATACATAGATCTTTGGGTTGAACCTGCGGCAGCCGTGGATCGAGGGCGGAGCACTGGGAGATGATCGCGCGATAGGACGGTCGGTGCGCGAGAACATCGCAGGCGTGAGGTGGCTCGCGTGAGGTTGCGTCGGTCACCAGATCGCCCTAGGATGAGCCTGAGCCGGGAGATGGCCTCCTCCCTTTAAAAACCGCCTTGTTGGCTAATGACGCCTAAACGGCCCTCATTGAGTGAGGAGCGGCGTCATGTTTAACGATAGCCAGCAGCGTTATCTGGTGAACCGGTTGCGCAGCATCGAGCAGATGCTGAGCGAAGCCATTGACCAGTTGGCCCCCTCCGACACCGGGCACGTGTTTCGCACGGTTGCCGCGGATGCTACGGCGGCTCAACGCAAGATCCTCGGGGATTACCTCGCGCAGCTGCGATTCGCGCTGCGCCGCTTCATGCTCGCTCAGCAGCTCGGCGATGAGCGTCGCCCCACCGGGGGGCTCTGGTCCCTTCAGACGGCACTCATTTTTGCGGAAATCGCGGCAGAGGAGCTGCGCCCAAAATACTGGCGCGGGTACGGCGAGGTGGACCCCGACTCGGCTGCGGCGGCCGAGCGGTTCGCGGCGGAGCTGACGACGCTGCTTCACCGGCTGGGGGATTATCTCGCACGGGGTGAAGGCGGCGGTATCGCCGCACGGCTCGCCAAGCTTTCCGGATTGCGCGAGGAGGGCGCGTTGCTCAGGGAGCTCGAACGCATCATATTCGCTCACGGTCTCACGGAGTTGCGTGCGCCGCTCGAAGTGATGGTCGAGCGCGCCGCCTCACCTCGCTTCGAAATCGCCGTTTTCGGTCGCGTCAGCGCCGGCAAATCCTCGCTCCTCAACTGGTGGTTGGGGCAGGCGCTGCTGCCGACAGGGGTCGTTCCGGTCACGGCCGTGCCGACGCGCATCGTGGCCGGAGAGAGGGTGCGGGTGCGCATCGAGCGGGCGGGCGGCGCGCCGGTCGAGGTTCCGGCGGAGGAAATCGCGGCGTACGCGAGCGAGCAGGGCAACCCGGGCAACCTCAAGCGCGTCCTCGGGGTCCTGATCGAGGCTCCCTGCGAGCGGCTCCAGGGTGGCGTCCGTTTGGTCGACACACCGGGGCTGGGCTCGCTCGCCACCGCGGGCGCGGCGCAGACGCTCGAGTACTTGCCGCACTGCGACCTCGGCATTCTGCTCATCGAGGCGGGTGCGCCCCTTGCACCTGATGACCTCGACGTCGCCAGGGCCATTCTCGACAGTGGCAGCGAGCTCACGGTCGTATTGAGCAAGGCGGACCGGCTGACGGGCGCAGAGCTCAATCAGGCGCTTGCGTACGTGAGATCGCAGCTCGAAGCGCAACTCTCGATGCCCATCGTGGTGCAGCCGGTGAGCACGGTCGGCGGCCACGAGACACTCGCTGTGGCATGGTTTGAGCAGGCTCTCGCGCCGCGGCTCTCGCGCCATAGCCAGCGCGCGGCAGAGGCATTGCGACGCAAGATCTCGGTCCTCCGAGAGTCGGTGATCGCAATCCTGGATTCACGGCTGAGGGCCTCACAGAGTCAGGCCTCTGGGGCGACCCGAGGCGTACCCGCTCCCGGCGCTGAGCGCGATGTGGCGTCGGATACTCTCGCTACTGCGTCCCCGCCGAGTGACCGTGCAAGCGCACTGAACACTTCCTCGGCCTTGCACGAACAGAGTGCTCAGATCCGCGCCGACTTCGAACGGGCGCACTCGCAGCTGCTCGACTTGCGATCACGGCTACCCCGCTTCGGGAAAAGCGTGCTCGAGGAGGTGGCGGCCGAGCTCGCCCGCGGCTGGGCGGAAACCACTCAGTCCGCGCAACCGACTGCCGAGCGGATCGCGCACGCCGTCGCACGGTGTGCCGATGAGCCGGGGCACGCGGTCGCGCGCATGCTCGACCAGCTCCGGGCCGATGTGGTTCGCCTGGTAGCGCAAGAGGATCGTGCACTCGATCACGAGGTTGACATCGAGCACCCTCGCGGACGTCCCGCATTCGATGTGTCAACCAGCATCGCGAAACTGTCGCTCGATCGACCGCGGTGGCTGCCGCACTGGACTCCGATTGCCGCGCGCATGGCACGCGCCCGCGTGCAGCGCACGATGAGCGATGCGGTTGTGGCGCAGCTTCGGGTTCACGCGGACGCTCTGTACCACTGGGCCGAGGGCTACCTCGAGGTCCTCCGGCGGCGCTTCGATGTGGCCATTGCCATTCGCGAAGGCATCGAGCGATTCGGTGCCGATGAGGCGGTGAACGCCGAGGCCGCGCGGGATGCGCGTCGCGATCTCGAGCGGCTGCAGCAATGGCCGGCGATTGCAGCATGAAGCATTGGCCGCCTGAGTTCGTCTCGACGCTGGATGAGCGCCTGGGCCGCGGTGAGCATCTTGCCCTTTATGGTCCGCGCGGCAGTGGCAAGTCGGCGGTTCTTGCCGACTTGCACACGCGGCTCAGTCGAGCGCGTGTGCCCTGCGCGTTGTCAGCCTCAACGAGTTCTCTCGATGACATCACCCGCGCTCTCGAGCAAGCATACCCGTGGGTGCAGACGCTCGAGGTGACCCGTCGCGCGGCGCGATCGCGGCTGTGGTGGGCCGCCGATCAGCGTTTTGGTGTACTGCTGCTCGATCATCTCTCGGAGGTGAGCAATGCGATGGTCGGATTCCTGCGCCGGCTGCACGGACGCGTCGTGGGCGTTTTGTCGGCAGTGGACGTCGAGGATGAGCGTGGACGACGGCAGATGAAGTCGTGGCGATACGGTGCCTTCTCGGTGCGCATGCCGCTTGCGAGCCCGGGACAGCTGCGTCGCTTGCTTCATGCACGCTGTGCGAGCCTCGCCCTGCCGCCACACGATGAAGAACAGGAGCATCGACTCGTGAACCAGGCGCGCGGTCGGCCCGGCTGGATCGTCCAATGCACGGAGCTCGAACGGGACGCGCGATATTGGTGCGCGCACGGACTCTTGATCTCGGTGCTGTGTACCGACACGGAAGCTGCGGTGCGCTTGCGGGCTCTCGATCTGCTGCGCCCGCCCACCGCTCGCGCGACGAGCACTGGTCCACCCGGTTGATGAATCGAGCCGTGCCCTTTTACAGCATTCTCTTCGATCGCCAAGAGAGCGGCATGCACGAGCATCAGCCGGAGCCTGAGTGCTTCCACGATCTGCATCTTGATCAGATCGTGGCCTCGATCACCGCCGGTCGCGAAGCGTATAGCCTCGACCCGTTCTTCCGTACGCCGCTTCAGCACCTTGGGAGCATTACTTATCGCCACGAGGTGTTTCGCGATTTGGAGGATGCGACGCTCTCATCGCATATCGCCTCGTTCGCCTCGCGCATGTGCATCGTCCGGGAGCGTCTTGCGCAATCGGGGAAGGCTCATTACGTATTGCAGAAACACCGCTGGTTCCTCGATGCGGCGGGCCTCTATTGTGAGGCGGCCGCCGAGCTACTCTGGAAGCTGAGCGAGGCACGGCCCCGGTCGAGGGGGCTGCTCGAGTTCGCCGAGTATCTCGGTGCCTATCTGGGATCGAGCGGATTCTTGTCGATGCGTGATGAGGCAAGCCGCCTCGCCGCGGAGCTCAACGCAATCGAGTATGACCTCCAGCTGGAGGGCACCCGGATCGAGGTGCGCCTGCATGAGGCCGCCCCGGACTATGGTGCCGAAGTATCGAAGACGTTTGCGAAGTTTGCGCAAGCTGCGGCCCGCGAGCACCAATTCCGATTTCACCAGTATCCCGAGATGAACCACATCGAGGCGGCAATCCTCGATCGCGTCGCGCTCCTCTTTCCACGCCCGTTCTCTGATCTCGGCTCCTTCTGGGCGCGATATCACCAGGGGGTATTCGATGCGGTGATCGAGCGCTTCGACCGGCAGGTGCAGTTCTATTGCGCCTATCGTGAGCACGTGGCGCGGATGCGGTCCGCGGGATGTGAATTCTGCTATCCGGAGGTGATCGATCGCTCGAAGGAGGTGCGGGCCGAGGCGATGGTCGATCTCGCCCTCGCAGGCACGCTCGTGACTGCTTCGCGGCAGGGAGCTGGCCGGAGCGCGCTGATAACGAATGACTTGTACCTCGAAGGCACGGAGCGAATTTTCGTCGTCACCGGCGCCAATCAGGGTGGCAAGACCACCGTCGCCCGCGCATTCGGGCAGCTCCACTACCTCGCCGCGCTCGGTTGCCCCGTGCCGGCGCGCGAGGCGCGTCTCTTGCTCTTCGATGAGCTCTTCACGCATTTCGAGCGGGAGGAGAGCGCCGAGAGCCTGGTGGGCAAGCTCGAGGACGAGCTGCTGCGCATGCGCCGGATTCTGCAGGCGGCGACACCGCGCAGCATCCTCATCATGAACGAGACCTTCGGCTCGACGACTCTCGAGGATGCACGCTTGCTCGGGAAGGCGGTTCTACGGGAGATCATCGCGAAGGACATGCTGTGCGTTTGCGTGACGTTCGTCGAGGAGCTCGCCTCCCTCGATGCGGCGACGGTCAGCATGGTTGCGGGCGTCGATCCAAATGACCCGGCGGTGCGCACGTTCCGGATCGTGCGCGAGCCGGCCAACGGACTCGCCTATGCGCTTGCGATCGCCCGCAAGTACGGGCTAACGGACGAGGAGGTAAGAGCGCGGATTGCGGGGAGGTCAGTGCGAGTGGGGGCAGTGCCCGTCGCTCGAGGATCAGAAGCGGGAAGGGACTCTCACCCGTGAAGGTGCATCTGCTCTTCCGCGACCGTGAGTTTGATGCGAACGCCCCACTTCGCGCCACGGCGGCCGCATTGACACAGGACTTGGGTCTCGATGCAGTCTTCGCATCAATGGCGGGGCGCGATGAGTTTCTCCTCGATACTGCGCGCAAGGTCCTCCTCGCGAGCCTCACGGATCCACAGGAAATTGCATACCGCCAGCGAATCCTCGAGGACTGCCTGGCGCAGCCGGACGTCGTGCGCGAAATGTATGCGATCGCGGTCGAGGCGATCGCGCGCGAACGGCGCATCTGGGGCTGGACGCTCAATCGCTACCCGGAAGCTTGGCTCCATCGATCGCTCGATGCGCTGCAGCTGCTGCTCGGGATGCTTAGGCGCCTGAGAGCGATTGCGGACCGGCGGGGAAGGCAGTTTCGTTCCGAGGGGTTCACGAGTCTCTTGGACATGCTGCAATCGGAGCTCAATGACCCCTACCTGAGCGAGATCGAGGATCACCTGAGCCGACTCGAGCTGCGCCACGGTTTGCTGCTCAGCGCGACGCTGGCGCAGGGCAATACGGCAGCCGGCTACACGCTTCGCCGATCCGAGTCGATGAGGCAAGGATTGCTCGAGCGCATGCAGAGCTGGGTTGGGAAGCTCGCAGGCGCGGAGCGATCGAGCTACGTCTATGAGATCGATCCACGCGATGAGGGCGGCGTTCAGGCTCTGGGGGAGATCCGCGGGCGCGGCCTCAGCGGCGTGGCCATCCGACTTGGGCAGGCGGTGGAGCACGTCCTCGGTTTTCTTTCGGTGTTGCGCCTCGAGCTCGGCTTCTACATGGGGTGCCTCAATCTTCGTGACGGACTCGCGCGCAAGGGCGTCCCCGTCGCGATTCCCGAGGCGCTGCCCACACCTGCCGCCGCGACCATCTGCGGGGCAGACGGTGCGAGGGTGCTTGCGGCGCACGGCCTATATGACGTTTCACTCGCACTCAGCATGGAGGAGCACGCCATCGGCAACGAGCTGCACGCCGATGAGAAGCAGCTGATCGTGATCACCGGGGCGAATCGGGGCGGTAAGACGACCTTCCTGCGCAGCCTCGGTCAGGCGCAGCTCATGATGCAGTGTGGACTTTACGTGCCGGCAGAGTCCTTCCGGGCGAGCGTGTGCACGGGGGTGTTCACGCATTTCAAGCGCGAGGAGGACCCGGGCATGAGGAGGGGCAAGCTCGATGAGGAGCTTGGCCGCATGAGCGCCCTCATCGATCAGGTCAGTCCCGGGGCCCTGATGCTCTTCAACGAATCGTTTGCCTCGACCAACGAGCGAGAGGGTTCGGAGATCGCCCGACAGATCGTCAAGGCACTGCTCGCGGCGGGCATCGAGATCGTCTTCGTCACGCACCTCTACGACCTCGCGCGAGGATTTCTCCTCGAGGGCCAGGGCGCCCGTCTTTTCCTTCGCGCCGAGCGCCTGGCGGATGGCCGCCGCACATTCCGGATTCTCGAAGGCGAGCCACTGCCAACGAGCTACGGAGCCGACTTGTATCAGAGGATCTTCGGCACGGATGAGAAGCGCGGCGTGACCGAAGAGAGTGCATGACGGGAGCCCCGACGCGTGGCGGTAGCGAGGGGATCAACGTCTCATTGGCGTGTCGCGTGATACGCGCCGAATCGGCGTCCGACCCACAGGAAAAGCGGCACCGCAGCCAACTGGGTCGCGACGCAAAATACGATCGCGCCCCAGACCGACACGTCATAGAGCACCCCGATCGCAACGCTCCCGATGAACCAGAAGATGCCGTAGCCCGCCGTAAACAGCCCGAACGCGGAGGCACGGCGCTCGGGATCCACCATCGGAGAAACCGCTGCGGGGATGATCGATTCGTGAACCCCCATACCCAGGCCCCAGATGGCGGCACCGAGGAGGGCGAGGTCGAAGTCCCCGAGGAAAACGAGCGGTGCGAAGGCGGCTGCGACCACCGTGAGGGCGATGAGCACCTTGAAGCCGAAGCGATCGAACAGTCGCCCGAAGAGGAGCGATCCCATCCCGCTCACCGCCATCGCGACTGAATAGAAGATTGCCACCCACTGACCCGGCACCACGGCATGCCGGGACCAGTGATAGGCGATGAGTGGGTAATCGGCGAACCCGGCTGCGACGAGGGCTGCGCCGAGGAGGTAGACCCAGTAGACACCGGGGAGTCCCTTAGCATGCACGTTGGGTGGAGTTGGCGGCTCAAGGTCCTGGGGGCGCGGATAGAGCCAGCGCGCGATGAGGACGAGTGCGATATTGATGACGGCCGGAATCAGCAATACGACGAAAGCCCGGCGATAGTGCGCGCCGTGAGCGAGCACGGCGGCGACGAGCAGAGGACCCACGAGTGCCCCGAACTGATCGAGTGCTTCGTGCAACCCGAACGCCCAGCCGTATCCTCCGACCTGCTTGCCGGCGTGCGAGAGCATCACATCGCGCGGCGGATTGCGCGTCGCCTTGCCGACGCGTTCGAGAATGATGAGCACCCCAGCCGAGAACCAGCTGTGGGTGAGCGCGAGCGCCGGGACCGAGGTCATCTGGAGGAGGTAGCCGAAGATCGCAATCGGCCAGAACTTTCCCGTCGCATCTGCCCAGCGGCCCGAAACGAGGCGCAGCCCGTACCCGAGGAGCTCGCCGAGCCCCATGATGATGCCGATCGCAGTCGCGGTTACACCGAGTGAGCCGAGATAGGGCCCGAGAATGCTGCGCGAGCCTTCGTAGGTGGAGTCCGCGAAGAAGCTCAACACCCCGATCATCAAGATGAAGCGCAGCGCGACTCGTCGGGTGCGCGCGCTCGGTGCAGACTTTTGAGCCGGCGAATCGCCGTTCGCGCGAGGGGATGAGCCCCCGGAGTCCTTCATTCTCCGAATACGGCTGCCGTGCCGAGCTCGGATTCGATCTCGAGTAGCCGGTTGTACTTCGCGATGCGCTCGGAGCGACAGAGCGAGCCCGTCTTGATCTGCCCACCGCCCATCGCAACCGCGAAGTCGGCCATGAAGGTGTCTTCGGTCTCTCCGGAGCGGTGCGAGATGATGAAACTGAATCCGGCGGCTCGACAGAGCTGAATAGCTTCGATCGTTTCGCTCACGGTCCCAATCTGGTTGAGTTTGATGAGCGCCGCGTTGCAGGTCCGCTCGGTGATGGCGCGGCGGATATAGGTGGGATTCGTGCAGAGGATGTCATCGCCGACGATCTGGATGCGCCCACCGAGCTCCGCGGTGAGGCGATGGAATCCCTCCCAGTCGTTCTCGGCGAGTCCGTCCTCCAGCGAGATGATGGGGTAGGCGTCGACCCATTTGCGGTAGAGCCGAATCATCTCCTCGGAGCTCTTGGGAGCCTGTCCACTCCTTGAGAGACGGTACTTGCCGTCCTCGATGAAGGAGGTGGCCGCCGGATCGAGCGCGATCGCGATCTGCTCGCCGGGCTGGTACCCGGCGCGCTCGATCGCTGCGACGATGAGCTGCAGGGCTTCCTCGTTGCTTGCGAGTTGGGGTGCGAAACCGCCTTCATCCCCGACCGCCGTGCTCAACTTGCGCTCATGCAAGAGCTTCTTCAGCGCCTGGAACGTCTCCGCCCCGTAGCGCAGCGCCTCGGCGAAGCTCGGAGCGCCAGCGGGCACGATCATGAACTCCTGCAGATCGAGGCTCGAATCGGCGTGCTTGCCGCCGTTCAAGACGTTCATCATGGGTGTGGGAAGCCGGCGCGACCCGACGCCGCCGAGATACTCATAAAGCGGGAGCCGACAGGCGTGGGATGCGGCGCAGGCCACCGCTTGCGAGACACCGAGGATGGCATTGGCGCCGAGTTTCGCCTTGGCTGGCGTGCCATCGAGCTCGATCATCAGACGGTCGATCTGTGACTGCGCGGTCGGATCAAGTCCAATGAGGTGCAGGGCGATCACGTCATTGACGTTGGATACGGCTTCCCTCACCCCCTTGCCCCCATATCGATCGAGCGCGATATCGCGCAGCTCCGTGGCCTCGTGCTCTCCGGTTGAGGCGCCCGAGGGGACCGATGCCACACCGACCGCACCGTCCTCCAAGTGCACGAACACGCGCAGCGTCGGTGTGCCGCGCGAATCGAGGATTTCGAGGGCGCGAATTGCGCGAATGCTTCGGGACATCATCAACCTCGCAGTGTCCAGCCTCGTCTCGGTGGGGCGCGGCACCGCACAGCGATCAGACACTCCCACGCGCCCCACCACAGCCGTGCTCGGGATCGCACGCCTTTGATCCAACTGCGGCCGCGAAGGGGCGCACTGATCCGCTGCGCGATGCGAATGCCGGCCATCCGGGGCCGGCTGCCCAATGTGAGAAGGGTACGGACAAGGGAGAACTCTGCCGCCGGCGAGTTCGAGAGGAGCGAAGCGCGCGCGAGGATTCGCACCTCAGGGTCCGAATCGCCCAGCAACTCAGTGGCGAGCGCCGGACCAAGCGCACGGCGGTCGCGCAAGGCGCGCACGGCGCGAAGCCGGATGGGTCCTTCCCGATCGAGCAGAAAGCGCTCGAGGACAGAGCAGGCTGTCGCCGGAATTCGCGCAAGTGCCGTGATCACCGCAAGGCGTAGCTCGCGATCACCTATTTGAGCGAGCGCAGCGAGCGGGACGATGGCCGAGGATGCGCGCAGACGCCCGGCAACGATGGCCGCACGTATTTTGCGACGGCGACTCCCCTCATCATCGACCGGGAGAGCGATGAGAGGCACCACGGTCTCCTCGGCAGCCGGACCGAACCGCGCGAGCGCGTCCATGATTCGCTCTGCCTGCACCCAGTGAGCCTCGTCAAGTCCGCCGGCGAGTGTCGCGGTCGCTTCCGGCGCCGCCTTCCAACCGCGTCGCGCGATCGCAATGGCAGCCTCGATGCGGACGGCGCGCTGCCGGTCCGTGAGTGCCGTGCGCAAGGCGACATCCGCGGCCGACGGGGCGAGTGCGACTTGCGCGAGCTCACCCAGGAGGCGCGCCGCGGCGACGCGCGCATCGATCGAGCTCGGTGCTTCGAGGCCGCGGCGCAGTCGCGGCCGGATGAGCGTACCGATGAGGGCTGGGCAGGCGTCCCGGCCGAAGCGGCGCAGTGCATCGAGGGCGGCGCCGCGGGCGGCATCGTCGTGCAGGCACTCGATGAGAAGCGGGATGGCGCGCGGGTCTCTAAGCTCCCCGAGCGCTCGCGCGCAGGCGGGATAGGGCGTGATGCGCAGCGCCTCAAGCAGCGCTTCGATCACATCGTTCTCACGGTGTGCGCACAGGTGATTCGCGATGCGATCGATCACCACGCGCTCGGCCTCGAGGGAGATGACATCCGGTGTGCGCGCGATCGAGTCCCGCAGCGCGCCTACGAGCGCTGAAGCGGCCTTTGGCCCGCCGATCGCGCCCAATGCATCGGCGGCCATGCAGCGTGCATGCGGCAGTGCCTGCGACGGACCGCGAAGAATGGCCTCAAGCCCCGGAACGGCCGCATCGCCCAATCGGATCACGTCCGGTAAGACGAGGGGACCCTCGTGCAGATTATTGAGTCGCTCGATGAGTGCCGCGGACCCTGCATCCGGCACACGGAACATGGTGCACCTACCGCACGGCGAACGCATCCCGCCGCCTGATCCATCAACACACGGTAGGAGTCATCAGCTGCAAGAGCAGTTCGAGGGGGACTCCATCCCCGTCACAATGCCAAGGTAAACGAGGCCGGGGAGAAGCGTCAAGGGCCGCCGTCCAAGGGGCCTCTTGTCAACTGCGGCGCGAGCCGGGCGAGTGTCATTAAGGCGCGATACGTGAACTCGAGGTTCGGCAGCGCCTGCGGCGCATGCGCGAAGCCGCCGTCCGTGCTCTGACATGCGAGGATGAACTCGATGACCTCCTCACCGCGCCTCACGGGCAGCTTCAGCAGCTCGCAGCAGCGTACCCCGGCGTAGGCAACGTCGAGACTTCCGACGATTGAGCTCGGGGTCATCATGAACCCGAGGGGCGGCTGTTGGAGCGAATCGACGAAGGAGGCGGTGTCCTCCATCGCTTCGAGGCCGAGGAGCGCCGCGATACTGACCGCAAGATAGGTCTCCCAGAGATCCCTTCGAACACCGAAACTCCCGTCGCGGAACAGATCCCGCATGAATTGGGCCACATGCGCATAGCGATCGCTTGCCTGTGGGGCGAACCGATGTTGCACGCGGATCGTCTTGCGCACACTCTCGAGCCAGCCGCTCCGGTCAATTGACCGCGAGGCCTGCGGCAGATCGATGGTGAGGGCGGCGATCTGCTTGCACACGTCCTCGCTCACCCGGGCGCCGAGCCCGAGGTGGTCAAACGTGAAGGCGCAAAAATAGAGATAGGTGAGGCCGAATATGCGAGCCTTGCCTACGAACTCCATGGTTCTGCGCGCATTGGGAACTTCAAGGCCGAAGAGTCGGAGCGTCGCGACGGCGTAGTAGGTGTCCCCGAGGCTCGGCTCCTCGACCCCGCCATAGCGGTAGAAGCAAAACCCGCCCGAGGGCGATTGACGGCCGGCGATGTAGGCCGCGGCTCTCTCGACCGCCTGGACACAGCTTGATTCGAGGCTCCCCGCAAGGGCCATAAGTGCTCTGCCGTGCATCCCATTCGCGGTTGCAACCGACAGGCATCATCAGCCGCATACGGCGGTTCTCGAGGCGCCGCGTGCACCACGATCGGGAGGAATGCCATCTCCCTCAAAGCCAATATACGGGGCGCACTCATGAGCGGCAATCTCTTTGCCAGGCCGGTCGCGAGCGCTTGCGCTGAGTCACCGCGGCGCTAGTTGCAATCCGAGGCCGATGGCGGATCGGCGGCGTCCGGATTGATCACGCCAAAACAGGCGGGCGTGTAGGCGTAGAAGAGGCGGACCTTCTCCTCATGCAGCATGTCGAGGAGCTTCTGTGCCTCCTCCTGCGTCACGATGAACTCCACCTCCACGGTGAGCGTGCCTGCGAGCTCAAAAAAGCGCGCCTCGTGAAGCACATGGTGGCGACCGAACCCGGCCATCGCCTTGAACGCGGAGCCGCCGCGAATGCCGAGCCTGTTGCCCCTCTCGAGGAGCCATTCCCATACGAGCTTACCGTGATGCCGATGATCCTCATGCACGTAGAATCGGAAGAACGACCCTTGCATGACATCCCCTCACTTCGAGTTGTTACCGTTTCAGCTCCTCAACCATTCAACCGTACCGATGCCGGCGGCTGTCATGAGGAGTGAGCCGCCGAGGTGGATGCCCAGGGCCATCAAGGTCCACCCGACCTGTCCCGCCCGAAGCAGCGCGACGAGTTCCGCGGAAAATGTGGAGAACGTCGTGAGACCTCCGCAGAAGCCGGTCACGACGAGGAGGCGCCATTCGGGGGCGAGCGCCGGAAAGGAGGAGAAGAAAGCGATCGCAGCCCCGATGATGTAGCCGCCGATGAGATTCGCGGCAATCGTACCCGGTGGGATATTCGGGAATAAGGCGTTGAGCCGGGTCCCGAGCCACCATCGGAGGAGAGCGCCGAGCGCCGCGCCGAGACTGATCGCAATGATGGCTTTCGGCATGCACGCCCTTTCACGCTCGCTCGGGATGAGAGGGCGCCCCGCCCGCTGCCCGAAGCGAGTCTACGGACCGAACAAATGAGAATCAACGCGAGCGAGGGAGCGATCCGGGAGCCAAGCTGACGGCGCGTATCGGCTCCCGTAGGCTCCTCTCAACGGGGATGGAGTCCCCCGAAAACCGCCTAACCGCTGATGACTCCCGCCAATTGTTGCTTTGCGCTCGCGGTGGAAGAGAGCCCGCCGCGCGACGGGTAAGTCATGCCGGCATCCGCCATCAGTTCTTTCGCGCCTCATATCGGCACTAGCTGCCCCGTACGTTCCGTTGACCGACCGAGGTGTGAAGCTCGATGACGCGGCTCGTTCTCGTGCGTCACGGCCACGTCGAGGGTATCGATCCGAAGCGGATCCGCGGGCGCGCCGACATACCTCTGACACCTGAGGGTCTTAGGCAGGCTCGCGCGGCCGTCGCTTACATCGCCGCGCGATGCGATTGACATCATCCCACGGGCGGGTCGCTGGGGAGGCGCTCGAGGCGCTCCTCGATGGCGGTGACTCTCTGGCGCAGTGCGAGGAGTTCCGTGCCGCGCACGTCGGCTTGCGCACTGCTCCGTCGACGGGCGCCGATTCCGCGGTCTATTGCAGCCTCGATCCCGGCGATCGTCGCATCGATCTGGGTCAACATCTGCAGCTGCGCGTCGCGGACGCTCTTTTTGAGACGCTCATCGAGGTCGTGGCGGATCCGCCCTGCCTGGACCTCGAGCAGCTCGAGGGCCGTGGCCTTCGTGCGTTTGGCGACGAGGGGTCCGGCGAGCGCCCTCGGCAGTGCGTGGACCACGGAGGAGGAGAGGAGCTTCAGACTCGGCGGCTCGTACCAAAATTTGTAATAGAACCCGGACTCGCTCGTGAAGCGTGCATCGGTGCGCGCACCGCTGAAATTGATGGCAAACAATTCGCTCGAGCGGCGCATCAGCTCATCGACGCTCTCCTGCAAGCCGATCCAGAAGCGTGCGCACAGCCCCTCGAAGGCACGCGAAAGCGCTACGTTCTCGCGCTCGAGCCAATCATCATAGGCTGCACGGATATGCCTGATCATTCGCTCCTGCAGCCGTGCCTGAAGGCTGCGAGATGGCAGGTCCTTGAATTCTGCGAGCCACTCCCCGACGAGCTGATTCATGGCGGCCTGCTGCTCGTGCTTGAACGCTTCGAGCTTGGGCTCGACGTCCTCCTTCTGCAGCCTTTTCGAGTCCGCCGCGAGCAGCACCTGGTAGTCCTCGCGTGCTCGCTCGGCCTTCTGCTTCTCCAGTCGATAGGCGGTGAGATTCGCCTCGGACCGCTCGAGCGGCTCGATCAACACTTTCGCCTCAAGATCGAGTGCAAAGCGCGCCTGCGAGAGCAGCCGTTCGAGGCTCCTCCGCATCGAATACAGCCACGCGTTCGCCCTTTCGCACTGCATGAAAACACGCAAGCTCTCCTCGAGCTCGAGGAAACCGCTGTGCGCGAGGCGGTCGGCGTTGCCTCGCTGTCGCCCTTCGAGCGCCAGGCGCGCCGAGACCGCAAGCACCGGGACGGATGCATCGAGCGCCTCGCGGACGGCGGCGCTCGCGAACGCAAGCGATTCGTCGAGTTCCCCGGGTCGCAAGTAGTCGATCTTATTCAGCAGGCAGAAGACCTTCCCCGCGTACGCGCGTACATCGCGCAGGAAATCGAGCTCGGCGCGGCTCACCGGCTGGTCGACCGATGCGACGAACAGCACGGCATCCGCCTGCGGAAGGTATTTGCGCGTCTCATCCGTATTGTGCTGGTACACGGATCCAATGCCGGGCGTATCGACGAGGCGCACGCCGCTCGCGAGCCAGGGCGAGGGATGATCGATGATGACGCGCTCAACGGCCTTGGTATTGCCGGGGTTGCCGCGCTCGGTGACGTACTCACCGAGCGCAGACGGATCGATCGTAAGCTGTTCGCCGTTTCGCAGCGCGACGCGCACCGAGGGTATCCTTCCCGAGGAGATCACAGTCACGACCGAGGTGAGCGGCACGACACCCGCGGGCAACAGGGCTTCCCCAAGCAGAGCATTGATGATGCTGCTTTTGCCGCGCTTGAATTCCCCGACCACGACGAGATTGAACGTGCCCTCACGGAGTTTCTGTTCGAGCCAGCGGCACGTCACCGCATCGACGCCAGGGAGCGTTGCGGCTTCCGCGAGGCAGTCCTCGAGCTCGATTCGGCGCCGGTCGCCCGCGGGGGAACCTCCCGGGGCACGTGCGGATGCGTCACTCATCGGGGAGGCTCCGATTGCTGCTCGAGCGGCGCGCGGGGGACCTTGCACGCCCGGGCGGCACGAGGCGCTGCCACGCCGATCGTGGCAATGGCATCGTCGGCACGGTGTACGGTGCGGACCATGCAGCGAGCGTCGTGCGGTCTTGCGAGCGCGACCGCAGCGTTCAATTCCGGCAGGAGCAGTGGGCGACTCACGACGATGACTCCTTCCGCACGCCGCAACGCGCACGGCAGGAGTCATCAGCTGCGATTCCCCGGCATCTCGGGCGACGCATGCGTTCCGATACTCGCGGCCCCTTCGGTCGTCCCATTTCGGAGACCCTGGCAGCCGGCGATTCGCGGGGGACTCCATCCCCGATCACTTAACCTTCCGAGGCTATCGGCTTTCGGTGCCGCTCGTCAACGCGCAGGCGCGCTGCAAACTCGCAGCGCATTCGCAACGCGTCCGCGAGCGAGTCTCCATGCCCCGCGCGGACTCGAGTCGAGAGCGGGCGGTGGACTTGTTGACGCGCTTGAGGGCGTACCGTAGCCTATTCTCTGGGGATGGAGTCCCCCGCGAACCGCCTAGCTGATGACTCCTACCGAACGTTGTAGTGGACGTGGGGTAGGCATACCCGCCGCGCGACGGGTGGTTCAGCATGACGAAGATCCTTCTGGTTCGCCACGGTCATGTCGAGGGCATCCGCCCCGAGCGATTCCGCGGTCGCCACAATGTACCGCTTACCGAACGCGGCATTCTGCAGGCGCGGGCAACCGGGGAGTACATCGCCGCCCACTGGCAGCCCTCCCATATCTATACCAGTCCCTTGCAGCGCTGCGTTCAAACGGGCGTGGAGATCGCCACTCGGTGCGCCGCTTCGGCCGAAGTATTGGAGGAGTTGAACGATCTGGACTACGGCGAGTGGCAGTGGTGCACCCACGAGGAGGTGCAGGCACGTTGGCCGCAAGAGTTCGACCGATGGTTCAAGGCACCGCAATGGATGCGCTTTCCTCAGGGCGAATCGCTTCAGGACATGCACGCTCGTCTAGCCGATGCCCTGCGACTCATCCTGCAGCGCCATGCGAACAAGACCGTGGTCCTGGTCGCTCATGACAGCAGCCTGCGGGTACTGCTGCTTCATCTGCTCGACATGCCCCTCGCGGCGTATTGGCGATTCGCTCAGGACCCCTGCGGGGTGAGCGAAATCACGACATCCGCGCGCCAGGCGAAGGCATTGCGCATCAATGAGACGCAGCACCTCCCTCAATCCCCATCGTGAGCGGTGCTCAACGAGTTAAACCCGTGGTGTCGATACCGCTGCGAGAGACTTCTCCTTGCATTGAGCTCACGGAGGTGGATTACGTCGTCGCCGGTCGCCGTGTGTTTTCTGGACTCAACCTGGCCGTCCCGCGCGGTTGCATAGCCTCGATCATGGGGCCCAGCGGCACGGGAAAGACGACGCTCTTGCGTCTGCTAACCGGTGAAGTGTCGGCCGCCCGCGGGCGCGTGTGCGTGGAGGGCCGAGACGTCTCGAGTCTTTCAGTTTACGCGCTGTACGCGATGCGTTTGAAGATGGGCATGCTCTTTCAACAGAGTGCACTGTTCACGGACCTCAACGTGTTTGAAAATGTCGCGTTTCCTGCGCGGGAACATACCAACCTCACGGAGCGACTGATCCGGCTTCTCGTGCTTACGAAGCTCCATTCGGTCGGCCTTCGCGGCGCGGCCGGATTGATGCCCTTCGAACTATCCGGGGGCATGGCGCGCCGTGTGGCACTCGCCCGCGCGCTCGTATTGGATCCTCCGATCCTATTCTGCGACGAGCCGTTCACGGGGCTCGATCCCATCGCGATCGGCGTGGTGAGTCGGTTACTGCGGACGATCAACCGGGCGCTGGGGATCACCATCGTCGTAGTGTCGCACGACGTTTCGGAGGCCGAAACACTGGCTGATACCCATTTCATCCTGGTGGACGGGAAAGTCGCCGCGTCGGGCAGTCCGAGACAACTGCACGAAAGCGACTCGGCGTTGGTACGTCAGTTCATGAGCGGCTCGCCCGACGGTCCGGTGCCGTTTCACTATCCGGCACCCGATTATTACGAGCACCTACTGGGGATGCCTTCTTGATGTCTGATCGACGTTTGAATTTCTTTCACTGTTGATCAATGCCATTGGAGCACATCATGTCCGAGATTCAGAAACTCGCCGCGCTACGCGCCAACCTGGTCGTCCGGCGTCGCGCCCTCGTCGAACGCCTGATGAAGACGCCGGTCGAACAGCTGACCGGGGATACCATCGCAAGGATTCAGGCCGCTATCGATGCGGTCGACCGAGCGTCGGCGGATGAGCAAGGGAACGCCGGATCGGGTGGGGACGATTCCCGTCGGCGCGCATCCTAGTGGACTGTAACGAATGAAACAGGAGTATGATTGTGCTCATGAGCAGCACGATCAAACTGTCCGAGGTGGAGCGGGTGGAGCTGAAGGAGCGAGCGATGAGTCAGGCAGGACGA
>Ga0335073_10000243_pt1 | contig 69039 bp, 60 predicted proteins | sample Lox_Sample_22_FD_207093 | JGI IMG/M metagenome (GOLD analysis project Ga0335073, IMG submission 207093) | Soil microbial communities from Loxahatchee National Wildlife Refuge, Florida, United States - Lox_Sample_2.2 | ecosystem: Environmental > Terrestrial > Soil > Wetlands | place: USA... | reverse complement strand
GAGTTGGTCGACCGGCTAGTGGCCCGCGCTGAGGCGCGCGAGGATTCGTGCGTGGAGCTGTCTGAGCTGAGCGAGATCATCCAGGATGCAGAGCTTGGCGATGAGGAAGCGCAGATGGTGCACGACATGCTGCAGGAGCGCGGTCTGGACGTGCGCGACGACTGCGGCCGTCACGACGTCGAGCGGACGATCTACGCCAACGGTGATCTCGCGGACCGAACCACGGATGCGATGTCCCTGTTCCTGCAGGAGGTGCGCCGCTACCCGCTGCTGACCCGGGCGCAGGAGGTGGAGCTGGCCAAGCGCATCGAGCGGGGCGACCTCGAGGCCAAGAGCCAGCTCGTCAACTCCAACCTCAGGCTGGTCATCTCGAACGCGCGGAAATACCAGGGCCACGAGCTGCCGCTGCTCGACCTGATCCAGGAGGGGATCCTCGGTTTGATCCGCGCCACCGAGAAGTTCGACTGGCGCAAGGGCTACAAGTTCTCGACCTACGCCACCTTCTGGATCCGCCAGGCGATTCAGCGGGCGCTCGACAACCGGGCCCGCACGATCCGGATCCCGGTCCACCTGGGCCAACGGGAGCGCAAGATCGGGCGCGCTCACCGCGAGTTGGCGACTCGGCTCGGCCGCGAGCCGACCGACGAGGAGATCGCCGAGGCCGCCGAGATCACCTTGCCGGAACTCGAGGAGGCGCGCGCGTTCTCGCGGGTCGTCACGAGCCTCGACCGGCCGGTGGGGGAGGACGAGGAGACGTCGTTCGGAGCGCTGCTGGCCTCCGGCGAGCGCGGTCCCGAGGAGGAGGTCGACATCGTGCTGCGCGAGGACGCGCTTCGTCGCGCGCTCGAGCAGCTCCCCGAGCCCGAGCGTGAGGTGGTCAAGCTCCGCTATGGGGTGGGCGGCGACGATCCCACGCCGCTCAGCGAAACGGGACGCCGGCTGGGGATCTCGCAGGATACGGTCCGCCGCCTCGAGCGCAAGGCGCTGGCCGAGCTCGCCGAGAACCGCGAGCTCGACGCGCTTCGTCCCGCGGCATAGGCGCCGAGGGCTCGCTCCTCAGCTCGGTGGCACGAGCTCGGTTGCCACGAGTGGCGCCGGAGTCGCCGACGTCGGCGCGCCCATCGCGATCAGCTCCTCGACCAGCGCGAGCACCGCACCGTGGGTGTCGGCCCGCACCTTGCCGATCGCATGCACGGCGTAGGTGCCGGCCGGCTCGGGATCGCTCGATCGCTCCTGGACGGCGCGGCGGAAGCGCAGCCGCTCGAACAGCGAGCGCGAGGCGCGGCGTACCCAGAGCTCGTCACCCCAGGCGAGCAGGCGAGCGACGCGAGCGTCCTCGACCGCGCTGGTGGCCACCGTGCCCACCGCCTGCGACGCGAAGCGATAAAGGTCCTCGCGGCGCCGATCGTCCACGAGGTCGTTGTACCCGCGCAGGAACGACGCGATCGGCCGCGACACCGACCGCGGATGGTCGGTGAACGACTCGCCGGCGAGCATCGATGCCAGCTCCATGACGCAGGCACCGTGCTCAGGCGAGGAGTGCCGTCCCCTGCTGAGCTTGATCGTCTGGTAGTTGATCGGTGGCATCTCGAACCTCCTGGCCAGTGGACTGCCTCGGCGCACCCCGAGCTACCTGTGCATCATCCCTATCCGGGGCGCTTCGATCAACCGCCCAGCCGGACAGATTTGTCACGCTCCGGTCAGCTAACGCGCCCGGATGGCCTGTCGGCCTACCCGTGCGCCAGCTCGCGCTGGGGGTAAGGACTCCGCCCGCGCTGCGACTCGGCGCCCGAAGGCTCCTCGTCGCGGAACAGATCGGCTGTCTGCCGCGCCGTCTGCTCGGCCCACTCGGTCGTCGTAAGCACGCCCATCACGAGGCAGAGCACCCCGAGGCCGGCGCAGATCCACCAGCCGGCGTGGGTCGCGGCGGCGAAGCTCGCGCCGATCGCGCCCGAGATCGCGCCGCCGGAGATGGCGCCGATCACCGCCACGCCGAGCGTCATCCCGACCTGGCGGCTGGTGGAGGCGACCGCCGCCGCGACGCCTGCCTGCGAGGGGGGCATGCCCGAGACCGCGGTGTTGGTGATCGGCGGGTTGATCAGCCCGGACCCGAGCCCGAACACGAAGTAGGCGATGAGCAGGTAGGCGCTCGAGGTGGTGGGGGTGATCCGGGTGAGCATCAACGACGCGACGGTCAGGGCAATGCCGGCGATGGCGAGCGGCCAGCGGGCCCCCCGGCGGCTCACCAGCCGGCCGGATACCGGGGCGAACACGAGCACCATTCCGGCCATCGGGAGCATGTACAGCCCCGCGTGGAACGGGGAGAGGTGGCGGACACCCTGGAGGTAGAGCGTATTCAGGAACAGGAACCCGCCCTGGGCGGCGAAGGCACACACCGCGATCGTGCTCGCTCCGGAGAATGGGACGCTGCGGAAGAAGCGCATCTCCAGCAGCGGATCGCGCCGACGCAGCTCGTACAGGACCAGGGCCACGAAGCAGACGAGCGAGAAGGCGAACAGGCCCAGCGTCCCGGCCGACGTCCAGCCGGCACTCGGCGCCTCGATGATCGCGTAGGTAAGCGACGCCAGCGCCAAGATGACGAGCACCTGGCCGACCGGATCGAGACGCCGCGGTCGCGCCGCGCGTGAACGGGGGACGTACAGCGTGGTCAGCACGAACGCGACCACGCCGATCGGGACGTTCACGAAGAACACCGCGCGCCAGGAGCTCGTGTCGACGAGCGCGCCGCCCACTACTGGTCCGAGCGCCATGCTCAGGCCGAACACCGCGCCCCATGCGCCGATCGCCTGGGCGCGCTCGCGTGGGTCGTCGAACACGTTGCGGATGATCGACATCGCCACCGGGTTGAGCATCGAGCCGCCGATCGCCTGTAGGACGCGGGCCGCGATCAGCAGGCCCAGGTTGGGGGCCAGGCCGCACAGCAGAGAACCGAGCGAGAACACCACGAGCCCGGCCCGGAAGATCCGTTTGCGTCCGATGCGGTCGGCGGTCGAGCCCGCGAGCATCAGCAGGCTGGCTAGCACCAGTGTGTAGGCGTCGATCGTCCACTGAAGGCCCGACACCGACGCGTGCAGATCGTTGCGAATCGAGGGCAGCGCGACGTTGACGATCGTCGTGTCGAGGCCCACCATCAACAGGCTGAAGCAGCAGATCCCGAGCACGAGAAGCCGCCGGCTGCGGCTAAGCCCCGCCGCGGAGCCGTCGTTCTGGGGCTCGTGCATGTAATTCGATGCTACCCATGCCCTTCGGGGTGTCACAGTTACGCCCGTGAGCACGGAGACCGAGGGACGCCGCGGCGTGTTCGTCCGCGGGCGGCCGGGCGCCCGGCGGCTGTCCCGGCGCCTCGACCGCGGGCAGATCCCCCGCGCCGGCAAGCACGCCGAGCAAGGACACGAGCTTGGCGTGACCGGCGGGCTGGCGGCACTCAGCCTCGACGCCTTGTCGAGCGTGGCCTACGGCCCCGAGGCCATGATGGTCGTGCTGTTCACGGCGGGCGCCGCCGCGCTGCGGGACACGCTCCCGCTCACTCTCGTGATCACGGCCATGCTCGGTCTGCTGGTCGTGTCCTACACCCAGGTGATCGACGCCCACCCCGAAGGAGGGGGCGCTTACTCGGTCTCCAAGGCCAATCTCGGGCGTCCGCTCAGCCTGCTCGCGGCCGCCTCGGTGGTCGTGGACTACGTGCTCACGGTCGCGGTCAGCCTGGCCGCCGGCGCGGCCAGCCTCGGCAGCGTATTTCCGTCGCTCGCGCACCACCTGCTGCTGATCAGCCTGATCGGCCTCGTGATTCTCACCGCGGTGAACATGTTCGGGATCGCCGAATCCGCACGGCTGCTGGCGGTGCCGACCGCGGTGTTCGTCGTGAGCATCTTCGCGACGATCGTGGTCGGCGCGCTGCGCGCTCATCCGGTCGCGCGTATCGGGACGCCAGAGCTGCCGGGCACTGAGACCTTGGGCGTCCTACTGCTCCTGAAGGCATTCGCCTCGGGATGTTCCGCGGTCACGGGCGTCGAGGCGATCTCCAACGGCGTTCCCGCGTTCCGCAAGCCACGGATCCGGACGGCCCAGATGACCGAGATCTCGCTCGGCGTGCTGCTCGGCGTGATGCTCATCGGGCTCGTGCTCGTGATCCGCAGCCACCACGTCGTACCGCGCGGCGGCGTCACGGTCCTGGCCCAGGTCACGGCCGGCGCGTTCGGGACCGGTTGGCCCTTCTACGTCTCGAACCTCGCGGTGGCGCTCGTGCTGGGCCTAGCCGCCAACACCAGCTTCGGCGGCCTGCCGGTGCTGCTGAGCCTGCTCGCGCGCGACCATCGTATGCCGCATGCGTTTTACCTGCGCGCCGAGAAGCCGATCTACCGAATCGGGATCGTGGCTCTCGCGTTCGCGGCCGCACTGCTGCTGATCGCCGTCAACGCTGAGACGAACAGCCTGATTCCGCTGTTCACGATCGGGGTCTTCGTCGGCTTCACGCTCAGCCAGGTGGGTCTCGTGCGCCACTGGTCCCAGGCCCGTCCGCCGCGATGGCAGCTCCGGGCCGTTCTCAATGGGGCCGGCGCGGTGATGACGACGATCGCCGTGTGCGTGTTCGTGTTCACGAAGTTCCTGGCCGGAGCCTGGGTCGTCGTGGTGGCGATCCCGGTGCTCATGGCGCTGTTCAACGCGACCGAGCACTATTACGCCGAGGTCGCTCGCGAGCTCAAGCTCGGCAAGACGCCGCCGCGACCGCGCAGGCGCGAGAGCGTTGTGATCGTTCCGACGTCGACGGTCAATCTGCTGACGCAGAAGGCCGTGAGCGCGGCGACGTCGCTCGGCGAGACGACCGTGGCGGTCGCCGTGGCGGGCGATGCGGAGGAGGCTGCCCAGATTAAGCACGACTGGGACCAGTGGGCGTGCGGGATCCCGATCGAGGTCCTGCTAGACCCGCACCGGTCGCTCGTGCGCAGCGTCCTGCGCTACGTCAAGTCGGTCGAGGACGAGGACGCCACGATCGTCGTGCTGATCCCGGAGGTCATCCCGCGCAAGCGCCGCCACGAGATCCTCCACAACCAGCGGGCCCGGCTGCTGGCCGCCGTGCTCAAGGCCCGAACCGACGTGATCATCGCGACGCTGCCTTTTCACCTTCACGACTGACACCGCGGCCGTTGCCCCGCGAGAGACGCAGGGCAACCGTCTTTTTGGAATTGTCGGCGGCGCCTGACGGCGGCACCTTAGGGCGCATGGCGCCCGGCACCGCCCCGCCCGGGAGACCGATCTGATCATCCGCGCCCGGCCGCAGGACGACGATCTCGCCCTGGGCGTGGTCGAGCAGCCAGGCCACGTCGTCGGCGTTGAACCCGGGGCTCCCGTGCGACGCGGCGGCGATCACGATCCGGTCGAAGCGCTCCTGGGCGATCGCCCGGCGCAGTCCATGGCGAGGATCGCGGCCTCGCTCGATGCGCGAGTCGACGGGCACGCCGGCCGCGGTGGCGCGCTGCTCGATGAGGTCGAGCAGCGGCACCCCGAGCGAGCACTGGCGCGGCAGGGGGGTGTCGAGCGGAAGATCGAGCGACACTCGCGCCAGGAACACCGGGACGAGCGTGGCTCCCTCGGCGACGGCCAGGCGCAGCGCGGCGTTGAGTGCGCGCTCCGAGAGGTCTTCGGCCACGAACGGGAACAAGATCCGGCGGCTGGAGGTCGCCGCGGGCGCTGTCGCCCGACGGGTCCGCGCGAGAACCCGCGGCACGGCGAGCACGGCAACGACAACGGCCAGGATGACCACGACGACGATCAGCGCGACGGTCATATCGAATCTCCTTTCGTTCGCTGGGTCCTATCCGCCACGATTCGCAGGTCGACGCCCGGTAGCAGCTCCAACAGCCGGAACGGCAGGGAGGTCTGGGTCAGCCGGCGAATCGCCCCTCGCGGCTTGGGCGTTCCCATCAGGACATAGGTGGTGCCGCGGTCCTGCGCCACGCGCTGGGCGACCGCCGCGACGTCATCACCGTGCTCGATCAGCAGGTGCGCGCCGAGCACGCTGGAGAGCCGGCGCAGCCCATCCAGCTGCTCCCGCTCTTGCTCGCTGGTTTCGTGGTCGGCGACCCACAGGACGTCGAGCTCGGCTCCCAGCCGCTGGGCCGAGCGCCAGGCCCGCCGCACCACCCGCTGGGATTTCGCCTCCGGGGTGATCAGGGCGAGCAGCCGCTCGCCGACCGCGGCGGTGGCGGCGCTGTCGAGCAGGCGCTCATCGCCGGGCCGGCCGGCACGGCCGGGGTCCAGATCGACCGGGATGCGCTTTGCCTCGACCTCCTCGGCGACCTGCCGGAGGGCGACCTCGCGCAGCGCGGCCAGGTTCTCGAGCTTGAAGAAGTTGTTGAGTGCGGTCTGGACGCGCTCGGGCGGATAGACCTTGCCGGCGCGCAGTCGCTCGACGAGCGACTGCGGGGTGATGTCGATCAGGACGACCTCGTCGGCGGCGCCGATGACCGCATCGGGAATCGTCTCCCGAACCCGAATCCCGGTCAGCTCGGCGACCTGGTCGTTGAGGCTCTCGAGGTGCTGGACGTTGACCGTCGAGAATACGTCGATCCCCGCCGCGAGCACCTCCTCCACGTCCTCGTAGCGCTTGTGGTGCTCGAGGCCGGGGGCGTTGGTGTGGGCCAGCTCGTCGATCAGGGCGAGCTCGGGCGCCCGTCTGAGCAGCGCCTGGAGATCCATCTCCTCGAGCTCGGAGTCGCGGTAGGCGACACGCCGGCGCGGAACCGTCTCGAGGCCCTCGGCCTGCGCGACCGTCTCCACCCGCCCGTGCGGCTCGAGGTAGCCGATCACGACATCACGTCCGTTCTCGGCCTCGGCCTGACCCTCGCGGAGCATCTGGTAGGTCTTGCCCACGCCGGCGGCCATGCCGAGAAAGACCTTGTGGTGGCCGCGCCCGACTGGTTGCACGTCCGCAATGGTGGCGCTTGGATCGGCCGCGGACACGGCACCGCTAGGCGCCCAGCAGGTTGTGGACGATGAGGTCGATCAACTTGATACCGATGAACGGCGCGATGATCCCGCCGAGGCCGTAGATCAAGAGGTTTCGCCGGAGCAGCGCGCTCGCGCCGATCGGCCGGTAGGCGACGCCGCGCAGCGCGATCGGGATCAGCAGCGGGATCACGAGGGCGTTGAAGATGATCGCGGAGATGACCGCCGAACGGGGTGTGCCGAGGCTCATGATGTTGAGCACGTGCAACGGGCCCTGTCCGCCCTTGGTCGTCGCGTAGGTGGTGGCGAAGATCGCGGGGAGGATCGCGAAGTATTTGGCGACGTCGTTGGCGATCGAGAACGTGGTCAGCGCCCCGCGGGTGATGAGCAGCTGCTTGCCGACCTCGACGATCTCGATGAGCTTCGTCGGGTTGGAATCGAGGTCGACCATGTTCCCGGCCTCGCGGGCGGCCTGGGTGCCCGTATTCATGGCCACGCCGACATCGGCCTGAGCGAGCGCGGGGGCGTCGTTGGTGCCGTCGCCGGTCATCGCCACCATCCGCCCAGACGCCTGCTGCTCCTTGATGAGCGCGAGCTTGGCCTCGGGGGTGGCCTCGGCCAGGAAGTCATCGACGCCGGACTCTTCGGCGATCTTGGCCGCGGTCAGGCGGTTATCGCCGGTGATCATGACGGTGCGGATGCCCATCGCGCGCAGGTGGTCGAAGCGCTCGCGCATCCCCTCCTTGATGGTGTCCTTCAGGTAGATGACCCCCATCACCTGCGAGTCGCGCGCAACCGCCAGCGGCGTGCCGCCCTCGCGCCCGATCCGGTCGAGCACCGGCTGGAGCTCGGCCGGAGGACGGCCGCCCTCGTCGGTGACGAACTTGATCACGGCATCGCCTGCGCCCTTGCGCAGGTGGCGACCGTCGAGATTCACGCCGCTCATACGGGTCTGGGCGGTAAAGGGGACGAACTCGGCGTGCAGCTGCGCCATGTCGTGCTCGCGGATGCCGTACTGCTTGGCCAGGACGACGATCGATCGTCCCTCGGGCGTCTCGTCTGCGAGCGAGGCCATCTGCGCGACCTCGGCCAGCTCGGCCTCGGAAACGCCCGGCATGGGGATGAACTCGCTCGCGAGGCGGTTCCCGATGGTGATCGTGCCGGTCTTGTCGAGTAGCAACACGTCGACGTCGCCGGAGGCTTCGACGGCGCGGCCGGAGAGCGCCAGCACATTGCGTCGCACCAGGCGGTCCATGCCCGCGATCCCGATCGCTGAGAGCAGCGCCCCGATGGTGGTCGGAATCAGCGCCACCAGCAGCGAGATCAGCGTGGTTTCGGAGATCGGCGTGTGGGCGAACAGGCCGAACGGGCGCAGCGTCGCGACCACGATCATGAAGATCAGGGTCAGGCCGGCGAGCAGGATGTTGAGCGCGATCTCGTTCGGCGTCTTGCGCCGCGCGGCGCCCTCGACGAGCCCGATCATGCGGTCCAGGAACGACTGACCGGGCTCCTGGGTGATCTCGACCACGATCCGGTCAGACAGCACCCGGGTGCCACCGGTCACCGCGCTGCGGTCGCCGCCCGACTCACGGATCACGGGCGCCGACTCGCCGGTGATCGCCGACTCGTCGACCGACGCGATGCCCTCGATCACTGTGCCGTCGCCCGGGATCAGCTCGCCGGCCTCGACCACCACGATGTCACCCTTGGTCAGCTCGGAGGCCTGCTTGACGGTCCCGTCCTGCATCTTGGCAACGGTTTCCTGACGCATTGCGCGCAGCGTGTCCGCCTGGGCGCGGCCGCGGCCTTCGGCGAACGCCTCGGCGTTGTTGGCGAACACCACCGTCAGCCACAGCCAGATCGAGATCACGAACGTGTACCAGGCCGGGTCGTTGCCGCCCAGAGCCTTGCCGCCGAACAGCTGGATGAACCAGGTCACGGTGGTGATGGCCGCGCCGATCTCGACCACGAACATGACCGGGTTGCGGATCTGAACCCGCGGATCGAGCTTGATGAAGCTGTCGATCAGGGCGCGCTTGAGGATGTCCCGCTGGAACAGCGAGATCGCTCGGCGTTCGCGACGCTGGGGCTGCGGGCGCTCCTCGCGGGGCGTGGTCGCGGTCATGCGTGCACACCGGTCATGCGGTCGAGGGCGAGGTTCAGCTCGAGCACGTCCACTCCGGGCTCACCCGAGAAACCGAGCCCACGGCCCAACGTGTACTCGGAGATGAGGTGCTTGACCGTCGACATCGGCAGGTGGCGAACGGCCGCAATCCGGTAGGCCTGAATGTCGGCGTTCGCCACCGAAATCTCGGGGTCTATGCCCGACGCCGAGCTGTTGGCCGCGTCGACCGGGACCTTCGCCGCGGTCAGACCGCCGGGGTAGTACTTGCCGTTCAAGCTGATGTAGGCCTGGATATTCGAGGAGATCGCTTCCTCGGTCGCGACGTTGTTGGGCCCGAGGTTCGAGAAGGTGGTCGCGGCCGCGTTGTTGGGGGGCACGGTGGCCGACGGACGCGTCTGGAAGTACCGGGGGTCGGGGTCGGTCACCGGCACGCCATTCTTCATCTCGGGCTTGCCGTTCTTGTACACCTGGGTGGCGAAGTTCTGGCCGATGATCTTCGAGCCGACCAGCTTGCCGTTGACGTACACCTTCTGGCCGTTGGCGTTGCCCGGGAAGGCGACCTGGCTGATGCCGGTGATAACCAACGGGTACAGGATCCCGCAGAAAAGTGTCAGTACGACGATTCCGATCGCCGAGGTGATGATGTCGCGCTTGAGTGCCATCAGTGAGCTTTAGTAGAGGTGAGTGGTGAGTCCCTGCACGATGGGGCCGAGCAGAAGGGCGGGGAAGAAGGTGAGTGCGCCGACGAGCACGATCACGCCGATGAGCAGGACCACGAACGTCGTGTTGTCGGTGCGCATCGTGCCCAAGCCGGCCGGGCTGATCCGCTTGCCGGCCAATGAGCCGGCCACGGCCAGGGCGAAGAGAATCGGCGCGAAGCGAGCGAACAGCATCGTAAATCCCCCGAGCAGGTTCGCGAACGTGATCCCGTGAGACCCCAGATTGCCGGCATTCGGCTGGACGAATCCGGTGTAACCGGCGAACGCCGAGCCGTTGTTGTTGGCCTGGCTAAGGTACGCGTAGAGGGATTCGGAGAACCCCTGGGGACCGGTCGCAGCGGCGGAGATCGAAGCTCGCCCGGCCGCGCTCGCGGTCGCCAGCGCCGTGGCGAACAGCGCCGCGAGCGGCGTGATGAGCAGCCCGATCGCCACCAGTTTGATCTCGCGGGCCTCGATCTTCTTCCCTAAGTACTCAGGTGTTCGGCCCACCATCAGGCCACCGAGGAACACCGCCAGGAGGACATACAGGAGGATCGAGTAAAGCCCGGTGCCGACCCCGCCGAAGATCACCTCACTGGCCGACAGGTTGGCCATCGGAACGGCTCCGCCGATCCCGGTGTACGACTCGATTGCGCTGTTCACCGCCCCGCATGACGTGACCGTGGTGACGACGTCGAACAGGGCCGACCCGGCGATCCCGAAGCGCTGCTCCTTGCCCTCCATGTTCCCGCCGGTGGACCCGGCGACGACCTGGGTGTGGAGGCCGGCGGCGTGCTGGGCCGGCGAGCCGTGGGCCTCGGCGATGTAGGCGACGCAGACGGCGCCGACGAACATCACCATCATGGTGGCGTAGATCGCGTGGCCCTGCCGGCGGTTGCCGGCCATCCGGCCGTACATGAACACGAGCGCCGCCGGGATGACCAACACCGTCAGCATCTCGACGAAGTTCGTGAACCCGGTCGGGTTCTCGAACGGGTGCGCCGAGTTGGTGTTGAAGAACCCGCCGCCGTTGGTACCGAGCTCCTTGATCGCCTCCTGCGAGGCGACCGGCCCGAGCGCGATCTGGTTGGCGAGACCGGTTGGACCGTTGAAGCTCAGGTAATGCGAAAACGTCTGGATCGAGCCCTGGAAGACGAGGAGCAACGCCACCACGAACGAGATCGGAGTCAGCACCCACAGGACCGTGCGGATCAGGTCGTGCCAGAAGTTGCCGATGCTCTTGCCGCTACGGCCGATGATCCCCCGGATCACGGCAACCGCGACGGCGATGCCCACGCCCGCCGACAGGAAGTTCTGCACGGTGAGCCCGGCCATCTGGCTGAAGTAGCTCATCGTCGTCTCGCCGCCGTAGTACTGCCAGTTCGTGTTCGTGACGAACGACGAGGTGGTGTTGAACGTCACGTTCCACGGCGCCGAATGAAAGCCCTCTGGGTTCAGACCGGTCCAGTTCCACAGCGTCTGCGTGCGCAGGATGAAGTACAGGAGCAGCCACCCGGCGAGCGAGAAGATGATCAGGCTCTTGGCGTACTGCTTCCAGTCCTGACCGCGCTCGGGGTCGGTCCGCATGATCCTGTAGAAGAACCGCTCCGGGGTGCGGAACAGCGGATCCAGGAATGTGGGCTGGTCGGTATAGACGGCCGCCATGTAGCGACCGAGCGGCATCGCCAGCACGGTCAGGACCACACAGAAGAGGAAGATGGTGAGCCAGCCGAGGAACGTCATCTAGAACTTCTCGCCGCGCAGGAGCGCGTACAGCAGGTAGATGCAGACGATCGCGGAGACGATCAGGCCGAACAGATCCGCGCCGCTCATATCGCGTCGATCCCGTAGATCAGGGCGAACAGCAACGCGAACATGAGAACCCCGAGCAATATGGACACGACATCCATGCGAGGATCGTGGCTGGGGGGCCATGAAGTTGGCATGCAGAAATTGGGCCCGGCCATACAGATTCCGTGAAGACGGCTACGCTGATGGGCGAAATGGGCCCGAGCCTCGGAGCCGGCTTGGAAGGCATAGTCGCCGCGGGCGGGGGCCCCGTGTATGAGCCAGTCCTCCCGTAAGCACAGCTACCATGAGGGCGCCCACAAGGCGGCCGAACACGAGACACCTGCCGGCGCCTCCGACGGGGTGCGCACCGGGCGGCGGCCCCAAAAGCGGACGTTCTACGAGGCGGCGCACAAGCTCGGCTACTGGGCGCCGGCGGCGAGCGCCTACGAGGAGGAGTCGGAGGCGACCCGCCGGCGGTTCGAGGCGCTCAAGGACGTCGACCGGGATGTGGTCGCCCACGGGGGAAAGGCCTTGCTGGCGCTCGGCGCGCTCGGCGTCGTCTACGGCGACCTGGGGACCAGCCCGCTGTACACCGACCAGGCGATCTTCACCAACTACCACGCCACCCGGATGGTCAGTGCCGGGACCGTGTTCGGGACCGCGTCGCTGATCTTCTGGGCGCTGACCGTGATCGTGTCGATCAAGTACGCCGGCTTCATCATGCGCGCGCACAACCGCGGCGACGGCGGGATCATGGCCCTGACCTCACTGCTCCAGCGCAACCGGGTGCCCCGCGCGGCGGTCCTCGTGACCCTCGGGATCTTCGGCGCCGCGCTGTTCTTCGGCGACGGCATCGTCACACCATCGATCTCAGTGCTGGGCGCGGTCGGGGGCCTGTCGGTGGTCTCGAGCGCGCTGACGCACCTCGTCGTTCCGATCGCGCTGGTCATCCTGATCGCGCTATTCATCCTTCAGCGCTTCGGCTCGGGCACGATCGGCTGGCTGTTCGGCCCGGTGATCCTCCTATGGTTCCTGACGATCGGCGGCTTCGGGATCTCGCAGGTCGCGCACGACCCGGCCGTGTTCCAGGCGCTCTCCCCGAGCTGGGCCGTGAGGTTCATGATCGATCACGGCGCCTACGGGTACCTGGTGTTGGGCGGCGTCGTGCTCGCGGTCACTGGGGCGGAGGCGCTCTACGCCGATCGCGGACACTTCGGCGCGGCGGCGATCCGCCTCGGGTGGTTCGGGATCACCATGCCGGCGGTGGTCCTCAACTACCTCGGGCAGGGGGTCTGGATCCTGCACCACCCGCAGGCGAACCACGACTCCAGCACATTCAACCCGTTCTTCGAGATGCTGCCGCACGCCGCGCTCTGGCCCGTCGTGATCCTCGCCACCGTGGCCACGGTGATCGCCTCTCAGGCCGTCATCTCGGGCACCTTCTCGGTGGCCAAGCAGGCCGTGCAACTCGGCTTCCTGCCCCGTCTGAAGGTCATGCACACCTCGACCGTGGAGGGCCAGATCTACGTTCCGATCGTGAACTGGGGTCTGTGTCTCGGGGTCGTCGTGCTCACGCTGGTCTTCCGCAACTCCGCCAGCCTGGGCGACATCTACGGCGTGGCGGTGACGGGGACATTCATCCTCAACACGGTCCTGTTCCTGTCCGTCGCCCGCCTGCTCTGGGGTACGCCGTGGCGCAAGCTGCTGCCGGTCGGGGTGCTCTTCCTGACCGTGGAGGTGGCGTTCTTCAGCTCGAACGTCGCGAAGGTCGAACACGGGGCGTGGCTGCCGCTGGCGATCGGGCTGTTGCTGTCGCTCGTGATGATCAACTGGCGCCGGGGGCAGGTGGTGGTCACGCGCAAGCGCGTCGCCCAGGAAGGGTCGCTGACCGAGTTCCTCGATCGGCTGGCCAACAAGCAGCCGCCGGTGGTCAGGGTGCCCGGCGTCGCGGTGTTCCTGAACCCGAACCCGGAGACGACGCCGCTCGCGCTGCGGGCAGAGGTGCAGTTCACGCGCACCCTGCACGAGCGGGTCGTGGTCGTGTCGATGGACAACGTCGGCATCCCGCACGTCGACCCGTTCGACTGCCTGGCCGTGCGTGCGCTCGGCCACGGCCTGTTCAAGATCCAGCACGTCACCGTCCGGATGGGCTACAGCGACAAGCTGAGCGTCCCGGATGCGCTCGTCCTGGCCCGCAAACAGGGGCTGCTCGAGCGCAACCTGGACCTCGAGCACGCGGCTTACTTCGTATCGCGCATCTCGGTCACCTCGAGCAGTACAAAGCCGCTGCGGGCGTTGCAGCAGAAGCTGTTCATCATGATGGCGCGGAACGCCGCCAGCCCCATCGACCACTTCGGGCTGCCGCCCGACCGGACGGTGATCATGGGCTCGCAGGTCGCGCTCTGACGCGCCCGTCCGGGCTGGATGCGATTTGCCCGCGGCGATTAGCTCAGGCGGCGAAGCGGTAGCCGACCCCGGGGTCGGTGCGGATGTAGCGGCGGCCCTCGGGCGGCTCGATCTTCCGGCGCAGGTTGGCGATGTGCGCCCGCAACACCTGGGTGTCGTCGCCGTAGCCCGGTCCCCAGACCGATACGAGCAGGTCGCGGTGGGTCATCAGCCGGCCGCGGTTGCGTACCAGCAGGCGGAGCAGGTCGAACTCGGTCGGCGTGAGATGGACCTCCTCGCCCTGGACGCGGACCGTCCGCCGGGCCAGATCGACCTCGAGCCCGTCCACGCGCACCTCGGCCTCCTCGCGCTCGGGGGCGATCCGGCGCAGGTTCGCCTGCAGCCGGGCCACGAGTTCGCGGGGGCCGAACGGCTTGGTCACGTAGTCGTCGGCGCCCGCGGCGAGCGCCTTGACCTTGGCGTCCTCCTCGCCGACCGCCGAGAGCACGATCAGCGGCATGTCGGTCCACTCGCGCAGGCGCCGGGCCAGCTCGACGCCGTCGAAGTCCGGGAGGAGCAGGTCGATGATCGCGGCATCGGGACGCTGGATGGCGGCGACGTCGAGCGCCTCCTCGGCAGTGCTGGCCGGGAGCGGTTCGAAGCCCGCCTCACGGAGGATCACCCGCAGCGCACGGAGGATCTGCTGCTCGTCATCCACGACCAGGATTCGCGGCCGCGGCGTGGCATTCGCGGCACTCACGTCCGCAACGGAGCAGCGGGCTCGGGGTCGGTCAGCACCGCCTGCTCGATCGGGAGTGTGACCACGAAGCTCGAGCCCTGCCCCGGGAGGGACTCGACCGAGATCGTCCCGCCGTTGGCCTCCACGAACCCTTTCGCGATGGCCAGCCCGAGCCCCGAGCCCGTCCACGGCTCTCCGCGGGCGCCGGGCCCGCGGTAGAACGGCTCGAAGATGCGGGCCCGCTCGGCGGGGCCGATCCCCGGGCCCTGGTCGACCACGCGCACGACCGCGCGCGCGCCGCTACGGCGAATGCGCACCGACACCGGCAGGCCGCCCGAGTAGCGCACCGCGTTCTCGAGCAGGTTGGCGAACGCCCGCTCGAGATGGCCGGCGTCGGCGCGCACCGGCGGTACGTCGGGGTCGACGGTCACCCGTACGTCTTCGCCCGAGTCGCGGAGGCTGTCGCGGGCCGCGAGCACCACGTCCTCGAGCGACACCCAGTCGCGGCGAGGCTCAGCCCGGCCGGCCTGGAGGCGCGAGAGGTCGAGCAGCTTGTCGACGAGCGCCGCCAGCTGCTCGCCCTCCTCGACCACCGCCTGACTCAGCTCCGTGCGCTCGGCGGGGGTGAGCGAGTCGCTACCGAGCGCGTGGCCGGCGGCGACGATCGCGGTGACCGGCGTGCGCAGGTCGTGCGAGACCGCGCGCAGCAGCGCGGTCTTGACGTCGTCGCTTCGCCGCAGCGCCTCGGTCTCGACCGCCTCGGCCTGAAGCGCATCGCGGCGCGCGGCGATCGCCACGATCGCGCCCACCGCCGGTACGACATATGTCTCGAGTCGCTGCTCGGTGTCGTCGGAGAGATCCCGGGGGACGAGCAGCGTCGCCACCTGGACGCCGTCCGCGCCGGACAGCGCGAACGCACGCCGCCGCTCGTCGTCCTGGCGCGCCCCCAGCTCGATCGATCCCGAGCTCAGCCCGAGCGCCTCGGCCACCCGGCGCGAGGCGGCCGCGAGCGCGCGGGCGGTCTCGGTTGAACCGAGCAGCTCTCGGGCCAGATCGGCTGCCAGATCGGCCTCCGCCCGCCGCCGATCCGCCTCCAGGGCACGGCTGCGGGCCACCTCGGCGATCGTGCTGACGGCGACGGCCACGATCGTGAAGGCGGCAAGCGCCACCCAGTTACGGCTGTCGGCGATCGTGAACCGGCCGACCGGGGGGAGATGGAAGAAGTTGAAGGCGGCCGCGCTGAGCAACGCGGTGGCCAGGCCGAGGGGCAGGCCCCAGTAGGCCGACACGAGCAGCACCGCCGGCAGGTAGACGACGCTCAGCGACACCACCGGCGCGACACCCTTGAGCGCGTAAATAGCCCCGGTGGCGGCCGCCACCGAGGCCACCACTGCGGCGACGCCGAGGCCGAGGTTCGGTCTGGAGGCGCGCAACGTCCCCGGGCGCTCGACGGGGAACAGACGCAGCGCCGGCGTCACGCTGTCCCTGCGCCTCCGTATGAGGCGGGTGGCGTGCCGTCCGCCTGGGATTGAGCGATCTGGTCGAGCAGACCGGAGGGGCTGGTGCCGCCGAGCACGCGCAGGCGCGGCAACCGGTACGGATCCTCGCCAGGGGTCGCCCAGCCCGGGATCACCGTCGTCGAGCCGACGAAGCCGGCCGCCTTGACGGCCGCGATCACGGTCGCGTTGTAGTGACCCGACGGGTAGCAGAACCAGTTGACGGGAACGCCGTAGCGCTTCTGGAGGATCTGGCGCGCGGTGGCGACCTGGTAGTGGAGCTCGGCGGGATCCAGCGTGATCAGGTCCGCATGGCTGATGCCCTGCGTGTCGAGCTCCCAGCCGGCGGCGAGAAGGCCCCGGACCTGGGCGTCGGTCAGGCCGCCCTGCGACGGGGGCAGGCCGCTCAGCTGGATGTTCTCGTTGCCCACCCAGCCCAGGCGCTTGAGGATCGGCAGCGCGTTCTCGTACTGCGACGCGTAGCCATTGTCGAACGTGAGCACGATCGGCTTGCCCGGCCCGATCGGGACGCCCCGCGTCCAGTAGGCCTCGAGCTGATCCAGCGTGACGGCGTGCCATCCGGCCGCCTTCAGCGCCTGCATCTGGGCCGCGAACTCGTCCGCGGGCACGTACAGCCCGGGGAAAGGAGCGCCCGCCGGCGGCGGGTTGATCACGTGGTACATGAGGACGGGCACGGTGGCCGTTCCGGGCTTCCCGGTGGCGACTCCGGTGACCGTCGTGTGCGGGATGGTTGCCGGTGACGATGTGCCACCGTTGTGCGCGGAGGTCTTGCCGGCGCGGTGGTGGGAGGCGGTGGCGCGCGAGGCGCTCGTCTGGGTGCCGGTGGCGGCCGATCCGCCCCCGCCGGTCGCGGCGATCGCGATCGCAGTGGCCACGAGCGCAACCCCGAACAGAGCCGCCACGGCGAGCAGCCGGGCGCGGCGGCGACGGGCGCGGCGCTCGCGCTCTCGGGCGAGCCGCCGGGCACGGATCTGTGACTCGTTCATGAGCCCACGAGCGTACCCGCCACGAAGGCGAAATAGAGGACGATCAGCGCCGCGGCGCCGCCACGTCGCATGCCGCCGGGACGGGCCAGCAAAACGAGGGTCAGGACGGTCGCGGCGAACAGCCAGGCGAGCTGAAGCTTCCCGAGGGTGCCGACCGCCGCCAGCGTTACGAACAGCGACGGGACGATGACGCCCGCGGCCAGGTTGATCGTGTTGCTGTTGAATGTCTCGCCGACGAGGGCGGCACCGCGTTCGGCCAGCCCGAGGCGAACCGCGGTGGCGGCGTTGGGCAGGCTGGTGAGCGGCCCGAGGATCAGCACTCCCAGCACGGTGCTCGGGATGTGCCAGTCGCCGGCCAGGGTGAGCGCGGCCTGGACCATGCCGGCGCTGCCGGCCACGATCAGCGCCACGTCGACGAGGATCAGCCCCAACAGGTGATGGGTCGGGCTTTCGCTGTGAACGAGTGGGAGGCTCTCCGGACCACTCCGTTCGGGGCCGGGGTGCTCGTGCAGGGCGCGGGCGAGCCGGCCGATCACGGACTGCGGCCGGCCCGCTCCGGCGTGCAGCCGGTCGAGCAGCCGTGCCCCGGCGATCACGAGCGTGAGGTAGGGGATCAGGACGAGCGCGGACAGGCCGGCGGCGGCGCCGCCCGGCAGCCATCTGAGCAACAGCGCGGCCGCGAACCCGGTCACGAGGAGGCCGACGAGCCCCTCCAGCGCGAGCGTCTCCCGGGCGAGCCGGACCCGGCGGGCGAGGAACGCGCTCAGGCCGATCATCGCGGCGAGGTTGAAGCCGTTGGACCCGACGAGGACGCCGACGCCGACGTCATTGGCCCCCTTGGCGAGCGCGAACAGCGCGGAGGACAGCTCGGGGCCGTCCGCCGCGAGCGCCGTCAGGAGCCCGATCAGCGTCTCGGGGAAGCCGAACCGCACCCCCAGCCAGTCCAGCCGGCGGGCGAACAGGCGCGCCGAGACAAGCGTGACGGCGAGAGAGACGAGAAACAGGAGGACTGCGAGGAGAGCCGGCATCGCCTTCCAGGGTCGACGAGGTACGCCCACCACCTTCCCGGCTCACCCCGGTTCGCACCCTACCGGAAGGATCCGGTCCGGGCCGGATTTGGAAGGACTCCATCCCGAGGCGGCGAAACGCAGACGCATGCTGCTAAGACGCCATCCACCGCAGATCGATACGAGCCCGATCCGCACCGCCCAGGGCTTCGAGCACCTGGCCCCCGAAGCCGTTGCCGTCCTCAAGTGGCTCAAGGCCCACCAGGTCGAGTTCGTGCTGGTCGGTCCGGTGGCAGAGGCCATTCGCGGAGGCGCCGCGTCGCCCGGCCCGGTGGCGATCGTCCCGGCGCCCTACCGGCGCAACCACGAGCGCCTCTCGCGCGCCCTCGACTCGTCCCATGCCCGGCCCCGGCCGGAGGGCGGGGCCCGCGACGGCCGCGAGGCCGTCGTGGCCAAGGCGATCTCGGATCGCTCGGGCGCCGGCGAGCGCTGGGTGCTCGGCACCGGCACGCACTACCTCGACGTTGAGGGGAGGCCGACCGGAACCCCCGGCTACCAGGAGCTTCTGTACGAGTCGGGTCGATTCGAGCCGGTGCCCGGCCTGCCCGTCGAAGTCGCCTCGCCCGAGGACATCGAGCACTACGCTCACGTGCGCCGCACGGGAGCGTCGCCGGAGATGCGCATCACCCGGGGCGCTCCCCAGGAATCCGCCGCCAGCACACCGTAGCCCCCAGGCCCGGCGGGGGTCGGTTGGCTCGCGGAACGCCGGGGCGGACCCACTACCCTGGATGGATGCCGATTCGCCCGAGGATGGCGGCGCTGGGCGCGTGCGTGTGCGTTGCGCTGTTGGCAGTTGTCTGGTTCGCGGCCTTCCACGTCGGATTCCTCGGCCGCGCCGACGAGTCGATCTACCAGCAGTTCGGCGATCTGAGCGCTCGCCACGGCCGGATCGGGTCGGCCGCCGGTCACGTGGTGGCTCCCTTCGATCCGAATCCGTACGTCTATCTGGTGGCAGCGGTCTTGGCGGTGGCGCTCTTGCGCAAGCGGCCATGGGCGGCGCTGGCGGTGGGCGCGATCGTCCTCGGAGCAAACGTGACGACCGAGCTGCTCAAGCACATCGTGGCCTCGCCTCGGCCCGGCTCACTATTCCCGGGAGGAGCGTCTCCGCTCCCACCCGCGTCCTGGCCCAGCGGGCACTCCACAGCTGTCATGTCGCTGGTGCTGGGCGCGGTCATCGCGGCGCCGGCGCGTCTGCGGCCGGCGGTCACCGCGCTCGGCGCATGCCTGGCCATCGCGGTGGGTTACTCGGTGGTGGCGACCGGCATGCACTATCCAAGCGACGTGCTCGGCGGCTTCCTGGTGGCGAGCACCTGGGCCCTCGCCACCGTGGCCGCACTGCTCGGGACTGAACGGTGGCGCCCCGCGGAAGCTGATTCCCATCCGACCAGCCGCGAGCGCGTCTCGATTCGAGCGGCGCTGGGGGCCCCGGGCGCCGTATTGCTGGCGGCGCTCCTACTGACCGCAGTCGTGCTGATCAGCCGCCCGCACGACGTCGTTTCCTACATCAACGCGCACGAGACGTTCGTTATCGGCGCCGTCGGGATCGCGGCGCTCGGGCTCACGCTGTCGACCGGCGTGCTGCTGAGTGTGCGCCGGTAGCGGCTCTACCGATAGCGGCCCGGTTCCCACAGCGGCTCTTCGCCGCCGTTGGCGCCCCGGCTGAGGATGAACAGCAGGTCGGAGAGGCGGTTCAGATACCGCACCACCTCGGCGTTGACCTCCTCGCCGCAGGCGATCGCCAGGCGCTCGGCTCGCCGGCACACCGTGCGGCACACGTGCAGGTGTGCCGCGGCCCTGGTCCCGCCCGGGAGCACGAACGACTTGAGCGGCGCCAGCGTGGCGTTGACCTCATCGCAGCGCTCCTCCAGCCAGGCGGTCTGCTCAGGGATCACGCGCAGGCGCTCGCGGTCTCGCTTGCCGCGCGCTCGGCGTCCAGCCTCGCCGTCATGCGTGGTGCTCGACTCATCCGGCGGATCCTCGGGCACCGAGATGTCCGCGCCGACGTCGAACAGGTCGTTCTGGATACGGCGCAGCCACTCGGCGTAGTCCTCGGCTAGGTCCTCGACCGTGAGCGCGAGCCCGATGTGGGCGTTGAGCTCGTCCACGGTGCCGTAGGCCTCGATCCGCGGGTGGGTTTTGGGCACCCGGCTCATGTCGCCCAGGTGGGTCTCGCCCGAGTCGCCCAGGCGGGTGTAGATGCGAGTCAGGTTGACGGTCATCGCGGGGTCGAGTCTAGAGGCGCGCGGGGGACGTGCATAAGTCGACATTTGGTGGCCGCGCGGCCGGCCGTGTCGGGTTATTCACGTGGGAGCTGCGTAAGTCGCCACGGCTCCGGACCGCGGCGCGAAATGACGACTTATGCACGTCGCGCGGTGACGAGCACCCCCAGCATGCTGGCGCGGATCGGGCGACCGAGCCGCTCCTCGATCTCCTGATTTGCGGTGTGGAGGGCCTGCCGCTCGTCCGGCGGGAGACGGTGGTACAGGGAGATGGTGCGCAGTAACGCGTTCAGCTCGGCGGCCGTCTGCTCACTGACCACGGGCACCACCGCGACCTCGACGTCGACGAACAGGGCACTGGCACACGGCCGCGCCAGCGGCTGTTCCCCCACCCAAGCCCACACCTCCGAGACATTTTCGCGCCGGTCCTCGACGCCGCTCAGGAACGCGTCGAGCTCTCTGAGCGCGGGCCAGCTCGCGGCGATCGCCGGCGCGGCTCTCGCGAGCGCATCCAGGAGCGCGTCGTCGTCGGTTTCGGTGCGCTCGTCGCGCACCGCGGCGTACTGGATCAGCGCCAGCAAGCCACCCGGCTCGAGCGACTGCGCGACCCGGCCCCAGCTCACGTCGGGATCGATCCAGTGAAAGGCCGACGCCGAGAAGACGGCAGCGAACCCGCCGCCGGGCGAGGCGTCCTCGAACCGGCTGTGAACGAACTCGACGTCGCCCGTGCCGTCCAGGCGAGCCGCGGCCAGCTTGATCAGATTCGCGCCGGGGTCGACGGCGGTCACGCGCAGACCGCGCGCCACGAGGTTCCGGGTGAGCTGTCCGGTACCGCAGCCGATCTCGAGCACCCGATCGCCGGCGGCGAGTCCGGCGGCCCGACACGCGTGGTCGATCAGGTCGTCCGGGTATCTAGGACGGTGGCGGTCGTACTGGACCGCCACGGTGTCGAACACCGCACCGTAGCTTCGATGGTCAGCCAAGGGCGGCGCAGCCTAGGGTACGATCCGGTCGTTCAAGGTCGGTGGCGATGGGAAGCCGGTTGAAATCCGGCGCGGACCCGCCACTGTGATCGGGGACGCCGGTCGCATTGAAAGCCACTGGCTGACGCGGAGTCAGCTGGGAAGGCGTGACCGGTAGGCCCGAAAGCCAGGAGACCAGCTTCCGACCGCAAAGCCAACAGCCCTCGTGGAAAGGGGTGGCCCTCATGCATCGCAAGACCGTTGTCGCTCTTCTGGGAGCGATCGTCATGGCGGTTGCCGGCTCCGGCGTCGCGCTGGCCGCGACCTCCGGCCCGTCCGTCACCGTGACCGTCAAGAATGGAACCAAGACCCTCGTCCAGCGGGTAGCGCGCGGCGAGACGGGCTGGATCACCAAAGGTGGAACTCCGCACGGAAAATGCCCCGGCAACAGCGCCGCCGGTGCGCTCGACGCGGCCACCCACGGCAAGTGGACCGGGAAGTACTACGCCAGCGTTGGCGGGGTGTTCATCACCTCGATCGACGGCGTGAAGCCGAAGAGCTCGAGCTACTACTGGGGCATCTACGTCAACGGGAAGGCCGCGAGCACCGGCGCATGTGCCATCAAGCTGCACGCCGGTGAGAAGTTGCTGTTCAAGGTCGTGAAGTAGATCCGGCCGGGGCGCCGCGCCGATCGAATGACGCCGAAGTTTGCAGCCCTGGCGACCGCGATCGCCGTCGCGCTCGCGGTCGCCGGCTGCGGCCTGGGCGCCGGCAAGGGGACCTCGGACGTCGCGGTGACCGTCACCCGTGACTTCGGGTCGGTTCCGGTCGGTTCGGTTCTCGAGCGCAGCGTCCCCGGGTCGCAGACCGTGATGCGGCTGCTCGAGCGCTCCTTCCGGGTCAGCACGCGCTACGGCGGCGGGTTCGTCGAGTCGATCAACGGGCTCAGCGGCACCTCCTCGCGGCGCGACTGGTTCTACTACGTCAATGGGATCGAGGCCTCGCTGGGCGCGGCGGGCACCGGGGTGCACGAGGGCGACCGGATCTGGTGGGACCTGCACGACTGGACCGCGACCGACTCGATTCCGGCCGTCGTCGGCTCGTTTCCGGAACCGTTTGTGCACGGGATCAATGGACGCCGCTACCCGACGACGCTCGAATGCTCCTCTGACGCGAGCGCCGCGTGCCAGCGGGTGACGTCCGAGCTCGACGCCATCGGGGTGAAGGTAGCCAGTCAGGCCCCCGGAGCCGGAGGATCGGGGACCGACTCGCTCGCGGTCGTGGTGGGAACCTGGCGCGACATCGAGAGTGAGTTCGCGGCTTCCCTGATCGAAAGCGGCCCGGGCTCCAGCGGGATCTACGCCCGATTCGGCGGCTCGGGTGGCAGCACGCTCGAGCTGCTGGGCCCACACGGTCAGGTGGTGCGTACGCTCGGCGCCGGCGCGGGGCTGATCGCGGCCACGGCGAACAGCTCCACGGCGCCGGTCTGGCTCATCACCGGGACCGACGCGGCCGGCGTGTCGGCCGCCGCCGCCGCGCTCACGCCGGCGCGGCTGCACGACCACTTCGCGCTCGCCGTCGACGGTCAGACCGATCTCCCCGTGCCGCTGGAGGCGGCGTCATGATCTATCGCCGGCGCGCGAGCCCGATGCACGCGGCGCGCGCGGGGGCGGCCTGTGGGTACTGCGCGGCGCTTGCCATCGCCGCGCTGGTGCTGTCAGCACCGATCGCCCTCGGGGCGATTGCCGTGGCGCTCGCCGGCGCGGCGGTGGGCGCCGGCGTCTCACGGGAGATGCGGCGCGCGGCGCTGTTCGCGTTGCCGCTCGGGCTGCTGGTGATGGTCGTCAACGCGCTGGTGGTGCGCGATGGGCTCACCGTGATCGCTCGCCTGGGGAACCTGCCCGTGTTCGGTCAGCTGGACGTGACGCTCGAGGCGACGGTCGCCGGGGCGGTGCTCGGGCTACGCGCCGTCGAACTGGTTCTGTGCGGCGCCCTGTACACGGCCGCGGTCGACCCCGACGAGGTGCTGGCGCTGTTCCGGCGCTTCTCGTTTCGCTCCGCGCTCACCGCCACGCTGGCCACGCGGATGGTCCCGGTACTCGCGCGCGACGCGCGGCGGCTGGCTGACGCTCAGCGCTGTCGGCCCGGCCGGCCGCCGTCGCGCGTGCAGCTGATGCGAGCGGCGACGAGTGGAGTGCTTGACCGTGCGCTCGACGTCGCCGCCGCGCTCGAGGTTCGGGGCTACGCCGCTGCCCGGCGTCCCGGTCCCGGCTCCAAACAGCGCCGGCCGTACTCCCGTCACGACCTGGCGTTCGCCGCGGCGGCGGTGGCGATCCCGACGCTGGCCATCGCCGCGCGCGCCGCGGGGTGGTTGCGCTTCGAGTCGGACCCCGCGCTGCACGCGCCGATCGGAATTCCCGATCTCGTCGTCGTCGCCGCGCTGCTCGCGTGTGCGCTGCTCCCGTTCGCCGATAGGAGAGGGATCGGCCCGTGAGCGTCCTGTCGCTCGAGCGCGTCACCTACTCGTATCCCGGCGCCGCCGCGCCGGCGCTTGAGGACGTCTCGCTCGAGATCGGGGCCGGCGAGCTGGTCGTGCTGGCCGGCGCCTCGGGATCGGGCAAGTCGACGCTGCTGCGCGTCGCCAACGGGCTCGTGCCCCACTTCCACGGCGGCGTGTTCGCCGGGAAGGCGATCATCGCCGGAATGGACACCCGCGATCACGGACCCGGCCAGCTGGCCGGCGCCGTGGGCACGCTGTTCCAGGATCCCGAGACCCAGGTGGTGATGGGCACGGTCCGGGCGGAGCTCGCGCTGCCGCTCGAGAACCGCGGCGAGGCCGGTCCGGCGGTCGCGCGCGGGGTCGAGGAGGTGGGGCTGGCGCTCGGCATCGCGCATCTGCTCGACCGGCCCAGCTCCGAGCTCTCCGGAGGCGAGCTTCAGCGCGTCGCGCTCGGCGCCGCGCTCGTCGGCCGCCCCCAGCTGATCCTGCTCGACGAGCCCACCTCGCAGCTCGACCCCGTCGCCGGCGACGAACTGATCGCGCTGCTCCGGCGCCTGGGTGAGGATCTCGACACGGCGATCGTGATCGCCGAGCACCGGCTCGAGCGCTGCCTGCCGTTCGCCGACCGGGCGATCGCGATGAGGGGAGCGCGGGTGGCCTGCGACGGGACGCCGGCGGAGTTCCTAGCGTGGGCCTGCGCGGCAGCTCCCGAGCTCGCGACCCCCGGGGGGCGGCTCCTCGCCGGGCTTGGGCTGTCGCCGGCCGCGGGCGTCAAGGCCGCGCGCTCGACGCTGCGGGCGGCCGCAATGCTCCCCGACGCGGACGGACCCACGGCCGGCGCCCCGGAACCGCGGGCCACCAGACGAATCCGGCGCGCCGAAAATAACGCGCTCGAGCTCGATCGCGTCTGGCATGAGCTCCAACGCGGTCCGGTCATCCTCCGGGCGGCGTCGCTGTCGCTCCGGCCCGGCGAACGAGTGGCGCTGATGGGGAGAAACGGCGCCGGCAAGTCAACCCTGCTGCGCCACGCCGCCGGCCTGATGCGACCGACCCGGGGCAAGGTGCGCAGCGCGGGCCGGGTCGCGCTGCTGCTCCAGAACCCCACCGACTACCTCGTCCACGACCGGGTCGACCAAGAGGCATCGTCCACGGCGCTCGCCACCGTCGGACTTGGGGGCGCCGCTCACGCGGGACGTCATCCCCGAGACCTGTCGGGCGGGGAGAAGCAGCGTCTCGCCCTGGCGATCGTCCTGGATGGGGTGGGTGCGGATCGGGATCAACCCGTCGTCGTCTGCCTGGACGAGCCCACGCGCGGCATGGACCGCCGGCGCAAGGACGAACTCGCCGCGCTCCTGTGCGAGCTCGACGCAGCGGTGCTCGTCGCCACGCACGATCCCGAGTTCGTGGCCGCCTTCGCCCAGCGGGTGGTTCTGCTGGCCGACGGCGCCCCGATCGCCGACGGGTCGCCGAGCGAAATCCTGGCCGGCGGGACCTACTTCGCCACCGAGACCGCCCGCATCCTCGGTGGCGCGGGCGGCGCGCTGCGGCCCGAGGAGGGGATCGCCGTCGTGTCGGGATCGCAGCCAGCTGAACACGAGGTGAGAGCGTGAGCTGGCAGCTCGGGGCGTTCGCGATCCTCGCGATGGCGCTCGCCGGCGGCTTCGCCTGGTACGAGCGGACTCGGCCGGACGCCCGGATCGTCGCGCTCGTCGGCACCCTGGCGGCGTTCGCGGCCCTGGGAAGGGTCGCGTTCGCGGCGTTCCCGAACGTCAAGCCGACGACCGACATCGTGCTCGTCTCGGGATATGCGCTCGGTGGCGGGCCTGGGTTCGCCGTCGGGGCCCTGGCCGGGCTGGCCTCGAACTTCTTCTTCGGCCAGGGACCCTGGACTCCGTGGCAGATGGCCGGGTGGGGCGCGACCGGGGTGATCGGCGCCTTGCTGGCGCGAGTCACCGGCGCCCGCCCACCCCGGCGGATCGGCCGCTGGCCGCTCGCGCTCGTCTGCATGGTCGTCGGGTTCGCCTTCACCACGCTCCAGGACGTTGGGGACTGGGTCACCTACAGCGACCACAGCCTGGCCTCGCTCGGGCTCTACGTGGGCAAGGGAATCGGCTTCGACTGCATTCATGCCGCCGGTTGCCTGGTGTTCGCGCTCGCGCTGGGGCCGGCGCTGATCCGATCGCTGAGCCGGTTCGCGATGCGCTTGCAGGTGACCTGGCGGCCGGCGGAGGCGCAGCCCGCCGCCCGATCCGCTGGCGCCGCTGTAACCCGGGTCGGGATCATCCTCGTCGTGCTGTCCTCCGCCTGGCTGGCCGGCCAGCCAGCCATCACGGGAGGGAGCGTCGCGCGGGCGGCCGGCACCCCCGCCGGCTATCTGCTCTCCGCTCAGAACCCCGACGGCGGGTTCGGCCCCGCGCCCGGGCAGCCCTCATCGGCGCTCTACGCCGGCTGGGCCGCGCTCGGTCTGGCGGCCGGCGGCGAGAACCCCCAGGACGTTCAGCGCGACGGTCACAGCGCGATCGACTACATCCTGGCCAGCCTGGCGGCGAACACGGACCCTGGGTCGATCGAGCGGACGATCCTGGTCGTCCACGCCGCCGGCCTCTCGCCCGACAGCTTCGGCGGACGCAACCTGGTGGCTGCGCTCGACCGCGACATGGGCCGGAACGGGTCGGTGTCCGATCAGACCAATCTGACCGCGTTCGCGGTGCTCGCACTCCGGGCGGCGGACGCCGGGCCGTCTCCGGTCATGCTCGCCTGGTTGGTCCGCCAGCAGGACTCCGACGGCGGCTTCAACTTCGCGACCCGGGGCGGTGAGAGCGACGTCGACGACACGGGCGCCGTACTCGAGGCCCTGGCCGGCGCCGGCGGGTCAGCGGCGTCGCGTGCCCGCGCCCGGGCCGTCCACTACATCCGCGCGCAGCAGGACCGTGACGGCGGGTTCCCGAGCCAGCCCGGGTCGGGCTCGAACGCGCAGTCGACGGCGTTCGCGGTCCAGGGTCTGATCGCGGCCGGCGTGGATCCGGCGTCGCTGCATCGCCACGGCTCGCCCTCGCCACTCGACTACCTGCGGTCGCTGATCGCCGGCAACGGCCACGTGGAGTACTCGCGCGGCAGCAATGAGACGCCCACGTGGGTCACCGGTGAGGCGCTGATGGCGCTCGATGGCAAGCCGCTGCCGCTCGCTCCGGTGGCGCGCGCCGAGCGGGTGGGTCAGGGGTCCGCGCATCCTCTCGGGTCGCGGCCGACCCCAGCGCGCCACGCCACGACCAAGGCGACTGTGACGCATCGCACACCTCACGTCCGGCGCGCCGCGGTTCGGCTCCCGCCCGCGTCCGCAGCCTCCGCGCCGGAGTTGAATCGGCTGGCGATCTACGCCGGGATTCTCGCCGCGGTCACGCTGGCCCCACTGGGGCAGGGGTGATTACGTAACCCCGCAAAGTCGATACCCTCCGGCCCCCTGCATGCGGATCGGAGTCCCCAAGGAGACTGTGGAGGGTGAGCGCCGGGTGGCCCTGGTGCCCGAGGTGGTGCGCAAGCTCGGCGGCGGCGAGCATGGTCTCGAGGTCGTCGTGGAGCGTGGCGCCGGCGCCGGCGCGTTGATCCCGGACACGCAGTACGAGGAGGCGGGCGCGCAGATGGTCAAGGATGCGGCGGAGCCGTTCGAGGCCGACGTGGTGGTGAAGGTCGCGGCCCCAACGGCGGAGGAGATCGGGCGGCTCCGGTCCGATGGTGTCCTGATCGGGTTTTTGCAGCCGCTGACGGCCGGGGAGTCGATCCGGGCGATCGCGCAGACGGGGGTGACGAGCTTCGCGATGGAGGCGATCCCGCGGATCAGCCGGGCGCAGTCGATGGACGCGCTCAGCTCGCAGGCCAACATCGGCGGCTATAAGTCGGTGCTGATCGCGGCGACCGAGATCGGCCGGTTCTTCCCCATGTTGATGACGGCCGCGGGGACGATCCGTCCGGCGACGGTGCTGGTGCTGGGCGCGGGGGTGGCCGGGCTTCAGGCGATCGCCACCGCGCGCCGGCTGGGCGCGGTGGTGCAGGGCTTTGACGTGCGCGCGGCGGTCAAGGAGCAGGTCGAGTCGCTGGGTGCGCATTTCCTCGAGTTCGACCTCGGGGGCGATCTGGAGGGCGCCGGCGGCTACGCCCGGGAGCTCACGCCCGAGCAGCAGGCGCGCCAGCAGGAGCTGATGGCCGAGGCGATCGGCAAGTGCGACGTCGTGATCACGACGGCGGCGGTCCCGGGGCGGCGGGCGCCGGTGCTGGTCACCGAGGAGGCGGTCAAGCTGATGAAGCCGGGATCGGTGATCGTCGATCTGGCGGCCGAGACGGGCGGAAACTGCGAGTTGACCGAGGCGGGGAAGACGGTGGTGCGTCACGACGTGAAGATCCTCGGGCCGCTCAACGTGCCGAGCACGATGGCCGAGCACGCCTCCCAGCTTTACTCCCGCAACGTCGAGTCGCTGCTCGGGCTGATGATCTCCGAGGAGGGCGAGCTTGCGCTCAACTTCGACGACGAGGTGATCGCCGGCGCGTGCATCACCCGCGACGGCGAGATCGTCCACGAGGCGGCCAAGGCCGCCGCCGAGGCGGCTCCGGCGGCGAGTTCGTAAACGAAAGGAGAGGCACTGTGAGCACGATCACCGAGATCGCGATCCTCGTCCTGGCCGCTTTCGTCGGCTTCGAGGTGATCTCGAAGGTCCCGAACACGCTGCACACGCCGTTGATGTCGGGCACCAACGCGATCCACGGAATCGTGCTGCTGGGCGGTCTGTTGTTGATGCACGAGGCGCACGGTGTGCTCGAGCACGGGCTGCTGGTGATCGCGATCGCGTTCGGCACGATCAACGTCGTGGGCGGGTTCCTGGTCACCGACCGGATGCTCGGGATGTTCAAGCGCAAGCCGGATCTCGAGGAGGGCACGCCCGAGAAGGAGATCGAGCGCAAGTGAGCGTGGCGACGATCTTTATCCAGCGGGCGAACTTCATCGACGCCTGCTACATCGTCGCGTTCTCGCTGTTCATCTACGGGATGAGCGGGCTGACGGGGCCGCGCACAGCGGTGCGCGGCAACAAGATCGCCGCGGTCGGGATGGCGATTGCGATCGTGGCGACTTTGCTCACGCCGCACGTGCTGTCGGGGTCGAGCACGGTTTGGTTGATCGCGCTCGGTTTGGTGATCGGGACCGCGGTCGGCGTTCCGGCGGCTCGTAACGTGCGGATGACCGCGATGCCGCAGATGGTCGCGATGTTCAACGGCGTGGGCGGCGGCGCGGTGGCGATCATCGCCTGGATCGAGTACCGCCACCATTTCCAGTCGGGTCTTTCGTTCTGGGTCGAGAAGTCCGAGATCCCGACGCTGTTCGCGGCGATCGTCGGGTCGATCTCGTTCTGGGGATCGAACATCGCGTTCGGCAAGCTCCAGGAGATCCTGCCCGGCCGTCCGATCAAGCTGCCCGGCCAGACGTTCATCAACGGGGCGCTGTTCGTCGTCTGCGTGGGCTCGGCGATCGTGCTGGCCGCCGGCACTCACTCTCAGGGGTTGTTCATCGTCGGGATCCTGCTCGCCGCCGCGGTGCTGGGGAATATGGTCGTGCTCCCGATCGGGGGGGCCGACATGCCGGTCGTGATCTCGTTGCTGAACGCGTTCACCGGCCTGTCGGCGGCGGCCACCGGTATCGCGCTGAACAACACGGCGATGATCGTGGCCGGGATGATCGTGGGCGCGTCGGGAACGATCCTGACCAACCTGATGGCCAAGGCCATGAACCGCTCGGTCCCGGCGATCGTGGCCGGCGGGTTCGGTGGCGCGATCGCGGCGCCGGCCGGCGCGGGGGCCGAGGATCACGGTCCGGTTCGCTCGACCACCGCCCAGGACGTGGCTATCCAGCTCTCCTACGCGCGCCAGGTGGTGATCGCCCCCGGCTACGGGATGGCGGTGGCGCAGGCGCAGCACGCCGTCCGCGAGCTCGAGAAGGCGCTCGAGAAGAAGGGCGTGACCGTCAAGTTCGCGATCCATCCGGTGGCCGGGCGCATGCCCGGACACATGAACGTGCTCCTGGCCGAGGCCGACGTGCCCTACGACCTGCTCCGAGAGATGGACGAGATCAACCCCGAGTTCCCGCGCACGGACGTGACGCTCGTGATCGGCGCCAACGACGTGACCAACCCAGCGGCCAAGAACCAGCCGGGCTCTCCTATCTACGGCATGCCGATCCTCGAGGTCGACGAATCGGGCTCGGTGATCGTCCTGAAGCGCTCCATGGCCTCCGGCTTCGCCGGGATCGACAACCCGCTGTTCTACGAGCCCAAGACCGCGATGCTGTTCGGCGACGCCAAACAATCTGTGAGCGACATCACCTCCGAGGTGAACTCGCTCTAGCCAAGGCGCCGCCGTCAGGCGCCGCCGACAATGTCTAACTACGGGTAAGCGGAGGACCGATGGACCCCAACCGCCTGAAGGAGATTCCGATCTTCTCCCACCTGTCCGACGAGGAGGCCAGGCGCCTGGCCGCGTTCGCCACCGAGACGAGCGTGGCCGACGGACAGATCCTGATGAAGCAGGGCGACTACTCGACGGAGCTGATCGGCATCCAGGAGGGAACCGCCGACGTGCTCCGGGACGGGAAGAAGATCGCCTCACTGAAGGAGGGGGACCTGATCGGCGAGATGGGCCTTCTCCAGCACGAGCCGCGCAACGCCGACGTGATCGCCACCTCCCCGATGCGCGTGATGAAGCTGACGCACTGGGAGATCCGCCGCATGTCCGAGGACACGCTCAACCGGATCAAGGGGATCGTCGAGAAGCGCCGCCAGGAGGGTGTGGCCGACCCGGCGCACTGACGGGGATATCCCCGGCGCAGAGCTGAGATCGCGCGCCGGGGCGCCCGGATAACCTCCGGACGATGGGCAGCAGTGATCCCGTGCGGGCGCCGAGGCTGTCGCTGCGCACCGCCGCCGGCACGTTCGAGCTGGGGGAGCGGCCGTGGCTCATGGGCATCGTGAACGCGACCCCGGACTCGTTCTCGGATGGCGGCGTGCACCCAACCCTCGATGACCGCCTCGCGCTCGCGCAGGCGCTGCTGGATGCCGGCGCGGACCTGATCGACATCGGCGGGGAGTCCGGCGTGACGACGCAGCCTCCGGTCGAGCCGGAGGAGGAGATCGCGAGGGTGGTGCCGCTGATTGAGCGGGTCGCGGGAGGGCTCGGCGCGCTCGTGTCCGTCGACACCTACAAGCCCGCGGTGGCCGAGGCCGCGATCGCCGCCGGCGCGGCGATCGTAAACGACGTGAGCGGCCTGCGCGACCCGTCGCTCGCCGAGGTGTGCGCAGCGACGGGAGCGGGGCTGGTGCTGATGCACACCCGGGCAAAGCCCAAGGAGAAGCTGCTCGATCCGTCGCTCGACGGAACCGTGGTGGCGGACGTGGAGGCGTTCCTGCGCCGGCGCATCGAGCTGGCGCGGGCGCGGGGAATGGACTTAGAGCAGCTGCTGCTCGACCCCGGCCCGGACTTCGGCAAGACGCCGGCGCAGACGGTCGAGGTGCTGCGCGCCCTGCCGGGGCTGCACGCGCTGAGACGCCCGCTGCTGCTCGCCGTCTCGCGCAAGGACTTCATCGGGGCGATCACCGGCCGCCCACCGCGCGCGCGGCTGGCGGGCACGCTGGCCGCGATCGGACACGGGGTCGACGCCGGGGTCCATGTGCTGCGCGTCCACGACGTCGCCGAGGCGGCCGACTTCCTGGCGGTGCGCGCGGTCCTGTCCGGCGAGGTGGAGGTCGATTCCGAGCTGCGGCTGGCCGTCGATCTCCGGCGCGAACCGGCTCGCGCCATCCCTCGCTAGGCTGAAGAGTCTGTGAATCGCCGGTCGCTGGCGCAACGCGACCGGGGCCCACCGATCCAACCCCCAGCTTCAAGGAGGCACCCACATGTCGATACTGGACCGCGACGCGCTGGCCGCCAGTCCGCTCGCCGATCTTCACGCCCTGGCCTCCGAGCTCTCAATCGACGGTTATCGCCGTCTACGCAAGCCCGAGCTGATCGACGCGATCATCGCCCGCCAGGGCGGAGCGCCCGTGGGGGAGGAGTCGAGTCCCGCCGGCCCCGAGGCCGAGGCCGCCGCCGAGGAGGAGAAACCCGCCAGCCGGCGGCGCCGCGGGCGGCGCGGAGGCCGCGGCCGCGCACGCGACGAGGAGAACGGCGCCGCGGAGCGCGAGGAAGAGGAAGAAGAGGAGGAGGGTCAGGGCCCCGAGGAGGCTGAGGAGCGCGAGGAGACCGAGGAGACCGAGGAGGCCGAAGAGCAAGTCGAGCGCACGAGTGGGCGCGGGCGCGGGGCGAAAGAGCCGGCGGTCGAGGAGACCGTCGAGGGTGAGGTCGAGCTGCTCCCGAACGGCTCGGGCTTTTTGCGCGTGAACCCACCGGAGCCCTCGGAGGACGATGTCTACGTCTCGGCCGCGCAGGTCAAGCGCTGCGAGCTCGTCCCGGGCGACCGCATCTCCGGTCCACGGCGCCCGCCGCGGCGCTCCGAGCGCTTCGCTTCACTGATCCGGATCGACACGATCAACGGCCGTCCGGCCGACGAGGTCGCCGACAGCACTCGCTTCGATGACCTGCCGGCGGCGTTCCCGAGCGAGCGCTTCCGGCTCGGGTCCGACGACCCGACGATCAAGGCGATCGAATGGCTGACGCCGTTCGGGCAGGGCTCGCGGGTGACGATCGTCGGCCCGGCCCGCGCCGGCAAGACCGAGGCGCTCAAGCGGCTGGCCGCCGGCCTGACCGGCCACGAAGACGTCCAGCTGTCGATCGTGCTCGCCGGCGTGCGACCCGAGGAGATCTCCGAGTGGCAAGCGGGTCCGGTGGCACCGGCCGCGGCGGTCAGCTTCGCCGCCTCCGCCGACGCCCAGGCGCAGACGATCGAGCGCGTCGTCGACCAGGCGCGGCGCCTGGCCGCGCGGGGCTCGCACGCCGTGGTCCTGATCGACACGCTGAGCGGACTGCAGGCGCACGCCGCCCGCAAGCTCCTGGCCTCGGCGCGCAACATCGCCGGCGGGGGATCGCTGACCGTGATCGCCACCGCCTCAGAGCCGCTCGGTGGCGAGACCACGGTGATCGCGCTCGACCCGTTGCTCGCCAGCACCGGCCGCTTCCCGGCGGTTGACCTGCTGGGGAGCTGGACGATCCGGGCCGAGCTGCTGGTGGGCGACGCCGGTGCCGAGGCGATCGCCCGGGCGCGGATGGAGGCGGTCGAGGGGTAGTGACCCCCGGTCCTCTGTACGCAAATATTTTTCGTACAGAGAGGATGCGCCCCGGCTCAGTAAGCGGTGCAGCGGGAGCGGTGGCGCGGCTGCTCCTTGTAGCGCGGCTCGTGGCCGCGATGCCAGAGCAGTGAGTCGATCTCGGCCTCGAGCGCTCCCGGCCGCTCGGCCGCGAGCAGCGCCACCGCGTGCAGCGCGCAGGCCCGGAGCTCGATCTCCTCGGGCGAGCCGTGCGCGATCAACTCGCCGCGCTCGATCCGCTCCAGCAACGCCGGATCGTAGGTGAGCAGACCGTCGAGCCGCAGCACGTGCGGGACCAGGTTGTCGGCGAACATGGTCAGCTGGTCGAGGTCTCGGAAAGCGGCGACGCCGGCGCGGGCCAGGTCGGCGGCGACGATCTGGGCGCGCTTGAGGAACGGGACGGCCAGCCCGTCGTAGCGCGAGACGTCGGCGAACGACCGCCAACCGCTCAGACGCTCGACGAGCGCCACGGCCGAGCTGCCGGCGGCGTCGAGGACCCCGGCGAACTGGCCGGCGTGGTAGGCGGTCACGTGCCGGCCGAGATCGTTCAGGGAAGCGGCAAACAACGCCATCAGCTCGTGATCGCGGGCCTGGCCGAGTGCGGCGGCGACCTCGCCGGCGCCGATCCGCGCGAGCTCCGACGCCGGCCAGGGACCGTGGTCGGCGAACCGATCCCGGAGCGCGCCGGCGATCGTGTAGTAGCCCGAGCGGCCGGCGCGCTTGCGTAGGGTGGGAAACCAGCCCGAGCCGAAGTTGATCGCATCCAGCGTGAGCCAGAATGCCGCCAGTTCCTCGCGCGTGCCGTCGCTCAGATGCGTCTCGGGATCGGGTCCGCCCTCCGGTAGGTCGATCGGCAGGGTGCCCATATAGGCGGGGATCCGGTCGCGCTCCACACGCACGTAGCGGGCCCGCTCGGACACGAGCGCGCAGGTCGACCTGAGCTGGCTCAGCAGATCGCTCACGAGTGGTTGGATTGCAGACTGAGACCGGTCAGCGGCGCCTGAAGGCGACCACTGCCGTCGCTACCGTTGAAGACTGTCATGACAGACACCGCCACCGAGCTCGAAGCCCTCCTCGCCGGTCTCAACGAGCCCCAGCGGGAGGCCGTCACCTTTGGCGAGGGGCCGCTTCTGATCCTGGCCGGCGCCGGCTCCGGGAAGACCCGGGTGCTGACCCACCGGATCGCGTACCTGGTGGCGACGGACGCCGCGAAGCCAAACGAGATCCTGGCCATCACCTTCACCAACAAGGCGGCGGGGGAGATGCGCGACCGAGCCGAGCTGCTCGTCGGGCGGCGGATCCGCGCGATGTGGGTGATGACCTTCCACGCCGCCTGTGCGCGCATGCTGCGCGCCCACGCCGACAAGCTCGGGTACACGCGACGGTTCACGATCTACGACCAGGCCGACTCGCGGCGGCTGATCAAGCGCTGCCTGGACGAGCTCGGCATCGATCCCAAGCGCTTCACGCCGGCGGCGATCCAGAACCAGATCTCGGACGCCAAGAACAGGCTGCGGGACGCGGATGCCTACGGGCGGATGGTCGGCTCCTACTTCGAGCAGACCGTGGCCGACGCCTACCGCATGTACGAGCGCGAGCTTCACCGCATGAACGCTATGGACTTCGACGACCTGCTGGTCAACGCGGTCAACGTCCTGCAGCTCTTCCAGGAGGTGCGCGACCAGTACGCCACCGGCTTCCGGCACGTGCTCGTCGACGAGTACCAGGACACCAACCACGCGCAGTACCGGTGGCTGCAGCTGCTGGCCGAGGAGCGCCGGAACCTGATGGTGGTGGGCGACGACGCGCAGTGCCTGGTGGCGGGGACGCTGGTGACGATGGCCGACGGGTCGCGCCGGCCGATCGAGGAGATTCGCGTGGGGGACGAGGTGCGATCTGGCCATGGGCTTGGCTCGTATGCGCCCGCGAGCGTGGTGCGGGTGCATCGGTCGGTGGCGCGGGATGGGGTGGCGATCACGATGCGCTCGGGCCGGCGGCTGGTTAGCACGCCTGAGCACACCCACTTCGCGGGATACGAACTCCAGGCGCCGGCAGTTGCGGTGCAGAACGTGCCAAACCGGGTCGCCGGATCCGACTTATGCGTGTTTTGCACCGTGGAGTCCCGGACGCGGGGGGGTGGCGCAGGAGTCCGGCCGGCGGCGCGGCTCGGCGCCGGTGGCGGCGCGCTGCCGTTCACGCCGGCGGCGTTCGTTGATCCCGGAATGGTGATGTTCGAAGAACAGGGTGGCTACGACGTCGTGGAGTCAGTGGCGCGGGTGGCATTGCACGCGCCGGTCTACGACCTCGACGTCGAGCCCACGCACAACTTCATCGCGGGCGGGATCATCACCCACAACTCGATCTACGGCTTTCGCGGCGCAGACATCCGCAACATCCTCGAGTTCGAGGACACCTTCCCGGACGCCCACGTGGTCAAGCTCGAGCAGAACTACCGCTCGACGCAGACCATCCTCGACGCGGCCAACGCGGTGATCCGCAACAACCGCGCGCAGAAGCCCAAGTCGTTGTGGACCGAGCTCGGGCCCGGCGATCCGATCAAGGTCCGCGAGCTCGAGGACGAACACGCCGAAGCGCGCTACGTGACCGGCGAGGTCCAGCGCCTGCTCGACGAGGGCATCTCGCGCGCGGAGATCGCGGTCTTCTACCGGACCAACGCCCAGTCGCGCGTGCTGCAGGACACGCTCGTGCGAGGAGACATCCCATACCAGGTGATCGGCGGCACCAAGTTCTACGACCGGGCCGAGATCAAGGACGCGATCGCCTATCTGGTGACGCTGGTCAACGACCAGGACGCCGGCGCCTTCACGCGGATCGTCAACTCGCCCAAGCGCGGGATCGGCTCGACGTCGATGTCTCGCCTGCTCGCTTACACCAACACGACCGGCACCTCGGTCTGGGATGCCGCCTCCGCGCCCGAGCAGGTGCCAGGGCTCGGTCCCGCCGCGGTCAAGGCGCTCAGGCGGTTCATGGCCACCATGCACGTGCTGCGCGAGCGCGCCGGGGCGAACCCGCCGATCTCGGCGTTGCTCAAGGAGATCCTCCAGGAGACGGGGTACCTCGAGGCGCTCAGGGCCGAGCGGACGATCGAGGCCCAGGGGCGGATCGAGAACCTGGACGAGCTGATCAACGTGGCGGCCGAGTACGACTCTGCGATATCCGCTGGCGCGGATATCGGGGGAGAATCCGCCGGGGCGGATTCTCCCGGCTCGGGCAGTCTGGCCGACTTCCTGCAGCAGATCGCGCTGCTCTCGGACTCCGACGACCGCAGCGACGATCAGGGCCTGGTGACGCTGATGACCCTCCACAACGCCAAGGGCCTCGAGTACCCGATCGTGTTCATGATCGGCCTCGAAGAGGGCGTCTTCCCGCACTCGCGGGCGCTCGACGAGGGCGGTCTGGAGGAGGAGCGGCGGCTCTGCTACGTCGGGATCACGCGCGCCCAGCGCGACCTGTGCCTGACCTACGCCCGCACGCGCAACGTGTTCGGGGCCCGGAGCTTCGGCGCGCCCAGCCGCTTCATCGCCGAGATTCCCGCCGAGCTGACCGACCGCGAGCAGCAGCAGCCCAGGGGGCTGGCCGGAATCCGCGCCCGGGCAACGTCGTGGAGCACTCCATCAGAGGACGCCGGAGGGTCGTGGGGCGCCGCCGCCCAGCCGACGCCGGCGCCCGCGTTCAGGCTCGGCGAGGACGTCACGCACCCGAAGTTCGGCGAGGGGGTGGTGACCGGCCTCGAGCCCGGCGGCATCGTCGTCATCCGCTTCAGCCGGGACGCGTCGGAGCGCAAGATGGTCGCGGACCTGGCGCCGATCACGCGGCGATAGATCCGGCGGATTCAATAGGGTCCCGCCCCGGATGAGCGCCACGATCATCGACGGCAGGGAGGTGGCCGCGCGGGTGCGCGCCGAGGTGGCGCGCGACGTCGCGACCTTCCGCGAGCGCACGGGCATGGCCCCCGGACTGGCCACGATCCTGGTCGGTGATGACCCCGCCTCGGAGGTCTACATCCGCGGCAAGCGCAAGGCGTCGGCCGAAGCGGGGATCGTCGACTTCCACCAGCATCTTCCGAGCGACGCGACCCAGGACGACGTCGCGGCGGTGATCGAGGACGGCAACGGCAACCCGGAGGTGAGCGGGATCCTGCTCCAGCTCCCGGTTCCGAAGGGGCTGAACGGCAAGGAGTTGACCGCGCTGATCGCGGCCGACAAGGACGTCGACGGCCTCACCCACGTCAGCGCCGGCCGGCTCATGCAGGGCGCGGCCGGGCTGCGGCCGTGCACGCCGCTCGGGGTGATCGAGCTGCTCGACTCCTACGACGTGGCTCTGGAGGGCGCGGAGGCGGTGGTCGTCGGCCGCTCCGACCTGGTCGGAAAGCCGGTCGCGTTCCTGCTGCTCGAGCGCAACGCCACCGTGACCATGTGCCACTCGCGCACGCGCGACCTTCCCGCCGTCTGCTCGCGCGCGGATGTCCTGATCGCCGCGATCGGTCGAGCCGAGATGATCGGCTCGGACTACATCAAGCCGGGAGCCGCGGTGATCGACGTCGGGATCAACCGGACCGAGGATGGGTTGAAGGGCGACGTCAAGTTCGACGAGGCGGTCGAGCGCGCCGGGTTGATCACGCCCGTCCCGGGCGGGGTCGGGCCGATGACGATCGCGATGCTGCTGCGCAACACCATCGTCGCGGCGGAGCGCGCCGCCGGCGTCGAGTAACCCCGCGGGGATGGCGCCCGAGGAGGGGGGAGGAGCAGGGTCCCCGACCGCGAACCTGTAGGCGTGGAGACCCAGATCCGCCGACTCCACCTCGAGCGCCTGTCCGGTGAGGACTGGGTCCTGGCCGCGCTCGCGGCGCTGCTGATCCTGGATCTCCTCGTGCTGCCCTGGTTCTCGTTCGGGGCGACCATCAGCGTCGGGTCGGCCACGGTCTCGATCGGGGGCTCGCTGACCGCGGTGGACGCGCCCGACGCATTCCTCGGCGTGCTGGCGCTGCTATCGACGGCGTTCCTGGTCACCGACCTCGGGTTCGAGCGACTCTCGCCGCAGACGAAGATCCCGTCGATCGCCTCCGACCGCGAGACGACCCGGTTCGCACTCGCCTGCGTGGCGGCGACCCTGATCGGCCTGAAGTTCCTGTTCCACATTGGGCGGTTCGGCGAGCTCGCCCTCGGGTTCTGGCTCGCGGTGCTGCTCGTCGGGGGGCTCGTGGCGCTGACCCGCCGGGTTCGCCAGACCGAGCCGCCGGTCGCGGCGCCGGTCGGTGAGCAGGCAGCTGAGCCGGGCTCGACCGCCTAGACTCGCCCGCCTCATGGACTTCAGCTGGTCGGCGGCGCCTGGCGGCGGCGCCTTATTTGACCCGTCGCGGCTCCGGCGAGGTGAGGTGCTTGCCGCGGCCGGGGGGATCTTGCTGCTCGTGTTCATGCTCGCGGGCAACTGGTACGGGCACGGCAGTGGCTCGAGGACCGGCTGGGAGGCGCTCACCGACCTGCGCTGGCTGGTCGTCGTCACGATCGCCTCGGCCTTCCTCCTGGCCTTCACCCAGGCCACGCGGCGGGCGCCCGCCGTGCCCGCGACGTTGAGCGTGATCGTGACCGTGCTCGGGCTGATCACCGTGCTCGCCCTGATCTACCGGGTCCTCATCGACGCGCCCGCCCACGAGCAGGCCGGCGCCTATCTCGGCCTGCTGAGCGCAATCGCACTCGGCTACGGCGGCTATCTGTCGATGCGCCAGGAGGGGATCGCGCGGCGCGACGCGCCCACCGATATACCTGTCGTACGGCCCGGCGGCGGGGAGCGATCCTAGAATGAATATCGATGCTCGACCGTGACCAGGTGCTCCACGTGGCCCGGCTCGCCCGCCTCGATCTGGGCGACCAGGAGGTTGCGCGGATGGCCGAGGAGCTCTCCAACGTACTCGACCACATCGAGAAGATCCGCGAGCTCGATCTCGAGGGCGTCCCGCCGACCTCGCACGTGATCGACGTGGTCAACGCCCTGCGCGCCGACGACCCCACGCCATCACTGCCGCGCGACGTGATCCTGGCCGCGGCGCCCGAGCCGCTGCACGACGGATTCGGCGTCCCGAGTCCGGGCGCGGCGTGAGCGGGCTGATCGACCTGTCCGGGGCGCGGGCCGCGGAGCGGATCCGCGGGGGCGAGATAGCCGCCGCCGATCTGTTCGCGGCCTATCGAGAGCGCGCGGCCGCGGATGATCTGAACGCGTTCACCTGGGTGGCCGAAACGGCCCCGCAGAGCAACGGCGGCGCCAATGCCCCCCTGGGCGGCGTGCCGGTCGCCGTCAAGGACCTGTTCTGCACCGAGGGCGTACCCAGCCAGTCGGGCTCGAAGATCCTCGAGGGCTACCGCCCGCCCTACACCGCGACCGTGGTCGCCAAGCTGCGCGACGCGGGGGCGCCCCTCTTGGGCAAGACCAACCAGGACGAGTTCGCGATGGGTTCCTCGAACGAGAACTCAGGGTTCGGGCCGGTGCTAAACCCGTGGGACCGCAGCCGCGTTCCCGGCGGCTCCTCGGGCGGCAGCGCCGCGGCGGTGGCGGCTGGGCTGGCGCCGTGGGCGCTCGGCACCGACACGGGTGGGTCGATTCGCCAGCCGGCGGCGCTGTGCGGGATTGTCGGGTTCAAGCCGACGTACGGGGCGTGCTCGCGCTACGGGATGATCGCGTTCGCCTCCTCGCTCGATCAGGCCGGTCCGCTCACCCGCGACGTGACCGATGCGGCTTTGCTCCTGCGCCACATGATCGGGCGCGACGACCACGACTCGACCTCGCTCGAGTATCCGGGCGAGATTGCGCTGCCTCGGGCCGAGGATCTGAAGGGGATCAAGCTCGGCGTGCCCGAGGACCTGACCGGCGCCGAGGGCGGGATCGAACCGGGGGTGCGCGAGAGCTTCGAGGCGACGCTCGCGCTCGCCGAGAGCCTCGGCGCGTCGATCGAGCCGTGCCGGCTGCCGCACGCGCCGCACGCGCTGTCGGCCTACTACCTGATCGCGCCGGCCGAGGCGTCAGCCAACCTGGCGCGCTTTGACGGCGTTCGCTACGGACTGCGCGTCGACGGCGACAAGGATCTGGTCACGATGTACAGCAGCACCCGCGAGGTCGGGTTCGGTCCCGAGGTCAAGCGCCGGATCATGCTCGGCACCTACGCGCTGTCGAGCGGCTACTACGACGCGTACTACGGGACGGCTCAGAAGGTGCGCACGAAGATCGCCGAGGACTTCAAAGCCGCGTTCGAGCGCTTCGACTTCGTGGTCACCCCGACCAGCCCGTGCACGGCTTTCGAGCTGGGGGCCAAGACGTCCGACCCGCTGGCCATGTACCTCAACGACTTCCTGGCCGTGCCGATGTCGCTCGCGGGAATCCCGGCGATCTCGATACCGTCAGGGCTCAGCGACGGCCTGCCCGTCGGCTTCCAGCTGGCCGGGCCGGCGTTCAGCGAGAGCCGGCTGCTCGACGCGGCGTACGCGCTCGAGCGGGCGATCGGATTCGACGGAAGCAAGGCCCGGCGATGAGCACGGCCTCCGCCGACACCGCATTCGAGCCCGTCATCGGCCTCGAGATCCACGTCCAGCTGGACACCCGCACCAAGATGTTCTGCGGGTGCAGGCTGTCGTCGGGCGATCCGCCGAACATCCACACCTGCCCGACCTGCCTGGGATTGCCGGGTGCGCTGCCGGTCGTAAACGAGCGGGCGATCCACTTCGGGATCATGATCGGGCTCGCGCTGGGCTGCGACATCGCCGAACGCTCGCTGTTCCACCGCAAGAACTACTTCTATCCCGACCTCCCCAAGGGCTACCAGATCTCGCAGTACGACGTGCCCCTGTGCCTCGGCGGGCGGCTCGGCGACGTGCGCATCCATCGCGTGCACCTGGAGGAGGACGCCGCCAAGCTCAACCATCTGGGGGCGAGCGGGCGGATCCACGGCTCCGACCGCAGCTGGGTCGATTTCAACCGCGGTGGGACGCCGCTGGTCGAAGTCGTCACCGAGCCGGACATCTCCTCGCCCGAGCAGGCCCGGGAGTGGCTGATCCTGCTGCGGACCACCCTTAGGCAGCTCGGCGTGTCCGACGTCGACATGTCGCAGGGATCGCTGCGCTGCGACGCCAACGTCTCGATCCGTCCTGCCGGCTCGACTCAGCTCGGGACCAAAACCGAGCTCAAGAACATGAACTCGTTCGCGTTCCTCGAGCGCGGCGTCCGGGCGGAGATCGAGCGCCAGACGCGTCTGCTCGAGCGCGGCGAGGCCGTCGTTCAGGAGACGCTGCACTTCGATCCCGTGAACGGCGGGCTGACCCCGCTGCGCTCCAAAGAGGAGGCCCACGACTACCGCTACTTCCCCGAGCCGGATCTCGTCCCCCTGGTCGTTGGCGAGGAGATGCTGAGCGCCGCCCGCGCGGACATGCCGGCCGAGCTGCCGGCCGAGCGTGCGGACCGATTTGAACGCGAGCTTGGGCTGCACGCCGACACCGCGCGGCTGTTCGCCTTCCGCGCCGAGCTCGGCGACTACTTCGAGCGGGCGCTGGACGCGGCCGGCGCAGACGGATCTCAGGGCAACGGCGGGGCCGGGCTCGAGCCGGCCGAGCTCTCCAACTGGATCCCCCAACTGGTCGAGCGGATCGGCTCCGACGCCGACCCGGCGAGCAGCAACGTCACGCCCGAGAGCCTCGCGGCCCTGGCCACGATGGTCAAGGCCAAAGAGGTCAGCCGCGACGCGGCGCGAGAGGTCCTGACCCTGCTGGTGAACGAGGGCGGCGATCCCCGCGCGATCGTCGAGCGGGAGGGGCTGGGCGCGATCACCGCGGAGGACAACGGCCTGGCCGAGATCGTGGACGAGGCGATCGCGTCCGACCCGAAGGCGGCCGAGCAGGTGCGCGCCGGGAACATGAAGGCGATCGGACCGCTCGTCGGCTACGTGATGCGGGAGACCAAGGGGCGCGCGGACGGTGGCGAGATCACCCGCCTAATCCGCGAACGGCTCAGCGCTTAGTTATTCAGCCGGCGAGAAAGCCTGCGGACCACGAAGCCGGCGGCCAGCAGCGTGCCGCCCCCCGCGACCAGCAGGACCACGTCCAGGCCGGTGAACGGCAGAGTGCCCGTCGAACTCGCGTTCGTGCCTGTCCCCGAGCCGCTCGACGTGTTGCTGCTGCCCACCGAAGAGCACAGCTGCGGGCTATAGGCCTGGCAGGTCGAGTTTCCGGCGGCCATTGCCGTGCCGGGAATGACCGACAAAGCGAGCACAATCCCTACCAGTGTTGCGATGCGTTTCATGAATCCCTTCGTTCGTCGCGAAGCCCCGGAACAATTCACAATCGTACATGAACCTTCGGACACCGCACAAGGGCTAGCTAAGACTGATCTTAACTAGTTACCCGATTTTGGGCTGAAGTCTCGAGGAGACAGCTCTGGCTCGCGGAAGCCGGGCCGGGTCCGAGATCCGCCCTCAGTCGGCGTCAGCCGGCCACGACGAGCATCTGCAGCGCTTTGGAGGGCGTCAGCGGCCGCGGGGTGTCGACGCGCGCAAGGGCCTGCGCGATCGCGGGCTCTTGCGAGTTGATGGAGTGGGCGGTCCGGAAGTCGTGACGGGCCGTGGCCCGCTGGCCAAGCGCGGATGCGGCGAGCCCGGCGCCCAGCCATCCGTACCAGCCGCCCGGCTCTCGCACGGTGGCCTGATCGAAGCGTCGCTGCGCTTCGGCCCATAGGCCATTTTGAAGGGCGATCGTGCCGCCGATCCTCCCTGGGTCGGCATTCAGCGGATTGAGGTCCGCGGCGGTATTCAGATCCCTCAGCGCCTGGGTCGGGTTGCTCACGCGCAGATCGCTCGCCGTCGAGACCTCGCGGACCGAGAGGTACGGGAACGCGAGCACGGCCACGGCGGCGAGGAAGCCGACGAGCCCGACTGAGCCTCTCAGTGCCCGCTGCGCCGCCCGGCGTGGCGACGGAGCCGTCGTCTCGACGCGTTCAGGCCTCCCGAGCGCGCCGGCCATCGCCAGGAAGCCCAGGGCTGGGCCGCTCAGCGCGGGCATCTCCCAGAACCAGTCGATGGAGCCGTGGATCAGCCAAACCACGAGCGGCAGCAGGGCGATGCCCGCCATCGCGGCAGCCCATCGATCGGCGCGGCGGCGAGTGTGCAGCGCTGCGACCAGCGCTCCGGCCAGGAACATGACGAAGAAGATCGTCCCGACCAGCCCGGTGTGCGCGAGCAGCCGCATTTCGAGGCTATGCGTCCACTGCAGCTCGAGGTCGGTACGTCGGTGACGGATGTAGTAGTCGGCGAAGTTGTCCTGTCCGAGACCGCCGATTGGGTGGGCGAGAAACGCGTCCAGTGCGACCCTCCAGGCGTCGTAGCGACCGGAGCCGATGTCGCCGAAGTGGGACGCGGCGGTGCTGGAAGCAGACGCGTTGGTGAACCCGTTCCACTGATCCTTGACGAAGCGAACTGGATGCCCATGGGTCGCGACCGTCCCGCCTGCAGCCCCGACCGCCAGCACGAGCACGGCAACGCCGGTGCCGATCGCCCTGCGCCGAGAAGGACTCAGCTGCGGCCCCCGGACGCGAGCGTCGAGCGCGGCGAGGAGCGTGCCTATGAGGAGCACCGCGGCGCATACGAGCAGGCTGATCCTGCCGGCGCGCTCCGCAGCCGACGTCAGGGCGGCGGCAGTCGGGTGAGCGCCGGTGGTCGCCTGGTAGACGTCGAGCAGCGGACGTGCCGCCACCAGCGCCCCCAGCGCCGGGAGCAGGGCCGCAGCGGTGCTCCGCAGTCGGTCAGGGCAGACCGCGATCGCCGCCACGAGCACAAACGGCAACGTGAACAGCCAGCCTCGGCTCTGCGCGAGCACGGCGAGGTCGAGGCTGCCGCATGCCACGGCGAGCAGCAGGCCCCGCAGTAGCACCGGAAACTCTCGCCGGGTGCTCAAGGCGACGGCGAGCAGGGCGGTGGCATTGAACAGGGCCGCGTTCGAGTTGAAGTACCCAGTGGGCGTGAGCAGCCGCCCCTCGCTGAACAGGGCGGTGATGCTCTGCCCGCCCGCCATCTCGATCAGCATCAGAGCGCCAATCACGCCGATCGCCAGCGTGTATAGGACGAGGATCGCCGCCACCTGGCGCGGGCGCCACCGTGGGATCGAGAACGCGGCGAAGACCAAGAAATAGAGGAGGGCCAGATTGCTGCCGGACAGGGCATCGCCTGGCGACTGCGACCAGGTGATCGAGAGGTAGGACCAGCTGATGTAGAGCCCGAAGCCGAGCAGCGCGAGCTTTGTGGCCCGAGGTATGCGCGGTACCCCGTTCATGATCCCGACTGCGACGAGCACCGCGAGGAGGACAAGCGCCCCCCAGTACCACGTGTCCTGGTCGTAGCCGCCATCGTGAGCCGCCCACAGCACGGTCAGGGCGACGGTGAGATACGCTGGGACCGCCGACGCGTGAGCCGCGAGGACGGACGGCTTGGTTGACCAGAGCCGCGCCCAGGCCACCTGCCCCACGGCCCCAGCCCCCGCTGGCGGTTCCGGCGAACGCGTCGCCTCCGCATCGTCTGCTTCGAGCCGGGGGCTCACGTCGCGCGCAACGTGTACGCCGCGTAGGACGTAAAGTGGTAGTTCGGGTGGCGCAGCATCAGCTCGGTCCATGCGTTGTTGAGCTGCTTCAGCAGCCGACCGGGCGCATGCGAGGCTTCGCCGAAATACGCGACGCAACGCTCGACCGAGAAGCCGACGGTGGCGAACCGGTCAATCTGGCGCCGGGTCGGTCCGAAGCACCAGCGGTAGTAGGCGGGGAACTTCCCGCTCTTGCCCGATCGCACTCGCCACGGCTCCAGGCGCAACAGGATCCGCTCGGCGAGAGCTTCAGGCAGGAGCCGATTGGCCATGAAGGGCGGCCACCACAGCGTCGGAAAGAAATGCATGGCGACGCCGCCCGGATGGAGAAGCCGCCGGACGTTCGCGTGAAACTGGCGAGGATCGCGGACGTGCTCGGCGAGCACACGGCTGAAGACCAGGTCGTAGCTGCCGTCGTGAGCGCCGGTCTCGAATTGCGGCGAGCTCGCATCTCCCAGCAGGGTGTCGTAGCCCCGTGGCGCCTTCTGGAGCTCTGCCTGCGAGATATCGACCACTAGGCAGCTCAAGCCATGCTCATCCAGGAACGCCGGCTCGAGCACCGGCCGCGCGCCGCCCCCCAGCTCGCACACCCTGCCTCCGCCGAGCGACGCCGCTCGAGCGCGCAGGGCACGGGTGAAATCGACGTGGGCCCACACCTCGGGCGCGACGCTGAAGGGCATATTCTCGATGATCAGGTGACGCTCCATCGTCGGGCCCCGAGGACGAGACGGACGGCGGATGATAGGCGGCTTCCGTGCAAAGGCAGCACGGTTTGTCCAGGATCAGCGAGGAAATTCGTCCAATCCCAGCGCTCGACGAATAGGACTGGGGCCGTGAGCCGATCCTCGCGGCATGCGCCTACGCGTGGCGCTGTGCGCCGCATTCGCAGTGCTGTTGGCGGGGATTCTCGCGCAGGGAGCGGTTGCTGGGGGAACGGCTCGTCGCGGCCCGATCTCGCATTGCGCTCGCGCGCAAAGCCGACGGACACGGCGGCGTTGTCTGCGCGCGCGTCGCGCGAAAGGCTCGGTGTTTCACCGTGCGGAAGTCGCGTCTGCGCCGCCGGCTGTGATTTGCGATCTGTTCGCGTCGCCATCGGGTTCTGACTCGTCGGGCGATGGCACGAAGGGCGAGCCGTTCGCGTCGCTCAGCAAGCTCGACGCTGCCCTGAGGCCGGGTCAGACAGGTTGTCTGGAAGCGGGGACCTACGGCAACACCGGCACGTGGCATCGGATCGATACGAACGGGACGCCGTCGGGTCGGATCACGATCTCCGCCGATCCGGGGCAGAGCGCCACGGTGGTCGGCTACGTCGACATCGAGGCCGCATACACGACGCTCGAGTACCTGAACATCGACGGCTCGAACACGCTGTACACCTCGCATCCGTCGGGGATCAACTGCCCAACTCCGGTCTCACAGTCACTGGTCATCGCCGGCCCGAACGACATCCTCCAGTACGACAACTACTACCAATCGATTCCAAGCCTGCGCGGCAACGGGATCGGGATCGGGTTCTGGGGTGATGCCGACAACACGATCATCCGCTACGACAAGGTCCACGACGTCGGTCAGTGCCAGGCCTACGACCAGCTGATTTACCTCTCACACGGCAATAACGTCCAGATCTACGACAACTGGCTGTGGAACGATCCGCATGGTCGGGGTGTCCAGCTGTACCCGGCACCGACAAACGCGCGGGTGTATAGCAACGTGATCGACCGCGCGGGCGAGGGCTTCGCGGTCGGGGACGACGCCGGCGAAACCGTGTCGGGCAACCAGATCTACCACAACATCGTGACCGACAGCACCGGCCTACCTTCGGAGGGGATCCCGGGGGAGATGATCCACGACCTTTACGGCGGGGCCCCGGGAACCGGGAACAGCTTCTATGACAACCTCTCCTACGGGAATCCTGGGGGCGTCGGGCGTCTAACCGCGGTCACGGCTTACGACAACACCTTTGCGCAGCCCCTGTTCGTGGACGCCGGCGCTGACGACTTCCAGGTCCTGCCGTCCAGTCCGGCCGCGAGCTGGAATCTGTGGAACGGCGACTGAGCCCTCGCCTACGCCGTCCGGCCGCGCCGGCCAGAACGCGTGCCGCCGCGCAGTCGCTTTAGCCTCCGGCCAACGGGAACCGACCCGGGCACGTGGGTCTCGATGAGGTTGGCAATTTCAGCCAGGAGCCGCGCCCAGAGCTCACGTGTACCCGGTGACCGTACCGTGAGCACCACGAACAGCTTGAGCGTCTGCCGTGCGCTGCGGCGAGTATCGAACGACACGCCACGACCGCGTTCGGGCCACCGATAAACGGCGGACATGCGGTCGACGTAGGCGAAGTGCCATCCGGCGCGCCGCAGCTTGATGTACAGGTAGTAGTCCTCGCCGACCGTGAGCCAGCGAGGATACGCGCCCACCGCTCGAACGGCTCGCGTACGCATGATCGCGGCGGGTGAGGGGATCGGGTTGACTCGGTACAGCCGAACGAGATCGTCGACCGGGTGAAACGCCCGCTCGCTGACCCACTCGGGTAAGCCGTCGCCCGGCCTGCGCACCGAGATCGCACGGTCGAGTAGCGGGGTGCCAATGATTTCGGCGTTGGAGTAGGCGAGTCCGACGGCCGGATCCGACAGCGCGGGTAGCAGACCCTCGAGGTGATCCGGACGCCACAGATCATCGGCGTCGAGTTGCGCCAGCACGGGTGCACGCGCCGTCGCCACTGCGGTGTTCCGAGCCGCCGACACACCTCGATTCGCCGCGGTCCGGATAACTCGCAGCCGAGGATCGTTCAGCTCCCGGAGCACGTGCGCGGCGGGCTCGGCCGATCCGTCGTCGACGACGATCACCTCGAGGTCGGAGACCGTCTGTGCGAGGGCGCTCCCGACCGCCTCGGCCAGCGTCGCGGAGGCGTTGTGGGCGGGTGTGATGACGGTGACCCGCGGGGTTGGCGTGAGCGGATCCACCATCACGCCGAGCCAGGCTCGCGGGTCGGAATGGGTGCCGGGCGCACCATGGCGTCGGGCTCGCGGGCTGCGATCGCGGACTCGAACTCGATCGCGCTGGGCTCCGTCGCGGGCTGGGCAGGGAACGCCATCGCGCGCAAGCGGGGTAGCAGGCTTGGCGAGAGGAGGTGCAGGAGTCCCGCGTATACGGGAAGGCCGACGGCACCTCCGAGGATGACCGCGGGCCAGGGTGCCGAGATCGCCTCGTGAACTCCGAACAGCGCGGCGGCGAGGCCAGCCGAGGCGAGCAGCGGCGGTCCGATCGACACGATCACGCTCCGTGTCGTCAGCCTGAACATGCGCATCGTGATCAGAATCGTGAACAGCTGCGCCACGACCGCGATCACGGCCTGGACCCAGGAAATGACCACGATGCCGTCCCGAACGAATAGAAGCGAGCCCACGACGATCGCGATCGCTTGTGGGATCGCCAGGTACAGCACGACGGCTGCCCGGCCCCGCGACTTTAGTGCGTTGCCGCAGACCATGCTGATCGGAGACATCACCGCCCAGAGGCACAACACCTGTGCGGCACCCACCGCCGGCTCCCATTGTGCTCCGAACACGGCGAGGGTGATCGGCCGTGCCAGGACGGAGAGGACAGCGGTCAGCGGCAGCGCGACCATCGCCGTGTATCGCAGTGCGGTGAGAAAGGCGCGGCCCATGTCGCCGTCGTCGAGCGTGGCGAAGGCGGGGAAAAGCACGTCGCCGGCGACCGACGCCAGGCTGATGATGAACAGGTAGGGCAGCTTGGTGGCGATCGAGTAGTAGCCGAGCGCGGTTACGCCGAGCACCCGTCCGACGACGAGGTTGTCGAACTCGGCCAGGAAGGCGGCCATGATCCCGACCGCTGTCGTGGCGCCGCCGAAGCTCAGGAGCTGGCGGAGATGCTGGCGCTGGGGGCGGAAGCGCGGCCGCCACGGCACGAGTTTCCAGAGGACGACGTCCATGGCGATATTGCCCGCGCTGTAGCCGATGACCAACGCCCACACGCCCGCCCCGGCGAGGGCGAGCGCGACTCCCACGCCTCCGCGGAAGATGGCGTCGACCAGTTCGGCGCACGTGCGCGAGCGGAAGTCCATGCGCTTGGTGGCGATCGCGTAATGGGTCGAGCCCAGCCCGTAGAAGAAGAAGGTCAGCCCAAGCGCCGGCATCACGCTGTATAGCCGTGGCTGATGGAACAGGGCAGCTGCAGCCGGGCTAAGCGCCGCCGTGATCAGGGCCAGCAACAAACCGACCGTGGATGAGACCGCGAATGCCGTCTCCGCCTGCGTCTCGACCTCTTCAGGCTTCACCACGACCAGGGCGTTGCCGACTCCGAGGCCCTGGAGCATGTCGAGGAACGTCATGAACGTTCCGGCCAGAGCAACCAATCCGAAGTCGCTCGGAGCCAGGATCCGGGTGAGTACCGCGGTCGCAAGCAGCGAGGAACCGCGGGTGCCGATATACGACCCGTAAGACCAGAACATCCCGCGCAGGGTGCGGGTACCGAGGCGGTGCCGCGGGTTCGCGCTCATGGTCGGCGCTCAGCGCCCCAACGCTTCGTCGTACAGGTCGACCAGTCGTGCTGCCCAGCGGTCCAGCGCATACGAGATCTGCACCCGGTTTCGAGCCTCACCCGCATGCTCCGAGCGCTGGGCTTCGGTGAGCGACAGGACCTCATCCAGCGCCGAGGCGATCGTCCGAGCCTGCGGCGCTACCGACCGTCCTCCGGGCAGCCCCGCCACGACCTCGGCCCGCACCGGCGGGGTCGTGACGACCGCGGGCAGGCCGCGGGCGAGCGCCTCGATGACAGCGTAGGGGAGGCCTCCTTCGACTCGGCTGCAGTTGAGAAAGGCGTCGGCGGTCGCGTACAGCTCGTTCACGTCCGCTCGCGGCGCAATGGCGCGCACGGTGCGGTGGAGCTCAAGCTCGCGGAGCGGGGCGTCCCCGCCTTGCTCTCCGAGAACGGTGAGAAACATGAGATCTTCGTCGCGGTCCATCGCGTCCGCGACGGACAGCAACAGATCTCCGCCTTTGATATTCCAATCCCAGGCGAAGTGGAGCACGACCTTGGTCCTGGCGGGCAGCTCGAGGGCTTGGCGGGCTGCCGCCCGTTCTCCGGGGCTGATCGGCGGGAAGCGGGTGGGATCGATCGCATTCGGCAGCAGCCGCAGCTTTGTCGCGGGGAAGCCCAGCGCGAGCGCCTCGTCCCGCATCAGCGGGCTCACGCAAATCACCCCATCGACTATCCGACCGAATACGGCGGCGTGAAGCTTCGTCCTGATCCTGATCCGGCGCGCGCGGCCCGAATGGGCATGCCAGAACACCCGCCTGCGCCGGTGCCTGGCGCGCAGCAATGCCGCTGCTTCGTCGAACGTCCCAAAGTGGGTGTGCACGATCGTTGGCTCGACGCTCGGCTCGTGCAGGATCTGGTTGAGCTGACGTACGGTGCCCCGAAGGCTCGAGCGCTCGATGAACCTGATATCGGCAACCTCGCCCAGCTCGCTTAGCCACGGCCGGTCCCTGGCGACCTCGGAGAAGCAGACCGTCGTGTCGTAGCCTCGGTCGCGCGCCGCACCAGCGGCGGCCGAGAGCATTGGGACGAACGACCCCGAGTAGGGACCCCCGTAATCGGCGCAGTGAACGATGCGACCCCGTCGTTGCGGATTCTGCACGGCGGCTATTCTGGCGGTGCCAAACGAGCCAGGGATCGGCTCCAGCGGCTGCGGAGGGAATACCTGTCGCTCATCACATTCGCCGGCGGCCGTTATGACCGAGGATTCGCGGACTCCTGACTGACCCGCAGCGCCGCCACATGCGCGAGGACACGGTCCGCGACGTGCGTCCAGCTGAACTTTTCCAACACCCGGTGGTGCCCGGCCCGTCCCAGGCTAGCTGCTTTGCTCGGGTCCGCGAGGAGGTCGATCAGCGCTGCGGCCAGCGGTTCGGGCGCGCCTCGCGGCACGAGAAGGCCGGTGACCCCGGGTTCGATGATCTCGGGCATGGCGCAGCAGTCGGTGCCGATGCACGGGAGGGCGTACCCCATCGCCTCCGCGAACACGAATCCCCACGGCTCAAACAGCGATGGGAGCACGAACACCGAGGCGGAGCCGTACTCAAGCGCGAGCTCGGGTCGGGCGAGACGGCCCAGCCACTTCACTCCCTCGGCGGAACGGGGCGCGGGGTCACGGCGCGGCCCGACGATCACGAGCTCCGCCTTGGGAACGGCTCGCCGTACGAGCGGCCACGCCTCGAGCAGGATCCGCCCGCCCTTACGCTCAAAGTCATTGCCGACGAATAGCGCCCGCGGCCGGCTCCGGGGGGTCCCATCCGGCGAAGTCACCCGCTGGTTGGACCCGGCGCCCACCGCCCGCACGCGATCAGGCAGGCATTGGTAGTCATCGATGACCGACCGACGGGCGAACTCACTGAGCGTGAACACCACCTCGGCGCCGCGACAGACGCCCGCCTCGAAGGCAAGCCATTCACGGACCATGGGACTTGACAGCGGCGCGTAAGCCGGATAGTGGCGCTGGGTGAGCGCCATCGTGTTGTCTGTATAGATCGCGTAAGGCGCGGAGACCGAGCGGGATCGCGGGCTGCAGAGCGTCTGCAGCTGGACGATCACGTCGTAGCTGTCAACGCGCCGGCGCAGCTCGCGCGCGAGGACGGCATTGACCCTGGCGAGGCGCCTGCGATTGAAGCCCGCACGCGCCAGCCATGCCGCGCGCCCGGGCCTGATCGACACCGCGAGGTTGGCGGACTCCTCCCAGGTTGACAGGCGGGGGCGAACGACATCGACGAGCGATCCACGTTCGGCGAGTGCCCCAAAGAACTGCGACCACTTCCCGGCGGGCTGCGGCTGGATCCAGTCGCTTACGTCAGGCAGTGCGACCCCCAGAATGCGCGCGTTTTCACCTGACGCCATCCGTGTTCGCCGATCATAGCGGCAGCTCTGCCGAGGGCGGGCATGACGAGCCCAGCACCTCAGGAAGAGTTGCGGTGTCAGCGCCCCACCCTGCAGTCGCTCACCAAAACGGCCGATAACATCCATCGAAATGGCGTCCGATGTCGCCGGCAGCGACGCGCTGAGTCTTGCCTCCGCTGAGCAGGCGGTTGGCCCCTACCTGCGTGCCATCAGGCGGCATTGGATTCTCATCGCCGTGGTCACGGCGATCGCCGGCCTGGTCGCCATCATCTCCGTGTCGCGCGCGGGGCAGACCTATCAGGCGAGTGCATCGATCTTGGTCACGCCGCTGCCCGAGGGCAGCTCAGCGGTGCTGGGCATCGGGACCGTCGTCGACACGGGCGACCCCGGCCAGGACGTTCAGACGGCGGCGGCTCTGATCGATACCCAAGAGGCGGCCGCAGGAGCCGCGGCCCGGCTTGGTCGGGGCTGGACGGCCGGCGGGATCCTTTCCGCAATCACCGTCACCCCCGTTGGCGCTGCCGACGTTCTCGACGTCACCGCTTCGGCCTCGTCGGCAACCGACGCTCCTCGGATTGCGAATGCCTTTGCCGAGAGCGCGATCGCCTATCGCGCCGGCGTGGTCCAAGGGCAGATCAGTCGCACCTTGAGCGCACTCGAAGCGCGGCTCTCAACGCTGCCGGCCACGTCACCTGAGGCCGAGGCAGTAGCCGCCGAGGTGGCTCAGCTGAGAACCATCCAGGGCCCCGGCCGCGAGCCAACGATGTCGATCTCCCAGCTCGCCACGGCGCCTGGATCGGCGACTGGCACCGCGCCGTGGTTGATCGTCGTACTGGCGCTCGCAGGCGGTCTGATCCTCGGAACCGTCGCGGCGCTCGGCCTGGAAGCGTTTAGCCGGCCGGTACGCGACCGTGACGAAATCGCCTCTCTTTACCAGCTCCCGGTGTTGGCGAGCGTCCCCCGGGTCCGGGGCCTGCGCCACCGGCAGCTTCCGCCCTGGGAACTCTCCTCCGTTGGCTTCGAGCAGATCCGGATGCTGCGGGTTCAGCTGTCGCTCGGTGGCGCGGGTCGGGTGATCATGGTGACGAGCGCCGGCGCCGGCGATGGTAAGACGACTGTGGCCGCCGCCCTCGCGGCGGCGTTCGGCGAGGCCCACCAGGATGTCATCCTGATCGACCTCGACACCCGCAAGCCGGACCTCCTGAAGGTTCTGCGCGTCACGCACACGGGCGTGGGGCGGAAGAACGGGATGGGCACAGAGCCGATCCAGGTGCCACGATTGCCTCGAGTGAAGGTGATACCTGCCACTCCGGGAGGGCCGGCGAGGTTCGAGGCGCTGCTGCGCAAACTGCCGGATCAGCTCGCCGATGCACAGGAGACGGCTGGGTGCGTGATCATCGACACCGCCCCGATCGGCGAGGTCAGCGACGCGCTCAGGATCGCGGCGATGTGCGACCAGGTGGTAGTGGTGGCCCGTCCCCGCCACACCGACCGCAGGCGGCTACGAACGGCGCGCGACCTGCTTGTGCGAGCCCACGCCGCGACAGTTGGTTTGGTTCTGGTTGGCGAGGACTCGACAACGCTCGGATCGGAGTACGGCTACGGTTATTCGACGGGCCTCGGGGAGACGGTCGACGAGCAGGACGGCCCGGAATTTTCGTCGGCGAGCTCCGAGATGAGCCGTGACGTCGAGCCGGGCTGACGTAGACGATCAGGTCCACGTCCTCGCCCTGATTGATCACTTCGTGATGGGCGGCGCCGAGACGCTGCTCCCGCGCTTTGCAGCAGCAGCGCCGCACGGGGGAATCAGCCTGCAGGTCACGTGCCTCCAGGAGCTGAACGGCAATCCGGCCGCGGCCCCGCTCTACGATCTCGGCCTCGCGCCCGTCAACCTGAACCTCACCGGCCGGCACGGGCCGGGAGCGCTCCGCACGGTGCGGCGACACATCGCGCGAGCGCGACCGCAGCTCGTTCACACCCATCTGGGAACCTCTGACGTCCTCGGCGGCCTGGCCGCGCGCTCGTTGGGAATCCCAGTCGTCTCGACGATTCATGCTGCCCGCTGGGAGGCTGGACGTGGCCTGCGCCGCCGGACGGTCAAACATTGCGCGGCTCGAGTGATCGCCGTGTCCGAGACCGCGCGCCGGGAGTATCTCCGACGCGGCTGGGCGCACGACGAGCAGATCGTGACGATCCACAACGGGATCGACGTGGTGCCGTGTCCCGGGGCCGGTGCCCAGGTGCGCCGCGAGCTAGGTCTGGGGCCCGAGGATCTGGTGGTCGGGATGGTCTCCGCGCTGCGTCCGGAGAAAGGGCACGACATCGCGCTCGAGGTCGTCCGCCGATTGCGTTCACGCGTTCCACAGCTGCGTCTTCTCATCGTCGGTCAGGGCGATCTGAGCGGCGAGATCATGGCTGGCGCGGGCTCCCTCGGCGATGCGGTAGTGATGGCCGGCATGCGTCATGACGTCATGCGGGTGCTCGACGGGATCGATGTCTGCCTGCAGCCGTCCCGCGCCGATGCCTTCCCCACCACGCTGATCGAGGCGCTGGCGGCCTCGGTGCCGATTGTCGCTACGGCGGTCGGGGGGATCCCGGAAATCGTCAGCGACGAACGTACGGGAATCCTGGTTCCGGCGCCTCCGAGGGCGCAGGCGTTCGTGGACGCGCTCGATCGATTGCTGGGCCGCCCGGACCGGCGCCGCGAGCTTGCGGCCGCCGGTCGTCGGGACTACGAAGCGCGCTTCACGGCTGCTCCCTGGGTCACGGCGACCCGCGCCCTATACGATGCTGTGCTCGCGGAATCCGCGCGCCCAGGCCCACGTGGCCTTGTACTGCCGAGGCCCGTTCTGGGCAGGAGCAGAACGTAGTCGATGCTCGAGTGGGCACCAAGCCTGGGCCGAGCGGAGGATCGAGGGGTCGATTCCGGCAAGCGGACCCTGCCACACGTTCCTCCCGCGACGTTCATTGCCGGGGCCGTACTGGCCGCAGGTCTCATGGGCCGGTTCCTCGCCGACGGCCACTTGAAGTACGGGGTGGCGCTCGTGTTCGGCGCCTGCTACGTGCCGCTCGTGCTGTTCGATCTGGCCGCCGCGTTCGCCGTGTTCGTCGCCGTCCAGTTCTTTCAGGACCTGTCCGTCCTGAGCTCGGCTCCCAACGCGATCGGCGTACTGGTGGGGCTCGGGTGGATCGGCGCCTTCCTGGGTCGCCGGGGACACATCGTCGCCCTGCGCGAGCACGGGAGGCTGCTGATCAAGGTCGTTCTCTTCTGTTGTTGGATGACATTGTCAATCGCTTGGGCGCAGCAGCCCGGTCTGGCCGGCACCGCGGCCGCCTATTGGTGGCTCGCTGCGTTCGCGTTTCTGATCACATTGACGACCCTCACAAACGCTCGCGACTTCAGGTTCGTGGCCCTCGCTTTTGTCGTCGGCGCCGTGGTCTCGGTGATCATCGGCCTGGCCACCGGCAGCATCGCGGCCTCCATCAACACCATCACCCAGACCGCGCTTCAGGGACGGTTCACCGGCGGGGGCGGCGATCCGAACGAGCAGGCGGCGGCGTTCGTGCCCGCGCTGTTTCTGATCATCGGCTTGATCGGCGTCTACCGACGGCGGGCGGCGCGGATCGCGCTGATCGTCGCCTTCGGGCTGATCGCGGTCGGCTTCCTCGCCACGCAGTCGCGCGGCGGCCTGGTGGCGCTGGCGGTGGCGACGTTGGCCGCGCTGTTCCTCGCTCCCCGTTACAGGAAGCGGATCCTCGGACTGTCACTGATCGTCGGCGTGGCGGCCGTTGCGGTTGTCGCCACCAACCCAGGGGCCCTGACTCGGATCGTCGATTTGGGCGGTGGATCGAGTGGCCGCAGCGACCTGTGGCGGGTCGGTTGGGAGGTGTTCACAGGGCACCCAGTTGTGGGGGTGGGTGCGGCCAACTTCACGGTCGTCGAGTCCCACTACGTACTGCGACCCGGGAGCATCAGCCACATCCAGTACCTAACGGATGTGCCTTACCTTGTCTCGAACACCTACCTGCAGCAGCTGGCGGAATCCGGCGTGATCGGGTTGATCGCGTACCTGGCGGTCGTGTGGGGCTGCCTGCGCTCGACGTGGCAGGCGATCAAGCGTTTCGAGGCCCTCGGCCGGCCGGAGTACGCCGACCTGGCTCGAGCCGTGCTGATGGGCGCGATCGGGATGCTGTCGGCGGTCTTCTTCATCTCCGACGGCGACGACCTGAGGCTGTGGGTGCTGTTGGGGATGGGCCCGGCGTTGCTGACACTCGCGCGCCGGCTGCAGCCACGCGCGCCCTAGGGGCTGTTCCAGCCGCCGCCTGGTTCCGGCGGCAGCCCGCTCGAGCCCGTCGTTGTGACCAACGGGTCGCCGTGGATGATCTGGTTCTCGACCGGGCTTCCGCCGGTGTAGTCGTTGATGTCCAACGGCCATGAGGACGCCCCGTCGTCGATGATCGCGAACCCGCTGAGAGTCTGCGACCCGGAGGCGGGCCCGTGGTTGAATGTCTGGCGTACGCCGTTCAGCCAGATGCCGTAGACGACTCCGGAGCTGTCGTTGGCGTCGTTGGTGCAGATCGAAAGAGTGTTCCAGCCGGCAGGTACGCCGCCCGTGCTGGTCCAAGCCGGCACTGTGTTGTTGTAGCCGTTGAATTCGACCTGGAGCTCGTTGACGCCGCCATAGTAGGAGGTGACGCCGAAACCCCAACCGGCGAGGTTGGCGGCGGTGTCCTTTGCCTCGGCAAAGCCGAACCAGCTGCTGGTGGGCACCGTCGGCAAATTCACCATGTCGAATGGTACGGAGGTGCATTCCGGCACACCGGCCGGATAAATGTTCGGCGTCGCGTAGTCAGTGCGATAGTGGCCGTCCTCGCCCGGATTACAGCCGTTGGTGATCGTGAACTCGAGCTCGTCACTACTGAGCATGGACGCGCAGTCTCCGTAGACGTCCGGGTAGTTCGATTCTGAGCCACTGAAGGTGCCGTCATAGAGCAAGGTGCTGCTGTCTGCACTCGACGTGACGCCAGCGGTCGCCGCGGAGTAAGCGGTCGTCTCGCCACCGGCATTCCCCGCCGTGACGACGAAGTAGATCACGCCGCCGACGTCGCTTGCCTGAGGCGCATAAGCCAGTTGGCCGGTCGTGCCGGGGATCTGCAAGCCGTTCAACCCGGTGCAGGACCCTGGGCATTCGGACCAGTGGTAGGTGTAGCTTGTGGGGCTGTTCGTCCACGAACCGGGCGAAGCCTGGAGGGTCGAGCCGACGATCGGCGTCCCGGAAATCGAGGGGGCCGACACGCTGGCGGGCGGTGCCGGCGGAGGGGCTGGCGGGACGGGTGCGGTGGGCGGTGCCGTCGACACCAATTGGCCAGAAGCGGAAGGCAGCGCGGAACCGGCCAGGATCGGCGCCGTCGTAGGCGCCGATTTAGCGGACTTGGGCGGAGTGGGGGCGGGGCGCCTTCGGGTTGTCTGCCGAGCCGCTTTCGATGACTCGTCTTTGGCGTGACGCCTCCGGGCCTTCCGGCAGGAATGAACGCCGCGCTTGCTGCCGTGAGAGGCGGCGCAACGGGCGGGGCGAGCGGCGCTGGCCCGCCGGGCATGGTCAATCTTGTGGGTGGTCGCCGGCGAGCCGAACAGCAGGCCGGCCGCAGCGATCATGTGGGCAAGACGCGCGAGCAGGATCTCCATGGCGCTTGCTTCGGCTGCGCGCCGTTGGACGCAATGCTCAAGGCGTTTACCTGGACAGACGTCTAGCCGTGGTCGAGCGGACTACCGAGCTCGAGGCGGTCGGCCGACGATCAGACCCAGGTGAGGATCAGCTGCGCCCTGTCAGGGCGCGCTGAGCGCGGCCCACAGGTCGTGCTCGACAAGGCTGCTGCTGGGCAGCAGCGCGTAGTCGTGACGGGCGGGGTTCACGAAGTCGGGATCGGCGGTGGTGTTGTCGTACATCCTGATCGCGCTGACCCGGGCGATGCCGCCGGGATCCCGGTAACAGTCGTTGTGATCGAAGACGTTGCCAGTGCCGGGCGTGCCACCGTAACTGTCGTTGATGCACATCCCGGGAATGTCCTCCCATCGGAGGCCGGTGGCGTGGGAGACAATGTTGTCGTAGATGTGGTTCCCCGAAACCGTGTCGCCCGCCTCGTTACCGACCCCGAACCCCTCGCCAGCCCTGAAGATCACGTTGTTGTACACCCGCGCGTTGGTGGGCGCCGGGTAGAGCTGGACGCCGCGGCCATGGGGATCGTTCCAAAGCCAGTTGTCGTAGATCTGCACGTTGTTGCCATGTGAGACGTAGATCAGCTGGTCGTAGGCCTGGCATTGGCCGACGTCGTGAATCTTGTCGTAGCGGATGATCGTGTTATCGGCATCACCCCAGAACCCGATCCCGATCCCGTTGCTACGTAGCCGCGCCACCGATTGGTAGTAGTTGTCATGCTCGAGGATGTCGTTTCGCCCGGCGATGACCAGAGACTGCGAGACGGGACGCGGGCAGTCGGTGCCGGGGTGCGCTTGGTTGTAGAACACGTTCGATCCGTCGATGTTGAGATAGGACAGGGTCGTGTAGGACGATTCGATGTCGACGTAACCGACGATCGTGGCGGTCGCGCCTGGATACGAGCGGATCGTGATGCGAGCCGCCGGGCGCCCGTCGGCGGCGAGCAGATGCCAGGTGCGGATGCTGCCGTACCTACCGGGCATGAGGCACCCGGTCTGTCCGGGGGCGAGCGCGCGATCGAGCCTGCGAACCGATTTGAACGGCCGCCGGAAGGTACCGCGTCCGCTGCGATCTGATCCCCATGGGGCAGCGAAGCGCTGGCAGCCACCGGCGATCGAGGATGCCGATCCGCCGGCGCGTGCCCTGGGCGGCTCGCCGACTGCGAGCACGAACAATGCCGTGAACATCATGAGGACGAGTGCCCTCAAGGCTCCGCTCCGGGTCAATTCCGCGTCACACCGTCCGGATCAAGCACGGCCGCCCGGAGGCGGGCGGCAATATATCGCGCCCCGCACACATACGATGTCGCGTGTTGAGGCTGCTCGCGTTCACCGACTATGTCTATCGCCGTAGGGACGGTGTTGTGTATGGTGAGCGCGCGTTTGCGCTGTTTCTCGCAGCATTAGCTGCGGATGTCGAGGAGCTCACGATCGCTGGAAGGCTCGACCCCGCGGCCGGGCCCTGCCACTATCGGATGCCTGGCTCGGTCCGTTTCGTGGCGCTCCCGCACTATTCGAGCCTGATCCACCCGGTAGCGGTCGGCTCGTCGCTGCTGCGCTCGGTCGCCCGGTTCTGGCGCGCGCTCGACGACGCGGATCGCGTGTGGCTGCTCGGACCGTATCCGCACGCGGTCGGCTTCGCACTGCTGACCTTGCTGCGGCGTAAGCGGCTGATCCTCGGGGTGCGCCAGGACTTCCCGGCATACGTTCGCAGCCGTCGTCCCGCTCGTCGCTGGATGCACATCGCGGCGGACGCGCTCGAGGCGGCCTGGCGTCTGCTCGCCTGGCGCTGTCCGGTTGTCGTCGTCGGAGACGAACTCGAGCACCATTACCGGCATGCCCCGGCAGTGCTCAATGTGGCGGTCTCGCTAATCACTGCCGCCGATATCGAGGCGGGCGCCCGCGCCGCCGCTCGCTCCTACGACGGAGAGTTGACCGCGCTTAGCGTAGGCAGAATCGACCGCGAGAAGAATCCCATGCTTTTGGCGGACATCCTGGCGGATCTGAGAGCCAGCGCACCGCGGTGGCGGCTGGTGGTGTGCGGCGAGGGCCACATGGTCCCAGAACTGGCGCAGAAGCTCGAGCAGATGGGGCTATCGGACAGCGCCGAGCTCCGTGGTTACGTGCCGATCGACGGCGGCCTGCTGGAGCTCTACCGGACCTGTCACGTCTTCCTTCACGTGTCGATGACCGAGGGTGTGCCACAGGTGTTGTTCGAGGCATTCGCGTCCGGACTGCCGGTGGCGGCGACCGCGGTCGGCGGCGTCGCCACGGCTGCCGGCGAGGCGGCGTTGTTCATGGAGCCCGATGACGCGCACGCCGCGGCGGACGCGCTCCGGCGGATCGCTGACGATCCCCGGCTGCGCAGTCAACTCGTCACCGCGGGGCTGGCGCGAGCGAGGCGTCACACGCTGGAGGTGGAATCGGCGCGCGTGGTCGCGTTCATCGCGGCGGGCGACGCCGGCGGCCCGTCCGTGCCCAACGCTGCCGCAGCGCCTCATAGGCTCGGGGACTCAGCTGCTTCGGCGCCGTCTTCGCCTGCCAGGCGAGCCACAGGCTGACCTGGGCGAGACGATCGCCGCGCACGTAGGCCGCCACACGGGCCGGAGTGGTCGTCGACCAGATCATGAACCGCCCGTGGACGAGCAGTCCCTGGTAGCGCCTGGGGCGTGAGCTGGGCCGTGAGGTCATCAGCAGCCTGTAGCCGGCCCTGGCAGCTTCGGCAATCACCTCGGGGGACATAAAGCCACCCGGGACGGCGGCGACATCCGGTGGGTGGCCGATGATGTCAGCGAGCACCTCGCGGCTTCGGCACCACTCTTCGGCCAGCTGGTTGCCGTCGAGCGCTCCCATGTAAGTGGGATGCGAATGGGAATGGCTACCTACCGCGTGGCCGCGGCGGGCGAGCTCGCGCACCTCCTCGGCGGCCAGGAATCCAGGGGTCCCGATCCGTCCCGTGGTGATGAAGAAATGGCCCCGCCAACCTCGCCGCTCCACCGCCTCCGCGCACCGCAGCGCCGAGGCACCCCCGTCGTCGAAGGTCAGGGCGGCTGCCGCGTGCCGCTGGACCAGCCCGACCGTCACGCCAGTCGCGGCGATCGCGTCGAGGTGCGCCTCGAAGTGGTCCGGATCGAGCTTGTAGCGCGCGGCGGCGGGACCGCCGAAGCCATACCGGTCGAGCTCATCGGCGACAGCAACATCGTGGTAGATAAGCGCGACGGTCACGACTCCGGGCTGGTCGGCCAGTACCTTGCCCGCAGGTAGCGCACGGCTCGGCTCACCTTCAGCCTGAAGCGCCACATCGGATCATCGTGATAGACGCCGATCCGAGGCCACCGCTCGGGCCCGAGCGGCGTCAGCGGCCTGCTCAGCGACGCGCCCGCCACGTAACCCGCCGCCAATGCGGCTTCCGCGACCCGCGAATCGACGTCCCCGTAGGGGTACGCGATCGTGTCGCACCTGATACCGAGCCTGCCCGCGATCTCCTCGCGCGACTGCTCGAGCTCGGTGCGGAGCGCGCTCTCGTCCAGCTGGGTGAGATGAGGGTGAGTGCGGGTGTGGGATCCAACCTCCCAGCCCTCCTGGACGAGGCGGCCCAGTCCCTCCCAGGACATGCTCTCGAGCTCTGATGCCGACGGCGTTCGAAGCCAGTGCTCGATGCCCGGCCAACTGAGTGGCTGCTCTGACGACATGAACGCACTGGGGGCGAACACGGTCCCGGGCAGGCCGAGGGACGACAGGATCGGGTAGGCGAGCCTGCCCACGGACGCGAACGCGTCGTCGAAGGTGACCGATAGCGTCCGCTCGGCAGGCGGATTGAACACGGCATCCCGGAACGTCGCACCGCGCCATCCACGCCGACGGAGCGCCGTGAGCTGGCGCTCAAGCCGATCGGGCGTCACCGCGAGCGTCGCGTCCCAGCTTGGGCTTACGGCGTGGTAACACAACACCATGACCTCAGGCATGCCGCGGCATCGTCGATCAACCTGCCCCGGCCTGTCGAACCAACGTCTCGTACAGGCCTCCGAAGCGGGACACGATCGCATCCATGCTGTAGAGCTGGAGCTTGGTGGCGGCAGCACCCGCGAGCCGCATTTGCAGTTCTGGGTCGAGTAGCAGCGCCGTGATCGCCTCAGCCAGTCGCGCAGGCTGCCGCGGGGCAACGAGGATCCCGGTGCGGTCGGGCTCGACGATGTCGAGCAGACCCCCCACTGCCGTGGCCACCAGGGGAGTCCGATTGGTCATGCACTCGAGCGCGAACAATGGAGTGCCCTCGAAGTCCGAAGACATCGCACCCACATCGAGGGCACGGATGATTGAGTCCACGTCATCGCGCCTGCCGAGGAAGTGCGTGCTCAGGCCCAGGCCGAGCTGAGCCACCAGCCGCTCCAGGTCATCTCGGCACGGGCCATCTCCGGCCAGGACGAGATGCGCGGTCGGGATCGCTTTCTGCACGAGGCGATGTGCCTCGATTAGCACGTCGAGCGCCTTCTGCCGCCGCATCACCGCCGCCGTACCGAACAGCGGGGTGTCGGGGCTCAACCCAAGCTCGGCACGTAGATCCACGGCCTGGGTCGGGTGCTCGCGTGGGACGTACGCGGTCGGGATCACCATGACCTTCGGCGGCGGCACACCTTCGACCGCGACCATTCGCTCGGCATCGGCTGACGAGACAGCGACGAACCGGGTCGCAAGCAGGCCTACCACGTGGCCGTCCAGCCACGCCCGCAAGGGGTTGCCTTCGTAGGACCAGGTGTGCTCCTGCGCGATCACGACGGGAACCCTGCAGGCGCGCCCGGCGACCGAGCCCCACAGATTCGAGCCGAACATGTGCGTGTGCAGGATGTCGAACTGCTGCCGGCGCAGGAGCCTGGGAAGTCCCGCCCAACGATGCACGTCCCATCTACCCCTCCGTCCCAGCGTGACCAGGGGAATGCCAGCCTCCGCAAGCTCGGAAACGACCGCCGGCTCGGCTCCCCGGGGGGCACAGATCCACGGCTCGAACCGCTCGCGTGGCAAGTTGGTCGACAGGCCGAGGACGAATCGCTCGGCGCCGCCGGCGTGGGAGAGGAATCCGATCATGTACAGGACGCGCAGCCGCCTGGGGCGCGCTCCGGGGCGTCGCTGCTCGCCCTCAAACCGGGGCCGGACCGAGCCGGTCACGTCTGGCCGAGCGAGATTTTGTGGACGAGGACGGAGCTCACGTTTGGACGCACCACAGCGGCCTCAAGGGCGCTGTCGCGCTCGACGATAATCCAGAGCATAGATGGAGGCACCGAGCTTGCCGGAGGGGCACCCAGGGGAAGATCACGCAGTCGACTGCTCCGTGTTGATGCCGGTGCTTAATGAGGAGCACCACATCATGGCGAGTGTCGCTGCCATGCGACAGCAGCGATTCGAGGGTCGGCTGGAGTTCATCATCGCCGACGGTGGCTCGGCCGACCGAACGCGCGAACTCCTTCGAGAGCTGGCCGCGCAGGACCCGCGCATCCGCCTGTTCGAGAACCCCCGACGGATCGCGGCCAGCGGGCTGAACGTCGCGTTACGGCACGCACGCGGCCGGTGGGTGGCGAGGATGGACGCCCACACGCAGTACACCGACGATTACCTCGCGCTCGGGGTGGCACGGCTGATGAGAGGTGACACGCGCTGGGTCAGCGGACCGCCGATCGCCGTTGGCAGCGGTCGCGTCTCAAGAGCGGTATCGCTGGCATTGCAGAGACCGATCGGTCGGGGCGCATCCCGTAAATGGGTGGCTGAGGGAAGCGCGCGCGACGGCGAGTACGAGCTCGATTCGGGCTTGTTCGCCGGCGTGTGGGAGCGGACGACGCTGCTCGAGTACGGAGGCTGGGACGAGCGTTGGCTTTGCAATCAGGACTCCGAGATGGCCGGCAGGTTCCTCGAACGAGGTGAACGTCTGGTCTGCCTGTCCCCGATGGCGGCCCGGTACGCCCCCCGGAACTCTCTCGCGTCCCTGTGGCGACAGTATCTTGCCTACGGCGAATACCGCGAGAAGACGGCCGTGCGCCATCCACAGACGCTGCGCAGTTCCCACCTACTTCTCCCGGCATTAGTGCTGAACGCGGGCGCGGCGGTCGTGGGCCCGGGCCGTGTGCGGCGCGCGGCGGGGGGCGGAATCGGCCTATATATGATTGCGCTGGCCTGGACGGGGGTGTCGGCCCAGCGCCAGGCGGACGAATGGATGGACGCGGCGCTCGTCCCGGCGGTGCTCGCGGTCATGCATCTGGCGTTCGGCCTCGGTTTCCTCCGAGGAGTGAAGCGCCACGGAGCGCCGCTCGCGGCGGTCGCGAGCTCGCTCAGGCTGAAGCGGCTCGCCTTGAGGCTTGCCCCCGAATCGCAACCCGTGTTCGCGCCTTCGCTGGTGACAGGCGACGATCTGCTGCGCTGATGGCCAGTGGTTTGGGGGTGGACGGGCAGGTCCGCGTCCTCGCGACCGACGCGCAAGACCGGTCGGTGGTGGCGGCAATAAGGTCCCTGAGCGCTTCGGGCCTACGCGTCACGGCGGTCGGCAACGCTCGCCAAGCACCCGGGCTGTGGTCGCGGGCCGCCCACGTACGGCGGCTCGCCCCCGACCCGCGCCGGGACGCCGAAGGGTTCATTGCGAGGCTCGAGCAGATCCTGAGCGGGACACGACACGACCTGCTGCTCGCGGGCACCGACGTGGCGTTGTTGACCGTGTCCGGTCACCGCGACCGGCTCGCCCCCTACGTCGAACTGGGCTTGCCGAGCCACGAGATTGTGCAGCGCTCGCTTGACCGTGAGCAGCTCGCGATCGAGGCAGCCGCTGTGGGGCTGGCGCCGCCCGAGGCGCACGTATGCCGGACCGTCGAGGATGCGCTCCGTGCGGCGGGCGCGTTCGGCTACCCGGTGGTCGTAAAACCCGTCCACGTCGTCGTCGAGTCCGGCGGCGCCGCTCGCCGGCGCTCGGCAGTTCTCGTGCACGATGCCAGGGCCGCCGAATCGGCCGCCCGGGCCCTGGGCACGTGCATCGTCCAACGGCGGGTGAACGGTTTCATCGTCTCGTTCGCTGGAGTAGCGACGGCCGACGGGTTGCTCGGCCTTGCCATCTCGAGGTACCGACGCACGTGGCCGCCCGAAGCGGGCAGCGTCTGCTTCTCCGAGACGATCTCAGGCCCTCCGGGTCTCGAGCACAGTGTCGAATCACTGCTCGAACGTCTGGGCTGGCGCGGGATCTTCGAGCTCGAGCTGATCGAGCGGCCGGGGCTCGGACTGTCCGCGATCGACTTCAATCCCCGGCCGTATGGATCGCTTGCGCTCGCCGTCGCGGCAGGCGCGCCGCTGCCGGCCGTGTGGGGACAGTGGCTACTCGGACGCGCGCCGAGGCCGGCGAGGGCTCGAATCGGCGTTCGCTACCGATGGGAGGACGCCGACCTCAGACATCTGGTGTGGCAGGCCCGGCACGGGCACCTCAGCAGTGCGCTGTCGATCGCCAGGCCACGCCGCGCGGTCGCGCACGCGTATTTTCAGGCTCGCGATCCGGGACCGCTGCTTGCTCGAGGGGTGCAGTTGGCGCGCGACGCTGGAGAGCGAGTCCAGAACAAGGGAAGGGCAACCGATCACGAGGAGGTCGAACCATCGCACCAAACACGAAACTGAGAGGCGGGTGGCGGATCCCCGCGCGACGCCGAGCCGGGACAACCGCGATCATCGGCGCCGGTCCGCACGGTCTGGCGGTTGCGGCGCACCTGCGTGCCGCGGGCGTAGAGACGATCGGTTTCGGAGAGCCGCTCGAGTTCTGGCGCCGCCACATGCCCGCGGGCATGATCCTTCGCTCGCGCAAGCGTGCCTCCAGCATCTCTGCGCCCCGGCGCGCGCTGGCAATCGAGCGATTCGAGCAGGCGACCGACAAGGTCGTGCACGCGCCGAACCTGCTGCTCGAGGAGTTCGTCGAGTACGGCATGTGGTTCCAGCGCCAGGTGATGCCCGACCTCGATCCGCGCAGGGTTGAGTGCCTTGATCTGGGCGCCGCGGGATTTCACCTCCGCCTCTCCGGCGGCGAGGAGGTCGAGGCCCGTCGAGTGATCGTCGCCGCTGGGCTCTCGCCGTTCGCCGCGCGGCCGCTACCGTACGCCGCGCTTCCCGCATCACTCGTCTCGCACGCCGTTGACCATGTCGATCTCTCGCGCTTCGCGGGGCAGCATGTGATCGTCGTGGGGGCCGGCCAGAGTGCGCTCGAGTCAGCCGTGCTGCTCAGCGAGGCCGGGGCGCAGGTCGAGGTCCTGGCTCGCACACCGGCCGTGATCTGGCTCAACGAGGCCCCGGCCGGAGGCGCCTCGCCGGGGGCTCGGACTCCGCGCCGACTAGTTCCAGTGCCTCCGCCGCCGACCGGCGTAGGCGGTCGCCTGACGGGCTGGATCGCCGCCGCCCCGGACGTCTTCCGTCTGTCGCCAGAGCGGCTCCACCCCTGGATCTCGTACCGCTGCATCCGCCCGGCGGCCTCGAGCTGGGTGCGGGACCGGGTCGGAGGGATAACGATATCCTGCCGGCGCTTCGCGATCGAGGCCGAGCAGACCAACGGCCGGGCCCGGCTTGGGCTCGACGATGGCTCGGAGCGGCTCGCCGAGCACGTGCTGCTCGGGACCGGCTTCGCGATCGACGTGCGGCGCTACCCGTTTCTTTCCGACCGCCTCGCGGGCGCGTTGGCGGTGGCGGACGGATACCCGGTGCTCGGTTCGGGGCTCGAGTCCTCGGTTCCGGGACTCCACTTCGTGGGCGCACCCGCCGCCCATACGTTCGGGCCGATCATGCGGTTCGTGGTCGGGAGCTGCTACTCCGCGCCGGCGCTCACGCGACGGGTTCTCGGGCGGCCCCAACCACCGCTGCGTCTGTCGTTCTAGTGACGCCGCCCCTCAGCGCGACGACGCCCCCTGGGATCGGCGAAGCCCCGTAAGACTTCCACCAGGGTGCTGGCCAGGATCCGCAGATCGAGCCCAAGCGACCAGTTGCGGATGTAGTAGTTGTCCCACTCGACGCGGTCGCCGATCGACGTCTGACCGCGCAGCCCATTGACCTGCGCCCATCCGGTCATCCCCGACTTCACGCGGTGCCGATCCTCATAGCGCGTCACCTCGCCGACGAAGCGCTCGACGAACTCGGGTCGCTCCGGCCGCGGCCCGACCAGACTCATCTCTCCGCGTACGACGTTGATCAGCTGGGGCAGCTCATCAAGCGAGGTGTTGCGCAGCCATCTCCCGAACGGCGTCCGTCGGTCCTCGCCTTCAACCCCGCCCGGAGCGCATCCGGGGCGTGGCTCGAACATCGGCGGCGCGCTCGCCTCGTACATGGTCCTGAACTTCAACACGTCGAAGGCTTGACCGTCCCGGCCGACGCGCCGCTGACGGAAGAGGACCGGCCCGGGCGAGGTCAGGCGGACCGCCAACGCGATCGCGGCCATCAGCGGCGCGGCGGCGATCAACGCCAGCACGGCTACGCCGCGATCGACCGCGTGCTTGACGGCGAACTCCCAACCGCGGGGGTCGGTCGGGCGCAGCGAGAGCAGCGGCAGGCCTCCAACGTGGTCGAGCGTCGCCCGTTCGCTGATCGATTCGAACAGCCTGGGGACCAGTGAGACCCCGACGCCGAGTTGCTGGCATTCCCGGATTTGGTCAACGAGGGCGTGGTCGGGTTGCGTGGAGAAGGCGAGGATCACGCGCCGAGCGCCTGTGCGGGCGACGGCACCGGCGATGTCGCTCTCTGCTCCCAGGATCGGTACGGCCGGATGCCTGGCGCCCGAGGTGACGACCGGCATTGGATCGGCATCGAGGAAACCGACGGGCTGCAGCCCGTACCGCGGATCCTCCGAGATCCGCTTCACGATCAGCTCCCCGACCGAGCCGGCGCCGACGATCAGCGTCGGGACGGCGAGCGCACGGTTGCTGAGGGCCTGGGCTCGTACCGACACCAGGACGGCGCGGGCGACCCCGGCGTACACGATCGCGAACAACCACAGTCGGAGAGTTAGCCCGATCGGATGGACGGCGCCGACGACGGTGGCGAGGGCCATCGTCAGGATCGCGGCCGAGGACACCGCTCCGATCACGGCCGTCCCGGTGTCGAGGACCGAGGCCACAAGACGCTCATCACGGTCGCGCCGTGCATGCAGGGTCACGACGGCCACCAACGGGAACACGGCCGCAAGAAGGCGGTTCGGACCGGTGTGGAGGTCGGGCGCAGCGAACACGGCAGCACTCGCGGCGAGTGTCAGCATCAGGAGGTCGACCAGGAAGCGCGTCCGTGCCCACATGCCGGGCTCGACGATGTGCGCCGTAAGCATTCCGGCGAGGTCCCTGCCGATCGACCGCGACGGGGCGCCCAGCGGCGTCGGTTGGGCGATGTGGGAGGCGGCAGGCGGCGGTGTCATCGTGGAAGTCGTCCGTGAGCGTCCGTTCGAGGCGGGTTCCTAGCGCTTCCTGCGCTACGGATCCCCCGATTCCGAAGTCAGCCGCGGCGCACAATCAAACAGCCCGCCGCAGCAAATTAACGCACAAAGCTCAGCACATTTCCACATAACTACCCATCTTTGTACCCGACTTTCCGGTAGATCAGGCATGGGCTGAATTTTGTCGGCGGCGCCTGACGGCGGCGCCTTGCAACCTTCTCGGCGGCGCCTTTTCGGCTGATCCGAAGCCCCTCGGGCGTACGATGAGAGACGCATCCCCCGTCTCCAGGAGGCAGAAGTGTCGCGACTCGTCCGGATGGATCAGACAGGCCACACCACGGTGGCCGAATGGACTGCCGAGGACCCCGCAGCCGTCGAGGCCGCGGTGGCCGCGTTCACTCTCGAGCTCGATCAGGGTTATTACGCGGTGGTCTCCTCGGGTGAGGGCCGCGCCGAGCAGGTCCGCGAGCTTCCCCTCGATGCGCCGCTGGTGATTCTGCGCCGGCCGATCGCCGGAGGCTGATCGCGGTGAGCTCGTCGGCAGCCGCCCCGCCGGCTACCGCGAGCGGGACGCTTCCCGAGCTCGCCGGCGTCTCCTGGCGCCGCCGGGTCACCGACCGCTCCCTGCGACGGACCGGACGCCTGTGGACGCTGTCGACCATCTCGCATACGGCACCGTTCGTGCTCGCGGCCGGCGTCCTCGCGGGGTTACGTCCGGTGCTCGCGCCGGTCTCGCTCATCCTGCTCGTCCACGCGTGGGCGATCCCCGAGCTCTACGCCGCCCGGGGAGCGGGCGTGGTACGAGGACCCCGGCACCGCGATCATCCGGGCGAGCCGGTGGCGCTCGGGCTGCTGGGCGACCTCGTCGATCACCGTGTCCGTGAGCTACATGCCCGCACGCGTCTCGTGCTCGAGCGGGGCAGGCTCGGCACCTGGCTCGTGGGCGAGGCCGGCGCCGTGCTCGTCCGTCAGGGCGGGCGGCGGGTGCACTGCTACTGCGTGAAGGTTCCCGATCCGCAGCTGCCACCGAGCGACCGGACGGCGCACCTGCTGCTCGCGCTGCGGACCGATGAGACGGGGTTTGCGACCGTGGCCAACCTGGCCTTCTCCGGTGCGCGATGGCGGCTGCGCCGGCGC
>Ga0335073_10000242_pt1 | contig 69054 bp, 65 predicted proteins | sample Lox_Sample_22_FD_207093 | JGI IMG/M metagenome (GOLD analysis project Ga0335073, IMG submission 207093) | Soil microbial communities from Loxahatchee National Wildlife Refuge, Florida, United States - Lox_Sample_2.2 | ecosystem: Environmental > Terrestrial > Soil > Wetlands | place: USA... | reverse complement strand
GGCAGCGTTCTAACCAACTGAACTACGTCCCCAACTTATTTTCTTACCTTTATCGGAAACCCGCGTCTTTAGTGGCTTTCCTCAGGTTCAATCGATTCGCCTGCGTCGCCTGTTTCAACCCCGTAGAACCGAATTCTGAGGTTAATGGAAACCGTGTTAGATCACCATTTTGCAGGCAAACACCAACCCAGAGCAGCTGTCCCTGCCCCGTGAGTAAATTGTAGCAGAGCAAATTCAGATCCGTACAGGATTGGGGTACGCTTCTCCGCCGACCCGCCCGGGAATCGAGTCTTTTCTCTTTGGCGAGATGGATAAAAATGGTCGGTGACTGAGCTGCGCTCAATTCGCTTCGCTTTTATGGCCTTACAGATGCCGATTGGACAGAGTTGGCGAGACTGGATACGTCTCGCTCCAGATCTTCCAGGCGATGCAGTTCTGCTTCGACTGCCGGTTCACCCTCTTCTTTCACCTTTCGTGCGCGGACCAAGGCTTGATCGGCGATGCGGCTCACTTCGTGGAGGAGCTTGCGGATTTCCACTTCCAACCGGCCCCGGCTCTCCTGCACGCGATTCAGAATGTCGCTCTGCACGCGCGTGCTGTTTGTCTCGAGCAGTTTGACCAGAAATTCGCGCCCATCGTTCTGAATCATCTTTCGGGCTCCAACGAGCGGAAGAATGACATCCGCGAGCCACCGCAGTGGAGAGGCCGGTTGCGCCATCTCGATGAAATCCATGAAGGTGAACTTTGAGCGAACTCGAAATCCTATCTCCGGATCGAGTGCGTGCGGCATTCGGGCCAATTCAGGAATACCGGCTCCAGACAGTTTCTTTAGGAATTCATTCCCCATTTCCACGAACCGCAAGGCCACCCGCCTATATTCTTTCTCGGCCTCTTCCTGTTCTGGACGAAGCCAGGGTACAACGTGCTGGTGTGCAATTTCCTGCGAGACCTTCATAATCCGACGGCGGTAAGACGGTCCAAACCCGTTCGGAATGGCTGGAAGCAACTCGTCAAACTGCTGATTGGCTTTCGGCAAGACCAAGGCGACAAATGCTTTGTGGCGGTCGACGAAAACGTCCGACAGACGCTGCTGTTCCGCCATGAACAGGAAGCTGAGCTCGCGCATCGAACGTTCCGCCTCAGCGATGGTTTGCTTCATCAGGGTGATTCGTCGCTCCGACTCCTCAATCGGACGGCGCAAGGCATCTCGACCCTCGCTAATGATGGCCAGCAGTTGCTCGCTCAAGCGCTGCAATCCTCGATCACAGGCGTCTCGCACCAGTTGGCGCCCCGAACCGTCCACTAAATGCTGCAGTTCTTCCTTGAGTTTGTTCCAGTCTCGTATAGGGCCACGATTCTCCACTCGTTCTTGCGCGCTTACTTCGAAAATCGGCCCCATCTCGCGTTGCAACTTCTTCTTGAGCACTTGGCGAGTAAAGTTGGCCGCAGCGGCCCGCTCGGCATCCGTGGTTCGGTCCGCTTTATTGAGAACCAGAATCAGGTCTTGCACTTGTTTGCCCACTGCTTCGACTAAGGCAAGCTCCTCCCCGGCAATGGGTGGATCGGCTCCGACTACAACTAATGCCGCGTCAATGTGAGGAATGAATGCCTGCGTGGTCGCGCTATTTCCGCTGAAAACCGAACCGAGCCCCGGAGTGTCTACGATGCACATGCCGGACGAAAGCAGCGGGCCCGGAATAAAGGCCTCCGCGCCCTGTACGCCTTTTTTGTTCTCCGGATTCAGCTCTTCGGTGACGAACTGTTTCAACTCCGAAACTGGAATTTCATTCCAAGAGCCATCATGCAAGCGAATGCGCGCATGCAACTGCTGGCCAAAGCGAATCACTGTCGGTACTGCAGTTACAGGAATGAAACCTGTTGGAAGCAGCGATTCGCCAATCAATGCGTTGATCAGGGTGGATTTGCCGCGCTTAAACTGGCCCACACAGGCGACGTAAAATCGTCCTTCAGCAACCCGAGCGGAGAGTTCTCGCGCGTCACTGGCAACCGGCTCGGCACCGAGATCTTCTGCCAGGGTCGCCAGTCGGGTGAGGCGCGCGGCCCCGTCTACAATGTCGACTGAAGTACCCGCTTGATCGTGGGAAATCGACGCTTTTTGAGCTACTTTGAGTTCATCGGTGCCCGGAGCCATCTTGTCTAACCCTGCGATCGCACGCCTTCCTGGTGTACATACCGGATGACCTCCACATTGGACATGGCGATCAGGCCTTGGCCCACCATTACATCGAGCGCCGGAATCAACGCTCGAATCTTCTCTTCCGTGTCGATGACCGAAACCATAATTGGATTATCGGAAGAGCGCAGCAGATGGCGTTTGTGGATGAGCGTACTGGCTCCGTAGCCTTCGATGCCACGGAACACGCTCGCGCCGGCGATGTCGAGTTCACGACACTTCATGACAATCGCTTCGTAGAGCGGCTTGTTCTGCCATTTGTCGTTCTCACCGAAGTGAATGCGCAACATCTTGGCCTTCCCTTCGAGCTTCATATTTGGATCTCCTGTCGGCGCTCGGATTTCTGATAGTTGTGGGTGTACTTGATGACGTCGACGTTGGAAAGCACAACCAGGCCCTGCTGCACCATATCGTCCAGAATGGGCATAAATTTCTGAAGCTTCTCTTCCGTGTCCACTACGGATAACAAAATCGGCCGGTCGTGGGAGAGGCTGAGTTTCGCGTCCTTGTGAATCCGGCGGTTGGCGCCATACCCGAGAATTCCGCGATAAACCGTGACCCCTGCGATATCGTGGGCTCGCAATCCATTGACGACCGCTTCATAAAGCGGCTTCCCGTTCCACTTGTCGTTTTCGCCGATATAAATCCGCATCATCTTGGCTTTGCTCTCGCTCTTTAGGGGCAGGGGCGGGCCCTCGGCGGATTTTCTTTTTTCTTTCTTCTCGGCCGGCTTCACAATGGTCGTATCGTGCATTTCGATCAGACCGCTGCCGACCATCTCGTGGAGTTTAGGCAATAGCTCCTCGACCTTCGCAGCGCTTTCTATGAACTCTACTTTGACCGGAAGACGGATGGCGAGATCGACAAGACGCGTGGTGTGAAGGTGGTGGTCCGCTCCAAATCCTGCAATGCCGCGCGTGACCGTTGCACCGGAAACACCGTGAAAAAACAGAAAGTCCAAAATGGCGGCATACGCAGCGCTGCCGTGATACTGCTGATCCTCGCTGACATACACGCCTACTTTCTTCCCTGGTCCTGGTGTGAGCACAATTTCCTCCTGATCTATAATCCCCGCTGACCAACCAAAAACTCCGCTACGCGGCCCAGAATACCGCCGCCCTCATGAACTCCGTGGCGAAGCCGCTCGCGGAAACTTTGGAGTTCCTGTTCAAGCTCTGACCGATTTCGTTCTACGATTTGATCGATCGACGGCCTCAGGCGCAAAGGAACAAATTCTTTAAGTTTCGGCGCATGATCGAGACAGAGACTCCCCTGCGTCGTCATCCATTGGACAAACATTGCACTCTGGAAACGCTGCGCGAGCTCGCGGAGGCGAGTTACTTCCTCGGCAAGAACACGGTGGCACAGCGCGCATTCGTCAGCACTAGCTTTTCCCTTGTCACGACTTTTCAACATCTCCCAGAAAACGGCGGTAACGGTCTCCCCAGGCGTTGATCGCGAGAGTTTGTCTCTGGAGCGCGCAAGCGCCCAAACATGAAAATTGCAAAGCCGGAGATTTGCCTGGGGTTCGGTAGTCTCCGCCAGCGTCCATTGAAAATCCCTTAAAATGGAACAAATCGGACATGTTCTTTTAGTGAGAGCTTGGCTTGCCGCGGTCGACGGCATTGAGACTTCAGTTTTCATGGAATTGCCCTTCCGGTTATCACGCCTCCCCACACAGCGACGAATCCAAAACAAACACTCACGGCCACGTAGAGAAGACCAAGTCCGAGCTGGCCGTCCTGGATCGTGCGTAAGGTTTCGTACTCGAAGCTAGAGAACGTGGTATATCCTCCGATAAAACCAATTGGAATCAGATACCGCCAGTTCGGGCTCCAGTGCGTTCTTGCCGTCAATAGCGCAAACACAAAACCAATCAAGAACGAGCCCGTGATGTTGATGACCATTGTCCCGTAAGGGAAACGGGTCCCCATCCGGCTCCCGATATAACTTCCCAGCCAAAAGCGAAGAATCGAACCAAGACAACCACCCACGCCGACCATCACGTATTTCAGCAAGCCGTGTTCTTCCTTTCCCCTTCATGATGCCCTCTCACGCGGGCCGCCGAACGCCCTCCGAGGCCATCGTTGGCTCGCGGCTGGCATGTTCCAATCCTTCAAGATCTCGGCGCATCGCCGCTTCATCTTGTCCCGCGGCTTGCGGACTGTCTCCTACCAGCCGCTGTATCTGCGCGCGATAGCTGTTGGCGTAGGCGTCGAACCGGCGCTGAATCTGACTGAGCGTTCTCTCCGACCAGTCGTAGAGCAAGGCGTGATACGCAGATAACGCTTTTGCCAACTCATTCCCCATCCTGCTGTACATCCGCTTGGCGACCACTGATGTTGACACATTTGTGCCGAGAAAGCTCACCACAACGGGACGTCGCAGGCGAAAATCCATTGCGCCATGATCAAATGCTGGCATCTCTCGCACCAAAGCCGAGAATTCCTCCTCGGCAGGCGCGTCTTCAACCTCGAGTATCTTGGCAGTGGCGCGTAGTGTTTCGTGAAGTTTGTGACTCATCGCGTCCATTCGCCGGCGAAGTGAGTCAGTTTGTTCCCGCACATTGCTGACTATCGCATTGCGGACGATCTGAGGCACTTCTGTGTCACTGGCCCCCTGCTTCGACCAAGACTCGACCACAGTCGCGGCGGCGAGCCGTACGATCCTGGGTCCCGCAAACTCAAGTTCGTTGGCGAGATTGCGCGCTCCCTTTCTCATCTCCTCCAGACGTCCGCTTGACTGCCGCAGTTCGGCCTCGAGAACACGCAACTGTTCCACCCTGATCGGGGAAAGCTGGCCTTTCGAGCGCAACCGCGTGCGCAAAGCCAACTCCACGGACTGTTGGAGCGAGCCCAGCTTGCGCCGAATCGAGCGAATCTTTAATTCCTGACGCTGGCCATATAAGGGGGCAATATCGTCTTCAAACCATCTGGTTAATAGATCCTGGCTACCACGCATCACGCTCACAGCGTGGACAGCGAGATCCAGGTTCAACTGTTCTTTGATGTGTTCCTTGACATACTTAATTACTTGCGAGCGGTCTTCGGGAGTCAGCAGGTCCGCTTTGCTGAGCAGTACCGTGGCCGGAATTGCCGCGTCGTAAAGAATCTGGATGGTTTGCAGATCGTCTGGGGTAAGCGTCGATCCCGCATCGATGAGAACGACGCCCAGATCACAGCGGGGCAAGTAGGCCAGCGTTTCCGCGGCTCCGCGGGTCGCCAACGATCCCAGCCCAGGAGTGTCGACGAACGCAATTCCATCGCGAAGTCGCGGAGATGGGAGCTGAACCACGATTCTGGTGACGTGCTTCTCGTTTCCGCGATTGAACTGCTCGGCTACAAATTCCTGCAATTGCGAAATATCAAATTCTCCCGGTGTGCGGTTGGCACGCCAAACGTGGACTGCAGGATTTTCTCCGTAGACCAAGCGGGTGGGCACGGCAGTGATCGGTGTGACTCCGACGGGAAGCACGCTCGTCTCGAGGATTGTATTCAGCAGTGAGGACTTGCCAGAACTGACGCGGCCGAAAACGGCAATCTCGAAACTGTTGTCTTCCAGTCGGTCGATGATCATCGACAGGGTCGACCGGAATTCCACCAAGCCGTGCTCGGTAATGATCGAGTCCAATTTCTTGAGCAACGAAACTTCGTCTCCGGTCTGCTCCAGCCGTTCCAACCGCTCCTGGAGGTTCTCTCTTGATCCTCGCGTCAGATACTGATCCAGCTGTTTTGCGAGACTCTTCAGTTCTGCGGCGATGCCATTCAATTCCACCGCCGCAGCAGGAGGAACTTCTCCGTACCCACGCATGTACTCCGGATTCAGTTCTTCTGCCGCGATATCCACGAATGTGAGATTCACGTGCAAGGCGCGCGAGACGGGAATATCCGAGGCAGGGCGCTCCATTCCTTGCCCGTCGAGCACACGGATCAACTGCGCACGAATCCGGCTGATGTAATCCTCGATGATTCGCCTTTGCGCCGGGCTGATATCCAATGCATATTGGGGGAAGGCAACCTTGGACGCAGAGACATTGAGCGCAGATTCCATGTCCGCCAACAGTTTGTCGATGTGGCGGCAGGTCACGCTCAGCCGCCGCTGATGGCTGGAATTGAGCGAATTGGCCGAGGCTTCGGGCATCAAGCTTCCATCGACGTACAGTGAAACATGCGCACGAGGACTCTCGCGTTGAAGTTTCTTTGGATTTCTTGGGTTGAGCAGGCAGTGGGTTGAATCACACACCAACTCCTACCAAGAATTCCTCTTCTTCAGTAGGAGTCATCTGCCCTGCGGGCGGTTAAAAGGCGAACTCCAACACCCGATTAAATTATGTGCGCTACTAAAAGCGAAGTCAACGAATTTGAACAGATGTACTTACCCCGGTCACTTTGCCGGGTTCCAATTCATGCGAAAGTCGATATAGAGCGGGGTAACTTTGACGTGCTCATCGGAGCGATATTTCGGTTCGTTTGCCATCTCCAGCAAGGCGATGATTGCGCCGGGGTTTCCTTGACTGAACTCCAAGACCTTTTCGAGGAATTCGCTCATGTTTGAAGCGACGAGTCCGGTCCGTTTTACGATCTCGCACGCAAATTGATCGGCGACGCTGGCGTCAAAGTTGCGGATTTCGCACTTCTGGGAACGGTCTCCATAAATAGGCTGCAGGAATCCCGTGTCTTCCATGTGGCTGGAGCGCGCGAGCACGCTCACGGGTGTCGAACCCCAACTCATAATTTCGCGAACCGCCGACGCGAACGAGTAGGAAGGACGCTTCAGGTGGTCGAGAATGATCGAGTACTCTCCCTCACGAAGCGCATCCATGACGATCCCCTTCAGCGAAACGGCAGACTTAGCCTTCACCGCCTCCTCGTTGCGAAATGCTGCCTTGGCTCGAGGACTCCCGGCGTGAAGGAGACTCACCGCCAGGCTGCGGAAAACTGTATTGATGGTGTTCGAATCCTCGCAATAGAGAATGCTCCGAAATGGCGGAAGGACGCTGCGCAGCAACAAAGTCTTGCCCACGCCAGAGGGTCCGTACAGGAGAAATGGACGTCTCCGTGCCAGAAACTGATCGATGCGCTCTCGCTCTTCTGCGCGATCAAAAATGTATTCCGCTGTCATCGATCTGTTTGCCTCATCACATCCACTGATCCAGACGTGCCATCGTCAACAAAACCTCTGGCAAATAAACAAGTTCAAGACCTCACATTTAATTGAGTCGCCCACATTGCTCTAGCATAGCTATTTCGTAGTTCATCCCGACTCGATTTTGCAAGGCCCTCACTATAGTCACCCGGACTAGCCGCGGCGTCCTCTGCCTTGCGCCTCACGGCTAGCGCAGGCGACGGGCTCAAGATTGGGAGGCTTTCCCTTCGCAATTGCAATGGCAGCGAGACCTACGTCCGCAGTCACCGCATGGAAACGTCAAAGTGGTGGGCATACGTTTCGGCCGCGCGCCGACCATAGACGCGCCGGGCCAAGGCAGCACAGCAGAGTAATTCAAGTCACGGTGGTGCGGCACTGGCTACAAATTTAGGTACAGCGCAAAATGGCGATGCGAAGGTGATTTTGCAGTGACGCCAATCAATTGCAGCCAAAAGGGTTATGGTGGGCAGTGCAGGACTCGAACCTGCGACCTCCTGCTTGTAAGGCAGGCGCTCTAACCAGCTGAGCTAACCGCCCTTCGTATCTCGCGGCCACACGGCCGTGCGCGTCGCAACTCGATTGAAGGGCACGAGTCGAGCCTTCACGAGTATACGCGAGCGAGAAAGCTGCGACCAAATGCCGTGGCGTGCAATTGCACGCCGAGTGCTGCGCTGCTCGCGACCCGTTGTTGGCGGGCTGTTGCGATCCGTTTTGCACCGGACGTGTGCAAACAGCCTTCCTGATCTTCTCCGTTGTCCCTGCTAGACTGGCTCGGTGCGGCGCCTGATCGTCAACGCTGATGACTTCGGCTTCACGGGTGGCGTGAACCGTGCCATTGCGGAAGCCCATACGCACGGAGTTGTCACCTCTTCCACGCTAATGGCCAAGGGTCCGGCGTTCGCCGACGCGGTAGAGGTAGCGAAAACACTTCCACACCTGAGCGTTGGCTGCCACGTCGTGCTCATCGACGGCGAACCAGTGCTGGGGCCCGAACAACTCCCCTCGCTCACCGTCGATTCACACTTCCGCGATGGCCTGAAGATTTTTGCGGCGCGGGCCGTCTCCGGCTGCATCAATGCCGACGAAATAATCGCCGAAGCCGGGGCTCAAATCCGCAGGATTCAATCCGCAGGAATTACGGTCTCGCATTTCGACACTCACAAGCACACTCATCTCTTCCCCAAAATCCTGCGGCCCCTGCTTCGCGCAGCGGCAGCCTGTGGAATTCGGTCCGTGCGGAATCCCTTCGGACCTCGCCTTCCATTACGATCGAGCCAGCTTCTGGCTCGGCCCAACTTGTGGACGCGCTACGCCGAAGTCCAGGCCCTGCGCCGCTTTGCGGGCAGGTTTCGCAAGGCTGTTGATCGCCAAGGGTTCACGACTCCAGATGGCACCCTGGGCATTGAGGTCACCGGAATACTCGACGAAACCCTGTTTCGTGCGATTGCCCGCAACATCCCGGAAGGGACGTGGGAGTTTGTATGCCATCCGGGATATAACGACGGAGACCTCAAGGCAGCGAAGACCCGGCTTCGCGAGTCCCGCGAGGCTGAACTGCGAGTGTTGACTTTGCCGGCAGCCCACGGACTGCTTTCGCAGGAGGGCATCGAGCTGATTTCATATCATGAGTTGGCGACGTCAGGGCGGTAGCCTTTAGCCGGGCTCCTTCGTAAGTGCCAGGAACTCGGATCGTGATTCCCTGGGCGGGGTGGGCCAGATTCCGGGTACTGTCGTAACCTGCCAACTTAACTTCAAGTAGTATCATTGCTCATAAGTCACCCTGTTATTGAGTGAGGTAATTTCGCCGATGGCGGCTCAAGGCTCGGCACCGCGCGCGACTCTGGACCTGAAGGTGCGCGTTTGGGGCATGGGAGCGAATAACCAACCCTTCTTCCAGAGCGCGATGGCGCAGAATGTCAGCGCCACGGGCGCCTGCCTCTACGGCATTGAGCCGGAGCTGAAGGTTGGTGACGTGATCGGGGTACAGTATGAGGGGAAAAAAGCCCGCTGCAAAATCATCTGGGTCGTCGATGCAGGGGCGCTCAAGAAAACACAGGTCGGAGTACAGCTCGTAGCGGACCAGGATTGCCCGTGGACATCGGTGCTTCCGCACGATATGAAGCCCGACGAGCGGACGATGCAGCGCCAGGACAATCGCCGAAAATTTGCCCGCCACCGGATTTCATTTCCGCTCGAATTGCGGGACGAACGCGTGAACACTCCGTTGCGCGTAAACGCCACAGACATCAGTGGGAATGGTTGTTATGTAGAGACGGTGATGCCTCTGGCGATTGGAACTGCGCTTCGCGTGGAATTCTGGATCGACCAGGAACGCATGACGCCAACGGCCGTCGTTCGCACGCGCGATCCCGGCGTGGGCATGGGAATCGAGTTCACTGGTCTGCCTGAAGAAGGCAAGAAACGGTTTCAAGCCCATCTGGACAAAGTCGATCCGGGAATGGCTCTCGGCCCCCAAGCGGGCGAATAATGCACGTCCAGCGCGTTGCCGGCCTCTCATTCGTGTAAAATCTGCAACCGCCGCTGATTCCAGCCATCGAATCACAGGAACAAGCTCGGACCCTCGCACATGAAGATCGGCATCACGTGTTATCCGACGTACGGCGGCAGCGGCGTCGTCGCGACGGAACTCGGCCTGGAACTGGCGCAACGCGGACACGAAATTCATTTCATTTCCTACGCGCAGCCGATCCGGCTGAGAGGTGCCGAGCCGAACATTCATTATCACGAAGTCGAGGTTTCCCGTTATCCCCTGTTTGACTATCCTCCCTATGATCTGGCGCTGGCGACGCGAATGGCGGAGGTTGCGCAACTCTACGATCTCGATCTGCTCCATGTTCATTACGCTATTCCGCACTCGGTAAGCGCTCTGCTCGCGCGCCAAATGCTCGCCGAAGGTCCGCGTGGACGCCGCTTGCCTTTCGTGACCACCTTGCATGGCACCGACATCACGCTGGTTGGACTCGACCGTTCGTATCTGCCGATCACCCGCTACTCCATCGAACAAAGCGACGGAGTCACCGCGATCTCCAATTATCTGCGCGACCGAACGCAACGGGTGTTCGACGTGAAAAACAAGATTGAAGTGATTTACAACTCGGTCAATTGCGACGTTTACCATCGCGACCCGGCGGCTCTGCCGCAAATGCGGGCTGAGTACGCAGCCGAGAACGAGCGTATTCTGGTGCATCTCTCCAATTTCCGTCCGGTAAAACGTCTTACCGACGTGATTGAGATCTTCGACCGGGTGCACAAACAAATTCCTTCGAAGCTGTTGCTGATCGGCGACGGCCCGGATCGCTCCGTGGCGGAATGGCTTGCCGTTCAGAAAGGCATCCATGCCGATGTCCTTTTTCTGGGCAAGCAGGATCAGATTCAAGAGAAGCTGGCGATCGCTGACATCATGCTGATGCCCAGCGAGCTCGAATCCTTCGGCTTGGCCGCTCTGGAGGCGATGGCCTGCGAAGTCGTACCCATTGCCACCCGCGCTGGGGGGGTTCCCGAAGTCATTGAGCACGGCAAAAGTGGCTACCTCGCCGATGTGGGCGACGTGGACACAATGGCGCGTTATGCGATTGAGCTACTCAGCAATGAGCAACAACTTCGGGAGATGGCCAAGCAGGCGCGGGCGGTTGCCATGGATCGATTCTGCTCCACGAGAATTGTAAAGCAATACGAAGATTTCTATCGTCGCGTGCTCGAGCGCTCGGCGTAGAACCCCTCGGGGACCGCGCTCGCAGCTTCGATCAGCGGCAACCGGATTCGGATCAACGTTCCCTTCCCTTCATGACTGTCGATGGTCATGCGGGCGGTGTTTCCATAAAGCACTTGCAGCCGTTCGGAAATATTTGCCATTCCAATGCCCATTCCTGACCAACTGCTGCTTTCTTCAAGCTGGGCTGAGCCCATGCCCACACCGTCGTCCTCCACCTCAATAATGAGGCGTGAATTAGATACACGGCTGCGCAGGTAGATGCTGCCGCCCTCAACTTTTGGTGCCAATCCATGCTTAATGGAGTTTTCGATCAAGGGCTGCAGAAGCATGGCGGGAACAACCACATCGAGCGAAGCCGGATCAAATTCCTTTACGACTCGCAGTTTGTCCCGTCCAAAGCGTACGACTTCAATGTCGAGATAATTGTCGATAAATTCAAACTCTTCGCGCAAGGGAGCGAACGCATCACTCGCATTCAGCAGTCGCCGCAGAATGGTCGCCAGTTTGAAAATCACGTCGCGAGCCTTGTCCGGGTCGAAGCGTACCAGCGAGGAGATCGAGTTCAATGTATTGAAAAGAAAATGAGGGTTGATCTGGTTCTGCAACGCCTCCATTCGTGCGTGCAAGAGAAGCCGCTCCTGTTCCTCGAGCTTGATCTGAATGCGCACGCTGTTGAATATCTTCAATTCAATTCCGATGGCAATGATAGAGGTCGCATAAATGGCAACCTCAACCCACAGATTGCCGCGGCTCTCCAGGCTGAAGATGGAACGCGGGAAGTAGCGCGAGAGCTCGGTTTGCACAAAACGTAAGCCCACCACAGTGGTGAAAAACATGATCTGCCAGTCGAACAATCGCGGCCGGGGCAGGTTTCGGCGGATCAGACGGTAAATGCTGAGATCAATGAAAGGGGAAAACGACCAAATATCATCTTTGTCGAGCGCCATGCTGCGCAGCTGGCCTGAGAGGAAACCGCAGAGAACCAGGAACGGCAGAGTTGCCCACTCCCCATGCAGCAGTGCGGGGAAGCCCGTGAGTACGCCACCCAGCGAACCCGCCCAGCGTCCGCCGATCACCCCAAGTAGGAGCGTGGTCTCGAAGCTCAGATCACCGGCCAGAAAGCTTGTCTGGGCAATCCGGATCCACGCGCCGATCATAATCGGCAGGGTAAACCAGAGGACCAGATAGATTTTCTGCCGCAGAGTGCGCTCTTCCCGAAACAGCAGTGACTTGAATTCCAGAGAACGGACCAGAGTGCTCGAAATAGTCGTAGCCACGCCCAGTTTCAGCAGCAGATGGATCAGGATGAGTCGCGGTTCCATGTAGTCCGTTTCGAAGTGAATGTCCGAGCCGAACGCCGATGACGAAACTGTAGCACGACACCCGTGTTCAATATCCCATGCTCTTGTCGACGGCAGACCGCAAAGGTTGGCCTGCGAAGTACCGCCGCAAATTATCGGAGAACAACTCATAGTGTCGCCGCCACAGCTTCTCGGTGAGGCCCGCCGTGTGCGGCGTAATGAGGAGGCTTTCGAGCCTCCACAGCGGAGAATCCGCCGGCAACGGTTCTTTCTCAAAAACATCCAGTGCTGCGCCGGCGATTCGTCGAGTGCGCAATGCCTCCGCTAGCGCCATCTCATCAACCTGTGCTCCACGCCCGACATTAATCAGATACGCTTCCGCCTTCATAGCGGCGAGACGCGTGGCGTTGATGAGCCCGTGTGTCGCATTGGTGAGAGGCACGGCAACGACCACATAGTCGGACTGCCTGAGCAGCTGATCGAGTTCCGACATCGAGAACACGGTGTCGACACCCTCTGGTCTTCCCTGTTCCGTGTGCTCGCGGACAGCGATCACGCGCATTCCCAAAGCGGACGCCATCTGCGCCACGCGACGTCCAATGCCCCCCACGCCGATCAGGCCGAGCGTCGCGCCGGCTATTTCGCGTGGGTGCGCTCCTTCGTTCCAGATCGCCTCCTGGCCCCAGACACGCTTCTGCTGAAACATCGCCGCCCGTGGAATCTTTTTGGCTAGGGCGAAAATCAGCGCCATCACATGTTCCGCGACCACCGGCCCATGCACTTCCGTGGAATTCGTGAGCACAACGTCGCTCGCGACGAACTCCGGGAACAGAAATTGATGCACAGCAGCTGTAGGAGCGTGGATCCACCGCAAGGCTCTCGCTGCCGCGAATTGCTCCGGCCGAAGAGAAATCACGAACAGGATCTCCGCATGGCTGAGCTCCTCTTCGAGGCCTTCGTAGCGATTACGATTCACGATCTCGATCTGCGGAAACTCCTTGCCGAGTTGCTCTGTAAACCACGGCGGCACATTCCAGAGATCAAAATCGTGGTGCACTGCAATCAGGAGTTTCATGATGATCTGCAAGGATTTCGATCGTCTGAACCGGGGTCCCGGGGCTGGGGTGCCGCGCACGTCCCGCAAACGCTCTCGCGTGCACTGCGCGAGTGCACTATCCGAACGCCAGTTCCTTTGCGCGCTGAGCGGCCTTCACTACCGCCTTGATCAAAGTGACGCGCAACTTCCCTTCCTCGAGTTCCATGATGGCGTCGATCGTGCAGCCCGCCGGAGTGGTCACCGCATCCTTCAGCAGCGCTGGATGATCACCGGTCTCAAGCACAACCCGGGCCGCGCCCAGCGTGGTTTGCGCCGCCAGCAGGGTTGCGACATCGCGCGGCAACCCGACCTTCACCCCAGCTTCCGCGAGCGACTCGAGAATGATGTAGATATAGGCCGGGCCGCTTGCTGAAAGCGCGGTCACTGCGTCCATATGTTTTTCGTCGACCACGACGGTTCTGCCTACGACATCAAACATGTGGCAGGTCAGGGCAACGTCCTCCGCACTGGCGTGCTTGCCTTTGCAGATCGCGGTCATGCCAGCTCCCAGCAGGCACGGCGTGTTCGGCATGGCGCGGATAACCGGGACTTTCGACGGGAGATTCTTCTCGATCATGGCGGTCGGCACCGACGCCGCCACCGATACGATTACTTGCTTCGCCGTAACCGAGCTGCTGATCTCTCGCACCACGTCCTCGACCACTTGCGGCTTCACCCCGATCACAATGATGTCGGCGCCTTTGACCGCGTCGACATTGTTGGTGCTCACCTTAACCTTCAGCTTCGCGGCGAGCGCTTTGGCTCGCTCCTCATGCGCCACGGTCGCACACGCCGACTTGGCCGTCAGCAAACCGTTCTTGAGCAAAGCTTGCAGAATAATGCCGCCCATCTTGCCGGCGCCCAAGAATGCAACTTTCTTCCCAGTCAGATCATTTCCCATAATTGCCCTCAGCTAGCGGAGTCATTCTGATCACTCAACAATTTGTCATTTCCAGGAATGCGGCGAGGAAGTGTTTTTTTGCCGCTCCATCCAGTTCCATGCCGTTGCTACCACTTCGTGTAATCCCCGCGTGGCCTTCCATTGCAGGAGTGCCTGTGCCTTAGCAGGATTTGCCACCAGTGCAGGAGGGTCACCGGCACGACGTGGTGCGATTTTGCGGGGCACTGGCTTGCCGGTAACCGATTCGATCGACGAAATCACTTCCTGCACGGAAGCCCCAGTTCCTGTGCCGACGTTGACCGCGAAGCTGTCCTTTCCCGCGGCCAGATGCTCCAGCGCTTTTACGTGCACGCTCGCCAAGTCGTTCACGTGTATGTAATCGCGGATGCAAGTGCCGTCAGGCGTCGGATAATCCGAGCCGAAGACCTGCAGCTCCGGGCCCAGCCCCGCCGCGGCGCGTAACGCCACCGGGATCAGGTGCGTCTCCGGTTCATGCAATTCGCCAATCTCTCCACTTTCATCTGCGCCCGCGGCGTTGAAATACCGAAGACTGGCGAAACGAAAACCGTAAGCGCGGTCATAGGCTTCCAGAGCCTGCTCGAAGAACAATTTTGAGACTCCGTAAGGATTGACAGGCTGTCGCGGCGTATTCTCCTCAATCGGCACCTTCGCGGGTTCGCCATAAACGGCACACGTCGACGAGAAAATGATTTTCTTCACTCCAGCTTCCAGCGCAGCGTTTAGCAGAGAGAGCCCACCTTCGACGTTGTTTTGAAAATATTTTTTCGGATCCGTCACCGATTCGCCAACGTAGGCGCGAGCCGCAAAGTGCATGATGGCCTGAGCCCTCGGCAGCACGCGCCCCAGCGCGGCTCGGTCGAGCACATCGCCCCTGACTAGCTCGAAACCAGCGGCTAGAAATTCGTATCCGGTGCTGAGGTTGTCAAATACGATCACCTCATGCCCGGCACGCTTCAGCGCGCGGGCCGTATGACTGCCGATGTAGCCAGCGCCGCCGATGACCAGAACGACCACTTGATCTCCCTTCCGACGATCCGCCGCGCAGAACAGAATGCCGTCCGGCGGACGCTCCGAGACACATAAGATTACCAGCTACATACTCCAAAAGTTGCAGGAACCTGCACATTCGGTCCTCCAGGCCCTGTTCCGTGACCAGCCAATCCGATCAAGGCTGGGAGCGAGCGCTTCTTCTTGAGGTCGAAAGAGCCACCTTGACTATTCCGTCGTCTTAAACGGAAACTCCCGCCCTTCCTGCTTTACAAGCCCACTGCCATGCCGTAAAATCCACCACGCTTTCTAGGATCGCCCCCTGCGATGCACCGGCCCACATCTACCATTCACAAAGGATTCGACAAGTTATGTCTCGCCCACGCCGCTTTCGTTGGAGCTCTTTTGCGACTCTGTCCATGTTGCCGTTTTTCCTGAGCTCGCTGTTGGCCACAGGTCAGGTCTCCGTGACGACTTATCATTACGACAACAACCGCAGCGGCTGGAACTCGCAGGAGTCCGCCCTCACGCCTGCCAAAGTGAACAGTTCGTCTTTCAAGCTCCTGCACAAGGTTACGCTCGATGACCAGGTTGACGGGCAACCGCTTCTCGTCCCGGGTGTAAACATCACAGCCGGAAACTATCAGGGCAAGCATGACGTGGCTTATATCGCGAGTGAAGGCAACACCATCTACGCCATTGATGCCGAGAGCGGACAAATCTTGCTCAGTCCGAACTTGGGCACTCCCGTGCCATCACCGCTCGGATGTAACAACAATGGTCCAAATGTCGGCGTCAACTCTACGCCGGTTATCGACCTCGGCAGCAACACTCTCTATGTAATCGCATATACGGATGACGCCGCCGGCCCCACCTACCGCATTCACGCCCTCGACCTAGGCAGCCTGACCGACAAAGTGACGCCGGTCGTGGTGGCTGCTTCGCATACTCTGATAAACGGCACCGCCTACACTTTCAACGGCAAGTACCAACGGCAACGCCCGGCCCTCTTGCTGGCCAATGGGAACATCTACGCCGGATTTGGCAGCTTCTGCGATTTTTCCGCGAGCCAGTCTCGCGGATGGCTCCTGGGATGGTCGACCGGATCTCTGACTCCACTTCCCGCCAATCAACTCTTCGACACGCAGGCGCAATCGCCCAATAACTTCTTCCTGTCATCGATTTGGATGTCGGGATACGGCCTTAGCGCCGACGATTCGGGCAACGTTGTTTTCGTCACCGGCAATTCAGACAACTCCGGCACCACCTACGATGGGATCACTAACATTCAGGAAAGTGTTATTAAGATCTCTTCCAACCTGACTACGGTCCAGGATCTATTCACTCCCAAGAACCAGCCGACTCTCGATCAAAAAGACGAGGATTTCGGTTCGGGGGGTGCGCTGGTCCTGCCCGATCAGCCCGGCTCGGTACCGCATCTGGCAGTCGCCGCCGGCAAAGCCGGCGTACTGTTTCTGATGAACGAAGATCACCTCGGCGGATACTCTACGACCAAGAACAATGTTCTCGGAAGCTACGGTATTGGTGCGTGCTGGTGCGGGCAGTCGTACTACATCGATCCAACCGACGGGGTGGCGCGCATCGTCAGCAGTGGCGGACGCAACGTACGCGTCTGGCGACTCAATACCTCGGGGGCCTCGCCTTCTCTCACCGACATTGCAAACGGGGCTGTGCCCGGCGGGCAATTTCCGGGATTCTTCACCAGCATCTCGTCCAACGGTCAGGCCAATCCGATTATTTGGGCGTTGTCGCGGCCACCGAATTCTTCACCTAACCAGCCGATTGTTCTCTATGCGTTCAACCCCGACTCCGTCAGTGGCACTACGATGCAGTTGCTGGTTAAGACTGTTGCCGGCAACTGGCCCAACCTTAACGGCGACGCGAACCTTGTTCCCGTGGTTGCCAATGGAAAGGTTTACGTGGCGAGCAATAAACAGCTTCGTATCTTCGGATTGGTCGGGGGAAAGGCGAAGTGAAGAGTCATGACCGAACAACTTGCCGACAAGAAGTGTGTTCCATGCCGCGGAGGAGTACCGCCGCTCAAAGGCAAGGAACTCGAAAAACTGCATCGCAGTATTCCCCAATGGACCGTTGCGAACGAGCATCATCTTCATCGCGAGTTCAAGTTTCCGGACTTTAAGCAGGCTCTGGATTTCGTGAACCGCGTGGGCGAACTCGCCGAGGAACAAGGCCACCATCCGGACATCTTGCTGGCGTGGGGCAAGGCCGAGATTACACTCTGGACCCACAAGGTCGATGGTCTTACGGAGAGTGACTTCATCATGGCGGCGAAAATTGACCGGTTAACCTGAAGAACCTTGCTCCGGCATCAGCCGATACGACCGATGCATTTGTCCCGTAGGCGCGTAGAACTCTTTGTGGGTGAATTGAAAGCCCAGCTTGGCGAGCACCCTTGCCGAGGCCGAATTCGCCGGGTGATGACCAGCAAACAGAGCGGTCGCGCGGAGGGTTTCGAAAGCAAAGCCTACTACCGCGCGTCCAGCTTCCTCCGCAAGACCTCGGCCCCAGTAGGCTGGCCTAAAGTTAAACCCGAGTTCGTAAATCTGGTGGTCGAGCTTGTACGGCCTCAGCCCCGCGCATCCGGCATGCTCGCCGCTTTCCAGCAGAAATACGGGCCAATACTGCACCCCGTAACGGACTAGACACTCAATCTCCCGATCGAGCTTTCTTTTTACTTCTTCGTCGGAGAAAGGACCGCCGATCAGCCGGGTGACCGCGGGGTCGCCCCACAGTGCGAGCGCCAGGGGCAAGTCCTCCTCCGTCCAACGGCGGAATCTCAGTCGCGCACTCGTAAGAAAGTATGATTTAGGGGCAATCACTTTCGGGTTCCTATCGGAAATCAGATCTCAAGAGCTTATCGTTTCGATGGCTGCCCGTTTCCTCGACCGGAGCGCCCACGCCAGCATCGCCGCTGGAATCAGCATGAGCACACCGGTGCCGGTAGCCACCGTGCGTGCCGAGATTCCCACGTCGAGAAATCGACCGCACACGTACGCGGTCGTCGCGAAGGTCAGGCTCGCCAGTCCGAGATCTGCAGAAAAGACGCGTCCCCGAAAACGGTCTTCGGTGTGAAGTTGCAGCAGAGTTGTGGAGAACACCCATACCGTCGAGCCCCCCGCGTGTGCCAGCATGGCGCAGGCTGCAGCCATCCATACGCTGCGGCTGGCCCCGAGCACTCCGTATCCAATCGCAATTGTGAGATAGCCGAACAGAATGCCGAGGCGCAGCCGGTGGTCACTGCGTCCGGCCCACCGCGCCGATACCAGTGGGCCCACCAGGGCTCCGAGACCTCGCCCGCCGAGCAGGATACTCATGCCCAGCATCGCGCCGCCAGCGGCATCGATGCCGCGCCCGCGGACGGCAAATTCGCGCGCGCCCATCACGGTGAAGATCACCCAGCTGGGTCCTACCATCAGTTCGCCTGCTTTGGCGAATACGGCGGGCAACAAAGTCCGGTGACTTCGGATGTAGAGAATTCCTTCGAGCACCGGCGAGAAGTCGACCAGATCTCGCGTCTGCAGCGGAACCGCGTTTTCGGCGTGTGGCTCCGCAAATCGCATTCCACTGATCAGAATGGCCGACAAAAGAAAAGACAGGGCATTGAGGATGAAGACCGTGTCGCGGCCGAAGAGTGCGGCCACGACTCCTCCGATCGAAGCCCCGATCAGCAAGTTTACCGACCAAGTCGCCGATGCCATCGTGTTGGCAACCAAGATTTCACTCTCGGCGGTAATGTTGGGAATCACCGCGTTGCGAGCGGGCTCGAAAAACGCAGCCATCGTAGTCTCGGCCAGTAGCAGTGGATAAACCAGCCAAACCATGGAACGCGAGCGGACCAGAAGCATCGCCAGCACGACTGCGAAGCGAACCAGATCCGCAGCGATCATCACGTGCTTGCGCTTAAGGCGATCGTTGACCACGCCGGCGGTGGGACCGACCAGCGTCTGCGGCAGCACTTGCAGAACCAGGGCGAGCGCGACAGAACCCGCATGCCCGGTCAGCTGCAACAACAGGGTGTAAATCGAAAGCGTGTAGAACCAGTCCCCGATTTCGCTGACAATCTGCGCCAGCCAGACACGACGGAAATTGCGGTTCGCGCGGACCAGTCGCACGTAGGAGGCTAGCGAGATCGAAGATGCGCCGTGCTCCGGTTCGGGTTCCATGGGAAGCCATGACCTGGAGTGTTCAATCTACAGGCTGGAGGATGCTGGGGCAACGCGCAGGGTAAATTATCGGGAGATCGCTCGACCTTTCGGAAGCAACCAGCTACGGTCGCAGCTTTATCTTCAAGTCCGCGGCGATCTGTTTGCCGTGGAAGCGTCCGTTCTCAATGAAAATCTCGTTGGTCCGCGATCCGGCGACGATAACGCCCGCCACATAGACTCCTGGCACATTGCTCTCCAACGACACCGGATCGCACACCGGACGGCATTGCTGCTCCGAGAGCTCAATCCCCATGCTGCGCAGGAAGTCGTAGTCGGGATGGTAGCCAATCAGGGCGAGCACGAAATCGTTCTTCAGCCGGATCGGTCCGCGCGTCGTATTGACCACTACGTGATCGATTCCGATTTCCTGGACCGACGCGTTGAAATAAGCTTCAATCTCGCCCGCCTTGATGCGATTCTCCAGGTCCGGCTTGATCCAGTACTTGACGTGGTGGTGCAACTGGGCCTCGCGGTGGACCAGCGTGACACGCGCGCCGTGCCGCCATAGATCCAGCGCGGCAATCGCCGCCGAATTCTTTCCGCCGATCACCAGCACATCGGTGTCGTAGTAAGGATGCGGCTCGCCGTAATAGTGCGAAACCTTGGGGAGATCCTCTCCCGGAATGCCGAGCTGGTTGGCCAGGTCGTAATATCCGGTAGAAACAATGACTTTCTTCGCGCGGTAGTCGTGCGGCCGGCCCGCTCGGTCGGTCGCAGTGAGACTGAAGTTCCCGTCTTCGCCCATGACGGTCTTGACCCACTCATATTGACGCAGGTCGACATGGTAGTGCTCGGCAACTTTGCGGTAGTACTCGAGCGCTTCCTCCCGAGTGGGCTTCTGCTGCGCCGTAGTAAATGGGATGTCGCCAATCTCCAGCAGTTCCGGCGTTGTGAAGAAAACCATGTTCGCCGGATAGTGGAAGAGAGAATTCACCAGGCATCCTTTGTCCAGCACGATGACCTTCAACCCGATCCTTTGCGCTTCAATGGCGCAGGCCAGCCCGGTCGGACCGGCGCCAATTACTATCACGTCGGTGCGCATCTCGAAACGAGGCTTCGCCTTGCTCTGCGGCAGGGTCACGATCTCTTCAGCAGCGACGTACTCAGGCATTAGCGGAGTCACTTAGGTAGAAGGCTCGCACGCAATTCGGAAACCGTTGATTCTAGCACGCGGCAAGAGGCTACTTGGCGGCCATAACCGGAGGCCGGACCCCAAGCGCTATAATTTCGGGTTGCACTCATCTCTCTGCTCGTTCAGGAGCACGTCATGTCTACGCTTGCCGAACCGGCCACTCACACTCGCATTGAATCCGACAGCATGGGAAAGATTGAAGTCCCGGCGAACGTCTACTGGGGTGCGCAGACTCAACGCTCCCTGCTGCATTTCAACATCGGCCGAGACACTATGCCGCCCGAACTGATTCGGGCGTTTGGGATCCTCAAGAAAGCCTGCGCCCTGGTGAATCAGGATCTCGGCAAGCTGCCGGCCGACAAGGCAAAGCTGATCGTCCAAGCCGCGGACGAGGTGATAGCCGGCAAACTCAACGACCAGTTTCCCCTTCGTATCTGGCAGACCGGCAGCGGCACCCAGACCAACATGAATGTGAACGAGGTCATCTCCAACCGGGCGATCGAGATTGCCGGCGGCGAAATGGGATCAAAGAAGCCGGTCCATCCTAACGATCACGTCAACATGTCGCAGTCATCGAACGACACGTTCCCCGCGGCGATGCATATTGCGGCTGCCGATCGGGTAAAGAATGCGCTCATTCCGGCAATCGAAACCGTCCGCGACGCGATCGCGGCAAAGGCCAAGGAATTTCATGACATCGTCAAGATTGGCCGTACCCATCTTCAAGATGCTGTTCCATTAACCATTGGCCAGGAATTTGGGGGCTGGGCCAGTTTGCTCGAACGCGACATCAAACGACTGGAGCAGGCGCTCGAAGGACTTTATGATCTCGCCATCGGCGGAACCGCGGTCGGCACTGGGCTGAACACGCATCCGGAATTTGCCGAGCGCGCCGCGAAAAAGATCGCGGAACTAACGGGACTTCCCTTCCGCTCGCATGGCAACAAGTTTGCCGCGCTCTCGGCACACGACGAGATCGTCTTCGCCCAAGGCGCGATGGAAACCCTTGCCGCGTCATTTATGAAAATCTCAAACGACATCCGCTGGCTGGCCTCCGGCCCGCGCTGCGGTCTCGGGGAACTGTCGATTCCCGAGAACGAGCCCGGTTCCTCGATCATGCCCGGCAAAGTGAATCCCACGCAGTGTGAAGCCATGACCATGGTCTGCGTGCAGGTCCACGGCGCGACCGCTGCCGTCGGCTTCGGCGGGTCGCAAGGCAACTTCGAGCTCAACGTCTTCAAGCCGGTGATCATTTACAACTTTCTGCACTCGGTCACGCTCATCACCGACGCCTGCCACGGATACGTGGAGTACATGCTCAAGGGGATCGAGGTTGATCGCGCGAAGGTAGACTGGTACGTGAAGAACTCGCTGATGCTGGTGACGGCGCTCGCGCCCAAGGTTGGCTACGACAAGGCTGCACAGATCGCCCACACCGCTCACGTCGAGCACTCGAGCCTGCGCGAAGCGGCGCTGAAGTTGGGATACTTGACCGGCGAAGAGTTCGATCAACTCGTCAAACCTGAGAAGATGACGCATCCGTAGACCATTGCCGCCAAAGCCGCGTCATCCCAAGCTGGGTGCTCGCACAAGAAGAAACTTTGCGAACTACTACGTTTCCGTGGATTGCGTCGACTCTGCCCGGTCCGGCAGGTTGAGTTCGATCTTCGCCTTCGGTCCCGTCGTAATCACAACCACACTGACCAGTACCAGCGCCGTCCCCACAACGGTTCGCGGACCCAGCGCCTCGCCCCCGAGGAAATACCCGACCAACACGGCGACCACCGGATTCACATATGCGTATGTCCCGACCCGCGTCGGCGACTCATGATGAATCAGCCAAACGTACGCCGTAAATCCCACGATCGATCCCGCCACGATCAAATAGGCCAACGCGAGCCATGCCTCGCGAGAGACTGCCTGCACCTGAAAACCACGAAACTCGCCAAACAACGCAGCAGCCAGCGTGAGCAACACTCCGCCGGCGAACATCTGCGCCGCCGAACTCATCGCTTTCGCAGACGGCAGCGGCATTTTTCGACTCAGCGATGCCGCAATCGACCAACTCATCGCCGCCACGATCAGAGCACAAGCTCCCGCCGGATTTACCGGCGCCTCACCCAGGCTCATCGAATGAGCGACCAGAACAACCACACCGGCCATCCCGATCGCCAGCGCCAGCGCCAGCCGCAGGGTCAGACGCTGCGTTCGCAGAAAAATAATCTCCCCAAGCGCCATGAAAGCTGGGATGGTAGCCAGCATGACGGCTGCTATGCCCGAGGGCACGCGCTGCTCCGCCCAGAACAAGAGTCCGTAGTCGAAAACGAAAATCAGGATCGCGAGAACGGACGCCCCGGCCCACTCGCGCGACGTCGGTGAAGGCGTTCCCTTCGCCCGCGTCCAGCCATAGAGAATGACTCCGGCAACCATAAACCGCATCCCCGCAAGCAGGAACGGCGGAACCTCGCGCACGCCCACACGGATCGCCAGGAACGTCGATCCCCAGACGAAATAAATAATCGCGAAGGCGAGCAGAACCTTCCACACACGAGGATGGGACGCAGCTTCCATGATCAATCCGCCAGGAGTTGAGGACGACAGATCCTGGAGCCGATTAGATCATCGCAAACCGTTTCGGACGCTGTTTTCGCGCATAAAAAGAATTTATGGGGCCATAACGAAGGGAACCCTTACGGCAGCGAAGTACGAGACGGAAGCTTAAACACGGGTCGCGACTATTTCTTCAAGAGGCTGGTATGGCTGGCCACGCACTGCCATTTGCCCAGGTCCAGAACCCAGGTATCGGTGAAGCGCCCGACGTGGTCATACGCTTTACCTTGATAAGTGCCCTGCGTGTGATAGATTCCCGTCACCACGGCCGTGTCGCCGAAGAAATTCATCTTTACCTCTTGAATGTTCGCGGAGGTAGGTTTGAAGCGAGGGTCTTTAATGTCGGCCAGAAATCGTTGTTTGTCGCTGATTTCGCCGTCCCACTCGGTATTGACAAATCGGCTGGAAACCAAGGCGTCGAGGGCGGCTGAATCGCGGTTTACTTGAGCCTCATTCCACAACCGCTCGAGAACCAGCAGCTTGGTTTCGCGTGGATCGGCCTGCTGGGCCGCCATGATGAATGCACTCAGCAATAACAGAAAACAACAGCAGAGATTACGCCTCATATCGTACACGCCCGCCGGCATCCCCACGTGGGGCGAACGTGGCGCAACAATAACACGCGGTGCTTGTCGCCGACGATTAGAAGACCCTCGGAAAGGTTACGAACGTCACGAGAAACTAGCTTCAGAGTCACAGGGACCCAGAATATTGGGCGTCCCGTTCAGAACGCCCAGCGCAGCAGGGTGGCGCCAACGGTAAATCCGGCACCGACCGAAGCCAGCATGACGAGACTCCCCTTTTTCAGCTTGCCGTCTTCGATCGCCGTGTTCATCGCCAGTGGAATCGTCCCCGCCGTCGTATTGCCATAACGATCGATATTGACGATCACCGCTTCCGGCCGCAGTCCTAGGCGGTCGGCAGTGGCGCTGATTATCCGCAGGTTCGCCTGGTGCGGAATAAAGGCATCGATGTCGGAGCCTTTCAACCCATTGCGCGCCAGCAGCTTCTCGCACGCTTCCGTCTGTTTGCGCACCGCGAACTTAAAGACCTGTTGGCCATCCTGATGCACATAGTGCATCTTCTGCTCGACCGTTTCTTTGCTCGAAGGGTTGAGACTCCCACCTCCGGGCATGTAGAGGAACTGCCCGCCCGAGCCGTCGACTTCGTGGATGAAATCGATCAAGCCAACCGAGTCGTCTTCTGCGGGCTCCAGAATTACCGCACCTGCACCGTCGCCAAAAATCACACAAGTGGCGCGGTCGGTATAGTCGATGATCGACGACATCACATCCGACCCAATCACCAGCACTCGCTTATGAACACCTGTGCCAATGAACTGCGCTCCTGCCTGCAGCGAGTACAGAAATGCCGAGCAGGCACCGGAAAGATCGAACCCCCACGCTCCTTTCGCGCCGAGCTTGTTCTGGACCAGACAGGCGGTGGACGGAAAAAACATGTCGGGAGTCACCGTTCCCACGATGATGGCCTCCATATCCGCGGGAGTCAGCCCGCGCTGCGCCAGGGCCTTCCTGGCGGCCTCAACCGCCAGATCGCTGGTGGCGACGCCTTTGTCCACTAAATGGCGCTCGCGAATCCCGACGCGGGCCATGATCCAATCGTTCGAGGTGTCGACCATTTTTTCCAGGTCGGCGTTGGTGAGAAGGCGGGGCGGCACATAAGTGCCGAGAGCGCTGATTTTGGCGCGGATCGGTTTCGTCAATGATGGCTCCAGAATCTCCTAGTGATGAAACTCAGTATTTTGAAGGATTAGGAGCAGAAAGTCTAACCCCATCGCCGTAGGAGAACGGCCAGAACTCAGAGGTTAGTCCCAGAGAGCGAAATAGTTCGTGCGCTTCCTCGGCTGAGCGGCACTGCTACCCCGGGGACATGCGATCGCGATACCGGGCGTCAGCGAGTTTGGCACCTGGAAACAAAGCCAGGCACCGGGGACCCACTGCACACGCAAGAGCCCGTTACCGTTGCTTCCTTCCGGACCTGGCGGGGTTGGCGGGAGTGCGTCGCGTGAGACCGATGCCTGACCGATTATTCTAGCAAACACCGCCGCACGCCTTCGGTCAGTGCAAGAGAGAAGCCTTCGCATTCCAGATTTGCCCCTGCGCCTGCGAGGAATGAGGTGACTTTCGGTGCAACAATTTAGCGCGACGGCCTTCCCTTCTTGCGCGGCTTGTCGAACAATAGTTCTGGTACGGTTAGTCCGATACGGTTCTGCGCAGGCGCTCGCGATAGCCTCGAATTGTTGGCCAATGCCGAATCCATCCCTACAACCCGGCGTGATTCCGCTCTCGCGGGCCATTGACCATTACTTCGACCTTGCACTGTATCTACTTGTTCTTACTGGGTTTGGCGCGCTGGCGGGCACCGGCGGATTGGACACGCCTTCGATCGTTCTGGTTGGACTCGCGTTGGCAATTCGCGGCTATCTGCTGGCCAAGCGCCGCCCATTTGTTATCTCCGAGCGGTGGACAACGCCTCTTTCATTTGGCTACTTCGTCTTCTTCGCCGTCGATTACTTCTTTTTCTCGCGGGGCTTCCTCCCGGCCACGGTGCATCTGGCTTTGTTCGGCGTAGTGGTACGCATGTTCTCATTGCGCCGCGAGCGCGACCACATCATGTTGGCGATCCTCGCCTTTCTCATGGTGCTGGCTTCCGCCGTGCTTACTGTCGACAGCGTCTTCCTGCTCTCGTTTGCCGCTTTCATGCTGATGGCAGTTGGAACATTCGTCCTGATGGAAATGCGCCGCTCCGGACATGCGGCCAGCATTCAGGCGCGGCATTCGAACGATCCCCGGGAACACCGGCACCTTGCCTTCTCTCTTGCCCGAGTCACGCCAGTCCTCATGCTGATGATTCTCATCGGCGGAGCTCTTATTTTCTTTATTCTTCCCCGCATGTCCGCGGGATATCTCGGTGCGTATTCATTCGGCACGGATTTTTCTTCTGGCTTCAGCGATCACGTCCAGCTAGGACAAATCGGGCAAATTCAGCAGTCCAACGCCGTGGTCATGCACATTCAGATCGATGGCGACATTGTCGGCCGCTACGATCTTCACTGGCGCGGAGTGTCCCTGGCCGATTTCGATGGGCATGTTTGGTCGAACCCGCGGGAACAATTCATCTTGCAACGGCAGGCGGCGGACAACAGCTTCACCCTCCCACGCATGGGCTACACCGGCCCGCATTCCTATGTGACGCGCGATCTGGCACGTGAGCAAATGATCCACTATCGCGTACTGATGGAGCCGATTGGCACCAATATCTTTTTCCTCGCGCCCTGGGCCCGCGACCTCAGCGGAGAATACCGGATGCTAGCCGCCGACTCCGGCGGCGCCATCTATAACTTCGATTCACAACGCGCAATCAGCCGATACGAGGCCGACTCCGACGTCGCCAAACCCTCCCCGGCCGAGCTGCGCGGGGCTGGTCAGAATTACCCGCCACAGGTAGCGGCGGCCTATCTACGCCTGCCGCCCGTTGATCCGCGCATCTCACAGCTCGCCGCGCAGGTTACCAACTCGTCACAAAACCCATTCGATAAAGCCTCGGCGATCGAGCATCATCTCAGGACGCATTACGGCTATACTTTGGAATTGCCGCGAACGCCGCAGCGGGATCCCATCGCCAACTTCCTGTTCGAGCGCAAGCAAGGACACTGCGAATACTTCGCGTCATCGATGGCCGTGATGCTGCGCACGATCGGCATTCCTTCGCGCGTGGTCAACGGATTCCGCACCGACGAATTCAACGACCTGACCGGAAATTACGTGGTGCGCGCCAAGGACGCGCACTCCTGGGTGGAAGCGTACTTCCCTGGCTACGGCTGGCAGACTTTCGATCCTACTCCGGCGGGCGCCGGCGGCACGCCAGAGGGGTGGGGCCGGCTCGCGCTTTACGTCGACGCCATGGCGTCTTTCTGGCGCGACTGGATCGTGAGCTACGACACCACTCACCAATATGTCCTCGGACAGGCCGCGGTCAGCAGTACTCGTGGTCTCTGGGAGGGAGCCCGAACCTGGGCGCGCGAAAAATATGAATCGATGCTGCAGTGGGCCCGGCGAAGCCAGGAGCATGTTGAAAACTCACCTCGACGATGGGCCATCATCGGCGCCGCCACGGCACTCGCACTCTTGCTTTTCGGAAACCTTGGCCGGATCGCGCGCCTGCTTCACGAGCGATGGTTGCGCGCGCATCCCGAGCGCTCTCCTGAACAGGCGGCCACCATGTGGTATGCACGGATGGCCCGCGCCCTGGCCCGGCGTGGAATGAAGAAGTCTCCGGCACTTACACCGCATGAATTCGTGAAGAGGATTAACGACGCGCGCCTGCGCGAACCGGTCGCGCGCTTCACTGAGGTTTACGAATCAGCGCGCTTCGGAAATTCCCCGGAGGATGCTCAGCGCTTGCCGGAGTTATTTGAGGAAGTTCAAACCGCGGCGCGGAGGGGCTAGGTCGCATGTCTGACTTTGCCGGCTAGAAGCGCCAGAAAGCTCCGGCTCCCACAAAGAAGTTGTGCTGGCGGCTCTTTCCCGTCGGAGCCAATGGGAAATCCGGCTCGCCTGACCAGTAGTCGCGGCATTCACCACGGATGCTCAGCTTTCGCCAGACCTTTACATCCAGACCCACTCCGCCTTCAATGGTCGCCCCGGTAGTCGACTTGCCCGGGTTCGTACCGCCATAGACCAACGTGCTGCCCTCGCTGAAATGGCCGACCCCAACACCGAAGCTGACCCATGGAGATACTGCCGTGGTCGGAAACAGATTTACTCGCGCCGCAGGAGTCACGAACAGCTGCTTATAGTCGGATGGTACGACCGAGAAGCCGTACATACCGGCATTTAAGTCTTCGTCCGGGTTGTATGCGACCAGCACCTCGCCCGAAATCGAGTAGATAGGAGTCACGAAGAAGCGCCGAGCATATTCCCCTTCAACTGTTAAGCCCTTACCTGAGTGGATAGTCGGATCGAAATAAGTGGCGTTCTGAATCCCCTGGTCGCTGATGAAAACACGCCCGATCATCCCGCCCACTTCGTTTTTCTCGTCCTGTGCGACCGCCGAGACTGCAACCATGGTCACCACAGACAGGACCGCAATCCAGAGTCGCTTCCCTGACATTCCTTGCCTCCTGCGAGACGATTCCAAATTGATACGGGTAAGCCTTAGCCTAGCACGACAGCCGACGTTTTGAACCCCTCAAGTACTATCTTTTCTGATGCTCACGGAGCGAGGTGTTTAAAAGGTTTTCACATGCTCGAATTTGACGTTAGGATTTCGGTGAAACCGCGGACTCTTTGCGACTAGCTACGCAAAACCCAAAATTTCCAAAAGAGTTGCGATGCGTTGAGCCCGGTTTGGAGATGCTAGAATAGAAAGATTGCATGCCTTTGACGGAGCTCACCGTTAGCGGCTCCCTCGACCCAAGACCGTGAAATCAACAGAGAATCCACAGCTCGTCAGCCCGCAACTCGACCGCCCTAGCCAAGAGCGGCCCAAGAAAGTCGGCTTCGTCAGCCTGGGCTGCCCTAAGAATCTTGTGGACAGCGAGGTCATGATGGGTCTCGTCGCTCAGGCCGGGGCCGAACTGACCAAGCGAGCCGAGGATGCCGACGTGATCGTCGTGAACACCTGCTCTTTCATCGAGAGCGCGCAGCAAGAGTCAGTCAACACGATCCTCGAAATGGCTGGGCACAAGACCGCCGGCACGGCGAAAAAGCTGGTCGTTGCCGGATGTCTGGTGGAGCGTTTTCGCGACCAGATTCGCAAAGACATTCCCGAAGTCGATGCTGTTGTAGGAACTGGAGAACTCGAGAAAATTCTCGCAGCCACGGGCATCTCGCCTGCTCCGACGAAGATCAACTCGCCGTTCGTGGTGTTGCAATCCCGCCCCGAAGGGGATGCCCGTGCCGCACAAGGCCGCTTCTCGCGCGACTCATGGGCTCGCGAATCATGGACTGGCGCCGTCGGCGATCTTCCCAACTATCTTTACGACGACGCCACGCCACGCATTCTGGCTACGCCGCGGCACACGGCGTACATCAAGATTGCTGAAGGTTGCGATCATCCTTGTACCTTCTGCATCATCCCGCAGCTGCGCGGGCAGTTCCGGTCGCGCCGTTTTGAATCGGTAGTTGCCGAGGCCGAGCGCCTGGCCCAGTCCGGCGTTCGTGAGATTACTCTGATTGGTCAGGACACAACGTGCTATGGCGAAGACTTTGGCCTGAGAGACGGCCTCGCCCGGCTTCTCGAAAAGCTCGCTCGCATTGAGACTCTGCGCTGGATCCGCTTCCTCTACGCTTATCCCAACAAGATCACGGACAAGCTGCTCGAGACCATCGCCCAGCATCAAAAAATCTGTTCGTATATGGACGTCCCCTTGCAACATGCGTCGGCTTCAGCTTTGAAGCGCATGAAACGCGGGGGCGGTGCTGAAGTCTTCCTTCGAGCTATCACGAAAATGCGCCGAGTCATTCCCGATCTAACTCTCCGCACTTCCTTCATCGTCGGCTTCCCGGGAGAAACCGAGAAGGAATTCGAAGAGCTCTGTGATTTCGTCCGCGAAGTTCAATTCGATTGGATGGGAGCTTTCTCGTACTCTGATCAAGATGGTGCGGCAGCCTTCGCTCTGGAGAAGAAACTCTCGGCCCGCGAGATCGAGAGCCGGCGCAAGCATTTGATGGGCGTGCAGCGCCAAATCAGCAAAAAGAAAAAAAAGGCCCTGGTGGGACGGGAATTCGATTTGCTGCTTGAAGGCGAATCCGAGGAGACCGAACTGCTGCTCGAAGGCCGCACTCCCATGCACGCGCCCGAAATCGACGGCAAGGTTTTCGTCAATGAGTTCCCCGACGAAGTCAAGCCCCAGCCCGGCCAGTTTTATCGCTGCCAGATCACTGAATCTCACGACTACGATCTCGTGGCGAAAATAGTGTAAAGACCGAGCTCCGTTCTAGTTTTTGACCTGCAATTGGAAATCTTCCTTCTACAATAGGAACGTCTATGCCTCGCAAACGAGCCGCCAAGCTTCGCTGCCCAATCTGCAAGAAAGCGGTGAAGAGTACGGACCCGGGGTTCCCGTTCTGCAGCGACCGCTGCCGCACGATTGACCTTGGGAAGTGGGCAAGCGGCGGATATGTGATCTCGTCTCCGGTGACCGACGCGGAAGAAGGGATCGGCGAGCGCGATCCCGAAAACCAGGGGAGCGAATCATGATCGACGCTCCAGGCCATGGCGCCGATGTCGCGCCGACCGTCGTTGGGGCGTCTACGGGCAGTCCCGTCTGGGCGACCGTGGTAGCAACCTTCATGGGCATCGGCAGATTACATCCCGGGCCCGGAACCTGGGGATCGGCCGCCACGGTCCTGCTCTGGGCGGCCGGGTCGTACAGATTAACCCCGACGCTGCGCACGCCCGTCGTCGCCGCACTCGCCGTTCTCGTCATCCTCTTCGGCATTCCTGCCGCTACCCGTGTGGCACGGACGACAGGCGTGAAAGACCCTCAATTTATCGTCATCGACGAGGTCGCCGGACAGCTCATCGCCTTGATTGCCGCTCCGCTCGCTTGGAAAACCTTTCTGGCGGGTTTTATACTTTTTCGAGCGTTCGATATCGTCAAGCCACCTCCAGTCAGACAACTGGAAAAACTTCCGGAAGGAACCGGAATTGTGCTCGACGATGTGGCTGCGGGAATTTATGCCCTTGCCGTCATGCAACTTCTACTGCACTCTGGTCTACTAAAATAGTACTGGGTCGCATGGAGCGAACTCGGCCGATTCGTTGCTCCGCGCCCGGTAACCGGTGTTGTTTTCATGGGATTTTCCGACCGCATCCTCGGTAGAAAGAACGTGAACGGTGGGCCGCGCATCGAAGCGATCGCCCCGGCGCTCGCTCTCGCCGGTGGCGAGATTCGCATTACTGGCTCCGGCCTGCGGCCGCAGGACCTACATCGTCCCAAGGTGCAGTTCGGAGAAATCGAAGCCTCGGTGGTCGTAAGTTCCGATGCTTTTTTGGTCGCGCGCGTTCCCGACGGTGCAACCTCGGGATCGGTCGTCGTCGCGACTGACGGCCATGTCAGTAATCCTCAGACCGTGAAGGTGGCCGTCCCCATCGCCGAAAATCTTCATCCCGTCACCAATCCCGCGCTCGATCCCGAGGGCAACATCTATGCAACCTTCTCTGGTTCGCGCGGCCAAAAGGTTCCCGTAGCTATCTTCAAGATTGACACCAATTACAACGTCAAGCCCTTCGTCGTCGATATGATGAACGCAACTTCCATCGCCTTTGACCGCAAGGGCCAAATGTACGTATCCTCGCGTAACGATGGCGCCGTTTACAAAGTCGCTCCCAACGGCACCATGACCACCTATGCCGAGGGCATGGGAATTGCCACCGGCATTGCCTTTGATCGCCAGGAAAGTCTCTACGTCGGAGACCGCAACGGCACGATCTTCAAGATCGGGCGCGACCAGCAGGTCTTCGTCTTCGCCACTCTCGAGCCCAGCGTGTCCGCCTACCATCTCGCATTCAATCCGCTTGGCGATCTCTTCGTGACTGGGCCAACCACCTCGAGTTTCGACCAAGTCTACAAAATCGATCCCAACGGGACCGTCACTACCTTCTACAAAGGTCTAGGAAGGCCGCAAGGACTGGCCTTCGATGCTGATGGCAACCTTTACCTCGCAGCTTCGCTTTCCGGCCGGCGCGGGATTGTGAAGATCGGTCCAGATGGCAAGGCCAGTCTTGAGGTTGCAGGTCAGGGGCTTGTCGGCCTCGCCTTCGCCCCTGGTCGTTCCGCAATTCTCGCGACCACCAGCGCAGTCCATCACCTTTCCTGGAACTTGCAGGGTCTGCCCCTGCTTCCAGAGTAAGGGTTCGGTGCCGTAGTCGCTCTCGGCCCTTAGCAACTCTTTTTCATTTAAACTTCTAACGCGTGGATTCCGAAATCATCGCGGTAGGCTCTGAGCTACTCACCCCTTACCGCATGGACACCAATTCGCTCTATCTCACCGAACAGCTCAACCAGCTGGGCGTTGAAGTAACCTTCAAGAGCGTCGTCGGCGATAACCTGCGGCGCCTGGTGGCAGCCGCGCAGCACGCCCTGTTCCGCTCCGATGTCCTGATCTTTAGCGGCGGACTCGGCCCGACCGAAGATGACCTGACGCGCGAAGCGGTCGCCGAAGCTTTGGGCTTGGGCCTTCATCGTGAGCCGCAAATCCTGGCTGGTCTCGAGCAACGCTTCGCCGAACGCGGCTGGAAGATGTCGTCCAACAACATGAAGCAAGCCGACGTCATCGAGGGCGCCATCGTGCTCCCAAACCCAAATGGCACGGCTCCCGGCCAGTGGCTGAGTGGACAGTTCGACGGACGCGAGCACATCATTATCCTGCTTCCCGGCCCTCCCCACGAAATGAAAGCCTTGTTCGAGGCCGAAGTCCGGGAGCGTTTGCGCGACAAGGTTCCACGGGCATTTCTTGCCGTTCGCACCCTGAAGGTGGCGATGCTCGGTGAATCGCTGGTGGATGCTCGCGTCGCGCCCATTTACAAACGATTCGCGGATGTCGAGACCACCATCCTCGCCGGGGCCGGAGAAGTAGAATTGCATTTCAAAACGCGGGCAGCCACCGAGGACGCCGCGCAACGCCGCGTCGACGAAGTCGCCGGCCTGGTTGAAGACGAACTCGATGATGCCGTCTACTCTCGCGATGGAGAATCTCTGGAACAAATCGTGGGCTACTGGCTGCAGATGCGCAACGCGACGCTGGCCGCCGCGGAATCATGTACCGGGGGGCTGCTGGCTGAGCGCATTACTTCGATCAGCGGTAGCTCTCGCTATTTCCTCGGCGGCGCCGTCGTCTATTCCAACAATCTGAAAACCGAGTTTGCCGGCGTGCCGGCAGAGATGATCGACCGCCATGGCGCCGTCAGCCGCGAGGTCGCCGCAGCTTTAGCCGAGGGCATCCGTTATCGATGTGAATCGACGCTCGGAGTCGGCATCACGGGAGTCGCGGGTCCGGCCGGTGGCACTCCGGAAAAGCCCGTTGGTCTTGTGTTCCATGCTGTCTCGAGCGATCGCGGGACCGAGGTCATCCAGCGAAATTTCCCGGGAGATCGCAAACGCATCCGCCGTTTTGCCTCAACCATGGCACTGGATATGGTCAGGAAGAAACTGATGTAGTACCGCGCACTACGCTGAGCTAACTGTCTCCGGACCTCATCGCTTCGGTACTCGTAACTCGCTAAGAAGTCTATGCGCGTCTTTATTGCACTCGACATCGATGACGCTATCCGCGGGCGCATCGCCCGCTTCGCCGAGGGAGCCCAGGGTTTCGCGCCGGATGCGCGCTGGGCAAAACCCGAATCCCTTCACGTAACACTGAAATTCATCGGCGAGCAGCCCGAAGCTGCCGTTGCAAAGATCCACGAAGCGCTGAACTCTATCCGGCCTGTCGCCACAGAGATTCGCTTTCGCGGTTACGGATTTTTTCCGACGGCGAAGTCGGCTCGTGTCTTCTGGCTGGGCATCGAAGCAGGCGCCAATCTGTCATCGTTAGCGAAGGCCGTCGACGACGCAACGGCTTCAGTCGGAATCCCACGAGAAGACCGCCCCTTCAGTCCTCACCTCACATTGGCGCGGGCCCCCGGCGGTTCTGGCTCGCCGGACCGGCGTCGCGGAGACCGCCCCAATCGCGCCTTCCAGCATCTGCAGGAAAAACTCTCCGCCCTGGCAGCGCCAGAGTTTGGTACCATGACGGCCCGCGAGTTCTTCTTGTATCAGAGCCAGCTGTCGGCGAAAGGATCGAAGTACACAAAAATAGGAAGGTTTATGTTGAAGGCAGACGGCGAGTAAGCCGGGGCGCACTCCCCCACGACGAACAAAGTTCTGCGACGTTTTCAAACATGCCGAGACTTTTCTTCATCGCCGCCGCAAGTTACCTGCTGGGTTCGATTCCCTTCGGGTATCTTCTCGTCCGCATTTTTCGCGGTGAAGACGTCCGCCAAAGCGGCAGCGGCAATATCGGAGCGACCAACGTTTCCCGCAAGTCTCCGTTGCTCGGAGTTCTCACATTATTATTCGACGCGGCCAAAGGCTCAGCGGCAGTAGCGGTCGGCATCATCATGAGCCCAACAATTCTCGAGCACATTCCAGTCTCGCGGGTTCCCTGGCGTCAGGTCCTCCCGGCCTCCTCGCCGGAATTTGCATTTTCCGTCTCCTTGGCGGCTCTTTTCGCCGTTATTGGCCACTTATTTCCGGTCTGGCTGAAATTTCGCGGCGGCAAGGGTGTGGCTACCGGCCTCGGTTCGTTCGCCGTAATCGCGCCCAAAGCCGTTCTGCTGGCCGCCGTCGTCTTCTTTTTTCTTGTGCTCATCTTCCGGTATATCTCTCTGGGATCAATCGCTGCAGTTGCGGCCTTTCCCAACCTCGCTCTCGTCCTGCACGAGTTCGGCAACAACTACCTGGCCCTCTGCCTGATGGCGCTGGCCTCAGTCCTCATCATCGTGAAGCACTACCGGAACATTCTTCGTTTACTTTCAGGTACGGAAAATCGTTTCGGATCGAACCGGCTAATGAAGGGGGCAGCGCAAAAATGAGTGAGATCGCAGTCATCGGCGCGGGCGCATGGGGGACGGGTATCGCCATTGTGCTCGGCCGAAAAGGCACGCACGGCGTCCGCCTTTGGGCGCACGAAGTCGATGTCTGCGAGTCGATCGCCCGCAACCGGATCAATCACAAGTTCCTTCCGGGACGCCATATACCCACAATCGTGACCGCCAGCAATGATCTGGTCGCCGTTCTTGAGGGAGCGCAAATCGTGGTCAGCGCGATGCCTTCCCAGCATTGTCGCGGCCTGTTCCAGCAAATGCGTTCCTTGCTCGCGCCAAAGACCCTGATCGTCAGCGCGACCAAGGGGCTTGAAGAAGGTTCCCTGCAGCGGATGAGCGAGGTCATTGTCGAAGTGCTGAATCGCCACGACGGATCAGCACCAGCAGTGGGCGCGCTCAGTGGTCCGTCATTCGCACAGGAAGTCGCGCGCGGCGATCCAACCGCGATCACCATCGCCTCGCAAGACGCCGCCCTCGTTCGCGCCGTCCAGCAGGAGTTCAGCGACCCGAGCTTCCGGGTTTACACCAACAGCGACGTAATCGGCGTAGAACTCGGCGGCGCCTTGAAGAACATCATCGCCATCGCTGCCGGCATCTGCCACGGGCTTGGCCTCGGCCACAACTCAGTCGCCGCTCTGATCACGCGAGGTCTAGCGGAGATGACTCGGCTTGTCGTCGCCTGCGGCGGTCGCTCCGAAACTATGGCTGGACTCGCTGGGCTGGGCGATCTGGTCCTCACCTGCACCGGAGGCCTGTCCCGCAATCGCACGGTGGGCCTGGAACTCGGGCGTGGCCGCAAGCTTCCAGAAATCATTGCGGGCATGCATGGCATGGTCGCTGAAGGCGTCTTCACGACCAGCGCAGCAGTGGGTCTGGCTCGCGCCCATAATGTCGAGATGCCCATCACGGGACAGATGCACGCCATCCTGCATCAGGGGAAATCTCCCCGCGAAGCCATCCAGGACCTGATGACCCGCAGCGGTAAGAGCGAAACGACGTAGGTCGCGGCTCTTAATCTCCATTCTCCTTCCACCTTACTGATTTTCTCGGCGACCTGTGCGAACACTTCACCTTTGCGGCTCACCTCGTCCAGTTGGCGGATGACCGCGCATCTTCTCGATCCCGTGTTACATTACGTTCTTCTCCCGGAGTCCTCTATGTATCGAACGTCATTCCTCGCAATTACATTTCTCGCATTAACCCTCAGCGTTCTGGGACAATCAAAACCATCGCCGAACGCCTCGGCTATCCGCGAGATGCAAAACTACTCATCATCCATGCCGATGATCTTGCCGTCGCCCACTCCGAAGACGCCGCCAGCTTCGACGCACTCGACAGAAATGCCGTCACCTCGGCCAGCATCATGATTCCCTGCCCGTGGCTTACCGAAGTGGCCAACTACGCGAAAGCTCATCCCGAAGGCGACCTCGGCCTGCACCTGACCCTCACCAGCGAGTGGAAGACCGATCGCAGGGGGCCGGTTGAATCCAGGAATGCAGTTCCAAGCTTGCTCGATGCCTCCGGATACCTCTGGCCCGAAACTGGTCCTGCCGCGCAGCACATCAAAACCGAAGAAGCGGAACGCGAAATTCGCGCCCAGATTGAGCGTGCCATCTCCATAGGAATCCATCCTACTCATCTCGACAGCCACATGGGCGTGCTCTTTGCGCGGCCCGATCTGTTTGCCATCTACGTCAAAGTCGCTCACGAATACAAATTGCCTTTTCTCGCAATGCTGACGCCGGATGCGTCTCCAGCTTTGCGGTCGGCACTCTCCGATAAAGACATCCTCGTCGATTCGGTTGTGATTGCGGGCTCAAACCCGCCTCCGGCAGATTGGAAAGGGTTCTATCTGGCGCGATCCGCAACCTGAAGCCCGGCCTCACCGAAATCATCGTTCACCTTGGCCACGACGACGCCGAACTCCAAGCGGTCACGGTCGACCACCCCGACTACGGAGCTGCCTGGCGGCAGCGCGACTATGACACGGTAACCAGTCCGGAGTTCAAGAAAGCACTCTTGGACAATCACGTCATCCTCGTCAAATGGAAGGATTTAGGGAAGCTTCTGAACTAGTTCGAGCCACGGTTTCTGAAGTCTTGGGCTGAGGGTCGCTCCTTTTTTCGTTGCCAAACCTGCCCCGGACGTCACGTCTAACCAGTACTTTAGTAATGGCTCTTCCGCCAGCTTTTCCTGTCACTTGCGGCATTCCCCGCTAGAATTTTAGGGGATACTTTTGAAAGCTGCCGCCACTTCGCCTCTGGCGCCTGCGATTTGAGTGAAGGGAGACACTTGTCCGCCAGCGCGTCAAACCATGCTCGCATCCCGATTCTGTATGTAATTCTCGGTGTGCTCCTGGTGATCAGCATCGTCCCAATGTACTTCTACTCGGCCAAGGTCGAGTCCATTAATGGGGAGCGTCTGAAGACCAACGAGAGGTTGCTGCAGAACGCGGTGACGCGCTCTCTTGCCGACGATCTCTCTCAGCACGAACGATCGCTTCGCATGATGCTCGCCAACCTGTCGTCCGCGATTCAGGTCGCCAGCGGCGGCGATATCGGCGAACAGAACATCGAATCTCCCGAATTGCGTGCGCTGCTGGAAAACTTCGTCTCTTCTTCCGATGAAATCGCCTATGCCACTCTGGTGAACTCCGAAGCCAAAGGCATTCGCGCAGGACGAATCTCACCCGACGCGTTTCTGAACCGCGAACTGGAGCGCGCATATTCCGCCGCCCGCGACGGCCGCGTCTACAACGGTCAAGCCCTCGTTGTCGGCGAAGGTAAGTCTGCCCGTACTGTATTTCTTGTCAGTTGCCCGGTCCAATACGGCCAACGTTTTCTTGGCATGATTGGAGCGGTCGTCGATCTTCAGTTCCTGATTCGTCGCCTTGAGGAAGTCAGCGGGGGTGGCCTTACTCCCTACGTCGTAGACGCGCAAGGACGCCTCGTCGCCGCCGCGACTCCTGAATTCGCCACCGGCCAGGACATGAAGAACCTTGAGATCGTCCGCAACTTCGTCGATGGCGGCAACAAGGCCCAGTTGGCCGCTACTAAAGAATTCACCGTCGATTCCGGCTCGCAGCATATCGAAATGCTTGGCACCTACAGCCCCGTCATGTCTCTCGATTGGGCAGTAGTCGTGCAAAAGCCGCGCAGCGAGGCCTATCGCGACGTCATTGAGATGCAGAGCACCGCGCGTCTGCTGGCCATTGTGGCTGTGTTATTGAGCATTCTCGTCAGCATTTTTGCCGCTCGCCGCATCACCAATCCTCTGCATGTGCTGACGCAGTCCAGCCGTGCACTCGCAAAGGGTGACTTTTCGCAGCGAGTTAACCTAATGAGCCGCACCGAAATCGGCGAACTGGCTCAAACTTTCAACACGATGTCGGAGGAACTCGAACGCTTTGTCGAAGATCTGAAGCGTGCAGCGGAAGAAAACCGGGAGCTGTTCATGGGTTCGATCCAGATGCTCGCCGGTGCGGTCGACGAAAAAGATCCTTACACCCGCGGCCATTCTGACCGGGTCACGCGCTACTCCCTGCTGATCGCCAAAGAGATGAACCTGCCCGCCTCCTTCATGGAGACGCTGCAAATTTCGGCCCAGCTTCACGACGTCGGCAAAATCGGCATTGAGGATCACATCCTCAAGAAACCGGGCGCACTCACAGAAGAAGAATTCGAAGTCATGAAGACGCACACCACCAAAGGCGCGAACATTCTGCGTCCCGTCACCCAACTGGCGGAGATGCTTCCCGGAATCGAGTTGCACCACGAGGCGCTCGATGGCCGCGGATATCCTTACGGCCTGCAGGGAGATCAGATTCCCCTGCTCGCTCGGGTCATTGCCGTTGCCGACACCTTCGATGCCCTCACCACCAATCGTCCCTATCAAACTGCACACACGCCCGAGCAGGCGCTGCAGATCATTCAGAACCTCGCAGGCAAGCGCCTCGATCCCGAGGCGGTCGCAGCGCTGCTTGCGGTCTACGCGCGTGGCGAAATCCGAATTCAGCGCTTCACCATCAAGAGACCGATCGTCCCCGCGGTCCCTGTGGCTGCCGACGCCTCATCGACTCCCGCGGTTCCCGCTGAGACCGTCGTCCTCGAACGAACCCGCGTCTAGCGATTACCGGATCACTTCCACCACCTCCTCATCCGGCTTGGTCCACGCTTCCGCACCTTCGTGGCTCAACTTCTGCGTCGCGTCATTCCAGTACAAATGAGTGACACGGCCCTCTCCGTTTTCGTACGCGTACGTCCTCCCATCATCGGCGTAGAGCGCAAGATCACCATCCGCTCCCGGATATATGCGAACTTTCTGAATCTCTTGCTGCTGGTTTATGCTCTCGATCTCTTCTCCCAGCGGCACGATCGATCCGGCGCGAACAAATAGCGGCAGCGTGTCAATCGGCGCTTGGACCTGAATCTCCTGTCCCCCGTGCACCCGTTCATTCGTCCAGTAGTTGTACCAATCCGCACCGGCGGGAAGATAAACCATTCGACTCGTCGCACCCTGTTCGGTCACCGGGGCCACGAGGAACGCCGGACCAAACATGTATTCATCCCGCAAATCGGCCACTCTCGAATCGTCCGGAAAATCCATGAACAACGCGCGCATGAACGGTCCCCCTGTCTGGTAAGTCTTATAGCCGAGCGAATAGATATACGGCATCAGCTGGTAGCGCAGTCTCAAATACTTCTCGAGGATCGGCTCCGCCTGTTTTCCATACGACCAGACTTCGTTATGGAGTCGGCTCCCGTGCGCCCGGAAAATCGGCAGAAACGAGCCGTACTCGAACCAGCGCGCGTAGAGCTCGGGATAATCGTCGTACCCTCCAACATTTTCTCGCGCATCCGAGGGATCAAGCAGTGGCATGTGCGCCGGATGATGCTCACTGGGCAAGTATTGCCAGCCGCCAATATCCTGCGTCCAATACGCAATGCCAGAAGCTGTAAAGTCCAGCCCAGTAGGAATCTGCCGCCTCAGCGTGTCCCATGTTGGATAAATATCCGACGACCAGAACATGCTTCCATTCCGCTGCGCGCCGAGATAAGCGTCGCGCGAAAGAATCAGTGCCCGGTGATTCGTATCGCGCCGAAAGCCGTCGTACAAAGCCTTCGTGTGAAACAACGGATAGACGTTGAAATATCTTGTCCCCGGCCCAATGGAGAAGTAACTCCCATTCGGCGGCAGATCGGGCTCGGTCTCGTCCGCCCAGATCGCATCGAATCCTTTGCTCAGAATGTTGTCGCGAATCGTCTCCCAAAACCACCGCCCCGCTTCGGGATTCGTGGTATCGATGTCCGACCCCGCCCGGTCGTAGGGCAATCCATCCGTGGGCGTACTGTCCGCGAGATGTTCGAACCATCTTTTCTTCAGCAACAAATCGTAGTATCGCGACCCCTTCGTAAACCGCGGCCACACGCTGATCATCGTCTGAAATCCCATATCGTGCAGCTGGCGATTCATCGCCCTCGGGTCCGGCCACTTCTCCTTCACAAAATCCATCTCGCCCATTTTCGTGTAGTAAAACCAGTCCACCACCAGGATGTCGGCCGGCAGATGCCGCTCCCGATATCCCTTTGCCACGGCTAGCAACTCTTCCTGCGAAGCATAACGCTGCTTGCACTGAATGTAGCCGTACGCCGCCTTCGGCAGCATCGGCGTCGGCCCCGTCAGCAGCCTGTATCCCGAATAGATTTCGTCGAACGTTCTGCCGGCAATCACGAAAAACGAAACGCGGTCGCCGACCTCCGACGTCCAATTTGTTCGCTCGTTGAATCCCGGCTCAACCACGGTCTTCGACGGATTGTCCCAGATAATTCCATATCCATAATTCGTCACCATGAACGGAACGCACACACTCGGCCCCGCAGTCGCCGTGTAGTTGTGCCAGCACTCCACGCGGTGTCCGCGATGGTCAAGAAATCCCTCCTGGTTCTGTCCGAGCCCGTAATAATGCTCATCGTCGGGCGATGCAAAGGTCGCCCCAATCTGATAAAACGGAGCATCGGAGGTACGCCTGTCGTACATCAGGTCAGCGTTGCCGTCTTTGTGATTCGGCACAGACATCGACCACCCGATCATGCGCAGCAGGGTTCTACCTTCTGGTGTTTGAAATGCAATGCTGACGCCGGGTGTTGACCCTCCGAAGAACTTGCTGATATCCACTTGGGTCGCCGTCGCCTTCCACGGACGATTCGCCGTAACCGTAACCAGCAACCGACCGGACCGGTAGATATCTCCTTCCTGATTCTTGTCTTGCGCCCACCCTTGTGCGGCCGGACTCGCCACGAACCCGTAGCCCGTTCCCGCAAGCGCCGCCTCCTTGCTCATGCTGATCGTCACGCGAATGATGTTCTCCGCGTAGGGCTCCAACACGACCGTGCTGCCGCCGCGATCCAGCACGAGTCGCGAATCCTGTGCATGTGCCGCCGGGCCGCATAGCCCAATCATGGGTAGCCCGACGCCCACCAAAAGAAAGCGCAACCCGAAGTCACGCCACGACCCTCGTCGCGTTCGCCGCACCGTGCACCTCCATTCCTCGGCGGAACGAGAATAGCAAACGCGCAGACGCCCCGCTCACGATCGCTGACGACAAACTGAGCTGAAGGCGCAATACTCGGATGTGCCACTGCAAAATCCCGTGCTATCGCGGCGTGGCGAGGCGGAGTGGACAGAGGCGATCAAGTACAATCCGGCCTTTGTGGAGGCTCCTCGGCGCTTTGCCACCCATCCGCCCGTATAATCGATACTTAGTCCTTAGTTCCTCTTATGATTCAGACCCTTTTTGGCAGCCTCGAGGAAGAAAAGAAAAACAGCTTTCTCGATCGCATGAAGCAGGCGGTCACGCGCACCCGCGAGAACCTTGCCGAGCGCATCGAAGACGTCGTCTCCCTTGGCAAAGAGATCGATCGCAACACGCTCGACGATCTCGAGGCTACGCTCATCGGCGCCGATCTCGGAAACACGACGACGCAAGAGGTTCTCGGGAAATTGCGCGACAAAGCTGACCGCAAGCAGATCAGAGACGTTCAGGAGCTCCAGCGTCTGCTGAAAGAGGAGCTTCTGGCAATTCTGAACGCAGCCAACACAAGGCCCGTCAGCAGGGTTGATGGCACACCCGAAGTCATTGTCGTCGTCGGCGTCAACGGCACTGGAAAAACCACGACCATCGGAAAGCTGTCGCAGGTGTTTCGCTCGCAGGGCAAGAACGTCCTGCTTTGCGCCGCCGACACCTTCCGCGCCGCCGCCATCCAACAACTGGAAATCTGGGGACAGCGCACCGGAACCGAAGTGATCAAGACCAAGCCAGGAGGCGATCCGGCAGCCGTCCTTTTCGATGCGCTGCAAGCCGCAGTCGCGCGCAAAACAGATTACGTTGTCGTCGACACGGCCGGCCGGTTGCACACCAAATCCAGCCTCATGTCCGAGCTCGAAAAGATGCGCCGTACCGCGCAGCGCATCATTCCCGGAGCGCCGCATGAAACTCTGCTTGTGATGGACGCAACAACGGGTCAAAATGGCCTGCAGCAGGCACGCATGTTTACCGAGTCGGCCGGCGTGACTGGGATCGTCCTCACGAAGCTCGACGGCACCGCCAAAGGCGGAGTCGTGGTCGCGATTTCGCGCGAGCTGGGATTACCCGTGCGCTTCGTGGGAGTCGGCGAGAAAGTCGGCGATTTGCTGCCGTTTGATCCGAAAGAGTTTGTGGATTCGCTGTTTGAGTAGGAGGATGCATGCGCGCCGACGAGCAGAAACGCTCCTTGACGAAGAAAATTCTGGATTCAATCCGCCGTATTTTTCGATGGAGAGAAGTTCCGCCGGAAGGCGATCCTTACGCATACGTGACTGCTCCCTTGCGCCACGGACCAAAAGGCCGCAGCGGCGCAGCCGTAGCCGAGATCGAGGATGATTCGTTCGAGAGTTTTCCTCCGCAAAGGCAATAGTCTTTCGGTGTTTGGCGAGACAACAGATGTCTACCTTTCTGGCAGTCTTAATTGCTTTCGTCGCGATCGTAGCGCTTTGGCGCTTTTTGACGTCTCACTTTCGGACCGGTCAGCCCGCAAACCCGGTCGACGCCGAGCCCATCGACGATCCTTTCGCACCCGTTCCAGCGCCTCGAAAGAACCTTCCGAAGGCACGATCTGGCGCGGCAGCAGTAGAAGAACCAGATGACGCCGTAACTGCCGATTGCTTTCCAGCGCGTGCACTCTCATAGCGAAAACCGATTGTGCGCGGTCGTGTTAGATTCTCCCTGAATGCCTGCCCACGCCAACGACGAACAGCTACTCCATCGCGCACTCGAACTCGCCCGCAAGGGCATTGGGCTCGCGTCCCCAAGTCCCTATGTTGGCGCGGTTATTGCCGACGCTCAGGGCGACATTGTTGGTACTGGAACCTACACCTACGAGAGCGTGAAGCACGCGGAGATTCAGGCTCTAGAAGCGGCGAGGGCGAAAGCACGCGGCGGAACACTCTACATCAATCTCGAACCTCATGCTCATCAAGGCCGCACGGCGCCATGCACCGACGCAGTGATTGCCGCTGGTATTCATCGCGTTGTAGCGTCCATGCCCGATCCCAATCCAAGAGTGAGCGGGCGAGGGTTCGCCCAGCTACGCGCCGCTGGCGTACACGTCGAAATTGGTCGCCTCGAAGATCAGGCCCGCCGTTTGAACGAAGCCTTTGCCAAGTACATTCGTCACGGCACGCCACTGGTGACCCTGAAGTCGGCCATGACGCTCGACGGCAAGATCGCCCCGCCTCTTGCCGACGTCCTTGCAAACCGTAACAGTCCGCCAGCAGCAAGCGAGTTCACAGGAAATTGGATCACCAGCGAAGCCGCTCGCGCACACGTGCAGGAACTGCGGCATCAGCAGGACGCGCTGCTGGTCGGCGTGGGAACAATCCTTGCGGATAATCCCCTGCTCACAGATCGCAGCGGGAAAGCGCGGAGACGTCCGTTGCTGCGGGTCATTCTTGATTCACAGCTGCGCCTGCCGCTCGAGTCGCGCCTTGTTCAGAACGCAGCCAAGGAGCGGAAAGACGACATCCTCGTCTTCTCTTCTTCCTCTGCCGAAGACAAAACCAAACAGAAGAAAGCTCAACTTGAGCAACTCGGCATTCGCGTCGAAGCTCTTCCGACCTCAACACCGCACGATCGTCCTGAGCTGCCGGCTATTCTGCGCCGCCTCGGGCAATTGGAAATGATCAGCGTGATGATCGAAGGTGGAGCAGCCGTGAACTCTACCGCGCTTGCGGCTAATGCGGTCGATAAGATCTTTCTGTACTACGCACCAAAGATACTCGCGGGCACCGGATCGATTCCCTTCGCAGCGGCCGCGGGATTTCCTCCGATTCACCAAGCCCAGCAAGTCGAGTGCCTGCAGCTCCACCGCTTCGGCGAAGACTTCGCAGTCGAGGGATATTTGCGCGATCCCTACGGAGAATGAACTCGGCATCGAGCAGAGGTTAGAATATTTCGTTCGTTTCGGAGGCACTTATGTTTACTGGAATCGTCGAAGAAGTTGGACGCGTCGTGCGCATCGGACAGCGCGGCGAGAACCGCCGCGTCACCATCACCGCCGAACGCACGCTCAAAGAACTCGAAACCGGCAGCAGCGTGGCAGTCAGCGGAGTCTGCCTGACGGCGCTCGATATCGAGCCGGGATCGTTCTGCGCCGACCTGGCGCCTGAGACCTGGATGCGCACATCCTTTTCGCGCATTCATGAGGGCGCGCTCGTGAACCTCGAATTGCCCATGAAGGCAGACGGCCGCTTCGGCGGTCACATTGTGCAGGGTCACGTGGATGGAGTCGGCAAGCTCATCTCCTTTGATCGCATCGCTGATTCCGAGAACTGGTGGCTCGACATCGAACTGCCCAATGATGTCGAAAAGTACACCGTGTTCAAAGGCTCAATTTCCATTGAAGGCATCAGTCTCACGGTTGCGAAACTGGAAAAAAAACGCTGCACGGTCGCGATTATCCCTCACACCGTCGAGATGACGAACCTGCATTCCCTCAAGCCCGGGGATCCTGTGAACCTCGAAGCCGACCTGATCGCGAAATATGTTGAGAAGATGATGAAAGGCGAGTCATCGGAGAGCTTTCTGACGGTCGAAGATCTGGTCGAGCAAGGGTTCTAACACGGGCGCCAGCGGTTCGTGCTCAGTGGCAAGCCGGTTTCCACCCTTCAACCGTTTTTTTGGATGACTTGGTGCCGTCATCGTAGCTTTCATGGCGCGAACGTAGTCAGCCTGCACGATCAGGATTTGCAGCCGGTTTCAGCTGCAAGATCGTCGGAATCGACTTCGTACTCGCGCAGTTCGTGGCGGATTCCCAACTGATCGAGCAATCGAGCCGCATTCGTTTTTGGGAGCCACGATTTCTACGCTTCGATCTTCAATTCGTCCAGTTCCAGAAATTCCTGAATGATGGGATGCCGGTCTTTTTCCATCTCGGCGTAGGTACCGAAAAAGATCGCCTTGGCCTCGTAGAGGAAGACAACGCGATCGGCCAGTTTCTGGGCGAGACGCATATCGTGGGTCACAACAATGCTGGTGAGATTCAATTGAATCTTCAACCGCTTGATCAGATCGCCGAGAAGCTGCGCCATCAGCGGATCGACCATGGTCGTGGGCTCATCGTAGAGCACGCACTCCGGACGCGCCGCCAGCGCCCGCGCAATCGCGACCGAGCGTTTCATGCCCGTGGAAAGGTCTGACGGGAGAAGATCGCGCATCTCCTGCACGCCGACCATTTGCAGCAAGCCATCGACAATCTGAAAAATCTGCTGCTCGTTCAGGTCGCGAGCCTCGCGCAGAGGAAACGCGACATTCTCACCCACGGTGAGTGAATCGAACAGCGCTCCATTCTGAAAGACCATCGTCACTTTTTTCCGAATCAGTTCCAGTTGGTCTTCGTCGTAATCGGTGATGTCCTGGCCGGCAACCATCACCCGGCCGGAGTCGGGCTTGAGAAATCCCATGATGTGATGGAGTGAAACCGATTTGCCCACGCCGCTGCGGCCGAGAATGCAGACGGTTTCGGCGGGCAGGACCTCAAAGCTCACGTGGTCGAGCACGACATTGTCGCCGAACGCCTTGGAAACGTCGCGGAATTCGATGTAAGGTCCGAGTTGAGTTTCGTCGGGCATGATCTGCTCTTCGATATTAGCTTTGAGCTACGAACCCCGTTTTCATTGTGAGGATGCCGCTTTTCCGGCAAAGGACCTAACCTTTGTTCTCATTTCCTAACGTCCTGCGTTCTCGCCGCATCCAGGTCCTGCGGCGTGTTCAGGTTACGAAATACTCTCGGCGAAAAACCGGCAACTTCCAATTCCTCTTCCGTGATCACCTGCACGCTCGCAGCGTCAAACAGTGCGTCGATCTTGTAGCGGCCCTCGCGCAGGGCTCGCTCGGCAAGCCCGGCGAACTCTCGACGGTAGACCGCGCTTAAAGGGTGCCAACCTCCCCCCGCCCTCGGCACAGTCACGGTCGCGTGGGGAGAACTCCGTGCGCGTGAAATCAAGTATTGCAGCAAGGCCAGAGAGATGAAAGGCACATCCACCGCAAGAATCAAATTCAGATCCTTTGGTGATCCACGCAGCGCGGCGTGAATTCCCCCCAGCGGGCCGCAGTCGCGAAATACATCTTCTACTACCGGAGCAAACGGAGCAAACTTCGCAGGGTCGCCAACGAGGCGGACGTCCTCCGCCACAGAACGAGCCAGTTCAAGCATCCGCGCAAGGAGCGTGCGACCATCGAGCGCGATAAAGGCTTTATCCAGACCCATTCGTGTGCTTTTGCCGCCAGCCAGGATAAACGCCGTTAAGTCGGGAGAGCCACCGCCCATGCGGCGATGATACACGGAGCGGAAGGCCACTTTTGGACAGCGAAGCGGCAGGACTCGAGCGGCCGTGCCAACCGGGCTTAGGCGCCGAAGCGTTCAGCTGGTAAGTTCTTGCATTTACGCAGTTTGCTGTCTCACACCTGCCCATTACTGCACGAAAGTAACCTACCCAAAGTCAGACCTTCGCGCGATGATAGCCCTGCGTCCCGGTGGCTATAGTGACCCGGAAGTAAACCTCATGCCGCAAAAATTTATGGATGTGCTTATGCTTGGGCGCTGCTCTCACGAGTTCTCCTGGCCCCGCCGTGGTACGGATGGCAACTACTATCAGGTTTGCTTGCTGTGCGCCGCGGAATACAAATACGACTGGACGACCATGCGCCGCACCGAGCGGGTGGAGCACGCCAAGCCCGAGACCGGCATTCGGCGCAGCCATACACGCGAGAAACGGCCTTCGTGGGTACCCCGGGCGCGCCGCCTCAAGCTCGACATTCCACTGCGCTATCGCGTCAACAAGACCAGCACGTGGTACGAGGGAATCATCGAAAATATTAGCCAGAGCGGCGTCTTATTCAACGGACCGCAGCAGCTCCCGGTCAACGCACTGGTTGAAATGGTCTTTGAGATGCCCGAAGAGATCTCCGGACAGAAGAACAGCAACGTCGTCTGCCAGGGCCGGGTGATGCGCATCAATGATCAGGTTGAGCGTGAGGAAGACAAAGCTGACCTCGCAGCTTCTATCGTCGACTACAAGTTCATCCACTAGCGGCCGTTCGAAGAGCGTAGTTTTTCTTTGAGACCTCTGCCCGCTCTCGCGCACCGCATCTTTCCAGTAAGATCCGTTTACATCTGCAGCAAAGCCTCAAAGCATCTAAACTGTAATTGGATAGGTGGCCGGATTTTTCCCTGGGCCCGTCGTGAACCTGTCTGCATCCTTGTCAGGAGTCGAGTATGAAGAAAAACGCCCCTTCAATGTCGACGCTCGTCCTTGGGGTCATTCTGGGATTGAGCATGGGTTGCGCAAGAAAGCCGGATGACGCCAAGATTTCCAGCGAGATTCAGGGCAAGTTCAGCCAGGATTCCGGATTGTCGAGTAAGCAGCTGTCCGTGCAGTCCGCGAACGGTGTCGTCACGCTTGTCGGCACGGTCGACAACGCCGCGCAGCGCGATGCGGCAAGCCGCCAGGCTGCATCTGTTGAGGGAGTCAGAGAGGTCGTGAACAACCTGCAAGTTGGGACCGCGTCTGCGCCTGCAGCAGCGGAATCCTCCCGGCAACCGGCTTCGAAGGCAGGAGTTGCGGAGAAAACCGAACCGCACGCGGGCAAGAAGCCCCGCAAGCCTTCCGCTGGGAAAGATTTGAACGCCGGCGCGAATTCCCTTACTGATGCCAATGCCGACCAGATGAACGCAGCAAACCAGGCTCCGCCGCCACAAGATAATGCGTCACCCAATGGGAATCCGACTACGCCGCCGGACGATGCGGTTCAGACGCCACCACCACCTCCTGCGCCGCCGGCGCCAAAACAGATGATTATCGATCAGGGAACGCAAATCGCGGTTCGCCTGATCGATCCTATCGACAGCGAGAAAAACCAGGCCGGGGACACTTTCCACGCCACCCTGAACGCTGCTCTCACTTCCGACGGAGAACAGGCCGTGCCCGCCGGCGTGGAACTCACCGGGCATCTGGTAGACGTGAAAAGCGCCAGCAAGTTTGCCGGACAGTCGGTCGTCGTAATGCAACTCGACAGCCTATCGTACGGCGGCAAGACTTACGGCCTGCAGACCGATCAATACCGCAAAGAAGGAAAAGCCCGCGGCAAGAACACCGCAGAAAAAGTTGGCGGAGGCGCTGTCCTCGGCGGGATTATTGGCGCGCTCGCCGGAGGCGGCAAAGGCGCAGCGATCGGCGCGGCCGCCGGTGCCGGCGCGGGTGGCGGGGTACAAGCGGCTTCGAAAAGCCAGCAGATCAAGCTGCCGTCGGAAACCGTGCTGAACTTTATGTTGCAGGCTCCGATTACCGTAGTGCAGGCGCCCGGTCCGGATGCGGACCGGCAAAAGCTGAGTACTTCGCAGTAGTGATCTCTCGAGAAACTGTCTGCTATCGTTCCGGTGGATACGACGGGCGGGGCTCGGCGTCTCTTCGGTCGGACTATTTCGCGGAGTTCGACGTCTTGCTAACGTGTAAACTTCTCCCCGCGAAGCTTATCCGCCTTTCTGCCCATGTCCTTGATCGCAGCGGTGCTGCATACGCAAAATGACGCTCTCCGGTTAGGCCGTGCGCTCGAGACGCTTTATCCGTGCGATGAGATTCTGGTTGTCGATCATGGCTCGCGCGACCAGACCGTGCACCTGGCCAGGGACTACGGCGCGCTCGTGACTGTGGCGGATGCGGGGGCCTCGCCCGATGACTATCTCCGATTTCTAAAGTCAGGACCCGCGAGTCCACCATGGATTCTTTGTCTTGATCCCCGCGAATCCCTCACAGAGAGCCTCGCGGCGAGCCTGTTCGAGTGGAAGGCGAACCAAAGCGACCGGCCCGCGAAATCCCCCTTCTCGGTCTTCGTCCGCGAGGAGACGGCAGACGGCTGGATTGATATTCCCAAGCCGCAGACGCGTCTTGTTCCTTGCGACTGGAAGCAATGGAACGGTGCGCTTCCTGTGACTGACACCTCCGCCGTTGCGCTCGAAGGGGAGCTTTTGCGCTTCATTTTTCCGTAGGCCTGCAGCCCCAGTTCCTCGGGTATAATTCCGGCGTCCCATGTCCTTCCCCGCAGACACTCAGCTCGGCCCCTACAAGATCGTTGCGCTCATTGGAGCCGGAGGAATGGGCGAGGTCTACCGCGCGCGCGATACTCGACTTCTGCGTGACGTCGCGCTCAAAGTGCTTCCTGCCTCTTTCACCAGTGATCCGGATCGCCTTCGCCGCTTCGAGCAGGAGGCGCGTGCGGTTGCCGCTTTGAACCATCCCAACATTGTTTCCATATACGACGTCGGCAACGCCAATGGCGTTCACTTCATCGTGTCGGAACTGCTGGAGGGTGACACGCTGCGGCAGAAAATGACAACTTCCGGAATGCCCGCGCGCAGAGCGGTCGAGCTTGCGGTACAGTTGGCGAACGGGTTGGCGGCAGCGCATGAGAAAGGTATTGTTCATCGCGATCTGAAGCCGGAAAACATCTTCATCACGCGCAGCGGGCGGCTGAAGATTCTCGACTTCGGCCTGGCCAAACTGCACCAGCCACGCCAAGACGGAGAGACCGTCGACGGAGCGACCGCAGCCCACACCAGCGTCGGCCAGGTTCTGGGCACGGCCGGGTATATGTCTCCCGAGCAAGTGAAGGGCGAACCGGCCGACCATCGTTCCGATATTTTCAGCTTTGGCAGCATTCTCTACGAAATGCTCAACGGCCAGCGCGCGTTCAAGCGCAATACCAGCCCCGAGACCATGACGGCCATCATCAATGATGAACCGCCCGAGTTCTCCGGAACCAGCGGCGCACTCGCGCCTGCCCTGGAACGCATCGTGCGCCATTGCATGGAGAAACAGCCCGGCCAGCGTTTTCAGTCGGCCCAGGATGTTGCCTTCGACCTGGAAACGCTCTCCGGCGTTTCGACTCCGGCCGGGACAACAGCGACTGCCAGGAAAAAGACCTGGTCTCGGCCCGCTGCCGCTGGGGCGCTGGCTGTGGTGCTCGTCGGGATGGGTGTGGCGCTCGCGTGGCTTCGTCCATCCGTGCCGGCGATGCATCCCAGACTGCATCGGATAACCTTCCGGCGCGGAACGATTTGGAATGCGCGTTTTACTCCCGATGGAAACCTGATCTACGGAGCTGCCTGGGAGGGACGTCCGATTGAGGTCTTTGCTGCTCCCAGTAGCAGCACGGAAGCGCGGCCGCTCGGAATGACGATGGCCGACATCCTGGCAATCTCCTCGTCGGGAGAACTCGCGGTTTCAACCGGCCGCCATGCCATTGAAGGCTTTGAGTCCTCGGGCATGCTCGCGCGCAGCCCTCAGGCTGGCGGCGCCCCGCGGGAAATCGTCGATGGAGTGGAATACGCGGACTGGTCACCCGATGGGGCGGAGCTTGCCGTGATCCGCCGTGTCGCCGGAAAAGAGCGATTGGAATATCCTCTGGGAAAAGTACTGTATGAAACCGCAGGATGGGCGAGCCATCTGCGAGTCTCTCCCGACGGTAAGCTCGTAGCATTCCTCGACCACACTTACGCGCGCGATGACGCGGGCCACGTTTCAATAGTCGATCAGACCGGCAACAAGAAAAACCTGACCGGCGAGTTCGTAAGTGCCCAGGGCTTGGCGTGGTGGCCCGATGGCAAAGAGATTTGGTTTAGCGCTACAACGTCGGGGTCGAGTCGCGAGTTACATGCCGTTACCCGTGATGGCAAGGAGCGGCTGGTTTATCTCGGAACCGGCACTTTGACGCTGCAGGACATTGCCAAAGATGGACGCGTGCTTTTCTCGCGCGACGACATGCGTGCCGGGATGATCGGCCTAGCCCCGGGCGAAACTAAAGAGCGCGATTTGAGCTGGCACGACTGGACGATCCCGCGAGACATCAGCGACGACGGAAAGCTGGTTTCCTTCGACGAAACTGGTGAAGCCGGTGGCGAGACTGGAGTGATCTACGTGCGGGGCACTGACGGATCGCCGGCGGTGAGATTAGGCGAGGGACGGGCCCCCACGCTCTCCCCGGATGGAAAGTGGGTGCTGGCCCTGAGCCGGACGACGCGGCGCGGCTTGGTTGAATTGCCGACCGGCGCCGGTGAGTCGCGCCCCATCTCCACTGGGAACGTCCAGGTCCATCAAGCCTTTTTCTTTCCCGACGAGCGGCACATTCTGGCGCTGGGCAACGTGGCTGACGGCCATGGGTTGAGGCTGTGGGTGGGCGACGTCGACGGGACCGCTCCTCGCCCCATCAGTCCTGAAGGGATAATCCTCAGATATCGAAGCTGCATTTCTCCCGATGGCAAACGCGTGGCCGCACGCGACCCGGAAGGAGGCATCACGATCTATCCTGTTTCCGGCGGGGATCCGGTTCGCGTTCCCGATGTTCGCCCACTCGAAGATCCGGTTCAATGGACTCCCGACGGGAAATCTTTGCTGGTCGGCACCTCCGAGATACCGTCGAACGTTTTTCTGATTGATCTGGCCACGGGACAGCGGCGGCCCTTCAAGTCGTTTTCTTTGGCAGACCCTACCGGTCTATTTGATCTTGCCCCCCCAAGTTTCTCCCGCGATCTGAAAAGCTATGCCTACTCCTACAACCGCATCACCTCCGATCTGTACATCGTCGACGGCCTGAAGTAGCGGGGTCATCCCTTCCTCCGTGCGGCGCGAATCGAAGGCCGCCCACGCGTCACGTACCCTTGTGATTTAGATCACGGTCGGGCGATGGACCCGCGCCTAGACTGCTCTGTTACGACGGGTCTAGTGGTATGGCCTGAGGAGGCAAGACAATGAGAGCAATGAAATTCATCAGCTTGGGCGTCCTTTTAGTCGCGATTTCAGCTTTTGCGGTAGCGCAGTCCGCTCCGGCACAGACTCCCCCTGCCGTCAAGCACGTGCCCATCACCAACACTCCTTCGAACTCGGGCGAACAGATGTTCAACAGCTATTGCGCCGTCTGCCACGGAAAAGATGGCAAGGGCGATGGACCGGCGGCGACAGCTATGAAAGTCCCGCCCACGGATCTCACGGTCCTGGCGCAGAAAAACGGCGGCAAGTTCCCGTCTGCTCACGTCGCCGCCGTGATCAATGGACAGGCGGCACTGCCGTCCCATGGAAGCGAGGATATGCCGATTTGGGGGCAGTTGTTCTCCAGCATCAGCCAGGGCCACGAATCGCAGGTGCAACAGAGAACCGCGAACCTGGTGAAGTACATAGAGACTTTGCAAGCGAAGTAGATCGCGGATTGGTCATGCTGATCCAGGGGGGCTCCCGGAACGCTTGCGGCGTGTCTCGGGGGTCACCTGTTCGGAAATAGGGCGTAACTCGCCCCTGCTCAATGTCTTACTGCCCATGGGCCTAGTGGACAGTGACTTCAGTACCTTAGTGCTCACCCAGATCGCCGACTTATAATCCATCCTAGATAGACGCCACGGAAATTGAAGTAAAGTTCAGGAATCATCTGCGTTCTTTCGCAGGACGCGCCGACCAGCGTGCGCCTGAGCCTGCAAGATCGCGAGAAATCAATTGGATCCTATTTTCGCATCGGCGATTTTTCTCCTCGGGCTGGCCTTTGGCAGCTTCCTGAATGTGTGTATCTATCGCCTGCCACTGGGTCTGTCGGTCGTGAAACCGCGTTCGGCCTGCCCCAAGTGCAAACAGCCCATCGCCCTCTACGACAATCTTCCGGTGTTGAGCTGGTTGATCTTGCGTGGGCGCTGCCGCCATTGCCAAGAAAAAATCTCATCTCGCTACTTGTTGATAGAGTTCCTGACGGGCTTACTCTTCCTGGCTTGTTACTGGTATTTCGGCGAAGCGCTTCCCACGCTGAAGTACTGCACATTTGCGTTTCTGTTGCTCGGCTTGATCTTCACTGACGCCGAAACGAAACTGTTGCCCGACAGAATGACATTGCCGGGACTTGCGCTGGGTGTGGCCTTCAGCCTGCTGGTTCCGCTAAATGATCTGGCCTCGCAGTTTCTGCCCGGGATGGTCAACCTGCCATTCAGCGACGATGTTGCCGCGCATCTGCTGTCCCTGCTCGACTCATTATTGGGTGCGGCCGTGGGCGCCGCGTTTATCTATGGCGCGGGCGCCATTTACCTGCGTTGGCGCCACATGGAAGGCATGGGATTTGGTGACGTCAAGCTCATGGCCATGGTGGGCGCGTTCCTGGGGATCAAGTTGACGGTTCTTACGATCTTCACCGCCTCATTGGCGGGATCGCTATTCGGCCTGACCACAGTATTTGTGGTCTGGCTGAAGCGTACACGTCGTTTCATGCGGCGGCTCGCCAGTGCACAGGAGGCGCGGCGCCGTGGGTGGCAGTCGGCACAGATGGTCTATCGCCACTACCAGATGCCATTTGGAGTCTTTCTGGGCAGCATGGCGTTGGCGGCCCTGTTCTTCGGTAATCAGTTTCTGCACTGGTATGGAGGTCTCTGGTGAGAGTCCTTACCAACCCGGTGCTGTTGCGCGCGGCGATCGTGATGTTCTCCGCTGTCGCCGCTTTTCTGGTTGGGATCTTGCTCGTGCGCCTGCTCCGCAGGAATATCGATGAAGACGCCAATCTTTCATCCGAGGCGTCACCAACGTCACAGGCTCTGCCCCTGCACCTCTACAACACTGTGATTCAGCAGCTCAAACAGCAGAAACATGAGCTGCAGGTGCAGTCGCAGGCCGAGCAGCATCGTGCCCGGACCACGGAAAACTTCAGCCAGGCCGTACTCTCCAATCTTTCCTCGGGCGTGCTGGTCTTCGGAACAAACGGATTGGTAAAAACGAGCAATCCCGCTGCAAAAGAGATTCTGGGCTTCAAGTCGGCTACGGGAATGAGTGCAGAAGACATTTTTCGAGGAGCGATCATCCGGTCCTCCCGATTCTCTGGATCCGTATTCGAGGCAAGAGCAGCGACCGAGCCCATCCAGTTGGCGGACGAAGTCGGCTCGGTGCTCCGCGAAGGCAGCAAGCGCCGTCGGATCGAAGCCGAATATAAAACCCCGGCCGGCGACGCGCGATTTATTGACGTCACTGTGTCTCCCGTGCCCGCGCTGGATGGCAGCCTGATTGGGGTCGCCTGCCTGATCAATGATTTGAGCGAACTGGAACGCATCCGGCGCCAGCAGGAACTGCATGGCGAAGTTTCTGCCGAGATGGCGCTGCAGCTGCGCAGCTCGTTGACTACGATCTCCGGCTATGCGCAGCAACTGGCGAATAACCGCGACCCGGAAATGGCAAAGCAACTCGCCACTGACATCGCACACGAGGCAGCTCAGTTGAATCACAGTCTTGGAGGATTCTTGACGGAGAAGCGGGCCGCGCAGACAGCGGTGGCGCGAGCCAGCTCTACGAATTCTTAGTAACGACCACAGGGGCGCGCGGGCGAAATCCGCGGCTTGCAAGCAGACTAAAATGGAAGGGGTAAGGATGAGGATTATGAAACGCATCGCATATAGTGGAATCGGACTCGTACTGTCGATTGGCCTTCTGGGCCCGTCGGCGGGAGCGCAGAATCAGGCATCGGCCAGCGGTCAAGGATCGAGCGCGCAGAGCTCGTCGTCCGCCTCACCCTCGGGCTCATCGCTGGGAGACTACGCCCGGCAGATCCGCAAGACTCCAGGAGAAGCAAACAAGCCGAAAGTGTTTGACAACGACAACCTGCCCACCGAAGACAAACTCTCGATTGTGGGCACAGCACGGAGTCAGACCGTCGATAGTGCCACCGAGGCCAAGTCAGACGAGACCGCGTCGACGGCTCCGGCAACCGGTGAGGCCAAGGCGCCGACCGAGAGCAAGGCCGGCACGGAAGAAAAGACGCCCTCCGCCGCCACAGGCCCTTCCAATGACGAAGATGCCCAGAAGCAGGCTGCCTGGAAGCAATGGGGAGACAAAATCGCTGCGCAGAAAGAACAGATTGACCTGGCTGCCCGTGAGCTCGACGTTTTGCAACGCGAATATCAGATCCGGGCCGCGGCGATGTACGGAGACGCAGGGAGTCGATTCCGCAACCAGGCCGACTGGGACAAGCAGGACGCCCAGTACAAGCAGCAAATCGCCGACAAGCAAAAGGCCGTCGATGACGCTAAGCAGAAGCTCGACGATCTGCAGGAGGATGCTCGCAAGGCCGGAGTGCCAGCTTCCATTCGGGAACCGTAACCATCTTTGCACGAAAGAATTCGAGCGCCGGAGTCAGGAACCCGGCGCTTTTTTTATTTCGAGTTTGTTTTCATTTCGCCTCCAGCCGCAATCTCTGGATCTGCTTGATATGATGCATTCCATGGATGAGATGAAACCTCCTCCACTGATAACCGGTGATCGGTCCGAGAATGGGATGGTCCAGTTTAGTCCGCTTTCCAAACTTTTCTTCGATACGCCCGATCAACTCATCCATCTCGGCGATCTTGGGACCAATCTCGGTCACGACCTTCTCCGTCGGCAGGCCTCGCGGGCGCGCGAATGGCGGCGCTTCCCGGCCCGGAGGCAAGTAGCCAACCCCCAGCACAACCAGACTTCGCCCGCGTTGTCTCCAGGTTGGGCTCGTTGCCAATGGTTTGCTGGCGGCGGCCGCGCGTTCAAATCCCTTGATGGTTCCCGTATAGGTCAAATACAAGTGCTCCAGTACTTCGGCGATCGACCACTTCCCCGGAGGATGCCGGATCATCTGTTCCTCCGACAGTCCATCGACTGCTGTCGCGATCTGCTGCTGCAGCTCCCGGAGAGAAGGGTCCACGGCCGCTACTTACCTTTTCCGCCGCTTCGGGTAGAATGTTGCGCGGCAATAAAAACTCATCCAACGTTATATCAGGAAGGATGCCATGAAAACGGCTAGCCTCACCTCACTCTGCCCCACCATCGGCTTGGCGGAGAAGTCGGGAATGGCTTCGTCACTCGCGAGTGACCTGAAGCAGATGCGAAACGATCTCTCGAACTATAGGCTTCGGGGAATTTTTTTCGGCGCATGCCTCTTCCTGCTGTTGGGGTTGTTGACTGCGTGTTCCTCGGAATCCGGCAAGCCGGCTGAGACGAAGCCCGAAGTGAAGGGACCCGAACTGATTACCGCTCGCTCTGCGTTCCAGAAGGTTTATGTGGCAGCTCGGGGTTGGAACCAGGATGCGAAGCCGTACCGGCTCGAAGCAATCGTGACCAGCGACGGAAACGGCCAGGATGGCAAGTGGGCCGAATGGCGCGGCAGTTTCGCCTCGCCGGCAGCGCATTCGGAAAAGTCCTACACCTGGTCGGGCAGCGCGGCCGATGGAGCTCCGGAGCGCGGCGTCAATCCGGGGATCGAAGATAGTTACAGCCCGTCGAATTCGTCGACCCAGGTCTTTGACATGGCGTTCCTGAAAGTCGATTCTGACCAGGCCTTCGCCACGGCACAGAAACATGGGGGCGACAAGATCCTCGAGAAGGATCCCACTACGCCCGTCTTTTACATCTGCGACTGGAACCACAACACGAACGAACTGATTTGGCACGTCATCTATGGCCCCAGCCGGGAAGCCGCCAAGCTTACGGTTATGGTCAACGCGTCCACCGGCGAGTTCATCCGGGTGGAAAAGTAACACTGCGCTTCGACTCGTCCTTGGGTTGCATCTGACGGGGGACGGATGCGGACTTATCCGTTTCCCTTCGCCGCGTCTTCAGCGTTCTTGATTTGGGCCTCGATCTGGGAAAAGAAATCATGCAGAGCTGCGGCCGAAGCGATCATGCGCTTCAAAGTCTCACGTTCACCGAAAGCGCCTATGTCCTGCGCGGAATACTGCAGACGAACGCGGTCCGTGGCACACTGGGCGCTCAGCAACTCCACTTTGACGGCGGTGAGATCCGCTTTCATGCGGGCGACATCGATTTGCTTCTTGGTTGCGGGAACCATCGACAAAACCTCAATTGCATTGGGATACACGCGGGTGGGTCAGGGGATTCTTTCTTGGGAGGACTGCCACTCTGACGGTCCGCCGACAACCACCCTGCGAGTTATTCGCTGTTGCTCATGTCGAATTATTATACATCGTTAGTTATACGACGTACAAGTAATTTATCAACCGCCAAGTACGGTTGATCTGCGGTTCTGATGTCCGCAACCTGGAGGAGAATTGCCACGGCATCCTGATCCTGACCTGGAACAGCGCATTCTGGACGCAGCCTCACGGCTCTGGGCCCGCGGCGGCGAAAAGACCCTTACCATGCGCGCGGTGGCCAAATCGGCCGGAACCACCACGCCGACCGTCTACGAGCGCTACCGCGACCGCGACGACATCCTGCTGGCTCTTCGTCTGCAAACACGCAGTGATCTCTACTCCGCCGTACGCCGCGCCACTACCCTGCGCGAGAGCGTGCAGTACTACCTGGAGTTCGCCCTCAAGCATAGCCATGCGTATGAAGTTCTCTTCGACGGCGTCGCCCAGCCACCTTCCCTGCACGAAGCCTGGCCTTCCTTCAATCTGATGCGCGAGCGCGTCGCGCAGAAATTGGGTGGAAACCCGCGCCAGCATACTCGTCTCATGCTTTCCCTGTGGTCGCTCATGCACGGTACCGCCATGCTGATTATTCGCGGAGGCTTCGAAGGCGAGCTGCGCACCCAGACTGTTTACGCCTGTCTCGACGCTTTCGACACCTTCATCGAGTCGGTACGGTCGAAGCGGCACCTAACATCCGGTCCGAAGTGGCCGTCGAACCTGATTCTCGGGGAAGGAAAACAGAGCCGCGTGGGAAGTAGCAACGGCAAGAGCAGAAATTCTCCGTCAAGCCGGAAGCGCCGTTAGGCTTACTTCGTCGGGGACGCGCTGGCCGCATTAGCTTTCAGCCGATCGAGCGCTTTTTTGGAGTGTTCGGCCTCTGGACCGTTGGGCAGGATCTTCAAATAGCTTTCGAATTCTTTGATCGATTCATCGGGCCGCCCCATCTTTTCGAGACAAACCGCTAGCCGGTAAGTGGCAGCCGCGTCGTTGTCTTTGTAGAACAGCGCCTCACGGTAGCGATCTTCGGCGGCCCGATAGTTTTTCCGCTTGAAGTAGAAGTCGCCTACCTCAACATCCTTCGCGGCTCTGTGCGGGTCCCAGGGATGGAATTCGTTGACATCGGCGTCTCCCGATAGTGTCTCCGCGTTCGTCACGGCATCCGAACTGTGAGGATGAAACTTAGCGTCGTCCGCAGGCGGGCTCAGATCAATCCGCGTCTCTTTACTGGAGCTCTCTCCAGGTTGGTCTCCCAACTCATCCACATTCACGCGATCCGATCTTGGCGGAGACAGGTCTTGAGACTTGGCTGATGCCGAAGACGATGGCATCGAGGACGGTGACGAATCGGGAGACTGATTCTTCGCCGGCGGGGTGCCAGGAGGGCCGGAAGAATTCTGCGCCCACACTCCAATACTCACGCCTAGCAGCCACACCAGGAAGAACTCACGCATGGATCTATTTTACCGCTCCCTCGTCCGGACTTAGATCGCACGCCCGTCCGGTCAATGCTCGTCTTCAATATGGATGGATCGAATGCGCTTCGGGTTGGCTAGACCAATGCCGGCGATGCCGATGTGACGGAATCGTATGCTGCAACGAGACAGAGGCGAAGAGCGAACGGCGAAAAAGCAGGCCGCTCAGGGGGAGGCGTTGAGCGGCCTGGTTGGCGAAGTCCTCCGGGGAGGAGGGTAAACTTTTCTTCACATCCGCATCGTCACAAACTGGTCCCTACAGCGACGACGGATTGTTCTGGCCCGTGGTCGTTGGTGTCGTCGCCGGTGCGTTGGTATCGACTGAGTTCGTCATCAAGCGCACATCCACGCGGCGGTTATCGGCGCGGCCTGTCGCCGTCTTGTTCGACTCCACCGGCTTGTCCTTGCCGAGCCCGATCACATAAATCTTGTGCGCCGGCACGTTGTATTTCGATGCCAGATACTGAATGACAGAGTTCGCGCGGCGCTGGCTCAGATCGTAGTTATAGTCCGCCGGACCAACCGAGTCGCACCCGCCTTCGAGCGCGATGATGTAACCTTTCGTCGAGGCGATACTGCCTGCCAGCTGATCGAGCGCCTCTTTCGCCTTCGGCGTCAGGTTATCTTTGTTAAAGCCGAACTTGACCGATGTCTCAGCTACGGCGTGATAATTGTCGAGGTTTTCGACCGTGTTGGTCAGCACGCCCACGCGGGCATTGGCGGCGTCGGCCATCTGCTGCGCCTGCTGCGCATTCTGTCCAGCGGTCTGGGTCTTTTGCTCGACTTCCGCCGTCTTGGCATTCACAGCCGCGATGCCGGCCTGCGCCCGCGCATCCACGTCCTTAATGTCCTTGGTGTTCTTCGCGGTGAGGTCGTCGAGTTCGTTCGTCTTGTTGATCAGAGGCGTCGTCTGCTGCTTGACGTAATTCTTGCTGGCGCAGCCCACAGTTGCTGCCATACTAAGTGCCAGGCAAATCACTAACGAAGTGCGATTCATGGGGTGAAGCTCCTTAGTTCCATCTTGAGATAGCGGCGGGTTTCCCCGTCCGCCAAATCCAATCTTTTAAGCCCTGGGAATAATGTTAATCCTTCACAAGTTCCGCTTTCACTTGTGCACCTCAGATGCCATTTTGGTAGGGCAGGATGTGCAAGCTAAGTATATAGATTTTCAAAGAGTTGCGGAACACAAAGTGCATGGTCCTACCATCGAACCCTCGCCGGCGCAACGCAAACCACACACTGAGAATGGAAATTTTATACGGTTCCACTCACATCTCCCCAGATTGTCAGAGTCCGGTCTAGGCCACCGGCCTCATCTAGAATGGGAGAATCCCCGTCGCAATGGACCTTCTGGCCAAAATCCGTACGATCCCCACTGAACCTGGCGTCTATCTGTATAAGAACGCCGGGGGCGACGTCATCTACGTAGGCAAGGCAAAAAACCTGCGCAACCGGGTCGCCAGCTATTTTCACGAAGGCCGGTGGGACGATGCCAAGACGGGGACTCTGATTCGAGAGGCGGTCGACGTCGAATACATCGTCGTCGCCAACAACAAAGAGGCGCTCGCCCTGGAGAATAACCTGATTAAGCAGCGCAAGCCGCGCTTCAACATCCTGCTGCGCGACGACAAGACCTACCCTTATGTGAAATTGACGCTTGGCGAGCGCTGGCCGCGCGTCTACGTCACGCGTCGACTCCGCAAAGATGGCAGCGACTACTTTGGTCCCTACTTTCCCGCCAATCTTGCCTACCGAATCGTCGATCTCATTCATCGCAACTTTCTGATTCCGTCGTGCAAGGTCGATCTCACGCGCTTTCACCCGCGGCCATGCCTGCAGTACTACATCAAGCGGTGCCTGGGACCATGCGTCAAGGACCTGACCACACTAGAGAGGTATCAGGAAGCAGTCCACGACGCGAAAATGTTTCTAGAAGGACGTCCCACCGATCTCGCGCGCTCGCTTCGCGCCCGCATGGAGCAGGCCGCCGCTTCTCAAGAATACGAACGCGCCGCGCGTTATCGCGATCTGATTTCCACCGTCGAGCAGTTGCAGGAACGCCAGCGCATCGCCGCGGCGGAGGGCGATGATTCTGATGTCTTCGGCTATCACAACGAAAACGGCATGCTGGCGGTGAATCTGTTTCACATGCGTGGCGGCAAAATGGTCGACCGCCGCGAATTTTTCTGGGAAGACCTGCCAGAGATCGCCATCGATGGCGCTCAGATGGACGATGTGGCGACAGCCGCCAGCGGCCGTCCGCGCGAGCAGAACTGGCCAGTGCATTCGGATCGTATCCCGACCGCTGAACGTATTAAGACCGGCCAAGACCGGTTACCCCCGCAAGATCAATTTCATCCTGGCGAGTTCTTCTCTGCTCTGCTGAAGCAGCTTTACATCGGCCAGCCCTACGTACCGCGGAACCTGTACGTCCCGGTTGATTTCGAAGACCGCAAGGAACTCGAAGACCTGCTCTCTGAGCAGGTTGCGGACAGCAGTGCTCGCCCCACGCGCGTCCACATTCTCGCCCCCCAGCGCGGCGACAAGCGCTCCCTTATCGACCTCGCCGGAAACAACGCCAAGCAGTCTTACGATCAGCGCTTCCGCGTGCTCAAGCCCAACGCCCGAAAGATTCAGGAGGAACTGCAAGAATCGCTCAGTCTGCCCGACCTGCCCAAGCGCATCGAGTGCTTCGATATCTCGCACATTCAGGGCGCGGAAACGGTCGCCTCGATGGTTGTCTGGGAAGACGGCAAAATGAAGAAATCGGACTATCGCAAATTCATCATCCGCACTGTCGAAGGGGTCGACGACTTCGCGGCCATGCGTGAAGTGGTCACGCGCCGCTACAAGCGCTTGCAGGATGAACAAAAGGCGCTGCCGAGCCTGGTTCTGATCGACGGCGGCCTTGGGCAATTGCACGCCGCCGCTGAAGCCCTCGAATCACTGGAGATCATCAATCAGCCGCTGGCAGCTATCGCCAAGCGCGAAGAGATTCTTTACGTCTACGGGCAGGAAAGAGATCCGATCGCGCTCGATCATCACTCACCTGTTCTGCATCTGATTCAGCTCATTCGTGACGAAGCCCACCGCTTTGCCGTGACCTTCCATCGGAAGCGTCGCCAGATGCGCGACCGTTCTACCGAATTGCTGGAAATCCCGGGCGTGGGCGCGAGTACGACTCGCCGACTGCTGGAACACTTTGGTAGCCTGCAGGCTGTGAAGCAAGCCGACGCAGCCGCGCTCTCGGCGGTCGTAACTCCCACACAAGCCGAGGCCATCCGCAATCATTTTCAGAAGTGAATCTGCGGAAGAAAAGTCAGAATCCAAGTAGTATCCAGAACGGATCGCATCGCAAACACCTCATCACCGCATCCGCATTGACTGCCGCACGTCCTGGTCAAAACCAATCTCGACAGCAACGGAGCAGTCAGGCCGTTTACTGTGAACCCATGTTCGGCACCTGCGGACTCGAATGTGACAAGCACTCCGGATTCCAATCCAAGAACGACTTCTTGGGATTTCTGGAGGCCGTGCTCGTTACTGTTCCACTGCGGTCGATCTTCCCCGACGAACTGGCAACCCTTTCCTACGTCGCTACCGAAGCCGAGTAATCCGCTGCTAGCTCTTCGGTTGTGGGCTGGCGTTGCCCATATCCAGCACGACTTTCCAGCTTCCGTCTTTCTGCAGCTTCCATATGCTGGTGTACTTGCCATAATCAACAGCGGGCTTGCCGTTTTTGTCTTTCGAGCGAAATTCGTAGGTACCGTAGGTATACCCTAGATCGCCCGACGAAGAAATGTCCGCACCTAACGGCGTCCACGAGAGGCGGTTGTTCTTGTCGTCGAAAAATCCCATTCCTTTCGCGATCTCTGACTTTCCCTCAATCAGAGGCCCGCCGTTCGGGATCTCGACAGAATCCTCGGCATAATACGCGAGGTATCCCTGCGACCCTTTTTCCGACGCAGCCCTCATCAATTCACCTTCGAGTTGCTTCAGCATTTCGACGGTCGCTCGCGGTGACGCCGACACTGTTGGTCGGGTCACGGGAAAGAGAATGGTAGCCACCAGAAACGCAACCACCAGAATTGGGAGAAATGATTTCATGGAGCCTCCCTCCAACACTGAATAGCGGGCCCATTCTACTCCAGCGGTCGCAGGGAAAAAGCAATGGTCGCGAAGGTCGACGAGAGTGCACGAACGGAGGCAGGAGACGTCCTTGGTGAAGCCTTGCAACCTTCGTGGTTCAAGCGCTTGTTCTTTGTTACACTAGCGGCCATTGCCATGAAGCGAATTCCCCCGTCCGTCCTGATTTCTCTGCTGCTCTTTGCGTTCCCATCAGCCTATGCGCAAGACTCAACCCTGCCCGATTTCGCCACGCCGCAGGAGAAGCATCTGCGCAACTTGCATCAGATCACCTTCGGCGGACAGAACGCCGAAGCCTACTTTTCCGCCGACGGCAAGAAGATCATCTTTCAGTCCTCGCATGGCGACGTAAAGTGCGACCAGATCTTCATCATGAACGCCGACGGCAGCGACCAGCACATGGTCTCAACCGGCAAGGGACGTACCACTTGCAGCTTCTTCTATCCCGACGGCAAGAAGATTCTTTACGCCTCGACCCATCTCGCTAGCCCGGAGTGCCCCCCACGTCCCGACTTTTCCAAGGGATACGTCTGGGCCGTCTACTCCGGATACGACATCTTCACCGCCAATCCTGACGGGTCGAATTTGAAGCAACTCACCCGCACTTCCGGCTACGACGCGGAGGCCACGATTTCGCTCGATGGAAAGAGAATCACCTTCACTTCCATGCGCAACGGCGATCTCGACATCTATACCATGGACGCCGACGGCAAGAACGTGAAGCAACTCACGCACGAACTCGGCTACGACGGCGGCCCGACCTTTTCCCCCGACCGCAAGTGGATCGTCTATCGCGCCTACCATCCGCAGACTGAAAAAGAAGTGTCCGACTACAAGGAGTTGCTGGCGCAGAACCTGATCCGGCCTACATCACTTGAAATCTGGATCATGAAGGCCGACGGCAGCGCCAAGCGCCAGATCACGAATCTGGGCGCGGCCAGTTTCGGCCCGGCCTTCACCGCCGACGGAAAGAAGATTATTTTTTCTTCGAATTACGATCCTGAAACCCACGCCACCGGTGGCATGGGGAACTTTGAATTGTGGCTGATCAATCCCGACGGTAGCAGCCTTGAGCGCATCACCTACAGCGATGGCTTCGATGGCTTCCCCATGTTCTCGCCCGACGGCAAGAAGTTGGTCTGGGCCTCAAACCGCAACGCCAAAGCCCCGCATGAAACGAATATTTTTATTGCGGATTGGGTGCCGTAATCTTCTCCTCTGCTGAATCAGGCTTGCCGATTTGCCCGCTCTTCGGATTCGACCCCGGAGCTGGCACTGTCGTGCCGGGCTTTCCAGGGTAGCGCTGAATCAGAGATATCGCCGGCTTTGGAAAAGATACCGAGACCATCTGCTCGGCGTCTCCGGCTTTTGGCCTTAGCACAAGCCATGCCACGCAGGCGATCATGCCGCACCAGCCCAAAGCCCGCACCACCGCAGCAATCTGCGTGTCGTGGTTGAGCACGCCAAGGCTCGAGAAGATCTTGAAAAAATCGTGCTCGACGAAATCCGGATCCCCCGTCGTCACCAGCGGCAACACCTGCGCCCGTGCATCGGCCATGTAAGTTGCGGTGTAGAGCCAGTTTTCGAAAAAAAAGAACAGGCAAAACACGAAGCCGGCCGTCTGCCGCTCGGTGAAGAAATATATCGCGAGCAGAAACGGCACCAGCCACTGCAGCACTGTCCCACCCCAGAGGCCGGGCGTGGGGCCGAACCATCCAAACAGATTGTGTCCGCCTTCGTGGACTACAAGATTCGCGCTGTCGATGAACAGGAATCCACTGTGCGCTGAGAACGCGTAAGCGAGGAACGCTATGTAAAAAACAAGCCACGCCACCAGCGCCGGGCGAGAGACCGGCTTCCACGGTTCGTCGAAAATCGATTGCAGGTGTTCGAACATGCGTATCTGCTGAATCTTACGGGCCGTCACGGCGGCAGAGCAGATTACCAAGGTGCCGCTATCGCAGGTTAGGGACTTCTTGTTACATTGGCTTGTCTTCCGCACGTATGGCTGTCGCCGAACAACTCGGGACACTCGTCGTCACGGGCGCAAGCCGCGGCATCGGAGCCGCCATCGCCACACTCGCCGGGCAACGCGGATACGCCGTCGCGGTGAATTATTCGACTGGTGCCGCACAGGCAAAGCGGGTCGTCGACAAGATTCTCTCCGGTGGCGGCCAAGCCCTCGCCATCCACGCCGACGTTTCGCAGGAAGCACAGATCATCCGAATGTTTGAAGAAAGCGAGCGCGAGCTTGGCTCAATCAAGGGATTGGTCAACAATGCCGGCGTAACCGGCGGATTCGCTCGCGTAGAGAACGTCTCGGCCGGCGCGATCGAAAAAGTTTTTGCCGTCAACGTCATGGGCGCGATCTTGTGCGCCCGCGAGGCCGTGCGCCGGATGTCGACTCGGCGCGGTGGAACCGGCGGCGCAATCGTCAATATTTCTTCGCGCGCCGCTCACACCGGAGCCGCGGGTGAGTGGGTTCACTACGCCGCATCGAAGGGGGCAATCGACAGCTTTACTATCGGCCTGGCCCGCGAGATCGCCGAGGAGGGCATCCGCGTCAATGCAGTCGCTCCCGGTCTGATCGAAACTGAACTGCACGCCGCCAACGGCGAGCCTGGAAGATTGCAGCGCCTAATGGCGAGCATTCCGATGCAGCGCGCGGGGCTTCCGCGCGAAGTTGCTGAGGGCGTGCTCTGGCTGCTCTCGCCCGCTGCATCCTACACGAACGGCGCGATTCTGCAGATCGGCGGCGGGAGATGATTGCTTTTGCGGCAGTTTCCGGCACTCGGCCTGCCGCGTTGAAGAAGCACCACGCCCGGAGCTTCTCTCACTTGCCTTTCATTTCTGAATCCCTGCGCAAGTAGCTCTTGATCTTCTCGGGCAACCGCGATGCGTGCAGAATGTCACTCAATTGAGCCGGCGGAATCCGCCGCGCAAATTCGAGAGCCCGCGCCAGCGGAGTGTGGGCGTTCCGCAGCAGCGCCACGCGAATCTCCGGCCGAAATGACCATTTCTTGTGATGGCAGACAGCCTCAACGAACGCCGCTCCGGCCATCGGACGCTGCAACGCCCTGACAATCGCGGCTTCGCTTAAACGTGGATTCTCCAGCGCCGTCTGCCAGACCCGCGATTCCTTGTCGAGTAGCAACGCCGCCACAACCATGGCGGACGAGCGCCGTCCTAACGCGATGCGCTCCCCCAGCGAGAGCGACGCCAGCCGCGAGATCAGCAGTTCGTCCGCAACTCGCTTCAGGTCGGTCATGACCCCAGGCGTAAGTGAGAACTGCAGGAGATCGCCCGTATAGAGTTCCCGGATAAGCCGCAGCGCAATCCGGCGTGGGGTGCGAGCGTGAGCAGCCAGCGCAACACGCACCTTGCGCGACTTCATGACCCCCACGTTCCTGCTGATTTGTGCGATTTCTTCCGCGAGCAGTTCCCTGCTCGTCAAAAGCGCGAGGGCGAAATCTTCGGTGAGGCTTTCCGCGGGGTGGCCCGACGCTGCCGCCAGCGGCACCTCGGACTGCGTCAACGGCGCGAGTTTGTTCTCGGCTTGAAATTCTTCCGGAACCATCAGGATTTTCCGTCAGCCCAACCGCCGGCCACAGCCGGATCGCTGATTCCACTAACTGGCAGCTGCCTTCCCACCGGCTCTCCGCGCCAGACGCAGTGCGCCTTCCACGGGCTCGATCACCTCCGGATTGATTTCCAGGCGTGAGTCGAGCGCGCGCAGGTCATTGTAAAAAATCTGGCGCACCAGTTCGGCATGACGAAAGACGCCACCTGTCATGGCCACCGGGACGGGACCATCCTCATCCTTCGGAAAGAGGCGGTTCACCACGACGCCGGCGACTTGGGCTAGCTCCGTGCCGGCGCTGCGCAGAACCTGGCAGGCAAGATCGTCTTGGCTGGCGGACACGACAGGAAACAGGACCGCAAAATCAGGGGGAGGAATCGCGTTCGCAACCCGAGCCAGATCGGTCAGAGAACTGACAGCCCAAGCCTTGCACAAAGCTGTAGCAAGTGTCGACGGCGCATTATTCTCCGGCTCCGAAGAATTGCGATCGCTGGCTCGCAGAACCGCGCCGACGGCGGCACGCCCAATCCAGTGCGCCGAGCCTTCATCGCCGATTGCAAATCCCCAACCTCCGGCGCGAGCGGTTCGTTCGTTCCGATCACGGCCATAGGCGATGGAACCGGTTCCCGCAATCACGAGCACTCCTGGCCCACGATCGAACGCGGCTTCGAGCGCAATCTGCATGTCCCCGACCACATCAATGGGCGTCGATAAAATCTCAGCCAGGAAGCTTCGAACCAGGGTCGCCACTTCAGGCCGAGCCGCCCCCGATCCGCCGAGGCACGTTCGCGAGATTTCCCGAGGAGCAATGCCAGCGGCACGGCAGGCCTGGCCCACAGATCGTTGGAGCGACTCGCGCGCCCGCGTTTCTCCCACGCGGACGACATTGCTCGGTCCGGCGGTCGCCGTGGCCAGCAATTGCGAGTCATCCCCGACCGCGCAGGTCGTCTTGGTGCCGCCTCCGTCGATGCCGAGATAGTAGGGCACGGTTATTTCTAACACAGAGCAGTTTGCCCGTGCTGTTGCGAGTTTGGAACGCATGCAGAGCGAGGGACTACAGAATCTCACTCGCGCAAAATCAGAATCCCTTCCATAATTGAACATCGCTGCTACCGAAAAATTCGTCTGCCTGCAGCCGGGCGAGGGGGGTGCATGACAGCAAAGATTCAGGTAACGGAACTTCCCCCCACCGGGGATGCTCGCGGCTCCAGTTTCAGCACTCCAGGGGGGGCTCTGGCCTTCGTAGGACGCATGGCCGACGTGCATCTGGCTTCGACTCGGCCCGGAGCAGTTCGCGGAAATCATTATCACTTGCGGCGTCGCGAGGCCATCGTCGTATTGCCCGGATCGAAGTGGTCGTTGCACTGGGACGAAGGGGAAGGGTCGCAGCCCCAGCATCGAGATTTCGAGGGCAGAGCCGCGGTGCTGGTGCTGGTATCTCCGGGAGCATCTCACGCCGTTCGAAACGACGGAGCCGAGACGCTGTGGCTGTTCGCCATTTCGTCGGAATCGTACGATCCTGCGGAAAGCGTGACACGCAGGGTCACATGAGCGCCTGCCCGGCGTGCCACCGAACTGCAGGAGATTCTTGTCGGAACGAAAATCCGCATGGGCCTGAACCATCTCGACTTCGCGATCATCGCACTTTATCTCGCCGGCATCACTCTATTCGGGCTCCGCTTCCGCAAGCGTCACCGCTCGCTGCGCGACTATTTTCTTGCCGGACGCGACATTCCCTGGTGGGCCATCGCGCTTTCCATCGTCGCCGCCGAGACCAGCACGCTTACCATCATCAGCATCCCGGGCCTCGCCTATGACGCCAATTTCACCTTCCTGCAGGTGATCTTCGGGTATGTTGTCGGCCGAGCGGTCATCAGCTTCCTTCTGCTGCCGCATTATTTTCGCGGCGATCTTTATACCGCTTACGAACTGATCGAACGCCGTTTTGGCCGAGGGTTGCGCTCGCTTACCGCCGGACTCTTCTTGCTCACGCGAGCCGCTGCCGAAGGCGTGCGCGTCTATGCCGTTTCTATCGTCGTTTCCATCGCGCTCGGGACGGGCGAAGTTGCTTCCATTGCCATCATTACCGCATTAACGGTTCTCTACACATTTGAAGGCGGTCTCGCCGCGGTCATCTGGACCGACGTTGTGCAAACTGCAATCTACGTCGGGGGTACGCTGGTCGGTCTGGTGACCATCATTCAGCTCGTTCCAGGGGGCATAACCGCCATTCACGCGGCCGCGGCCAGCGCTGGCAAATTGCAAGTCTTCGATTTCAGTCTCAGCCCCTGGGTCCCGTACACATTCTGGGCCGGAGTCATCGGAGGCGCGTTTTTCACGACAGCGAGTCACGGCACCGACCAGCTCATCGTGC
>Ga0335073_10000241_pt1 | contig 69065 bp, 54 predicted proteins | sample Lox_Sample_22_FD_207093 | JGI IMG/M metagenome (GOLD analysis project Ga0335073, IMG submission 207093) | Soil microbial communities from Loxahatchee National Wildlife Refuge, Florida, United States - Lox_Sample_2.2 | ecosystem: Environmental > Terrestrial > Soil > Wetlands | place: USA... | reverse complement strand
GTACTAGAAGCGGGGGAAATGGAGTGGACTCCACTTTCCTCCCATTTGCGCTCGTTGACGATTTTTCAGACGTGGCTTGCTTCGAATTTCCAAATTTGTGCGGACCCATATCCCGCGTTGCGGCTCGCCCATTTGTGCGCCCAACTGGATTTTGGATTTGCTGCGTCCCTGTGGAACTCAGGTCGCGAGAGGGACGGCCGGGTCCAGCACGCGCAGTAGGAGCAGACTTTGGTCATCCCGCTGCAAGCCACATTGCCGCACTTCGCGCATGATGAGATCCCAAATGTCCGGCAAGGCTCTCGTAGCGTGTCGCGTCAGCAGCTCTTGCACGCGCGTCAGGCCGAATTCTTCATCGTTCGCATTGGCCACTTCCGGTATGCCGTCAGTAACCATCAGGAACAGATCGCGGGGTGAATAGCTTACGCGCTTACTCTCATACGAACCGCCGGGGATCAGTCCAAGCGGAAGCTGCTCCATCGAGAGCCGGATCGTGTCATTGCTGCCGTGCCGATAGTGGAGGATCGGCGGATGGCCGGCCACCGCGTATTCGGCTTCATCGGAGCCACTGAAGCGGAGCAGGGCCAGGGTCGCATACATTTCAGGTTCCTTGAGATCTGGCAGCACGCGGTCCACACTTTCGAGTGTTGCTACCGGCATTTGGCGGAATTGCAACGCGAGTCGCATAGCAGTCTTCAACATCCCCATGAGCTGGCCGGCGGGTAGGCCGTGGCCCGAGATATCGGCGACGTAGGCCACCAACCCACCGTCGCTCTCGATGACGTCGATCAGATCGCCGCCCATTTCTGTGCTAGGAATCGATTTGCCGTATAACTCGAAATTTGCGTTCTGAAAAGAGATTGTCGGAACCAGCGTCGCCTGAATGCCGTGGGCCAAAGAAAGCTCGGTCTGCATGCGCACGCTGGCCAACCCCTCCGTTCCAGTGAAGAACAGCAGAAACCGGGCCCCGAAACCGAGGCCAACCAAGATCCCGATGGCATCGAAAAACACGCGCCGATGTACAGCCGCGGGGACCGGAAGGGGCGGCGAAACGTGCGAGGCCCAGTAACCGAGCCAGCCGGTCACGGCAATGAGCAGAAACAGAAGAGGGACAAGACGAACTCTTTTGATTCCAGCGGCCCTAAGCGCCGTCGCTCCCGTGCCCACTAAGACGGGCCAAAAGAAGCCTCCGCCGACGCGCGAAGCATTGAGCTGCAACAGATCGAGCGCGAAACCGCCGGCGGCGCCGATGAAGAAGTACCCTGCCAGAAACGTCTTCATCCGCCACAGCGGCAGCTCATGCCAGTAGGGACTGAAAGCGGCGGGATAGGCCGACCGCACGCCAGCCAACCATGTCCGGAGCTTCTTTTTCATCAATACCTCCCCGGGGCGTCCTCGATTCGCAGGGTGACCGAGCGCTAAGCCAGGGCTTCGATCATTCGTCGGCGGAAGCTGTCGAGCGCCAGCAGTCGCAACAGTACGAGACTTGAATGGAGGGATTCATTGGTAGGGTCGTACCAAAAATACCAAAAGTTCACAAGGAAGCGAACTGCGTTCTCCGTCGACCGTCCATCTGACCCGAACAAGTGTTCCGTAGGCGAAGTCAACTAATGATCCCTCAGTCTTCACGCGAGCATTTCACGAATGTAACGCCCCGTTGATAGAATTCTGGCACTGATATAAGGGCAGTGACGGAGAAAGATCGATGCAATTGGGGTTCCTTGGGACCGGCTTCAAAGCTGTGGCGACACTATTCGCGGCCATTGCCTACTTGGTGTGCGGCGTAGCGGCGGCCCTTTTCGCCTTGTGGGGCCTTTCTGCTCTGGTCCGCTAACTGGACGCGGCTCGGACTTCGTTCAAACTACCCTCCTGGTTCATGCCATCTATGATTTTCGTGGCGACCGCCGTGGCGTGCCCTGCCGAGGGGCGCGCTTCATTCGCCAATTTCGTATTGGCTAGTCCGTGCCAGGCATCCGCAGCCGCCATCGCGTTTTCGCATAGCCTTTGATAAAGTGCACCTTCCGGAACTAGAAAATGCTTTCACCAGGAGAGTGGCATGGCCGACGTTGGGTTGCGCCCGCTCAGTCTCGGCGAAGTTCTCGATCGCACCTTTTCCCTGTACCGCAAACATTTTTTGTTGTTTGCCAGCATTGCCGCCATCCCCCAGTTTATTTTGCTCGCGCTGCGATTGACGCAAACTCTGATGTTTGCTGCTCCAACCTTGGGACGTTTTCCCCGGACGCCAGTCAATGACGCCACGTCAGCTTTTCTGAATCTCGGAATTCTCTGGTTTTTCGGTTTTATCGTCTGGGGACTTGTCTATATCTACGCCCAGGCCGGAATGGTTTCCGCGGCCGCGGATCTCTATCTCGGAAATCCCACCACGATTGGCACCGCGCTGGCAAAAGTGCGTGGTACTTACCTCAACCTCCTGGTCGTGGTTATTCTGGGGTGGATCGCACTCTTTGCTGGATTCGTTTGCTTCATCATTCCCTTTTTCTATGTAGCCTGCCGTTTGATCGCTTGTCTTCCTGCTGCCGTGTTGGAAGATCTCGGCCCCATCGACTCCTTGGAGCGGAGTTTCTCCCTGACCAAAGGATTCGCCGGGCCCGCTTTCCTGATCTTCCTGCTTTCAGCGGTTCTACAATATGCCGCTACATTCTTGTTTGCCGCGCCTTTTTCCGTGGCGATGGTTCTTACCGCCAAGCACCCCGAAACCACCCCCATGTGGCTCTCGCTTGCACATGTGGGCGAATTTATCGGTGGCGTCATCGTCGGACCGTTTCTGACCATCGCCATCGCGGTCTTCTACTATGATCTGCGGGTCCGCAAAGAGGCCTTCGATTTGCAGTTCATGCTGAATCCAAATGACCCACTCGCTCCGCAAGGCCCGTCCATCATTCCGCGAAGCCTGTACTGAAATGCCGGATAGCGATATTGTTTCGCCCTGCTCATGCGCATACTCCGGCTTCTTCTGAGCACGGTCCTGCTGCTGGCGTTTGCCGGCAGTTCGCCGTCGCCCGCGCAAAGTTCGCTCAGCGCCCAGGACCTGCCCAAGCACTCCGAAGCGGCCGCCTTCAACGTTGCTGGCCTTCAGCTTGAGCTGCAGCGCCTCGCGGCAGTCCTCGCAAAGAATCCCTCTAACCTTCAGCTCAGCGCGCTACGCAATTCGCTTCCCGGAGCGTGGACTGTTGCCACCGCCCAAGGGCAGTACTCGATCTCCACGGAACCCCTCCGCAAGTTGCTGACCCGCTCCTCACGCGAACAGGCGCTGGATTGGGTAAACCATTTAAAAGAGGAGCTGTCCGCCTTTAGCCAGCCTGGGGCAAATTCCGCACCGCGCGGCGAGCTGGATAAGATCCTCGCCCGCCCCGAATTCGGAGCCGCTCGCCCGCCGACCCAATGGGAGCTGCTCCGCCAGCGCATCTTTGCCTGGCTCGAGCGTTTGCTGCTGAAAATCTTCGGCGGCATCGCACGTTACGCGCTCGGCGCACAAATTCTTTTCTGGGTGCTCGTCCTGCTCGCCGTGGCGATCGTGGCGGCGCTCGTCTTCCGCTTTTTTGCCAACCGCGACCGCCCCGCCTCTTTGCCCTCCAACGTCCCAGTCAATCCTGGCCGTACCTGGCAGGAATGGATTCGCGACGCGCGCGACGCCGCCAAGCGTGGCAACTACCGCGAGGCAGTGCACTCCGCTTACTGGGCGGGCATCGCTCGTCTCGAAGACTTAGGCGTTCTACCGAAAGATCGCACCAAGACTCCTCGCGAATACTTGCGCCTCATCACCGAACCCACTCCCGGTCAGTTGGCGCCGCCCGCAACCCATCGCGAGCCCCTCACCGACCTTACGCGCCGCCTCGAGCGCGTCTGGTACGCCAATCGCGGCGCACGCCCCGAGGACTTCACCGACTCACTTCGCCAACTGGAGGCTCTCGGATGCACTCTGGACTAGCCGCCTCCGACCGCAAGATCGTGCTCATCGGCGGCGCTCTGCTCGTCATCATGCTGCTGGCATCGGTACTGCTCGCTCCGTCTGAGCGGCAATTGCGGTCTCCTGTGCCTTCCACTTACTCCGGCCAACCCGGTGGGGCCGAAGCCGCCTATGTGTTGCTTTCGGAATTTCACTACCCAGTGCGCCGCTGGGAGGCCTCGCCTATCGACCTCGATGCCGATCCGGAAGAAACTCTGCTCATTCTTGCCGAGCCGTTTCAGCCGCCCGTCGAGAACGAAAAGAAAGCCCTCCAGGATTTCGTGGAAGCGGGCGGCCACATCCTTTTTACGGGCGGAAACATTCGCACGTACTTCCCGGATGCGTCACCGAAGGTCGTGGTGCTTCCGCCCGTCGAACTCCAGCAGTTCGAACACGTACCGCTGTGGCAAACCTACGGCCCCAGCATCCCGAATCGCCTGGCCCATGGCGCGCAGCGCGTTACCTTCGATCTGCAGCAATACTGGGGCAAACTGAAACCGTCGCAGCTCGCGCTGTACGGCGATGTAGGCGGCGCTGCTGTCGTGAGCTGGCAAATCGGGGAAGGCGAGATTCTCTGGTGGACGGCCTCTACTCCACTCACCAATGAAGGCCTCGTCAAAGACGACAATCTAGCGTTTTTTCTTAACGCCGTAAGAAACTGGTCCTCCGGAAAATCCTATAACATCTACTGGGATGAATATTTTCACGGTCAGCGAAACTCTGCCTTGAGCTATTTGGCCAAAACGCCGTTGGGCTGGGGCTCTCTCCAGTTTCTTCTCCTCGCGCTCGCCGTCCTCTTCACCTTCAGTCGTCGCAGCGGCCCAATTTTCGTTCCCGCTGGCGGCTCGCGCCTTTCGCCTCTCGAATTTGTCGACACTCTTGGCGGTCTCTACGAGCGCGCCGGCGCGGCCGGTTCCGCCGTGGCCGTTTCCTATCAACGCCTGCGCACCCTGCTTACTCGCCAGCTGGCGCTGCCTTCGAACATCACGGACGCTGCGCTGGCGCAAGCCGCGGAACAACGCCTCGGCTGGAAGGATGGCGAAACAGTCGGTGTGTTGTACCGTGCTGCTCAGGCCATTCGCGCGCCGAAACTCCAACCTCGAAAGGCTCTCGAACTCGTTCAGGAATTAGAAGGCTTAGCGGCCCGGCTCATGGTTCGCCCGGCGCTTCGTAAGGAGAACACCTAATCGTGCAAGAACTTTCCGCATTGGCAAAACACGTTCGCGAAGAACTCTCTAAAGTCATCGTCGGCCAGCGCGAAGTCGCGGATCAATTGCTCCTCGTCCTCGTGTGCGGCGGCCACGCCGTCATCGAAGGCGTTCCCGGCCTCGCCAAAACTCTCGCCGTCAAAACTCTCGCCCGCATTTGCGGCTTAAATTTCCAGCGCGTCCAGTGTACCGCCGACCTCATGCCCGCCGACGTCACCGGCACCAACGTCTTCAACATGGCCACCAACGCCTTCACCTTGCACAAAGGCCCTGTCTTCACCGATCTGCTCCTCGTCGACGAAATCAATCGCACTTCCCCGCGCACGCAAGCCGCCTTGCTCGAAGCCATGGAAGAACGCCAGGTCACCATCGAAGGTGTTCGCTATCCTCTTGGCGATAACTTCACTGTCCTCGCCACGCAAAACCCCGTCGAATTTGAAGGCACCTATCCTCTTCCCGAAGCGCAGCTCGACCGCTTCCTTCTCAAAGTCCGCGTCAACTATCCTTCCGCCGAGGAAGAGATGAACATCCTCGCCCAGTACGGCAACGGTTTCGATCCGCGCCGCCTCGAAGAAATCGCCATCGCACCTCTCCCCGCAAGACTGCTCGATGCGGCCCGCCGCGAAATCGCCACTGTTCGCGTCGAACCCAGTCTCCATTCCTATGTTGTCTCGCTCGTCCGCCGCACCCGCGACTGGCCCACCGTCTCTCTCGGCGCCAGCCCGCGAGCCGCTGTCGGGCTGTTCTTCGTCGCCCGTGCCCTCGCCGGCATGGACGGCCGCGACTTCCTGCTTCCCGACGACGTCAAATCCGCCGCGCTTCCCGTCCTGCGTCATCGCATTCTGCTCAAGCCCGAAGCCGACCTGGAAGGTCTCTCTTCCGACCAGGTGATTCGCCAAGTCATCGCCGCCGTCGAAGTACCCAAGTGAAAGAAGCACCGTGAACGCCGTTCAGCCACTGATCCCGCCGGAAAAAGCTTCCCGCACTCGTCCGCTGGGGCGCGTGCCTTTCGCATTTGGTGTCCGCTTTTTCGTGCTGTTGCTGCTCGGCCTGCTGTGGCTCGTGCCCGCTTGGTGGTCCCCGCGTCTGCTGGCCGCGACGTTTCTTTGGGACGGTGCCGTCCTGCTCGCCTTCGCACTCGACCTCTCCAGCCTACCCAGGCCCGAAGAAATCGAAGCGCGCCGCATCTGGCATCACGCTCCATCGCTCGGTCGCGTCGGTACTGTGGATCTCGCCATCCGCAATTTCGGCAAGTCCGCAATCGATTGCTCGCTGATCGATGAAACCCCTCCCTCGCTGCGCGAGCGTCCTCCTGAACTCGATTTGCTTGTCGCCCCCGGCGCCTCCGCCGTGGCATCTTACGAATTTCGCCCACGCGAACGCGGTGACCAACGCATCGGCCGCGCCTTTCTCCGTTATCAGAGCTGGATGGGTCTGGCGCAACGCTGGGCCGTCGCCTCCATCGAACAAACTGTTCGCGTTTTCCCCGATCTCGAACAATCCCGCCAGCAAGCGCTCTACTTAATCCGCAGCCGCCAAATCGAAATGGAAAAGCGCCGCAAAAAACAGCGCGGCCAGGGCCGCGAATTCGAAGGCTTGCGCGAATACCGCCAGGGCGACGACATCCGCGACATCTGCTGGACCGCCACCGCGCGCCGCCATCAACTCACCACGCGCATCTTTGAAATTGAGCGCAGTCAAGCCGTCTGGATTGTCCTGGACGCCGGCCGGCTGCTTCGCGCCGAAGTGCAGGACAAACAAGGCGCCTTGCGCCACTCCAAGTTGGACTATTCCGTCAACGCCGCGCTCTCCGTCGCACAGGTCGCCGCGCAATGCGGCGATCGCGTCGGTCTCCTCGCCTACGGCCGCAACATCCAGCATAACGTCGCCGCTGGCCGCGGTGGCCTCCATCTGCGCACCATCGTGGATTGCCTCGCGCAAGTTCACGGCGAAGCCTCGGAAGCCGATCACTCCCGCGCCGCTCGCGTGCTTCTCACCGAGCAAAGCCGCCGCAGCCTGGTCATTTGGATCACCGACTTCGCCGAAACTCCCACCACTCCCGACGTCATCGAATACGCCATGCAAATGACCAAGCGCCATCTGGTGGTCTTCAGCGCGATGAATCAACCTGATCTCACTGCACTGGCTTACTCGACTCCCAAAGATCCCGAAGAGATGTATCGCCATGCCGCCGCTCTCGAAATTGCCCAGCGCCGCGATCTGCTTCTGCGCGGACTTCGCCAACGCGGCGTCTTCGCGTTCGAGCTCCAGCCCGGTATGCTTGCTTCTTCTTTGGTGAATCAGTATCTGGACATCAAAGAGCGGAATCTGCTGTAGCCGGCACCGCGGCTGCCTTGGCTGGTCCGCGATTCAACAAAAACAAATAACTCAGCAGCGCCGCAAACAACACTGCCGCCAACAAAAACTTCGCCGCCACCGGCGCCTCGCTCGGCGAAAAAAATCCTTCAATCACTCCCGCCACCACTAGCAGCGGAATCGTCCCCAGCAGCAACCGCGCCGCGCGTCCTCCCGCATCCGCTAACGATTTCTTTCTCGGCAAAAGTCCCGGAAACAACATCCCTCGCGCCATTTCGAATCCCGCCCCGCCCGCGATGAAAATCGCCGGCAGCTCCAATACTCCATGCGCCGCCACGAAGCTCCACAGTTGCAGCGCCATGCCCGCCTTCCACGTCGCCGCGCCAATCACGCCAATCAGCAAGCCGTTCTGGATCATCATCCACAGCGTTCCCAACCCCGCTGTGATTCCCATGGCAAACGCCGTGAACGCCACCGTCAAATTGTTCGTCATGATTCCCGAAGACGCCAGCGGCTTGATCGTCACAATCGAGTGCGTCCACATCTCCCGCCGCTCGATCGTCTCCATCATTTGCGGCCCCAGCAACCGGTGCGCAAAACCAGGGTCGCGCACCGTGATCACCCACGCCGCCACCCCCGTCACCGCAAAAATCAAAAACGCCAGCATCGTCTGCGGCAGCGTCTCGCGAAAAATCCGCGGATACGTCTCCCCGTAAAACCGCAGCAGCGCGCTCGCCTTCGTTTTGTGTCCGTGATAAATCAGATTGTGCCCGCGGCCGAGCAACTGGTTCAGATACAGCGCCAGCTGCTTATTGGTGGCGTCTTCGCGCACCGCCGCCAGGTCCGACGCCGTTTGGCGATATAATAATCCCAGCTCCTGCAATTCACTGTGGCTTAGCGAAACCACGCTCCGGCCCGATTTTTGCACCAACTGTTCCAGGCGTGCCCAATACGGCTTGCGTTTCTCTAGCCACCGAATGGAAATCATGCCTTTTAACCCCAGCGAGCCGGAAGCTGCCCCGTCCTATGTGGATCAGCTTACCATCGAAACGCCGGAGCAAACTTCGCTCAACTTCACCGTTGCCGGCATTGGTAGCCGCTTCCTCGCCCTCGCCCTCGACACTCTGATCCAGTTCGCCGTGGGCTTGGTCGTCGGCATCGCTGGCGCGTTTGGCCTCGGCGCAGCCGCTGCCCTGGCTCCGCGGCTGGCCCTATGGACCGGCGCCATCCTGATTTTCTTTTATTTCCTGCTGTACTTTGGCTACTACGCGCTTTTCGAAATCATCTGGAATGGCCAGACCCCGGGCAAACGCGTTATCGGCATTCGCGTCGTCAAGGACTCCGGCCGTCCGCTCACCCCCGCCGAATCCATCGGCCGCAATCTCATGCGCATCGTGGACTGGCTTCCTTTCCTCTACGCCGTCGGCATCGTCAGCGCCGTCCTCACCAAAGAAAACAAACGCCTCGGCGATCTCGTCGCCGGTTCCCTCGTCGTCCGCGAAGCATCCCTCGCTTCCCTCAAACCCGTCTGGCAAACCGACCAGCCTGCCGCTCAGCCGGCCACTTCCTCCTACGGCACCGCCAATCTCACGCCCCAGGAATTCGCGCTGATTGATTCCTTTCTCAGTCGCCGCTCCGAGCTCGATTACGACATCCGCCTCCGCATGGCCGACCAGATTTTCTACCGCCTCAAGCCCAAGCTTACCCTCCCTGCCGACAATTCCCTCTCCGTCGAAGCCATCCTCGAAGCCCTCGCCTACGAACGCCGCGCCGCCGGCGGCTTCGGCTCGTAGTTGCGGCCAACGGAATCCCTCCCTCGCATTCGCGACAGCCCACTGCTTCGCTTTTTTCCAAAACATACTCGCCGCCAAAACGTGCTAGCGTAATTCCGTGAGCACTTCCACGGTCACCGCATTTTCCGACGACGCTGCCGATCCCCCGGTCCACGGCTTTCTACACGCGTCCCCAAGTCCCAACGGCAACGCTCTCGTCCTCACCCACGGCGCCGGTGCCAATTGCCAATCCAAGCTGCTCGTCGCCGTAGCCGAAGCCTTCACTGACACCGGCTTTTCCGTTCTCCGCTTCGATCTTCCCTTTCGTATTGCCCGCCGCTTCGGCCCGCCCCGCGGCAATTCCGAACGCGATCGCGAAGGTATCCGTCGCGCCATCTCGCTCACGAAACAACAAGTCCCCGGCCGCGTTTTCGTCGCTGGCCATTCCTACGGCGGGCGCCAATCCACCATGCTTCTCGCCGAGCAGCCGCAACTCGCCGACGGCCTCTTGCTTCTTTCCTATCCCCTGCATCCGCCGGACAAGCCCGACCAACTCCGCACCGCTCACTTTCCCCAGTTGCGCACGCCATGCCTGTTTGTTCACGGTTCCCGCGACCCTTTCGCCACTTTCGAAGAAATGCAGTCCGCTCTGATGCTGATTCCCGCTCCCCATGCCGTCCTGGAGGTGCCAGGAGCAGGCCATGATCTTCTCCTGAAGAAAACGCCAGGGGAGCTGCCCATGCGCGTCGCCAAGGAATTCTCCGCCTTTGTCGGTGCTGCCGATCGCTGAACTCCGCAAAACGCCCACGCCTCAGCGAACCTGCCACACGCCGTAAGGTGTTCTCCCGATTGGCCTACCCACCTGCTTCTCAAATAATCCACGCCAGGTCACCTCTCGTGTCGAACGCTTCCATGCAACACGGTGGCGGTGTGCAAGCTCATCGTTCCCATTTTGCGTTCCCAATCTCCTGGCCATCCGCCGCCGCTTTTTCGAGCGCCGGCCTCTTACTTTTCTTTTTGATGCCCGTTCGTGCATCCGCTCCGAACCTCGATCGTCCTGGGCAAAATCCCAACACTTTCGTCCGCGAAATCTTGCAACATGAATGCGCGGCGCAACTCCAGGACCACGCCCTCTGGAGCTACCGCGAAACCAAGCACGAAGACGGCAATCTGAATACATACAGTGTCTATCAGACTAGCCGCGGCGAAATCGACCGCCTTGTCTCCATCAATGGCCACCCGCTCAGCTCCGCCCGGGCCGCCGACGAAGACGCCCGCATCAGCAAACTCCTCCATCATCCCCGCGAAATGCGCTCCGCGCAGCGCAAAGCGGCGGAAGACGGCGACCGCGCGCGCAATCTCCTCAAAATGTTTCCCGATGCTTTTTTATTTCAGTACGACGGAAAAGTCGGCGCGTTCGTGCGTGTCGCCTTTCGGCCTAATCCCCAATTCCATGCCGACACCCGCCCCGCGCAGGTTTTCCATCATATGGAAGGCACCATTCTGCTCGACCCGCTGGACAAACGGCTCATCGCCATCCGCGGCCGCCTCACCAGCGAAGTCAAGTTCGGCTATGGATTGCTCGGCTATCTCGATCCCGGTGGAACTTTCGAAGTACAACAAAAAGAAGTCAGCCCCGGCTATTGGGAAGTCACTCTCATGCACGTGGACATGCGTGGAAAAGCCCTCTTCTTCAAAACCATTGGCGCTTATGAGGATGAACGCTACACCGATTTCAAGCGCGTCCCTGCCAACACTTCGCCCGAACAAGCCGCCGTCTTGGTCCGCCAGAACGCCTCGGGCGATTAGTTCACTGCCTTGGCTGATTCCTTGTTCACTTCTGTTTTTGCAGGCGGACCCCGCGTTGTTCGCTACGCTCCCGCGCCAAAACGCTCCGCCGCCCGCGCCTTCGCCTTAGCTGCTTCTTCTTCCCGGTTCCGCGGTGCCGCCGTCGTCTCCAGCGATTCGATCAGCCGCATGGACACTCGCGTGATCTCCTGGATCGCCTTTTCGAACGCTCCTTCGTTCGTTTTCGATGGCTTTGTGAATCCGCTGATCTTCCGCACAAACTGCAACGATGCCGCGCGCACCTCTTCCGGGGTCACCGGCGGATCAAAATTAAACAGCGGCCTGATGTTCCTGCACATGTCTGCACCTGTTCCCGCGGGACTTCATCCATCGTCACGGGCTTTCTACCTGCGGATTTATCTTGCAACGCGGACTGAAAAAGTGCCAGTTCGCCTTTCAGACGGGAGCCGGGCTGCGACGCGGGTGCCGCACTCTTCGATTTTATGGGCGCGGGTCTTGACTTTACCTTGTGCTCGTCTTCCTTCGCATCACCATTCTACGACGTGCTCGCGGACTTTCCCCGCGTCCCCGCATTCAGCCGCTGCCGCGCATAGCCGCACCACGGGCTCATCGGGTCCAGCTGCACATACGCTTCCCAGTGCCGCCGCGCCTCGTTGTGCGCTCCCAATTTCTCGCAAACAAACGCCAGGTTGTAGTGCGCGTCGGGATATTTCGGATCGAGTCGCACCGCGTGCCGCAGATGAATCCGGGCCGCCTCGAGGCGCCCCACTTCCTCCAGCACGCTCCCTAGATTGAAGTGCGCCAGCGCGTTCTCTCCATCGATCTGCAGCGCGCGCGTAAAGTATTCGGCGGCTTTTTTCAGGTTGCCTTCCTCGTAGAGCAGTGTTCCGCAGTTCAGCAACGCATCCAGCCGCTGCGGATCAATGCACAGCGCGTGATCATACGCCGCAATCGCCTCGGCGCTGGTTCGTCCATCCGCGTCGTACTCCAACGCCGTCGCCAGCCAATCGTCCGCGTTCGGCCCGGCCTTCGGCTTCATCACCCGCACCCGCTCGCGCAATTCGCTAGTTTCAAAATTCAACGCGAATTGCCCCGATACTGGCTCCAGCCGCGCGCCATCGTGCTCCACAAGAATATCCTTGCCGTCCGAAAACACCCGCAACTCCGCCAGCGGCGTACGCACCTGTGACAGTTTTTCCCGCAACGCCGCCAAAGCGTGCCGCAATCGCCCCGCGGGCACACCTTCTTCTACCAACTGCTTTACCGTACGCAGCCCAATCAAATCGCGAAAATTGTAGTAACGATTCCCTTTGTCTTTGTGCGGAGAGACGAGACGAAGACGGTCCCAGTAATCCAGCTGCTTCCCGGTCAGGCCCACGATTCGCTGGACGTCTTCCGGGCTGAACCTGTCCATTGCACCCATTGCCAAGGTGCCGGCGTGTTCGCACTAGCCGGCTGCTTTTTTCCCCTTTTTCTGTGCTACCGGAACTGGTTGCAGCGCGCGGGCCGGCGGTTTCTTCCCGACCGGCGCGTTCGCGACGGCGGCAGGTGCCGCAGCCGGCGCTTGCTTGTCCGCCAGGCTCTTTTTCAGCGCTTCCATCAAATCAATCACCGGCGCCATGTGCGGCTGCGCCACTTCGGTCACTTCCTGGCCCTTCAACTTCGCCGAAATCATCCCTTTCACGTTTTCTTGATACTCGTCGCGATATTTTTCCGGCTGGAATGGCGCCGCCAAACTCTGAATCAGTTGCTCCGCCAATTTCTTTTCCTGCTCCCGGATCTCCACTTTTTCCCCGGGAATCGCGTCTGCCTTCCGAATTTCGTTCGTGTAAAACATCGTGTGCAGCGTCATGCCCTTGCTGCCGGGACGCACGATCACGATGTGCTCTCTCTGGTGCATGGTTAGCTTCGCGATCGCACCGTAGCCCGACTCCTTCATCGCCTGCATCAGCAGCTGATACGCTTTGACTCCACCTTCTTCTGGCGCGATGTAATAGGACGAGTCAAAATACAGCGGATCCATTTCATCGAGCTTCACAAACTCGAGGATCTCCATCACCCGCGCCGATGCCGGCTCAATCTTGTCCAGCTCCTCTTCACTGAACAAAACGTACTGATCCTTCTCGTATTCGTAGCCCTTCACGATTTCCGAGCGCTCTACATTGCGGTTACACACCGGACAGAACAGCGGCTGCTTCAGCCGCGAATGGCACACTTTGTGCAACTGATTGAAACTGATTCGCTCGCCGCGCGCCGCCGCGCTCATGTGCACCGGTATTGAAATCAACCCAAATGTCAGATGGCCCTTCCAAACACTCGTAGCCATGGGAGCCGCTCCTCCTCAACACACCCGCATCAACCGTGCAAATCAGGGCCCGCGCTTCTAAGATTAGCCGTCCCTGTAAGGCGAAAGCAATACGAAATCAACCCCAGTTGCTCCTATTTTACAAACTCGCAGCCTCCGATCGTGCGCCTAGCCAAGGTCTCTCTACTTTTCCTGCCGGAGATAGTACAATATATACTACCATCTAAAAGATGGTCGAGATTCGCGAATATCTGGACCTCGCCGGGCGCAGCCCCTTCGGCGTTTGGCGCCAACTGCTCGACGTACCGGCGAGGAAAAAGGTGACCACCGCTATCTACCGCCTCGGTCTCGGCAACTTCTCGAATGTGAAGGGCGTCGGAGGAGGCGTCTTTGAGTGCAAGATCGATTTCGGCCCCGGTTATCGCGTCTATTTTGGTAAAGACGGCGAACAAAGCGTGATCCTCCTCGCCGGTGGAACCAAAAAACGGCAGCAGCAAGACATTCAAACTGCGGCGGAACGCTGGCGAGAGTACCAGGCAAGAAAGAAGCAAGGAGAATGATATGGCTCTGACCAAGGATTTTCGGAAAACCGTGCAGGCCGACGCGCGACGCGATCCCGCCTTTCGCCGCGGACTGCTTAGTGAAGCTCTCGAGAGTCTGCTCGCCGGCGAAGTCGCCCTGGGCAAGGAACTGCTGCGCGACTACATCAACGCTACCGTGGGCTTTCCCACGCTCGCTGCAGAAACCAAGATTCATGTAAAAACTCTTCATCAAATGTTCGGTCCCAGCGGCAATCCCACCGCCAGCAAACTGTTCGAAATCGTCGCCAATCTCCAACGCGCTGAAGGCGTCCATCTCGAGGTCCGCTCCGCTCGCGACGCGAGCCGCACTCGGCGCGTAACTCCATCCCCCAGGGCGGACCGAACACCTGCGGTCCGCTCCGGCCGATAAAACCCCGTACCCTGCTACCATCTCCGTTCCCAAACCATGGCCAAGCTGGAAGAGTATCGGAAAAAGCGCAAGTTTGATCGCACGCCGGAACCCTCCGGGGACGCTGGCCTAGCGGAGCTTGCTGAGCCGCTACTCGAACAAGCCGAGGAACCCGCGACCACCGGCAAACGCAAGCGATTGCCCAATCCCAAGTTGCGCTTGCCGGAAGTTCGCGAGCAAGGCAATACGTTCGTCGTACAAAAGCATCGCGCGACTCGCCTGCACTACGACTTCCGTCTCGAAATTGACGGCGTGCTCGCTTCTTGGGCCGTCCCTAAAGGGCCGTCCCAAAACTCCGCGGACAAACGCCTCGCGGTGCAGACCGAGGACCACCCTCTCGCTTATGGCGGCTTCGAGGGCAACATTCCCGAGGGCAACTACGGGGCCGGCAACGTCATGGTCTGGGACCGCGGCACCTACACTGTCGAAAATGCGTCCGGCAAACATCTCACCGCGGCCGAGCAAGTCAAAAAAGGCGAAATCAAATTTGCACTGAACGGTGAAAAACTTCGCGGCAGCTTTGTTCTCGTCAAACTCAAGCAAAGCCAAAAAGGCAACGAATGGCTGATGATCAAGCACAAGGATGCCGCCGAAGATTCATCTTGGGACATTGACCAGCACGACGGCTCCGTCCTCACCGGCCGCTCCATCGAAGAAATCAAGCAGGAAGCTCCGCCGAAACGTGATCCCAGTCCGCTAAGCCCCGGCGAAGTCGAAGGCGCGCATCGCGCCGCGATGCCCACAAAGCTCGAACCCATGCTTGCCACCATCGGCGATCGGCCTTTCTCGAATCCCGACTGGCTCTTCGAAATCAAGTGGGATGGCGTTCGCGCGCTGGCCTTCATTGACGGTGGTGAACTCACGATTCGCGCGCGCAGCGGCGCCGACATCACCGCCCGTTATCCTGAACTCGCCGGCTTGTCCAACGCGATCTCCGCCAGCCAAGCCATTCTGGACGGCGAAATTGCCGCGCTCGACGAACGCGGCCACAGCGATTTTGGTTTGCTGCAGGAGCGCATGCACGTTCGCGCCCCCTCGAAAGAACTCGTTGCGCGCGTCCCCGCTGTCTATTTTCTTTTCGATCTGATCTATTGCGACGGCTACGACCTGCGCAAATCGCCGCTCCTCGCCCGCAAACAACTGCTTCAGCGCCTCCTGCACTCTTCCGAAACGTTTCGCTTTTCCGATCACCAACTGCAATACGGCAAAGAACTCTTCGAGCTCGCTAAACAAAGCGATCTCGAAGGCATCGTCGCGAAGCGCATCGACAGCATCTACGTTTCCGACCGCAGTTCGAGTTGGCTCAAGCTGAAAGCCACGAAGAATCTTGACGCGGTGATTGGTGGTTGGACGGAAGCCCGCACCGCCGCGCTGCCTTTCGGTTCGCTGCTGCTGGGCTTGTACGAAGGCAAAAAGCTGCGCTTCATCGGCCACGTCGGCACCGGCTTTGACATGAAGAAGCACGAAGAACTCAGCGCCACGATGAAAGATCTCGCGGCCGCCAAATCGCTGTTCGAGAAAATTCCCGAAACCAACGAGAAAGCTTTCTGGATCGAGCCAAAACTCGTTGCGCGCGTCAAGTACAGCGGCTGGACCCACGATGATGCTCTGCGCCATCCCGTGTTTATCGCATTGCGCGAAGACATGCGCCCGGAAGACTGTAAGTGGGAGACCGAAGCCGAACCGGCGCACGAAAGTCCGTCGGCTTCGGAGCACGCCGAGCGCGACACGAAAACAGACTCGCCGGGCAAAGAAATGTCTACGCCAAAGAAAACGCACGCCAAAGCGAGATCCCACGAAGCGGCGAAATCGGACGGCGCGGCGCCGTCGCATGCAGCGCCGGGGATTGTCCGCTCGCCGGAAATCGTCGGCAAAGTCATCACGAAACAATCGGATATAGAGCACGAACTCTTCGAGGGCAAAGCGGAACAGATCAACATCGAACTCGACGGCAAGCGGCTGCGCTTTACCAATCTCAACAAAATTTATTTTCCCGAGTCCGGCTATACCAAGCGCAATTTGCTGGCTTACTACTACCGGATGGCGGATTACATTCTTCCTTTTTTGCGCGGCCGCGCACTGGTTTTGCGGCGTTATCCCGATGGCATCAAAGGCCAGGCGTTTTTCCAAAAAGATGTGCGCGAAGGCTTGCCGGAATGGTTCAAGACGGTGCCAATCGATTCCGAAGGACAAAACAAAGTGATTCACTATGCCCTCGCCGACGATCGGGCCTCCCTGCTCTTTCTGACCGGCCTTGGCTGCATTGACCACAATCCCTGGTCCAATCGCTACGACGATTACGATCATCCCGACTATTTTTTCTTCGACCTCGATCCGAGCGACGGCACGGAATTTTCGGTGGTAGTGAAAGTCGCGCAAGCGCTGCACCAGGCGCTCGACGAAATCGAAGTCACGCACTTCATGAAAACTTCCGGCGCAACTGGCTTCCACATCTTTGTTCCCGTCGAACCGGTTTACACCTACGACCAACTCCGCACCTTCGCCGAAATCATCGCGCGCAATGTCACCGACGACCACAAAAACCTCGTCACCAGCGAACGCATCGTCGCGAAGCGCCCGGCGGGCCGGGTGTTGATTGACGTGGTGCAAAACGCCCATGGCAAACCGCTGGCCGCCGCATACTCTGTTCGTGCGTTTCCGAAAGCGCCGGTGTCCACGCCGATCCTGCCGCGAGAACTGAAGACTTCGCTCAAGCCGGAAAACTTCAACATGAAAACGCTTCCCGCCCGCCTCGAAAAAATAGGCGACCTCTGGGCGGATTTCTGGCAAAGCCGGCAACGCCTCGAAAACGCGATTGAGCTTTTGAGCCAACGCATGTCCACGTAGCTGCGGCCAGGGCGATGCCGTGAGGGAAAAGACAAGAGGGCGAAACGCAGAGACACAGAGAGCGCAGAGAAGAGGGGAAAAAGAAGAGGGGAAAAGAGCGGGGCAGCCCCGCGCGCTTCTCGCAACGCCACTGCTATGATTAAATCTCGAAGCGGAGAAAGAACCATTCCAAACGCGGGCAAACTTCTGGTGGGCACGTCGGGCTACTCGTACAAAGAGTGGAAGGGGAATTTTTATCCGGAGAAGCTGCCAGACAAGGAGATGCTGCCGTTTTACGCGAAGCAATTCTCCACGGTGGAAATCAATCACAGCTTTTACAAAATGCCGACGGAATCGGCGCTTATGAACTGGGCCAAGAATGTGCCGGAAGGATTCCGGTTTGCGTTGAAAGCGAATCAGCAGATTACGCACATTCGCCGGCTGCGCGATTGCGAAAGCACGCTGAAGCGTTTTCTGGAAGTGGCCAGCATTTTGAAAGATGGCGACCATCTTGGTCCGGTGCTGGTGCAACTGCCGCCGACGTTCAAGTTTGACAAGCCGCTGCTGGAGGAATTTCTGGCGATGAAGCCGGCGGCGTTTCATTTTGCGTTCGAGGTGCGGCATCCGTCGTGGTACCTGGACGAAACGTACGAAGTGCTGCGGAAATATGAGACGGCGCTGTGCCTCTCGGAAACGGACAAGCAAACGCCGCCGGAAGTGATCACGGCGCCGTTCACGTACGCGCGGCTGCGGCTGGAAGATTACACGCCGAAGCAGATTGCGACGTGGCGCGAGCGATTCGATAAATGGCTGGCGCAAGGGATTGATGTGTACGTGTATTTCAAGCATGAGGACGGCGGCAAAGCGCCCGCCTACGCGCATCAACTCCTGAACCTCCACACAACATAGAACCGCGACGAGGCAGAAACCCTGCCACGGGAAAAAAGCTTCGGCGCGCCTGGCCCGGTGTACGCGCATCAGCTCCTCAACCTCGGCACAGCATAAAACCGCGACGAGCCAGAAGCCGTGCCACGTCAAAAGGGCTTCGGCGCGGCTGGCCCGAGCCCCTACGCGCGACAACTGCCTGGGTCTGGCAAGCTGAGGTTATCCCGTAAGTCCTTTGAAATGATATTCTTCGGGGACCCCTGGGTGGTAAGTCCTTTAGGATCATATTCTTATGAAAAACCAGGGGAGGGGTGGGGGGTGCGGCGTGATCTGCCTCGTCGCGCTTGCGGGGTATGCCACCCCGGGTGTTTTGCGCAAAGAGTGTGGAAGATGATGAAACTGCGGGAGTTAGGGTTTCAGGAAGGGCGAAAGAGTGCGCAAGAGTGTGAAAGTAAAGGACATCGTGAGAGGTGAAGATCAGCGAGCGGGAGGTAAACCCAGGATCGTCAAGAGCAGAGAGATACGGGAAGACGCTGGGTAGATGCGTGCGACGGTGGGCGGACTGAGGCCAGGACAACACGGGGCATAGTAGCATGGAATGTGATTACTGTCAAGGTAAATTGTCGTAGGGTATCGTTCGAACGCGAGGCGGGAAGTGGAATGGATGGAAGGGGTTAGCGGGAGGTTAGCTTAGAGTAAATTCGGCTGAACGGCCTGGGCGGCACGCAAGCCGGCCTCAGCGCTCAATCTCTGGCCCACCCGGCGGGCCAAACCTATCGTTCGCCCTCCTGATGGCCCGAAGATAAGACTTAGGATTGTAGGCCGTTCCGGCCGGGTACATGAAGCCGCACAACAGGAGCATGGAGACGACCAGTATCCTGCTTCCAATCGGGTTCCAGAATCGATGGAGGGGGTATCCGGCCAGAAATGGAATCACCAGGACTATGCTGATGCCCAGTGCGCCGCCCAGCAATAGCGCGCCGGTTCTCCAATTCTGTAGGCGGCTCTTGATGCGTAACTCTTCTTGGCGATAGCGCTCTGACTCCTCGGCCCACTGTTGTTTGACCTGAGCTTTGCTCTCGCTAAGAGTCATCGCGGCTAACCTGCTCTGACTGGCATTCACTACTGATTGTCCCGGTTCTGGAATCGCTTGTTGTTACTCCTAGTTGACGGTGAGAGTGAGCGGAACAGATTTGGCGCCTATCGGTGTGGTGATGACGAGGTTAACGGTGTAATTTCCTGCCGGCGTAGTTGGATTGGACGGGGGCGGAGGGGGAGTGGTGTTGCCGTAAGAGCCAACGCCACAGCCGACTGCCGATACGCACAGCAACACACACGAGACGACGAGGGCCAACGCCAGCTTTCGGCGGGTTCTGGTCAGCAGAGCAAAGCCGAACAACGGGAGCACGGCGATCGCGGGCAGGCCAAGCCAGTTGGCAAAGCGGCGCTGGTCGTCCCTGTGCATGGCGGCGCTCTGCTGAGACGTGGTGGCAATGGAAACGGTAACGCTGGCCGGTCCCTGGCTCAGATTGATACTTGCGGGATTGATGGTGCAAGAGGCGTCGGCCGGGAGATTGGAGCAAGTCAAGGTAGCCTGGCCGGTCAAGCCGGGTGTGGGCGCGAGACTTAGGGTATAGGTGGCGGTTTGTCCAGAAGTGACGGTGGCACCGGTTCCGCTACCGCCGGTACCGGTGACCGTGACATCGGCTCCGGTGCCATTCAGGGCGACGGACTGCGACTGGGAGACATCGCTGTCGGTGATGGTAAGGAGACCGGTGCGCGCTCCGTTTGCGGTGGGCTTAAAGGTCACCATCACGGAGCAGCTGGCCCCGGTAGCGATGGTGGTGCAGTTGTTGGTCTGCGAAAAGTCACCAGAGATCGTGACGCCGGAGACCTGGATCGCGGTGCTCCCGGTATTGGAGACCTTCAGCGTTTGCACGGTCGAGGAATTGGTGAGGAGCTGCGGACCGAACGTCATGTCGTTGGCGGAAAGAGCGATGCTGGAGCCGGAGCCGGAAGGAGTCACGATCAGGTCTTCATACATGGCCTGTCCGGAAGGGTCGGTCAAGACGAGTTGGACTTCGCCAGGGACGGACAAAAGCGCCGCGGGGATGGTGGCGGTGAGTTCGTTGAGTCCGATGAACGGATACCCCGTGACCGCTATGGAGAGCGGTTCTCCATTGGCGGTGAGCGTATCGTTGGCGGACAAACCTGCACCGCCGAGGAGAGTGATAGGCAAAGCAGGGCTCCCGGCAGCGACCGTCGAGGGCGACAAGCTAGAGATGAAAAATGGGGGAGGAGGAGCGGATGCGCTCGTCAAACTGGTGTGCATGAGGAAAATGGCATTTTGACTGCTTACGCCCAAGCCGTCCAAACCCCAGCGGAAGACCTCCGGAAAGGATGAAGTAGCGATAAAGGTTTCGGGAACGTTGAGGAGTCCGGTGGGCTGCTGGGTGGAGAGACTGAAGGCTTCGACCGTTGCATTGGTGAACTCGGGCTGCAAGGAAACGCCTCCGCCGGCGAAGTAAACGTGCGAACTTGGAGGGTCGACACGAAGGCCCGCGTCGGCAGGAACAGTGAGACTGCTGATGGTCGCTAACGTGTTCGGGTCGAGAATTTGCCCATTGCTGACGAAGATGGAAGTGCCGTCGGTATCCAGCATGCCGGGGCCCACGCCGAACGGTTGGGAGTTTTGTACCATCTGGGATTCGGTGATTCCGTTGCTGTTGATCGCGAATTCGTAAAAGTTCGCAGGCCGTAGTCCGGCAGCGCCGTTGGTGCTGCCAAAAAGATTCGCGGCGTTTCCGCCTATGAAGAGGAGATAGTCCGGCTCGTCACCCTGGACTGCGGTGGGACGCATGACGTCACCATCGAAAACGGCGACGCCTCCGTTGCAAGGCGATACGTTGATCGCCGCACATGCCAACACCACTGCCCAAGAATCAGGAGTGCCGGGCAGAACTCGGAGAGCGTGGGCGACCAAGGGGTTGGGATTGGTGCCCAGACTGGCTGCGAAATTTACGGTTCCAGCCGGAATGGCCACCTGAGCCACGGTACTATCGCCGTCCAGGCCGACATACAGGAACGCGCCGTCATCGGAGACGGCCAACTGATTCGGTCCATTGCCTACGGAGAGATGGTTGGTGATTTGTCCCGTGGTTGGATCGATGAAGAGTATCTGGCCGGGGTCGGTGGCGGAGGTCGGGTCGGCGCTCGCATATAGCAGCCCGGAATGAGGTTCAAAGACGGAGTGGCGGATGGTTACGTTGCGGATGGGCTGATAGATGACGGCGGGAGCGCTGTTAGAGGTGCCGCCGGGGCTGGGATTGGTGACGGTGACTTGCACTTCGCCGGGCTGCGCCAAGTCGGCTGGCGTGAGGGCGGCGGCGAGCCCCCCGCCCGAGATGTAGACGGTCGTGCGCGGTGAGCCGTTCAGGTTGATTTGGGAGTCCGGGTAAAAACCGTTTCCGGTGATGAGCAGGAATGGATCGGGAGTGTCGGTGGGAATGGCCTGAACGAACCAGATGCCCGGTGAGGAATAGAACGAGACTCCGTCTGCGGTGAGAGGAATTACGTGCGGGCTGCCTGCAACATTATCGGTGATGGTAAGAGTTCCGGTGCGCTGGCCAACGGCGCTGGGGGAGAAAGTGATCCACAACTGGCAACCAAGATAGGGACCGGACGCTTGGCTTATCGGAATAATCGGAGACTGGCAATTGGGGCTGCTAGGGTTGGTGGTAGAAAAATCGCCCGTAGCGGTGATGCTGTCGATGACCCAATTGGCGCTCCCTTGGTTGGTCAGTCCGATCACGAAAGTTCCCGATTTGCCCACCAAAATGTCGCTGAGCTGAAGGGTTGGCGGGTAGGTCACGCTGGGCTGTCCGCTTTGGCCGGGGGAGGAAAAGGTTCGCTGAGGGAAGGTTAAGAAAAACCCAAGGAACGGGAGCGCGAACACACAGAGGGAGCGGCGAGCGGGCATGGGAAGGGGCCTCCACGTTAAGCTGCGGGACGTGGTTACTCTATCGCGACTTAGCATGCAAAGCTAGACCGGGTGGGATAGGAAACCAGACCAGCAACGGCATGAGTTCGGCGGTGTCCTGAGGCAGGGATAAAGAATTGTATCTGGCGGGTTTCTGTGTATGATTTGCCAGCTGTCCATTCCGAAGATCGGCACCTAGCGGACATCGAGTTGTTTACCAGCGAAAGCGGGCTTTGGCCATCGAGCATTGGCGGCCTTAAAGGCGCGCCGATGATGGCGTGCGAAGAGTGGCAGGTGGGGAGGGACGGATGACTGGGAAGTCCTGGAAGATGCTGATCGGGATTTCGCTGCTGCAACTGGGGCTGGCGCTGGCGAGCGCGGCGCAGCAAGCTGCGCCGGAGACGGCGGGGGATTTAAAGGTGGTGCAGCTGACGGGCCTGACTGGAGTGAAGAACCACACGAAGGGCACGGTGAAAGTGGCCGACGGGAATCTGCAATTCACGCATGCCCAGGCCAAAACGGAAGTGGCGATCGCGACGATCGAGGATGTGGTTACGGGCAATGACAGCCAGCGTGCAGTGCACGGATTTGTGGGCACACTGACGATGTTCGCGCCGTACGGAGGCGGCCGGTTCCTGAGCTTGTTCCGGACGAAACTCGATACGCTGACGCTGCAATACCGCGACGCGGACGGCGGCTTGCACGGAGCGATCTTCACGATGAGCGTAGGCCAAGCGGATCCGCTGAAAAAGCTGTTGGTTGCGCAGGGGGCGCGCACCAGCCTGCCCACGCCAGACGCGCCCGCGGGGGCGGATGGCAAGCCGAGCGCCACGAAGGAGCAGAAGCCATGAAACGCGAGATGCGAATGGTAGTGGCATATTTTTTGCTGGCTAGCGTGGCAGCGATGATTTCCGGCTGGCGCGTGTTGGCAGCGCGTCCCCTGGTAAGCAAAGCGTCCGCCATTCAAGTGCTGATGATCGAGTCTGACGAGATCAAACTGCCAGCCGAGTTCCAAGTCTCGCTGTATGAGGACCTGGTCCATCAACTGGAAAAGAGCGGCGGCTTCCAGCACGTGTATCGCGACGGGGACAAGCGGGCCGGCGATGCCGCGGACCTGATCGTCTTGCACAGCACGGTGCGCGGTTTCAAAAAAGGGAGCGAAATGGCGCGGCAAGTAACCACGGTGAGCGGCAAGACCTCGATCGACGTGCACTGCCAATTCACCGACAAAGGCGGCAAAGTGCTGCTGGAACAAGACTTGAATGGCAAAGTGCAATTCTTCGGCGGCAATTTGCGAGCCACCTACGATTTCGCGAAGAAAGCAGCGAAGCTGGCGCATGACAATTTCGTGGCGTCACCGGCGTCCTAGGCGGCAGACGCTGGGACGTTCAGCGTTAAGTCCAGCCGAAGAATCACTCAGCTGCAGAATGGGCCCCGAAGCAACGAGCTTCGGTTAGCGCCGCGCCCTATTGTTGGCCAGGAAATCGGCCGGGTTGGGCCTAGCGCGGTTTGGCTTAGGTGCATCAGAATAGAGGAAGCCGCTCGGGGGTCCGCTGCATACCCTGCCCAAGCCTGAGCGGTTCAGCTGGCATGTTCATTTTCGGAAAGGAACAACGTTCCATGAGACGAATGCTCTTGCTTGGCTTGGGTCTGAGCCTGGGCTTGTTGCTGACGGCAGGGCCATCCCGCGCGCAGGGTTCGGTAGACGCTTCGGTGGGCTACTCGTACTTCCACCTCGGCGGGGGCGCCGACCTGAACGAGAACGGTGTTAGCGGGTCGGTGGCGTACAACCCGATTCCCTTCATGGGGGTCGTGGGGGATTTCGGCGCATATCACGGATCGCCCGCCGGGATTTCCACGAACACCTACACGTTTTTGTTTGGGCCGCGCATCAACTTCAGGAATCCGACGCACGTGACGCCGTTTGCCCAGTTTTTGGTGGGGGCGGCGCATCTTACAGCTTCGGGTGCTCCCTCCGCGACGGACTTTTCGTACAGCTTCGGCGGCGGAGTGGACTTGCCGGTGTTGCCGCACCTAGCGTTGCGGCCGCAAGTGGATTACGTCGGGATCCGCGATTCGGGCCAGACAGCGAACTGCACGCGCGTATCGATTAGCGCGGTGGTGCATTTCTAAATCCAGGAATCGTAGTAAAGATGGGCGGAGGCACAGGTTTAGACCTGTGCCTCTTTTTTTTTGGAGGGCGGCCTGAGCGACAATCCGTCTCGATGGAAAGAGAAAGGGCGCCGCGCGAAAAGTGCAGGTCTAAAGACGCGCCTGCACAGGGGCCGAAGCAGGACAAGCTATTTGCCAGTGCCGGAGTTGGCGGGGGGCGGAGTGAGGCGGATGCCGATGGTGCCGACGTTGCCGGAGGCGGGCTCGAAGAGGCCGGCGCGGAGGTAGACGTCGCGATCGGGCAGGTCGATTTCCTGGCGAGCATGAATTTCGATGTTTTGGCCACTGTCGAGTAGCTTGGCGGGGATTTTGAATTCGTCGGTGGTGGTGGCCAGGTTTAGCGGCAGGCCGTTTTTTTCGTAGGCGACGAGCATGAGTTCCACGGTGCCGCGGCGAGTGCCGTCGTCCGCGGCGACCAACTGGAGCGCTCGCAGGGGGATGGTGAAATCCACGCTGTAACGGGTGAGCGGCGGCGGCAAGTTCTGGTTGACGCCGGCGCGCGGGGCGCCCGCGGCGGGTTGCGGGGAATCCGGAGCGACGCGCACGCGATAGGCAAGTTGATCGAAATCCGGCATGCCAAAGCGCAGCAGTTCGAGCAAGGGATCGGACTGTTTTTCCTGGGCGGCCAGGGCGGCGCGCTGCGCTGCACTTTCCGCATAGTAGCCACGGCGATAAGACAAGTGATAATTCCCTTCCGCAAGTTTCACCTGAATGTTGCGGAACTTGCCGTCGCGCATGGAGTTGGTGGGCGAATAGCTCAGGCTGTAGTAGTGGGCGGCGTCTTCGACGGCGCGAGTGATTTGGCGATCGAGGGCATTGGTGTTGTAAAAAGCTTCGCCGCCGGTTTCTTTGGCGATGGTTTCCATCGCGGCTTGCTGCGGGCCGGAGGAATCGTCGGCGCGCTGGCTGGCCATGGCTGCACCAGCGCGGCGTTCACCCAAGCTCTGGCTGGGATCGAGACCCGCCGATTCAGTCATGCCGGCGGCGGAAATGGGATAGATGGCGATGCGGTCCGGACCAAATTCGTCGGCGGCCTGGCGAACGCTGCCGGCGAAATTGATCGCGGGACCGCCGCCGGCTCCGGCGCCGGGAAAGGATTTGATGGGAAATTCGCCTGCGAACCAAAAGACGTTTTTTCGGCCGGGGATGGGGGAAAGATAGCTCTGCAATTCGCGGAGTCCGGCGATGGTCAGGGCCGAGCGGTCGCCAGTATCCTGGTTGTTAGTGGTGTCCTGGAAATCGCGAACGGCCGCGATGGCCGCAGGAGCGGTGTTGGCCCTGGTCATCATCTCGACCAGTTCCTGGTCGCCCGCTTTGCGGGACTGGCTGGCAAGCAGGCCGACGGATTTGGTGGCCGCGCCAGCCTTCTGATTGTTGACGGCCTCGAGCAGGCGAGAGGTCTCGGTGGTGAAGCCCTGGACAATGCGGAGTTCAGGCGTAAGCGTGAAGATGGCGAGGCGCGTCCCGGGTGGCACAGTTTTCAGATACTTGATGACTTGCGAGCGAACGTAAGGCTGGTCGGAAGGTTGGGTGTTGAGCCAATCCAGAAGCAGGACATTCACCGAATCCGAGGGCTTTATCGTTTGCGAATTGGTGTAGACGTCTGGAGGGAGCGTGGCCGCAGAAGCCGGGGCGGAATGCGCGGCACTCGAAGCGATGGGCCGATCGTCATGGTGTTCTTCAAAGGAGGCCAGGGTCTGCGGGACACCGTCTTCGAGCACCTCGAACTGATTCTGGCGGAGACCGCTCACGGGCTCGCCTTTTTTACCGGTTACGACGACGTCGAGCAAGACCACGCGGACTTCGACTTTCAGAACCGGAGAGGCCTGCGGGGTACTCGCGGCGTTTTGTGGCGGGAGAGGATTGCCTTGCGGGTGGGCGTTGCTGAAGAGGGGCCCAGAAAGCGCCGCCGCGAGAGCGGTGAGTAAAACCAAAGGGAGCCACGGTCTTCGGACAATGCGGCCCATGCGTATATTCCCATCGAAAGCTATCACTTGAGACGGCGGGAAGCGAGAAATGATTTGCGAATCCGCAGTTTTTTGCCTGACGAAAGCGCAATCGAGATCAGCCCTTTTTGTGCCTACTGTTGCTGCGGCCAGATTTCCCGGGCGTTAACGTCGCGGAGTTTTTGGCGCTCGGCGATTTGCTCGTCGGTGAGCTTGGCGTCGTAGATCGAGCGGCCTTCGAGGGTGCGGGCCACAAGAGTGGCTAGGCAAACGATGACGAAGAGCGGGAGGACGAAAGAACGGGCATGTCCGGTGAGTTCGATCAGCAGAACCATCGCGGAGATCGGGCCTTGGGTGGTGGCGCCTAGCATAGCGCCTGCGCCGAGCAGGGCGAACAAACCAGCCGGGACGCCGGGCCAAAAATGCGACCAGAGCAAACCCAGCGCGCCACCGACGAGGGCGCCAGCCGTCAGGGATGGCGTGAAGAGGCCGCCGGGTGCGCCGCTACGCATGCAGAGGATGGTAGAAGCGGGCTTCAATAGGACGAGAGGCAGAATGAGCAGCGGCGCGACTTGTCCAGCAAAGAGAAGTTGGGAGATGTCTTTGCCATTGCCCAGAATTTGCGGATACCAAATCGCCGCAACACCCACGATGGTCAGCCCCGCGACTGGAGCGACGAGGCGTTGCCAGCCCGTGGGCTTGTTTTGGTCGGCCCAGCGTACGGCGCGGATATAGGCGATAGCGGCGAGAGCGAGAAGCGGAGCGGCCAGGAGCGCCCAAACGATCACGGACGCGGAGTTCCCGTAAGAGGGAATGAGGTAAGTAGGCGCGTTCGGTAGCCAGAACCAGGAAACTCCGGTAGCCACAGCAGACGCGACGAGAGCAGGCAACACATAGCGCAGGGCGAGTTTGCCGCGCATGACTTCGAGAGCGAAAAGCGCACCGCCGAGCGGGACGCCGTAGGCCGCGCCCATGCCGGCTCCCGCGCCGCAAGCGACGAGCAGGCGGCGCTGCTCGTCGGAAAGTTTGCCACGATCCGAGAAGAGATTGGCGAAGACGGCGCCGGCCTGTTTAGGGGCGCCTTCGCGGCCCATCGAGGTGCCCATACCGACGACGAAGATCGAGAGGACGGCGCTGCCGAGGGTGCGGAGAGCTGGCATGCGACCAGCGTAAAACCAGATGGCGGCGGTGGTGTCGATGCCGTTGCCGCTGGAGAGTTGTTTAAGGAGCAATTGGCCGAGGCCGGTGAGGACGCCGGCCGCAAGCAGGACCAGAACGCGGCGAGCGGCCGTGGCGCCTTGCGCGGCTTCGAGAATATTCGTGCCGGAGGCGTGCCAAGCGGTGTGTTGGACCCATTCGAGCAAGCGAGTCAAGGCGGCCGCGCCGAGGCCGGTGACGGCGCCGGTGAGCAGAACAGCGACCCAAAACCGGCCAGCGGCGGCATGTCCCAGCGTGGCGGGGATCATTTCCCCAGGCTGAAGGTTGGCGGCTGCGGCCGACGGAACGTCGGCGTTTAGCTTTGAAGTTCGTGGTGTGGTCATGACCGCCGGGCAAGAACCTCCATGACATTTGAGTCTAACCGAGGCGGATGGGGAGCCATTACTTTTCGGGATTTTCAGAGAATTGGAAGGCAAAGTTGCCGGTGCAAGAAACGGCTAGTACTCTTCCGAGTGTGGAAATTGAGTCGCAAAGCCGCCGGCGGTTCGTTTCGTAAACTCAGATTGGCGTTGCACGCCGCCAGAATACGTCGTATCCTCCGGGATACTAGCACCAACCGTTAACAGTTCTTTGGAGGTGCGCTGATGCGATACGCCTGCCTGTTGTTTTCCGCGTTTTTTCTTCTGGCCTGTTCCGCTTCCGGTCAAGTTAGCATGACTAGCAGTAGCGCTCCCCGGCCATCGCCAACGGGACCATCGTCTGTCACTTGCACCATGACCGTCGGCCCGCTACGCGGATTTCTGACGAGCGGAGAAGTGGCGCCGTATTCTGCAACGCAGGAGTTTTCGCGCACGCAAACGCTGGCGGATGGGACCATCATCTCCCCCAAATCCCCGACGGAGAAAACCTGGCGCGATTCGCAAGGCCGGATCCGTACGGAGCGTCCGTTTTGCAGGATGCGCGGATTGACAGACCCGGGAACCTACGTGGAAATTCGCGATCCCATCGCCGGTTATGCCTACATCCTCGACGCGACGACGCACACCGCGCACCGCTTCGTCATGAAAGTAAGAGAACGTGGGACGCCCCCGCCAAAGCCCGCGGAAGTAGCGGCCACGCTAGGCGCGGCGATCCTACCGGCCGCAACGACTGACCAGTTTGTGAGCCAATCGTTGGGCTCACAGACGATGGAGGGCGTTTCCGTCGACGGAAGGCGGACCACGCACACGATTCCGACCGGCGAGATGGACAACGACCGGCCGTTTACTATTGTCCGAGAGGACTGGACGTCGCCGCTGCTGCACGTGCTGGTGTACAGCAAAGAGATTGATCCGCGATTCGGCGAGTCCGTCACGCGGTTAACGGACATTCAATTGAGCGAGCCGGACCCGGCGCTGTTTCAGGTTCCTGCCGACTATACGATCGTCGACGACGCGGAAGCCGTGAAGCTGACGTTGCAGCGGCCAAATCCAGCGGCGCCGCCAGAAAAACCCACTACCGAAAAGTAGGCCAGCGACGCCGAGGTAGCACGCCATGAACGTGCGGGGAAATCTCTGCGTGCTATACTCCGCGCGTTTGCGCTGGGGCTTGCATTTCTTGCGTGCGTGATGGCTCCGCGACAGGAAGCGCTTTCTTGATCACCTTGGCCGAGAATTTTAACGTGGCGACGTGGTTCGTGGACCGCAACGCCGAGGAAGGACGAGGCGGGAAGACGGCGATCGAGTGCGGCAAAGCGCGCGTCACCTACAAGCAACTCCTCGAGAATGTAAATCGAGCGGGCAACGCGCTGCTGGAGCTGGGCGTGCGGCCGGAAGAGCGCGTGCTGCTGCTGCTTCTGGACACACCGGATTTTCTCTACACTTTTTTTGGCGCGATCAAAATTGGCGCGGTGCCCGTGCCGGTGAACACACTGGCGCGGCCGCGAGACTACGAATACATGCTGAACGATTCACGGGCCCGAGTGGTAGTCGTGAGCGAGCCGCTGCTGCCGCATCTCGAAGCGATCGTCGAAGAGAAGCTGCACCACCTCCGGCAAATCGTGGTGGCCAGCGATTTCATGGAAGGCCTTTCGTTGCAGCATCCGTCAGTTCGAACGGCAGGCGTTGAAAATGCACCGCGGAACGATTCAACAGCGCCATTTCCGATGCGGTCGCTGAAGAGTCTGATGGAGTTCGCGTCGCCAGAGTTGGCAGCAGCAAAGACAAGCAAGGACGAGGCGGCATTCTGGCTGTATTCCTCGGGAAGTACAGGGCCGTCGAAAGGATGCGTGCACCTGCATCACGATATGGTGGTGTGCACGGAGGCGTACGCGAAAGGGATTTTGCGGATGCGGGAGAGCGACCGCTGCTTGAGCGTGGCGCGGCTATTCTTTGCTTACGGTTTGGGCAATGCGGGATATTACCCGCTCGGCTGCGGGGCCACGACGATTCTCGATCCGGTGCGGCCAACACCCGCGACCATTTACGCGGATATCGAAAAATTCAAGCCGACGCTGTTTTTCTCGGTCCCGACAAATTTTGCGGCGTTACTGGCGCATCAACGCGAAGGCGATGGAGATTTTGATTTGAGCAGCGTGCGCTATGCGATTTCCGCAGGCGAGGCGCTGCCAGCACCGCTGTTTCACCGGTTCAAGGAACGCTTCGGAGTCGAGATTCTGGATGCACTGGGTTCGACGGAAACACTGCATATGGTTATCGCGAATGCGCCGGGCGCGCTGAAGGCAGGGTCGAGCGGAAGAATTATTGCGGGATATGAAGCGCGGCTCGTCGATGAGCACGGCTCGGATGTCGCGGCTAACGAGATTGGCGACCTGCTGGTCAAAAGCGATGCGACCTGCGCGGGTTATTGGAACAAGCATGAAAAGTCAAAAGAAACGTTCCTGGGCGGATGGTTCCGGACGGGCGACAAATACTATCGCGATGAAGAGGGATATTTCTGGTACGCGGGACGGGCCAACGATCTTTTCAAAGTGAATGGCCTGTGGTTGAGTCCGGCGGAAGTGGAAAGCGTTCTGATCGCGCACGCGGCGGTGCGGGAAGCGGCGGTCGTCGCACGCGAAGATAAGGATGGGCTGGTGAAACCCGCGGCGTATGTAGTGCTCGAGTCGAGCGCGGAATCGAGCGGCCCGGTGGCGCAGGAGCAACTGGCGCAGGAGCTGCGCGATTTGGTGGGCCAGCGAATTGGCGGATACAAGCGGCCGCGGTGGATCGAGTTTGTGGCGGAGATTCCGAAAACGGCGACGGGCAAGCTACAGCGCTTCAAGTTGCGCGAAATGCAGGGTGCGCGGGATAAACTAGAGTCGTAGCGACGAAAAGGAGTTTCATGGCGATGAATCTGGCGAATTACGTTTGCGGAGAATGGCGCGCCGGCGGCGGCGCGGGCGAAGCGCTAGTGGATCCGGTAACCGGCGACGAACTGGCGCGGATTTCTTCGCAGGGTGTAGATGCGAAGGCGACGCTGGCGTTTGCGCGAAACGAAGGCGGGCCGGCGCTGCGAGCGATGAGTTACAAGCAGCGGGCGGAGCTGCTGGGGAAAATGGCGGAGGTGCTGGCGGCGAATCGCGATGAATACTTCCGGATTTCACTGCTGAATTTGGGCGCCAACCAGGCGGATGCGTCGTTTGACGTGGATGGCGCGATTTACACGGTGAAGTACTACGCGAAGATCGGGCAGGCCTTGGCGGATGGGAAATTGTTGAAAGAAGGCGCGCAAGTTTCGATTTCGAAGACGGGTGTTTTCTTTGGGCAGCATTTTTTGTTGCCGACGAAAGGCGTGGCGGTTTTTATTAACGCTTTCAATTTTCCGGCGTGGGGATTCTGCGAAAAGGCTGCTCCGGCGCTGCTTTCAGGAGTGCCGGTGGTGGTGAAGCCCGCGTCGGCAACGGCCTGGCTGGCGCACCGGATGGTGGAAGACATCGTGAAGGCTGGCGTGCTGCCGCGGGGCGCGGTTTCGCTGGTATGCGGATCGGCGCGAGAGTTGTTGGAGCATGTAGGCGAGAGCGACGTGGTTTCGTTCACCGGTTCGGCGGAAACGGCAGTAAAGATCCGATCGAGTCCGAATATTTTGCGGCGGTCGGTGCGCGTCAACATCGAGGCGGACAGCATTAATTCGATCATTTTGGGGCCGGACGTTACGCCGGGGAGCGAGTTGTTCGAACTGGCAGCGAAAGAGGTGGTGCGCGAGATGACTTTGAAGGCCGGGCAAAAGTGCACAGCGATTCGGCGCATTTTTGCCCCCTGCGCGGGAATGAAGGATTTGGGTGAAGCGATTGCGGCCAAGCTGAGTGGAATGAAGGTTGGCAATCCGCGTAATGCGGAAGTGAAGGTCGGACCGGTGGTGAATAAGGCGCAGCAGGCAGCATGTCTAGAAGGGTTGCGGCAGTTAAGGCAGGAGTGCGCGGTAGTTTTCGGCGGCGATGAAAAATTTCAGCCGGTGGATGCGGATGTGGCGAAGTCCGCGTTCGTGCAGCCGACCTTGTTGTCGTGCAACGATGGGTTGGGAGCGAAATTTGTGCACGATGTGGAAGTGTTTGGGCCGGCGGCAACGTTGATTGGGTACGATTCAACGGAGCAGGCGATCGCTTTGGCGCGGCGCGGCCTGGGTTCGCTGGTGGCTTCCATTTTCGCGAATGACAGTGAGTTCACGGAACAGGTGGTGCTCGGCATTGGCGATCTCCACGGACGCATCATGGCGGTGGACGGCAGCGTGGGCACACAATACACCGGGCACGGCAATGTGGTGCCCAGTTGTCTGCACGGCGGGCCGGGGCGGGCGGGCGGCGGTGAAGAATTAGCAGGATTGCGGGGATTGCTCCTCTATCATCGAAGATTTGTGGTGCAGGGGCCGCCGAGCTTAACGGGCAGCCTGACGGCACAGTCGGCGGATGCGAATTTGTTGTATTCGTGAGCCGCACTAGCGAGCAGGCCTGCACATCTGCGGCGAGGGTAGCTAGCATAATAATGCATGCCGGTCGAATGAGGCAGGACGTCCTGGCGATGGATCGATTCCTGTACTTGACAGAAAATAAGCAGCTTAAATAAACCTCAACATAATGGGGAATTTCAAAGAAAAGCAAACCTTTGCCGCTTGACCACCAGTTGGGCGCATGCGGTATACTGCACATGTAGTTCAGCTCAGCTAAATAGTTATGGCTCCTTCCGCCAAATCCAAGCCCCTCGCGCGCGTCGCGGGTGTGACACGCGTCACAGCCGCCAATCGAATGCGGGCCTCGGCGCCTTCGTCTTCCGCAAGGGAGCGCGCCCATGGCGAATTCCTTTCAGAGCTCGGGAAGCGTGTTCGCGAATTGCGGAATCGGCGCGGGATGATCCGAAAGATTTTGGCGCAGCAAGCCTATGTATCCGAGCGGCACCTGGCCCAGTTAGAAGCCGGCGAAGGAAACGTTTCGGTGGTGCTGTTGCGGCGCATCGCCGGGGCGTTGGGCGTTTCGCTAGAGCAGTTGTTCGCGCCGGAAGCAGGGCCGCACAACACCGCAGAAGCGAAAGGCGCCAAGCTGCTGGTGCAGCGATTTTTGGAGCGCTTGCCGGCGGAGAAGGCGGAAGAGGCGCTAGCGCGGCTGAAGCATGACTTTGGAGAGGAAGAAACGGCGCGGCGCGCGAGAATTGCCCTGATCGGAATTCGCGGCGCGGGAAAGTCCACGCTCGGGTCGAAGCTCGCAGCCGATCTACACATCCCCTTCATTGAACTGGACGCGGAAATTGAAAAAGACGCCGGCATGCCGCTCGGCGAGATTTTTTCTTTGTACGGACAGGCGGGCTATCGCGCGATTGAGCGGCGCCTGCTGGAGCGCATGCTCAACGACAATCCGCGGGCGATTCTTTCCGTAGGCGGCGGCGTGGTATCGGAAAAAGAGACGTACGACTTTCTGCTGGCGAATTGTTACACCGTGTGGATCAAAGCACGTGCGGAAGAATATATGGCGCGCGTGATCGCGCAGGGCGATTTTCGGGTGATGGGCGGCAGCGACCAGGCGATGGCGGAGTTGCGACGAATTTTGCAGGCGCGCGAGCCGCTGTATCGCAGAGCAGATGCGGTGCTGGATACGACGGGAAATTCGGTGGACCAGAGTTTCGCAGAATTGAAAGCAGCCTTGCAGGCCGAAAAAGAGTAGGAGGAGTCGTGGATTCAGCGGCGACCGAGCAGTTACAGGCCAGGACGGATGGGCAGAAGATGGAGCCGGTGGATTACCGGACCGAGCCGGCGAAATATAAGCATTGGAAGCTGGCGTTTGATGGCCCGGTAGCGACACTGACGATGGATGTGCAGGAGGACGGCGGGCTGCGGCCGGGTTACAAGCTGAAGCTGAACTCGTACGACCTCGGCGTAGACATCGAGTTGCATGATGCGCTGCAGCGGATTCGCTTCGAGCATCCGGAAGTGCGCACAGTGGTGCTGGCGAGTGGGAAGAATCGGATTTTTTCTTCGGGCGCGAACATCTATATGTTGGGCTTGTCTTCGCACGCTTGGAAGGTGAATTTCTGTAAGTTCACGAATGAGACGCGGAATGGCATCGAGGATTCCAGCCGGCATTCGGGTTTGAAATTCATCGCGGCGTTGAACGGAACGACGGCGGGCGGCGGCTACGAGCTGGCGCTCGCCTGCGACGAAATCATCTTGATTGATGATCGCTCTTCCGCCGTGAGCCTGCCGGAGTTGCCGTTACTTGGTGTCCTGCCGGGAACCGGGGGCTTGACGCGTGTCACGGATAAGCGAAAGGTGCGGCGAGATCATGCGGATATGTTCTGCACGAATCCTGATGGCGTGCGCGGGCAGCGGGCGAAGGAGTGGAAGTTGGTGGACGATGCGGTGAAGCCGCAGCAATTTGCCGAGCATGTGAAGCAACGTGCGCTGAAACTCGCCGAGAGCAGTGACCGACCGACGAATGCGAAGGGGGTTATGTTGCCGCCGCTGGAGCGAACCGTGGATGAAGCGGGTTTGCATTACGAGTTTGTAGACGCGCAAGTGAATCGCGAGGCGCGAACCGTGACGCTGACGGTCCGAGCGCCCAAGAGCGCTGGTGTGGATACGGTGGAGAAAGCACAAGCAGCGGGAGCGAAGTGGTGGCCTTTGCAAATGGCGCGGGAGCTGGACGACGCCATTCTGAATCTGCGCACCAATGAGCTTGATTTGGGGCTGTGGATTCTCAAGAGCGCGGGCAGTGCTGAGAACGTCCTCGCAACGGACGATTTCCTTCTAAAGAATCAGAACAACTGGTTCGTACGTGAAGTTCTCGGAATGCTGCGACGAACGTTTGCGCGACTAGATGTTTCGTCGCGTTCGCTGTTCGCAATCGTCGAATCCGACTCGTGCTTTGCCGGCACACTGCTCGAGCTGGCATTGGCTGCCGACCGTGTATACATGCGCGATTCTCAGGAAGGCGAACCGGCAACGCTGACTCCTTCTGCGATGAACTTTGGCGCATTGCCGATAGTGAACCACCTTTCGCGAGTGATGGCACGTTTCTCTGGCGACCAGCCCCAGGCTGAAGCGTTGAAGAAACTCATCGGCAAGAAATTGACCACGAAGGAAGCGCTGGAAGCCGGTCTGGTAACCGCTGCGCCTGACGATCTGGATTGGGACGACGAATTGCGGCAGGCGCTGGAGTCGCGCGTGGCGCTTTCGCCGGATGCTTTGACGGGCCTGGAGGCGAATCTGCGGTTTGGTGGCAAGGAAACCATGGAGTCGCGCATCTTCGGGCGGCTGTCCGCTTGGCAGAACTGGATTTTTATTCGGCCAAATGCTGTGGGAGCGAATGGAGCGTTGAAAGTGTACGGGACGGGTGCGCCCGTTAAGTTCAATTGGGAACGAGTCTGAGAAAGACAAAGCAAGGCAATAAAGGAATCGATATTGAAGTAACGCAAAAAGGAAGAGCGGAGAAGAGGGCCATGATTGATTACACAGAAAAAATTCCCAATAACGTGGACCTGGGGCGAGATCGCGCCTTGCAGCGCGCCCTGGAGCATTGGCAGCCAGCCTACATGGGCTGGTGGTACGACATGGGCCCGAACGAAAGCCACAATTTTGACGTGTATCTGCGCACCGCGATCAGCGTGGAACCGGACGGCTGGGCGCAATTCGATTACGTGAAGATGCCGGAGTACCGCTGGGGAATTTTTCTGCAACCGCGCGATGTGGACCGTCAGGTTAATTTCGGCACGCACAAAGGACAACCTGCGTGGCAGGAAGTGCCCGGCGAATATCGCTCGACGTTGCGGCGGGTCATTGTCACGCAAGGCGACACGGAGCCAGCCTCGGTGGAGCAGCAGCGTATGCTCGGCGCTTCCTGCCCATCCATGTACGACCTCCGCAACATTTTTCAAGTGAACGTCGAAGAAGGGCGCCATCTGTGGGCCATGGTGTATCTGCTGCACCGTTATTTTGGCCGCGACGGCCGCGAAGAGGCCGAATCGCTGCTGGCGCGGCGGTCGGGCGACGAAGATAATCCCCGAATTTTGGGCGCATTCAACGAGCCGACGCCCGACTGGCTGGCGTTTTATATGTTTACGTTCTTCACCGACCGCGACGGAAAATTTCAGCTTTGCGCGCTAGCGGAATCGGGTTTCGATCCCCTTTCGCGCACCTGTCGCTTCATGCTGACCGAGGAAGCGCACCACATGTTTGTGGGCGAAACGGGGATTACGCGCATTATCAAGCGTACCTGCGAAGTCATGAAAGAAAATAATGTGGAAGATCCGGATCACGTGCGCGCGCTCGGCGTGATCGACTTGCAAACGATTCAGCGCTACCTCAATTTCCACTACAGCGTCACATTGGATTTATACGGCTCGGATGTTTCCTCCAATGCGGCGAACTACTTCACGAACGGATTAAAGGGGCGCTTCCGCGAAACGAAGCTGGATGACGACCACGTCCTGACCGACGCGGAGTACCCCGTGTACGAAGTGGTGGAAGGAAGAGTCGTGAAGAAGAATGTTCCGGCACTCACTGCGCTGAACGAGCGGCTGCGCGATGATTACATTGATGAAATCAAAGATGGCGTGCAGCGCTGGCAGAACGTCATTGACAAAGTGGGAGTGAACTTCAAATTGACTCTGCCGCACAAGGGCTTCCATCGCGCGATCGGCAATTTCGCCGGGCACCACATCAGCGTGGACGGTGAAGTCTTGACCGAGGAGGCCTGGAAGAAACACGAATACGAGTGGCTGCCCAGTCCGGGAGACAACAAGTTCGTGCAGTCGCTCATGACCGGACGCGTAGTCGAGCCGGGAAAATTCGCCAACTGGATTGCGCCGCCGATTCGCGGAATCAATGGACGGGCGATTGATTTCGAATACGTGCGGTTCAACTGAGTTGCCCTAGGAATGCGGTTGAGTTTGCGCGCACAGGCGGGAGTGCCTGTGCCACAGGAGACGCGTGCAGCCGATCATAGACATTCATATTCACATCATGCCCTACGAAATGATGAAGCCCTCGGCGATGGCGTTAATGAAGCAGGGGCGCAAGGACTACGCTGACGTGATGCGCTATTGCGCGGATCCGAAAGCGTTTTTGGCCCACCTGGATGCACTGGGAATTGAACGAGCCGGGCTAATTAACTACGTGGCGCCTAAAATTATCGGTTTCACGCCAGAAGTGAATGACTGGAGCGCAAAATACTGCAGCGCCGCGCCCCAACGACTGATCGCCTTTGGCGGAGTGCTTCCCGGCAGCGTGCCGGACGTGGGCAAAGAAGTAGATCGCATGACGAAAATCGGGATTCGTGGAATCAAACTGCATCCCTCGCATCAAGTGCTCACGCCGAATTCGTACATCAACGGCAATCAGGATCTGGCCACCATTTATGAGCGTGCGCAGGCCAACGGCATGCCGGTGATGATTCATACCGGCACTTCGATTTTCCCGGGCGCGCGAAATTTGCACGCCCAACCCATGCTGTGCGACGACGTAAGCATCGATTATCCCGACTTGGTGGTGATTCTGGCGCACGGCGGCCGCCCGCTCTGGATGAACGAAGCATTTTTTCTGGTCCGCCGGCACAAGAATATGCACATGGATATTTCGGGGATTCCGCCGCAGAAGTTGCTGGAGTATTTTCCCCGGATCGAGGACATCGCCGACAAAGTATTGTGGGGCACGGACTGGCCGGGGCCGGGCGTGCCGGAAATCAAAGGCAATCTGGAGAAGTTTAACGCGCTGCCGATTGCAGCCGAAGCGAAGAAAAAGATTCTGTACAACAACGCTGCGCGCCTGTTTCCCGTGTGAGGCCGCGCAGGTTTTGAAGCGGAGCGAAGCACGTGAGCGATTTGGTACAAATCCCGGTTGCATCGCAAAAGACGGCGCATATTCGCTTGTCGCTGAATGGCGAAGCTACCGACGTGTCGTTCGCCCCGTACAAAACGCTATTGGAAGTACTGCGGGAGGATCTGGGGCATACCGGAACGAAACACGGCTGCGAGTTGGGCGAATGTGGAGCTTGTGCTGTTCTAGTGGACGGTAAACCGATCCTCTCCTGCCTGGTGCTTGCTCTGGAGTGCGCCGCGAAGAATGTCTTGACTGTCGAAGGACTGACCGCGGACGGCAAACTGCACCCGCTGCAAGAAGCCTTTGCGGATCTGGGCGCGGCACAGTGTGGGTATTGTACGCCCGGGATTCTGGTAACCGCGAAGGCGCTGCTCGACACCAATGCGCACCCCTCTCGCGACCAGATTCGCGAAGCGCTTTCGGGAAACTTGTGTCGCTGCACCGGATATCAGCAGATCTTTGAGGCCGTGGAAGAGGCGATAGTACGGATTGCGGGCGAAAAGCATGGCTGAGCGGAACGATAGAAAAGTCATTGGAGTAGCCCGGCGGCGTGTAGACGCGCGAGCCAAGGTTACCGGCCAGACGCGCTACGCAGACGACATTTTTTTGCCGCGCATGGCGTTTTGCAAATTATTACGCTCGCCGCACCCGCACGCTCGCATTCGGAAAATCGAGACCGCTCGCGCACAAGCGCATCCCGGCGTTTATCTTGTGCTGACCGGCCGCGATGTCCCCATCGAGTACGGCATTTTGCCGGTCAGCCAGGACGAACAGGCACTCTGCGTGGATCACGTGCGGCACGTAGGCGATCCTGTCGCAGCCGTCATCGCACGTGAAGAACTCACCGCGTTCGAAGCGCTCGACTTGATCGATGTGGAGTACGAGATTCTGCCGACCATTGCCGACCCGGAAGAGGCCCTGGCGACGCCGGAACCGCGCATTCACGACTACGGCGACGAAGGCAACATCCACAAGCGCGTTGCCCTGCAATTCGGAGACGTGGAGCAGGGCTTTGCGGAAGCGGACCACGTGTTCGAGGACACGTTTTTTTATCAAGGCAATACGCACCTGCCGATCGAACAGCACGCCAGCGTGGCCATCAAGGATCCCGATGGGAAGCTGACCATCTGGAGCAGCACGCAGACACCTCACTATCTGCATCGTGCACTGGCAAAGGTGTTGCAGATGCCGGCTGGGCATATCCGCGTGATCGCGACTCCGAACGGCGGCGGTTTCGGCGGGAAAAGCGATCCGTTCAATCACGAGATTGTCGTAGCGAAAGCCGCGCTGCTGCTCGATCGTCCAGTGAAAATCGGACTGACGCGCGAGGAAGTGTTCTATTGCCACCGCGGACGCCATCCGGTGCTGATGAAATTCAAAACCGGCGTGAAGAAAGACGGCACGCTGACCGGCATGCACTTGCAAACGCTGATCGACGGTGGCGCTTACGGCTCGTACGGCGTGGCCAGCACATTTTATACGGGCGCGCTGCAGACCGTGACCTATCACCTTCCGCGTTACAAGTTTCAAGGCTGCCGGACGTTTACGAACAAGCCGCCGTGCGGACCGAAGCGTGGGCACGGTACCGTGCAACCGCGATTCGGTCAGGAAGTGCAACTCGACAAAATTGCCGAGAAGCTGCAAATCGATCCTGCAGATTTGCGGATGCGTATTGCAGAAAACTCGAATACAGTCACGGCAAATTTTTTCCGGTTGAGCACCGTCAATTTGCGCGAATGTATCCGGCGTGTCGTGGAAATTTCCGATTGGCCTGCGAAATTCCGCAAGTTGCCGGAAGGGCGCGGCGTAGGGCTGGCCTGCTCCGCGTACCTGACTGGGGCGGGCTTGCCGATCTACTGGAATAAGATGCCGCACTCCGGCGTACACATCAAATTCGATCGCGGTGGCGGCGTCGCGGTTTTCTGCGGCGCTACAGAAATTGGACAGGGCTCGGATGACGTGCTGGCTGGTATCGTTGCCGAAGTACTTGGAGTCGATCCATTCGATATTCGCCTGTACACCGGTGACACTGATCTTGGTCCGGTAGATCTGGGTTCGTACTCCAGTCGCGTGACGATCATGGCTGGCAATGCCGCGCTGCAAGCAGCGGAGCGCGGACGCGACATAATCGCGGAAGCGGTTGCAGCCAAGCTGCAAGTGCCGAAGGAACAGTTGCGTTTTTCCGGCCAGCGGGTCTTCGACACGGCGGCGCCAGAAAACGGCGTTAACTTCGCCGAGGCCGTCTGCCTGGCAGAAGCGAAATTCGGCACCATCGGCACGATGGGTTCGTACACGCCGCCAAAATCGCCGGCGCTCTACAAGGGCGGAGGCGTTGGACCCTCGCCCACCTACTCCTATACGGCTGCGGTAGTCGAAGTAACCGTAAATCCCGCAACCGGCTGGATCACTGTCCCTAAAATCTGGATTGCGCATGACATCGGCCGAGCGCTGAATCCGGCGCTCGTACGCGGACAAGTCGAGGGTAGCGTCTACATGGGGCTAGGCGAAGCACTGATGGAAGAGCAGGAATTTCGGCGCCTGCCAAAACGGCTGTCGCACGCTCTCGTTCACAAGTTCCCGTCCATGCTCGAATACAAAAGCCCAACTTCACTGGACATGCCTGAGGTCGTCACGGCATTGATCGAAGAGCCTGATCCGCGCGGACCATTTGGCGCGAAGGAAGTCGGACAAGGCCCGCTGCTACCGATCATGCCGGCGGTGGCCAATGCGGTGTACGACGCTCTGGGCGTGCGCATTGATGAAGTGCCGATTACTCCGGAAAAAATCATGAAAGCCCTCGCCGAGAAAAGAGCCGGGCGCGAGCCACGCTTCGGACCGGATCATTTTCCGTCTGTCGCGTGGCCCGAAGCGCTGCGGGTGCCGCCGCCATGGGAAGGCGGCGATGGCCACGCCGTGAATGATGTGCCGCGCCCGCACAAAGAACGCCGCGCGGAAAAAGAAAAGGTACTCAGTTCATGATGCGCTTGCCCCTTTTCGAATATCGGTCCCCACGTTCGTTGGACGAAGCAGCGCGAATCTTGGACGGCGAGGGAGCGCAAGCCATGCCGCTGGCCGGCGGCACCGACTTGTTGCCGAACATGAAACGCCGCCAGCAGGTACCGAAGACGCTGCTGAGTTTGCGCGGTATCACCCCGCTCAGCACCGTTCGAATCGATAAGGATGGCTCCGGCTCGCGCTTCGGCGCATGCGCGACGCTCTCGGATATTGCGGCGGATCCGCGGCTTCGGAACGGCTTGACCGCCCTCGCCCAAGCCGCGTCGTTCGTCGCAACACCGCACATCCGGAACATGGCCACGCTCGGCGGAAACCTCTGCCTCGATACCCGCTGCAACTACTACGACCAAAACTACGAATGGCGCAAAGCGATCAATTTCTGCTTGAAGAAGGACGGAGACACGTGCTGGGTCGCGCCAGGCAGTGCGAAATGCATGGCCGTCTCTTCAACCGACACAGCGCCCGCGTTAATGGCCTTAGGAGCCCGCGTGCGGCTGGTCTCCCACACTGGTGCGCGCGAAATCTCGCTTTCGGATCTGTACCACTCCGATGGCCAGTTTTATTTGACACGTCAGCCAAACGAAATCTTATCCGACGTTTTGCTGGATTCGCTGCACGGCTGGCACAGCTCCTACTGGAAACTGCGCCGGCGCGGTTCCTTTGATTTTCCCGTGTTGTCGGTGGCGGCCGCGGCGCGCATAACCAAAGGCGTAGTGGAAGATGCGCGCATCGTGATTGGCTCGGCCGCCTCCCGGCCGCTCATGGCTGCGGAGTCCGCCCGCCTGCTGCTGGGACGCGAACTGAACGCTGACTCCATCTCTGAGGTGGCGACGCTTGCTGCGCGCATCGCCAAGCCCTTGGACAACACCGACTTTGACATGAGCTGGCGGAAAAAGGTCACCGCCGAATTGGTCAGCTACGCCCTGCGCGAACTCCGCGGCGAAGATATGAGCACGGAGCGTCGCAGCTTCACGCACACCACGTGGATTTTAAACCGCGCCTGGGTGGTTCCCCGCGATCGCACCCACCGTCGTGGCTTCAGAAACCTGCCGGTTTCTCGCTAGGCAGAAACATTCAAGCTGCTGCTGCCGCTGGTTGACGTGCTGGTGCTTGCCGATCCCGAAGCGCCATCGCCCCCGATAAACTGCAGAAAGTCCTGCTGCAGACTGCTGTACGTTTGCTGGGCGGCCGTCAGATTGCCCGACTGCAACTCCTGTCCCAATTCGCCGAAGAGTGTGGCCGGGCTATTCTGCCCGCTTTGCGAATTCTCGGATATCGGATGGCCGTGATGATGGCGGAAGTGATGCGAGGAAACTCCGTTTTGCTGCTGGAGGTCCTGCTGCAGCCTGGCAAAATCGGACTGCGCAGCCGAAAGATTGCCGGACTGCAAGTCCGCGCCAAGCTGCGCCACTGCCTGCGAAATCGGATTGCTGGACTGTGAACCGGATGCGCCGGTCGTGCCCGTGGTCCCGGTAGTGCTTTGCGTCTGCTGCCCCGGCAGCAACTGCTGCAGCGCCGAAAAATCCGACTGTGCCTGCGACAAATTGCCGGATTGCAGGTCCTGACCGAGTTGCTGAAAATCCTGCTGAATCTGCTTGGACTTGCTTTGCGCGGCGGTGGGATTAAGAGACGCAAAGAAGTTGCTCGATGAAAGGCCCGAAACGGACATGATAAGTCTCCTTTAACCTGCAAGGCGTGAGAGGCGGCGGATTGCGCCCCCACCGGTATTCTATCGGCCATAACGCGCCAAGCCTTTAGCGTCGCGGCGCGAAGCACTCTCGTTTAAGGCAAGCTCGTTGCCAAGACCATAAATTTGCTCACTTCGCAAATCTGCTCAATTTGTGAGGTTTATTGGCGGACGCGAGAGCCGCAAGTCTTGTTGTTCTTCAAACTAGGCAACCAAGGACCCGGTCCGCGCCCGATGCGGCAATAGTTGCCGGTGGCGTCGGACCACCCGCCTTACTTCAACTCATGCTTGAGCCCAGCGCACGGTTCGGCAGATTCCAGAAAGTTAGAACTCAACATGCAACCTCAGGCTGGCCACCGATACGGGTCCGCGATCACGGTTGTAGCCCGGATTGTTGATGTGCTGAAAGTCAAAGGAAGGATAAATTCCGCGCCACGCGTGCAACGTGTAATACGCTTCGACGATGTTTTCGCGGCCATAATTGAGTCGCCCGTCCCCTAATAGAAACCCGTCGCCGCCCAACGCAAGGTATTCCTGGTGGTAGCGGGAAATGCCGTTGGTCACGAACACCGCTCCCGCCCGGTCCCATTTGCGGTTCCAGCGCGCCCCCTTGAACCCAATTCCCAGCTGATCGGTTTGGTCCACTTCGGTATAGGCGTACGATTCGTGCTCGCCTTCGTTCCAGCCCCAGCGGCCGAAAACACCCATCCAACCGTTCAGCGGTTGCTCGAAGTTTGCGCCGAACCCGTACTTGATAGTGGTCTGCAAGGAATGTGCGGTAATTTCAGGCGACGGCGTATCTCCGGCCAGAAAATTGTCGATAGCCTGTTTGTAAAGGCCCAGGTTCGCGTGATTGATAAAGGTCAGCAGCCGCAACACACCAATCTGGCGGCGCAACGTCTTGCGGTGCAACTCAACTTCGAGGTTCTCGGCGCGCGCCCGCGCCATGTCTGCGTCCAAATGAATGCCATTCGCCACTTTGGGCATCAGCGCTTCCGCAAAGCGTAAGATGCCCCAGTGATCGTGATATTCGAACATCGCGGCGAACGTGAAGCCGCGGGTATCCGCCGCGTAGTCATACGTTCCCGCGTTGTCCACCGCCCAATTCATGAATTGAAAATTGGAATCGGTGCCGTACGAATTGACGTCGAAAAAATCGGCTAGGCTGAATTTTCCGAAACGCACTTCCAGCCGGCGTTCCGGCAATGCGCGAAACAGCGAATAGGGATTTTGGTCACTCGCTTCTTTAGCCCCGCCGAGGGGAATCACTTGATGGACCATCAAGCGCGCGATGTACGGCGCTTTGCTCAGCGAAGGGTTACGCACCACGTCAAGGTTGGTGAATCCCGCCAAGCCCAGCGCTTCCCCCACCCCATGCCCGCCCGTTTCCTGCACGTCGCAAAGTAATTCGCTGTTGCCATTCAGGCGGAGCCCGGTAAAAAGCGTGAGCACGCGCGATGTCGCGTCTTGGGCCTCTGGGCTCAAGCTGTTGCGTCCCTGGTACGGCGAAGTAAACGCCGGATGCCACTGCGAAATAAAGTTAGCTTGGCCGGAAATCCACAGCCGGTCCCATTCTGCATGGGGAAACATAACGGGTAGCGCTTCTCCGAAGGTCGGTCCCGCGCTGCTCGACGGATCATCCTTCGTCTTGTTCTCGAGTTGCGGCGACGACGAGTCTTGCTCCTGAGCCTGACAGGGCGGCCACAGCAGGCCTAATAGCGCCGGCACGACGGCCGCCAGCATAGAAATTTGCAGAAGTCTGCGCATCACGATCGTCTGGCTTTTCCTCAGGCTGGCCGGATTGCGCCGCCCGGTTCTTGGAATGTGTAAGACTAACTTCTGTACCGTTACGAGCCGATGAATGTCGCCGCTTCGCCGTAAGTCGCGGCAGCCGGCCGTCCGATTTCGTATAATGCACGGGCGGCTTACATCGCGCTCCTTTGATACCATACCCCCATAGGGTAGGCAAGCGAAATGTCCCATTCTTCGCGAGAAAAGTTGGATCTGGTCACCCGCACCAAAAAAATCATCGGCCAGCTGGAAAGCGTGCTCCGTGCCCTCAACCAGGATGACCAGTGCGCGGACATCCTGCAGCGCCTGGCCGCCGCCCGCGGCGCCATCAACAGCCTCATGGCCGAACTCATGGAGGACCACATCCGCCACCACATGCCGCGGAATTCCAAGTCCTCGGAAGAAGCCGCCGACGACGTGATTCAGATTGTCCGGACTTATCTGAAATGAGAAAAACCGGTTCGCCTTTGCGGGTGATTTTTTGTATCGTGCGGGCAGCCCAATTCCCGCGGTGTGAACGCAACGAATAGAGGAGGCCGTAAACGTGGGGCGACTGCTGACAAGTTTTGCATTCCTGGCTCTATTTTGCGCCGCTTCCGTGCGTGCACAAGCGGGGCCTGAGCAGGGCAGCAATGAATTGGAGGTTTGGACCGGCGGCGGTCACGGACTCAACGGCAGCACCGCCAACAGTGGCGTCTGGAATCTTGGCGGGCGCTATGGCTGGGTGCTTACTTCTCCCCACGGTCCGGGCTTTTTGCAAGGCGAGTTCGAGTACGCCATTGACGTCGTCCCTGCCTTCGTAGTCACGCAAAAAAATGGCACCGCCTACGGCTTTGGCCTCAATCCCTTCGCTCTGAAATGGAATTTCACGAAGTCGCGCAAGGTCGTACCTTATTTTGAGTTGGATGGTGGAACGCTGTTCACCAACACCAAAGTTCCGCCTGGCACTTCCAATATAAACTTCACCTCGAGCGGAGCCCTCGGACTGCATTTTCCCGGTGCCAAGTACACTTGGAGCGCCGAATTGCGTTTCATGCATATTTCGAACGCTGGCCTCGGCGATTTAAACCCGGGCATCAACACCCTCCAGCTTCGCATCGGCTTCGGGCGCTTCACTGCGCCGCACTAGCCTGTCAGCCGTGCCAAGGTTATGATGGACCGCCTGTGGGAGGCCGCGGTTCAGGCGCATCGGCGATGCGTTTTCCTTTGGAAGGGCCGGAATAAACAAACCATGCAGGCAGTACAAGAACCGGGGGAAAATCATGAAGATCAAGATGTTGCTGGGAATTCTGTTGCTGGCAACCTTGGGCTGTGGTTTGCGCGCCATGCGCGCCGATAGCAAAGCTCCTGCGGTTGGCTCAGCCGCGCCGGATTTCACTCTCAATTCTCAAGAATCCAAACCAGTCAGCCTGCACGATTACAAAGGGAAGTGGGTAGTGCTCTACTTTTATCCCAAGGATTTTACCAGCGGCTGCACCGTCGAAGCCCACAATTTCCAGCGCGACCTCGCCCAGTACGAGCAGAAAAATGCGGTGATTCTCGGCGTGAGCGTCCAGGACGAAGATTCTCATCAGAAGTTCTGCGCCAAGGAAGGCCTGAATTTCAAGCTCCTCGCCGACACCAAACAGGAAGTATCCACCGCGTATGACTCGGTGATGAACTTTGGCGTGGCCAAGCTTTCCGCCCGGCATACCTTCCTCATTGACCCAAACGGCGTGGTCCGTAAGGTCTTTCTCGACGTAAAGCCACAACAGCACAGCGAGGAAGTGCTGGCTGCGTTGACCGAGCTACAGAGTTCCAAGTAGTCGCTGGGACCTCGCCGCCGTGGATAATCTCGGATTCCCCGTCGACGCTGGTCTTTCAATGAGCTCAGCGCAACTTTCGGAGGAGACCGATGAACCGTAAGCTGGTGATTACTTTCGCAGCCTTGGCCTGTCTTGCATCCGCCTTGGTTCTTAGCTCTCATCCCACAAAGACGCAGACCGTGAGCTACAAAAGCGGCGATGAAACCGTTAGCGGCTTTCTGGCGCTGCCCGACGGCGGCGGCAAACATCCCGCGCTGATCGTCATTCATGAATGGTGGGGGCTAAACGAGCAAGTCAAGTCCGACGCCGAAAAACTTGCCAACCAGGGCTATGTCGCCTTGGCGTTGGATCTGTATCGCGGCAAAGTGGCGACTACCCCTGATGAAGCTCACGAACTGATGCGGGGTGTACCAGACGATCGCGGCATGCGCGACCTCGAAGCCGCATTCGCTTATCTGGCTTCTCGCCCCGACGTGAAGGCCAACAAGATTGGCTCGGTCGGCTGGTGCATGGGCGGCGGGTGGTCCATCAAACTGGCGGTCAATGAGCCGAAGCTAGCCGCCTGCGGCGTGAACTACGGCCCCCTCCCCACGGACTCAGCCAACATTGCCCGGATTAAAGCCCCAGTACTTGGCAATTTTGGGGCTGACGACCGCGGTATTACTCCAGTCTCCGTAAACGCCTTCGACTCGGCCATGAAGTCGGCGGGCAAGGCTATTGACGTGAAAATCTACGAGGGCGCTGGCCATGCCTTCGAGAACCCCAATAACAAGGACGGCTACCGCCCGCAAGCTGCCGCGGATGCCTGGTCTCGAATGGAAGTCTTCTTCAAGAAGACCCTGCAATAGGGGCTTCTGCGCAGAATTCCTATCGCCTGGCGCGCACACGGCGGCGGCCCATCGGCTAGGCTTTCTTCGCCCGCAGTCTCCAGATAAGCTGCTTACTTACTTTAATTTAGCGCCGTCTTAGCGATTCGCGTTCTCCCGGAGTGACAGCGATTCCGCCAGGCTCCCGAGTAACGATTCGCCAGCCGCTCCGTCTTTATAGTGCATAAGGGGACACCAGGGGCCAACCGAAGTAATCCAGCCAATCGGAAATCTTCGCTTGACACTTTGTATATCTTAGGCAGTATACGGTCCAAAGTCTGGTGTCTAGAGGTGGTTTCAACAGGGTGGGCGTTGGGGGGAAGCCCGTCTCTTCCCGTGTCGCAGGCCCAACTTTGTTTCTTCGAGAGTAGACGCTCTCATTCAGGAGGGGTGATGAGGAAGCGTGTCTTCGCGGTTGTAGGTTTGCTGTTGCTCGGGCTGTTCCCAGCAGTGCTTTCCGCACAAGTTGCCATCACGGGCAAAATTACCGGCGTGGTCAGCGACGCTTCCGGCGCCGCAGTCGCCAACGCCACAGTCACCGTGAAAAGCTCCGCCTTAATGGCGCCACGCTCCATCACCACTGGCGCAGACGGCGCTTACCTTTTTGACCTGCTTTCCCCTGGCACTTATGAGGTGACCGTCACCGCCACGGGTTTCCAAACCTTCACCGAAACTGGCGTGGTTCTTACCGCGGGATTCACGGCGACGGTTAACGCCGCCCTGCGCGTCGGCCAGGTCAGCGAAACCGTCAAAGTCGAAGGCAATCCCGTCGTGGACCTGCAGAACGTGCAGACCTCCACAACTTTCGATCAAACGCTCTTGCAAGACATTCCGAGCGGCCGCGATCCTTGGTCCACTGTCGCGCAAATGCCGGGAGTCACCTCCAGCACCTTCGATGTCGCCGGCAACAACAGCTATCAGCAATCTGCCATGCAGGTCCATGGCAGTACGCAAGCCGAGCAGATCTATAGCTACAACGGTTTGGACTTGAACTGGCCGGGCTCCAGCGGTGGCTACACGCAGTTCTACACCAACCACGACTCTTTCGATGAATTCCAGGTCGTTGCCGACAACGCTCCAGCTTCTGTTCCCATCGGCGGCGTGTACATGAACCAGGTCACCAAGTCCGGTTCGAATCAGTTGCACGGGCAGGCGGCCGCGTATTATCTCAGCGCCGCTTTCCAGGCCGGCGTAAAACAGCCCGCAAACGCCGTCGTCAACACCGGTTCGCCGTTCGACATGACTCGCGATGTGTCCGCCGGTTTGGGGGGCGCGATCATAAAAGACAAATGGTGGCTGTACGGCGACTACCGTGGGTACGATCTCCGGCAGCGCATTCTCGCCGTGACCGACCAAGCAGGCAACCCGGTCGTCGACGTCAATCACCAAACCAACACCGACCTGCGTAGCGACTGGCAGATCAATTCGAAAAACAAATTCAGTTTCGTCTGGATGTACAACGAGCAGAATCGTTTCTTCCGCCGCGACACCTCGTACCAGTTCGTCTCGGAGAATGCCAGCTGGAAGCAGATTGAACCGGCCTATATTCTGGAAGGTCTGTGGACCAGCCAGGTGACCAACAACTTCCTACTCGACTTCCGCATCGGCTGGAACAAAATTACGTTCCCTCTTAGCTACCAGGCCAACTCCACCGGTCTCAATTTACAAGACCAAGGAACTTCCACCGAGTCTGGCGCCGCTCCCTACCAATTTGTAAATCCGGCCTGGGTCCTCAAGTGGACCGCCAGTGGCTCGTATTACAAAGCGAACTGGGGCGGCACACACAATTTCCAGTTTGGATTTGAATGGGGCGACAACTACAACTCTTACATCTACAACGTCAACGGCGGGATCAACGCGGTCTTCAACAGCCCGACGACTCCTTTTACAGTGCCGCTCGAGGTGATCGCCTATAACACGCCCACGACGCAAAAGAACTTCTTCCGCGATACCAGCTTCTATCTCCAGGACACCTGGACCCTCAAGCACCACATCACCCTGAATCTGGGCATGCGCTACGACCGCTTTACCACCTACTATCCTCAGCAAACCACCAGCACCGACATCACATTTCCTCAACTCTTCCAAGCCGGCCATACCTTCCCGGCTTCAGGCAACCTGGTCGACTGGAACACGGTCTCTCCGCGCATCGGCGTGGCTTGGGATCCCACCGGCAAAGGCAACTCCGTCGTCCGCTTCGGATATGGCATTTACTACATCATGCAAGGCACCGGGCTGGCAGAGACTGCCAATCCGAACGGCTTGGTTACGCTGACCTTTCCCTGGGGCCCCTTTTCTCCGGGGTGCACCCAGTGTGACGCGAACAACGACGGGATCCCGCAGGTCAGCGAATGGCTTCCCGCTGGTGCCACACCTGTCGCTTCCTCGGGCGGCGCTGCGATCAATAACAACATGAGCCGCCCGTACTCCGAGGAAATCAGCGCCGGCTACGAGCACCAGCTATGGCGTGACCTTCGTGTGGCAGCGACGTACTATTACCGCACGAAGAAAAACCTGTTCGGCGAGGAAAACGCCGCGGTTTCGCCATCCGACTATGTAGCCGTCAACAGCAATCCCGGCGGCACGCCCTTCATCAACCCGCTGACCAACCAACCGCTGACACTCTTCAGCTTTCAACCGACGGATCTCACGAAGTACGGCGCGTTCAGCAACTTCGTCACAAACATCCCGATACTCGACAACAACTCCTACAACGCCGTCGAGTTCACCGCGGTCAAGCGTTTGACCAACAAGTGGCAGGTTCTCGCTGGCTTTACGATTCAGCGTCAAAAGGGCACATACGGCCGCGGCTTCTCCGACGAAGCCACCGGAGACAACTTTACCGATCCCAATGACAACATCAATCGCAACAACAACTATTTGAACCTCGATTCCACTTATGTCTTCAAAATCGATGGCACTTACGATCTCCCGTGGAAGTTCGGTACCAGCGTTAACTTCCAGCATTACACTGGATTCCCGATTCAGCCGACGGCGACGTTCAACGTGGACAACGGGCAAGGCGTGCCCGTGCCCGAAAACATCATCCTGCAGCCCGCAGGTATCCAGCGTTTGCCCAGCGTAAACCAGCTGAACCTGCGGTTGTCGCGCGAGTTCGTCGTCAACGATCGCTTTCACCTCACTCCAACCGTTGACTTCTTTAACCTAACCAACTCACAGACCGTAATCGCCGAAGTAACGCAGTACACCATCGGCGCTCCCAACGGCGGCAGTTTCCTGCGGCCTGCTCTGGCCATCAACCCCTATGTAACGCGATTTGGCCTGCGCTTTACGTTCTAAGCAAAGTCGCCGTACAGGGACCCAACCACGAAACCTTCTTTCCAATGCGGCGGGTGGAGTGATACCTTCACTTCACTCGCCGCTCATTTTTTGTGCACGCTCAAAAATCGTCGTCCGCTTTCAAGGGGGAGCTGATGAAGAACTACAAGTATTTCCTGCCGGGTATGGCCCTGCTGTTTTTTTCAGGCGCAGGGTCTGCTTCGAATGCTCAAACCGCTGCCCCGAAAGCAAAGCTCACCATCGAGCAACTCATCGACATCAAGCATCCCTCTGACCCCGCCTGGTCGCCCGACGGTAAGCACATCGCCTTTATCTGGGATCGCGCCGACATCAAGAATCTTTACGTCGTCAGCACCGACGGCAAAGGCACACCGGTACCGCTCACTCCGTTCCCCGACGGCAATGTGCAGGAATTTTTCTGGAACGAAGACAGCGACGCGGTCTACTTTCCTCACGAAGGCGATCTTTGGCAGGTTGCCATTTCTGGCGGCGCTCCCAAGCCGGCCTTCGCCAAGCCCGGTCCCGGCCACGATTTCACGCGCTCTCCCGACGGCCAGAAGGTCGCCTTGGTCCGCGGCGCAGGTGGCGACGAAAATTCCGAGATGAAGGGGACGGCGCACGGTAACGGCAGCGAGCTAATCATCCGGTGGCTTTCCGACGGCAAAGAATCCACCGTCGCTCACGACAATGTCAGCCTCGGCCGTATTCTCTGGTCACCCGACGGAAAATCTATCGCTTACACCGCGGGCGCAAGAATCATTCACCACGACGAATCGCCTGCCTACTCCGGCGCCAAACTCATCTATCGTGTTTCGGAATATGCTCCCGGCCAGATCTATGCGCTCAAGCTCGACGGCGGCAAGCCCGTGGCCATCGCTAAACCGGGCGAATACGGCGGCCTCGCTTGGATTGACAACTCGCGCCTCGTCTTCGACGGCCAGTCCGCCGACTTTAAGAAATATTTCATCTATTCCGCCGACGCGAGTAACGGTGATCCCAAAGTCATCCACGAAATCGACGAAGAGAAATTCTGGAGCATTCCCGACTGGGGCGAAGCCGGCGCGCAGCCCTGGCCTTCTCCCGACGGCAAGTGGATCGCGTTTCTGAGCGACCAGGATGGCTGGGACCATCTTTACGTCATGCCTTCTACCGGCGGCGATGCCGTGCAAATCACGAAAGGAAAATTCGAAGCCTGGCGCCCGCAGTGGTCGCACGACAGTACGAAAATCGCTTTCGATGCCAACACCGAAGGCCATCCCGGTGATCGCGTTCTCGGCGTCGCCAAAATCAATGGAGATCCCGCGCACGCCGAAGTTACCTATCTTCCCTTCGGCCCCGGCACGAACATCGAGCCGCATTGGTCAGAAGGCGATGCCCGCTTGGTTTATCAGCACACCGATACGCACAACAGCGCGGACCTTTTTGCCGTCAACATCGACGCCAAGTCCCAGCCGATTCGCCTCACGGACTCCATGCCCGCCGGAATCGACCGCTCGCAATTTGTCGAGCCGGAATTCGTGCATTATCCCGGTCCTGACGGACAGCCGGTTCCCGGCTGGCTCTTTGTTCCGAAAAATATCAATCGCAATGTGAAGCATCCCGCGATTCTCTGGATTCACGGCGACGGCGTGAACCAGAACTACGATGGTTGGCACGTACAGCGCAACTACGCCGTCTACTACAGCATTCACCAATATTTTCTGCAGAAGGGTTACGTGGTTTTTGCGCCCGACTATCGCGGCAGCATCGGCTACGGCCGCGATTGGCGCACCGGCGTGTACATGGACGTGGGCGGCAAAGACGCAAAGGACGCGTGGATGGGCGCGAATTATTTGAAGACACTGCCGTTCGTCGATCCGGATCGCATCGGCGTCTGGGGTCTCAGTTACGGCGGCTTTTTCACGCTCATCGCGATGACCGATCAGCCCAAACTCTTCAAATGTGGCGTCGATGTCGCCGGAGTCGTGGACTACGCGATGTATTACAGCGATCCTTATCACGGCGACTGGACCGCCAGCCGCATCGGCACGCCCGAAGAGCATCCGGACGTCTACAAGAACGCTTCACCCATTTCGCATATTGATCGACTTGAGCATCCGCTGCTAGTCCTGCACGGCACGGCCGACGTCAACGTGCCGTTTCTTGAATCGGTGTGGCTGATCGATGAAGCGCTCAAGAAAAATAAGGGGTCGCTCGTCGACTTCATGATTTACCCCGGCGAGTTTCACTACTTCAGCCGCGAACATGTCTTGCACGACGCCTGGCACCGCGTCGACGACTTCTTTGATTTGCACTTACGCGGCCTATCCGCCACGCCCGCGAAGCCAAAATAAAGTCAGGTAAGAAAACGGCAATCGCATAGGCACGATTCATCGTGCCATCGTGTCAGCTGAGCCCAGGTACGCAAGGAGCGCCTTGGATTCTCGCCGACAGGATCAGTGCGTCTCCAACACCAACTTCTGCACTCGCCAATTCAACAGTTCCGCCACATACAATTCATTTTCTGAAGGGCAGGCGATCTGGTGGATCCATCCAAACTGCCCCGGCTGCTTTCCAGACTTTCCAAACATTCCCAAAACTTTTCCATCCAGCGTCAGCTTGTAAATCCGTCCCGGAAACGCATCCGACACAAACAGTACCTGCTTCGGCCCCGGTGTAATGCACACCGTCCACGGCGCTCCGGGCGCCATGGTTCCGGTTGTTGAGGTCGGCTTGTTCCCTATCGCTGGTCGCGCATCTGGCGGCGCCGGCACGTCAATCGTCATCTGCCGCAGAAATTTGCCGTCTCCGTCAAACACCTGAATCCGCCGATTTCCGCGATCCGCCACGTACACATTTCCGTCCGCATCCGTAGCAATACTGTGCGGCGTGTTGAACTGTCCCGGCCCATCGCCCGGCTCGCCCCACGACTTCAGCCAGTTCCCGTCCTTATCCACTTTCGCCACGCGCGAATTCACGTAGCCGTCGCTGATGTACGTATTCCCCGCCGCGTCCCACGCCATGTCGGTTACCTGCCGAAACATGCCATCTACCGGCGGCAGCGGCGGCTTCACATGCTTCAACGGCTCGGTGCCTTCATCCGAAGCCTCCTGCTTCCGCCCAAACACCATGACCACGCGGCCCTCGGGATTGAACTTGATCACCATGTCCGAACCCTTGTCCGCCACCCAGATGTTGTCCTGCTTGTCGATTTTCACGGAGTGCGCGTAGGACCACGCGTACAAGTTGTGCCCGATCTCCCGCAAGAATTTGCCGTCGCGATCAAACTCCAGCAACTGCGCCGCGGCCGCTGCGTATGCCGGACCCGTCGTGTTCCCGCGCGAAAAGACGAACACATGCCCCTTCGAATTGACCGCCACGCCCGCCACTTCCCCCAAATACAAATCCGCCGGCGGCTTTAAGAAATTTGCCTCGGCGCGGAACTGCATTTCCGGCACCTGCTGCGCGCGGGCCACGGCCGCCAATAGAAACAGTCCGACTAGGATAAGCGTCCGCATCATCGCATCACCTCGCCATTCGCGCCCGTATCATACGTGAACCAATGCTCGCCCCAAACATCGCATCTCCGGTGTTGAGCAAGGTGCGCAAAACCGCCGCTTCCGCTACGTCCATCGGGGCATCTCTCGCTAGAAATCGCTCGGCGAGGAGGCAGCCGAAAATCCTGTACGGGCGGATGAAGCTATTTTGCGGGATTCGTGGCCGCCGCTTTGTCTGTGCCAGTATCCTTAAAAGATAGCAGCAAGAAATTCGAGCGGATTCCGATAAAGTCCTCCACTCGGCGCGCCACCCCTGCCGGCAGCCACAGCACATCGCCCACATGCAAGAACGCCGCGTGCTGGCCGCCAAGTGCAACATCCAGATTTGCGTTGCTCATGGCCAGCAGCAACGCCGCCGTTGCGGGCACTACCTCTTCGTAATCCTTGCCGCCTTCCACGCGCACTACCGCCAGGCGAACTTCATCCGTCTCGAAACACGGAACGACTTGCTCGTACGGAATCTGCGGATTCCGCCGTGGATCCGCGCTGAACGGCGGACAACTTCCTAGTGGTCGCTCCGGGGCGCCGACGGGCAAATTCCGCGGCGCCGCTTGCGGCTTCACCAACTCAATCGTGACGTTATGAAACCCAATTCCGGCGTCGGTCCGCGCCACGTGCGCAAATCCTCCCGGCGTGTACCGCGTCGCGCCATCTTGCAGCGTCAACTCCACTTCCGGCTTGCCCTGCACCGCGTTCACCACGTCGGTCGTGCCCAGCGTCAGATAAATGTATGGCAAATCGTGTTGGTGCAACAGCGTCGCGTCCAACGGCGGCACGGTCACATTGAAAACGTGGACGTACTCATTCTTTAGTGCCAACGCATGGTGTGGTTCCTGGCTGACCGGCACCGCGCCATTCGCAGTAATCGGACTCTTGATGTCGATTTGGATGTCTTTCAAATAATCCGTGGGGGCTTGCCCGGGCGCCGGCGTTTGCGCCGCAGCAGGAGAGCACACCACCACAATTATCGCTGCCAACCTTGAAATTTTCATTACCGGGCATCCTATGAGACTTCACGCGCACTGGCAAGTTAAACGCCTCGGCCGATGACCGCGTTTCACTTCAATCGGAAATGTGGGCGTGACCGGCAATCCGGCACAGCCATCTGAAGCCGCGCCTAAAGGCGCTCGAAGATTCCCGCGGCCCCCATGCCGCCCCCAATGCACATGGTCACCATGCCGTAGCGCCCATTGCGCCGCTGCAATTCGCGAACAATCGACGCGGTGAGCTTCGCTCCTGTACAGCCCAGCGGATGCCCCAGTGCGATCGCCCCGCCGTTGGGATTCACGCGTGCCGGATCGAGCCCGGCCTGTTGAATCACTGCCAACGACTGCGCCGCAAACGCCTCGTTCAGCTCAAACACTTCGATGTCGCTCAGTTTTAGCCCCGCCAATTTCAGGGCCTTGGGAATCGCCGCCACCGGCCCGATGCCGAATTCCTCCGGCAAAACGCCCGCCGTCGCATACGCCACGAAACGCGCTAACGGCTGCAGACCCAATTCTTTGGCCCGTTGCTCGCTCATAACCATCGCCGCCGCGGCGCCGTCGCTCATCTGCGAACTGTTCCCCGCGGTAACGGTTCCCTTCACGTGAAACGCCGGCTTCAACTTCGCTAGCGCCTCCAGCGACGTATCCGCGCGGGGCCCTTCGTCCGTGTCAAACACAAAAACCTGGGTCGCGGCTTTCGGCGCGGTTTTTGGCTTGCCTCCAGCCGTCGCCGCCATCGCCGTACCGTTTCCGTTCGGCACCGCCGTAATCTTTACCTCCACCGCCACCACTTCGTCTTTAAATTTACCCGCGGCAATCGCCGCAACCGCCTTCTGGTGCGACTCCAACGAAAACTGATCGGCCTGCTCGCGCGTAATCCCAAACTTCCGTGCGATATTTTCCGTTCCCAGCCCCATGTTGATGTACGTATCCGGTTGGTGATCCACCAGCCACGGATTCGGTGACACCTTGTTGCCGCCCATCGGCACCATGGTCATGGATTCCGTTCCTCCGGCAACGATCGCGTGGGCCGCACCGCTGCGGACCCGCTCCGCAGCCAACGCAATCGCCTGCAAGCCCGACGAGCAAAATCGGTTGATCGTCATCGCTGAAGTTTCCGTCGGTAGTCCGGCGCGCACGGCAGCAATGCGCGCCACATTCATGCCCTGTTCCGCTTCGGGCATCGCGCAGCCCAGAATCACATCGTCAACTTCTTTTGGGTCCAGCCCCGGCACTCGCGCCAACGCCTCCCGAATCGCCGCAGCTGCCAAATCGTCGGGCCGCGTCGCGCGCAGACTGCCCTTGAACGCCTTTCCCACCGCGGTCCGCACCGCCGCAACAAGCACAGCTTCTGGCATGGTTCTGCTCCTGGCTAACGTCCCAAAAACGCCGAATCTCTATTTTTCGCCGCGGTTCAGAAAAAAGCAAATTGCCCTTGGCGTTTGGCTTTTTCTGAATAACTCTGTTCAATCACCTCTCCCGCAGCTTTCGGGAACCAGCTCTCACTCCACTTCCTGCTTCAGCGGCAAGCTCCGCGAGGACCCGCCGACGCTCACCGTCCGCTTCCCCGCAGCTCGAACCCAGTTCTGTTCTTTGCTCGACCAATACTCCATCTGCCGCGCGGCCACATGCAGCGTCACCGTCTTCGTTTCTCCCGCCCGCAGGTGGACTCGTTCGAACGCCGCCAACGCCCGTACCGGAAATTGCACGCCTTCCGGCACTTCGCTGGGCGCGCCGATATAAGCTTGCGGCACCTCATCCGAATCCATCCCGCCTGCATTGCGTATCTGCACCGTCACATCCAACCCGCCGTCATCGCCCTTCGCCACTTTCAGCCCCGAGTACTCGAACCCCGTGTAACTCAACCCGTAGCCAAACGCGAACAGCGGCTCGACATTCTCCTTGTCGAACCAGCGGTACCCCACGTTCACCCCTTCGCTATACGTGGTCTTCCCATCCACGCCTTTCCCGCTACGCTCTGGAAACTTCGGATCCGTCGCCGCATAGTCCTCCAGCCGTTTTCCCCAGGTGACCGGCAGTCGCCCCGCCGGACTGCCTTTGCCAAGCAGCAAGTTCGCTGTCGCCCAACCGCCCTCATCTCCGGGCCACCACATCTCCAGCACCGCCTTCACTTTGCCCAGCCACGGCAACGCCACCGGCTGACTCGTGTTCAGCACTACAATCGTGTTCGGATTCGCCGCCGCCACTTCCTCCACCAACTTGTCTTGCTCGCCCGGCAGCCCAAACACCGGATGCAGGCGCGTCCACACGAACACTACCGCGGTTTTCGCCTTCTTCGCCGCTGCAATCGCCGCGGCGTGGTCGGCTTCGCGCTGCTCCGGCGTGTACCAGTTCAACCGCAGTTGCACCGGCGCTCCGGACGTGTCCGGCGTCGTGCCGATTTCAATGGCGTGCGGCCCGGCGCCAAGTTCCACGAGACGCCGCATGTTATCCAACCCGTCGAATGTCGGCACAATGTTGTCCTTGTTCGCCTGCAAAATATCTCCATGCACCGCGCCTTGCACTGCTCCCGTGCGCCACAGCTTCTTCCCGTCTATCGTCACCGACGCATTCGTTCCGAGCGCCTGCAGATAAATCCAGTACGTCCCCCCGCCCGGCGGCGTCAGCGTGCCCTTCCAGGTCAGCGTGGCATTTGCCGGTAGCGGCGTTCCCGCTTTGCTCGTGAAGTTGATCTGTGCATCGTTTTTCCCATCGCTCCGCACTAGCCCCGGTTGTCCATCATGGCTGAGAGCAGAGGCCGGAATCGTCGTGCCGTTCATGTCGTCTGCCACCGCAAAGCGAATATCCTCGTTGCCGGAGATTTTCTTCATCGCCTCGAGCGGCCCAATTTCCCGCGCTGGCATTCCCTCCGACCGTTCACCGCTCATGCCAATCGAATCCACTTGCGCAGCCGTCGGCCCAATCAACACCACCGAACTCAGCTCGCCGCTCTTCAGCGGCAGCGCCTGATCCTCATTCTTCAGCAGCACCGCCGCGTCTTCGGCGGTCTTCTCGATGATCTTCGCGTTCGCCTCGACGGCCTGCTCCGTCACCGTATGCTTCTCCTGCCCATCCAGGTAACCGAATCGCTCCATCTCATACAAAACGCGCTCCGCTGCCCGCGTAATCGCCGCTTCCTTCACCGTCCCGCTCTGCAGTGCCTCTTTCATCCGCTCTGGACTTTCTCTCCGCCCGAAGTCGCTCAAATTCATGGGCCTCCCCGCCGGCTCCTCCGGCAACGTCCCCCCAAACATCGCCGCAATCTCTTTGATCGCGGACGCCGGCGGCGGTGGTGGCAGCGGCTTCAAATCGAAGAACGACGGCAGCGCGATCACCGCTCCCGGCGCCGCCTCCCCCGGCATCTCCATGTCCAATCCCGCATTGATGAAGCTCACCGCGTGCACCGCGCCCCAGTCCGACGTCACAAATCCCTGGAATCCCAGTTGCTCCCGCAAAATCGTCGTCAACGTCCCTTCGTTCCCGCACGCAAACGTCCCATTCACCCGGTTATACGAGCACATCACCGACGACACGTCGGCCTTTACCGCCGCGTCGAACGGCGCCACATACACTTCGTGCAACGCCTGGTCATCCACAAAAATATTGTTCCCCTCCGAGTCGTACGCCACGAAGTGTTTCACCTGCGCCATCACGTGCTGCGACTGGATGCCTTTGATTTCCGCCGCGCCCATCACCGCCGTCAAGTACGGATCCTCGCCGAACGTGTTGTAGCCCCGCTCAAATTCCAGATCGCGGTCGATATTCACGAACGGCTGCAGCGCCACGTCGATTCCCAGCGCCCGCGCTTCCCGCCCAATCACCAATCCGTTCTCTTCCGCATCCTCCCTGCTGAACGTCGCTGCCACACCCATCGTCGCCGTTTCCCCTTGCGAAGGGTGCCGCGTCAGCACCCCTGGGGGTCCGTCGGCGAACCGCAATCCGGGAATTCCCAACCGCGGTACCCCTGCCAGATAGCCCGCTTGCCCCTGATTCTCCGCGGCATCTTCTCGCACCCCATGAATCAGTGTGATCTTTTCCTCCAGGGTCATCTGGCTCAACAGGTGGTCCACGCGCGCATCGCCTGTAACTCTCGCCACATTCCCAGGTCCCGCCGTTTTTCCCAGCAGTACCACTGCGACCAACACGAACACCACCGGCACCCATGCTCTCTTCATGTGTGGCCCCTCTTTTTTTTCTTCGCCGCTCTCTCGAACCGTTCCCCCATCGCCGCGCAGCGTCGTCACCGCGCCCGTAATCTATGGCGGTCTCCCTTACGGTTCAAGCGTTTTTAGAGCGCGACAAACAGCGCGGTCCGCCTTGCTGCATTCGTCGGCATCGCCAGCGCTTCGCCAGTTGTTTTTCTTGGCACAGCGGCTGACTTTTCGGCTACACCCCTTGCGGTAGGCCGGTGAGTGGAATTCTCCGGCCGTTTAGGGACTTCGCCGTATTGGAACCCTCTATAACTTCGCCCAGAGTAATCACACCCTTAGCGATGTCCTGGGATGTGCTGGAAGCCAGCAAATAGCGACGCCGCCAGCTCCGCTTTTGCTTTCACGGTTCACACCTGTCCCGGAGCACCCGCCAAGCGAGGAGTCTTCCAAATGCTCACAGCAATTCGATGCCTGCCTGGTCCCCTTGTCTTTCGCGTTCGTCCTTTGATTCTCTTGAGTATCTGCTTCTCTCTCTTGCTGCTCGCGCCCCAAGCACGGGCCCAAGCGTCCAAACTAACCGCCAGCCCCAGCTTGGAGATCTTTAACGCCCCCGGCACGGTGACCTTTACCATCACCGTCCCCGCTGGCACTACTCTCGGAGGCTTCGCCGTTCTAACTAAGGGCGCTCCGAATCTGGACTTCACTTCCCTCGCCGCCGGAACTTCCTGCCCCAACGTCGTCGCGGGCACCTGCACCATCGAAGTTCAGTTCCAGCCCACCGCCCCCGGCCGCCGCCAGGGCATCGTCGAAGTCAACGATACGAATGGTAACGCGCTCCTCAACATCTCGCTCGACGCCGCAGGCAGCCAGCCGCTGGCCGCCTTTGCTCCCGGGATCATTTCCACCTTTGCCGGCGCGACTTCCGCCGGCGGCAGCGGCCCAACCGTGACCGTCCCACTTGGCGCGCCCACCAGCATCGCGGAAGACGGATTTGGCAATCACTACGTCGCCGACCAAAAGGCCAACAAAGTCTTTAAGATCACCACCGCCGGCGTCGTTTCCACCTTCGCCGGCACTGGCACTGCCCGCTTCTCCGGCGATGGCGGCGCTGCCACCAGCGCCACTCTCAGTGGCCCCATGTCCGTCCTCGTCGATGGTGCGGGGTTTGTTTTTATCGCCGACACCGGCAATAACGTCGTTCGTATGGTCGATAATCACGGCATCATCACCACCTACGCCGGTCAGTTCTACGCACCCGGCTCCACCCCACCACCCGTCTGCTCCGCGGCCACCGAGCCTATGGGCGACGGCTGCTCGGGCAATCACATTGTTCTGAATACGCCTACCGACCTGGTCTTCTGCCACGCCCAAAACCTGCACATCTCCGACAAAGGCAACAACCGCGTTCGTACCATCGATCGCGTAAGTTACGACACCTTCACTCAGGTCGGAAACGGCGTAGCCGGCTACAATGGCGACGGCGAACTCAACACCAGTGCTGAACTCAACGGCCCCACCGGGATGGCCATGGACGCCGCCAATTTCATCTATGTCGCCGACACCGGCAATCACATCATCCGCAAAACTTTACTCACCGGCACTACTCCTAATCCGATTTCCACGGTCGCTGGCACTCCCGGCGGCGCCGGCTACAGCGGCGATGGCGGCCTCGCCGTCAGCGCCCAACTCAATAATCCTCATGGCGTCCAAGTCGATCCCGCCGGAGACATCTATATCTCCGACTCCGACAGCCAGGTCGTTCGCAAGGTGAATATCGCCACCGGAAACATCTCGACTGTCGCAGGCACCGCGAGCGCTGGCTATACCGGCGACTCTGGCTCTCCTGCCAGTGCTCAATTGAATGTTCCTTCCGGCATGTTGCTGGACGAGGTTGGTAATCTTTATATCGCCGACTCTCAGAATGGCGCCATTCGCAAGGTGGACGTCTCCGATGCACCCGCGCTCACCTTCGCCAGTACCGCCATCGGAGCCGTCAGCCCCGCACAAGACATTACCGTGATGAATCTGGGTGTCTCGCCCCTGACCATCGGTCCCATCACGGCCTCCGCGAACTATTCCCTCGCCGGCACCGACACCTCCTGCGGGCTCTCTACTCAGACCCTCAATGCCGCAACCGGCTGTGTGCTGGGTGTCGAATTCGCTCCGACTGCTGCGGGCAATCTGACCGGCAGCATCGTTCTCGCCGATAACTCGAACCCGTCATCCCAGACGATTGCTTTGACCGGCACCGCTGCTCCCCAAACCGAGACCTATACTCTCGCGCTCAACATGCCCACCCTCTCCATGGCCCCGGGAGGCAGCGGCACCGCGACTCTCGCGTTGAACTCAACGAATTACGCCGGAACGGTTTCGTTCACCGCCAACATCACGTCCACGAACGGCACTCCCGCCGACGTAACGGCCACCGCCACTCCGGTCACCCTTGCCGCGGGCGGCACCGGAACTTCCACGGTTACCATCAGCGCCAACGCCAGCGCCGAAAATCACGCTCCTTCGGCTCCCTGGAAAGATGGCCGCCCCATCTTCTTTTGCTTTGCTTTGCTAGGCGCGCCCTTCGCTTTGCGTCGCAAGCGCCTTCTGGCCGCCGCGCCGATGCTGCTGGCGATTGCCGTCACCGGTTTCCTGATGGTGGCCTGCGGCGGCGGTTCGATGAGCACTCCCAAAGCCGCCCGCAGCTACACCGTGACGTTGACTCCGACCGCAGCGGCCGCCGGATCGGCGACCGTTACCAATCCCCCTGCCGTCACCATCCGAGTGACGGTCCAATAGCTCTGGAGCGGCGCCGCCAAGAAGGCGAGCGCCGGCGTTTATACGCCGCCGTGGCCGAGTCATTGCTCGGCGGCGTGGCGTCCTTGAGGCGCTTCCAAAGAACCGGCTGTACTCTCTGCCAAACTGCGGTGCCGCTCGACCCCACTTGCGCGAGACGCCTCAGCGGTCAGCGTCCTGGCCATCAGCTCATCGCGGCAACCACCGCTACATCAAACTTCGAATAGTATTTCTTCACATCCCCGGCCCCATACTTCGTCCGGAATTTCTCCACCACCGCCGACACTCGTTTCGCATCCGTCAGCGGCTCCGCCTTCAGTTCGGCCTTTTGGCCTCCGGCTTCGACCCGCAGCGCTGGATTTTCTAGCACGTTCTTGTACCACTGGGTGTCCGATCCGCTCACGGGCAATAGATCAAGCGTGTCACCGTCCAGCACAAACCAAATCGGGACCGTAATATCTCGCCCCGACTTCCTGCCTGTCACGGTAATCTTGATCTCGCTCGCTCGTGCCAGCCGTTCCTTCAATTCCGTGCTTTGCTCGCTCTTGCCGCTCATCTCTCACTCCTCTGCGAGTCAGCCTCGATACTGTTCCTCGCTGACCTGCTCCATCCACTCCACCACCTTGCCATCCATCCGCTCCTGTATCGCGATGTGCGTCATGGACGTCGTCGGCCCCGCTCCGTGCCAGTGCTTTTCTCCCGGCGCGAACCACACCACATCTCCCGGTCGAATCTCCTCCAGCGGTCCGCCCCACTTCTGCGCTCGTCCGCACCCCGCCGTGATAATCAATGTCTGCCCCAGCGGATGCGTGTGCCACGCCGTCCGCGCTCCCGGCTCGAATGTCACGCTTGCGCCTTGCACCAGCGCCGGCTCCGGAGCCTGAAATAACGGATCAACTCGCACCGCCCCCGTAAACCATTCCGCCGGGCCCTTCCCCGACGCCTGTGACCCTGCCCTTTTGATCTCCATATTCCACGCCACCTCACTCACTGACTAGCACGCCTCATCTTACCCGCGTCTACCGTTCTGCCGTTCACTTACATTCGCGCCGCCCGCCATGTTCGTCGGGCAAACGTCGGGTTTGCAGGAGAGTCATTCAAACAGCATTAACCTTTCTGCAGACGACGGTTCCGGTCGGTGCTATGCTATCTCGTGTCTCTCACCAACCGACCAGGCACTGCGAACCTCCTGCCAACCTCTGATTTTCACTCATCCATGCCGTCCCTGACAGTTTACCTTCTCGCTGCAGAGGCTGGGCCCGCTGCAGGCGCTAGAGGGGACGCAGCAGCCCGGCCACAAAATCTCGCCGTCCAATCCACGCCACTGCCTTCGGCATCTACGAATTGGGGCTGGTTCGCCAACTCCGCGGCCCTCCTCCTATTCCTCGCTCTCCTCGGGCCGGTCGGGGTCGCGGCGCAGGGGCAACGCAAAGTCATTATTGACCAGGATGCGGCCGGACCTGGCGGCACGGACATGCAGGCTATCTTGGCACTCGTGAACTCTCCGGACACCGATGTGCTTGGAATTACGGTTCTCACCGGTGACGCTTGGCGCGACGAAGAAGTTCAGCACACTTTGCGCCTCCTGGAGATTATTGGCCGCACCGATATTCCGGTAGTTCCCGGTGCGGCCTTTCCCTTAGTCAACTCCAAGGAATACATCGCTAAGTGGGAAACGCTCTACGGCAAAATTGTCTACCAAGGTGCCTGGAATTTCGGCGGTCGCCACCCTGTCCACGGCCCGTATGAAATTCCGCCCATGCCTGAAGGCGCACCAGCTAGCAAACCGCTCAACGAAGATGCCGCGCATTTTATGGTGCGCATGGTCCGTCAATATCCGCACGACGTAACCGTTTATGCCGCCGGTCCCATGACCGACCTCGCGCTGGCCATCGCGCTCGATCCGCATTTCCCCGAACTAACCAAAGAACTCATCGTCATGGGCGGCAGCATCAATCCTGTGACCGACGATCCCGAATTCGCTCTTTCGCCCACGCACGAATTTAATTTCTGGATGGATCCCGAAGCATCGCACGCCGTGTTGCACGCGCACTGGCCGCGCCTGGTGCTCACCACCGTGGACATCTCCGTGAAAACGCGCATGGAAAAATCGCTCATCGATGAGATCGCGAAAAGCCAAACGCCCTGCGCACAATACGTCGCCAAATACGCTGAGCCCAACATCCTTTGGGATGAACTCGCCGCCGTCGCCTGGCTCGATCCCAGCATCATCACCAAATCGCAGAAACTCTACGTCGACGTCGAAGTGGACCATGGCGCTTCTTACGGCAATACCCACGCCTGGAAACCCGGCAATCAACCTGGCCTCGGCGAGGATTTAGCCGATGTCCAGGTCGATCTCGATAAACAAAAATTCTATAAGGAGTACGTCGACCTGCTCTGGCGTCCGACACCGCCCCCGTCGCACGCTGCAAAATCCAACTGACGGCCGCGCCCGGAGCAGCTGGCGGCACGCCAGAAACCGCTCCTAAATCGAACTAGCTGCATTCCTTTTTGAAAAGTCGATACACAACACCACGCGCCAAGTTGCTTGCTTTGCACGCTGTGTTTCTCCGACAATGGATGATTCTTAGTTGCGTATAAATACCGCCGTGGCCGCGTCGCGCCGGCCGGCGAAGAAGCGAGAACGATGCCCAATTCCGTAAAGCGCTTTGTTGCCTACTTCTCCATGGAGATTGCGCTGGAAAACGCCATGCCCAGCTACAGTGGCGGCCTCGGCGTTCTGGCGGGCGACACCATTCGCGCCGCCGCAGATTTGCGTTTGCCCATGGTCGCGGTTTCGCTGCTCTATCGCCGCGGCTACTTCAACCAGCATCTGGCGGAGGATGGCTCGCAGCGCGAAGAGCCGGTAGAGTGGAAAGTCGCGGATTTTCTCCAGGAAGAATCGGCTCGCGTCACCGTGCCGCTGGAAAACCGACGCGTGGAGTTACGCGCGTGGCGCTACGATGCGAAGGGGGTGCATGATTTTTCCGTGCCCATTTATTTTCTGGATGCGGATCTGGAATCGAACACAGAGTGGGACCGCAACCTCACCGGCGGCTTGTATGCCGGGGATTCGTACTATCGGTTATGCCAGGAAGTTTTGCTGGGCATCGGCGGCACGCGCATCCTGCGCGCGCTCGGGTACGAAAATCTCACGCGCTATCACATGAACGAGGGACACGCCGCATTGCTTTCGCTCGAGTTGCTGGGTCAGGAAGCGGTGAAGGCCGGGCGCACGGCGGTCAGCGGCGATGATATCGAAAAGGTGCGCGCGAAATGCATTTTTACGACGCACACGCCAGTACCGGCAGGACATGACCGCTTTCCCGTGGAGTTTTTGACGCGGGTTTTTCCGCAGCAATCGAAATTTTTCGATCTGAAAGACGCTGGAGTGGCGGATCTAGTAAGGCGGTCCTTGCAGTCCCAGCAGGCCTTCGGCGACTTGCAGCAAGCGGCAGCGAGTGGCGCGATGCTGAACATGACCTATCTGGCGTTCAGCTTGAGCACGTACGTGAATGGTGTGGCGAAGCAGCACGGTGTCACTTCGCGGCAGATGTTTCCCGAAGTTTCGATCGAAGCGATCACCAACGGAGTGCACGCGAGCAGCTGGACTTCGCCTTCGTTTCAGTCGCTTTTTGACCGGCATATCCCGCAGTGGCGCGAAGACAACTACAGTTTGCGCAGCGCGCTCGGTTTGCCGCCCGAAGAGGTGTGGACCGCGCATCTGATCGCGAAACACGAATTGTTCGAGCGGGTCCGCGAAAAAACCGGACTTGCGCTCGATGAAGACGTGTTTACGATCGGCTTTGCGCGCCGGGCGACGGGTTACAAGCGCGCGGACCTGATCCTTTCGGACCTGGATCGTTTGCGGCAAATTGCAAAGAGCGCGGGGCAGTTCCAGATTATTTATGGTGGCAAAGCGCACCCGAATGATGGTGGCGGCAAAGACATTATTCGGCGAATTTTTCACGCAAAAAAAGCGCTGCGCAAAATGGTGCCGGTCGTTTTCCTGGACGAATACAATCTCGATCTCGGCGGAAAAATGACTTCGGGCGTGGACCTGTGGCTGAACACGCCGCAATTTCCGCTGGAAGCCAGCGGCACCAGCGGCATGAAAGCTGCACTGAACGGAGTGCCGAGCTTGAGCATTTTGGATGGCTGGTGGGTTGAGGGACATCTCGAAGGTGTGACCGGCTGGTCGATCGGAGAAAAGCGCAGCTCGAGTGGCACGGAAACGCCGTCGGACAACGCGAAGGATGCCGAGTCGCTGTACTGGAAGCTGGAAAACGTAATTATTCCGCTGTTCTACAAAGAGCCGCGCGCCTACATCCAGATCATGCAGCACGCCATCGCCATCAACGGCTCCTTCTTCAATACGCAACGCATGGTCCAGCAATACGTCACCGACGCCTACCTGCGGTGATTTGCTACGTTTCGAAACTGGGGAGATTCACCCCTCGTTCATTCGAACGGAATCCGGGCTAAATCGAGCCATGATTCTTCGCTTCGCTCAGCATGTCAGGAAGCGCGATGACGGATAGTCCACCTTACTGAGCGGGTTGGGGGATTTTCTTGGTGTGGGTTAGTTCTTTTTCGGTGTCGGCGATGTTGCGTTTGAGGAAGTAGTCGTAGGCGTCCCATTTGGAGTATTTGGGTTGAAGTTGGGCGCTGACGCTGGCGACCAGGGCGTCGCCGGACTGATTGTTTTTGAGGCCGGCGGCGACGGCGGCGCGCAGGTCGTTGATATAGCCTTCGAAGTCTCTCACGTCTTCGGCGGTGCCGACATCGCCGTGTCCAGAGACAAATTTGGCGTTGGGAAAATCGGCGGCGAGTTTGGCGTCGGTTTCAGCCCATTTGTCGGTGGTGCCGTCGATCAAGTTCGGGAGAGTTTTGCGCCAGAAGAGATCGCCGGTGAAGACGACTTGCGCGTCAGGAGAAAAGACGACGGAATCGCCGCCGGTGTGGCCGGGATAGTAGCGCACCAGAACGGGCTTGGCGCTGACGAAGAGTTCGATGGCGGAATCGTAGGTGAGACTGGGCGCGACGAGGGCTTCGACCATGGATTTCTGTTCGGGCTTGGGAGCAGGGCCGAAGAATTTGAGGTTTTCGGTGTTGATCCAACCGCGAAGGTTCTTGTGACCAATGATGACGGCGCCGGTTTGGGCGTATACGCCGTTGCCGGCGACATGATCGAGGTGGTAGTGAGTGTTGACGACGAATTTGATGGGGAACTTGGTGAGTTTCTGGATTTCGCCGAGGAGCGCTTTGGCGGCGTCGGCAGTAACGAAGGTGTCGATGACGATGACGCCGTCGTTTCCTATGATGAAGCCGGAGTTGGAGCCCGCGTTGGATTTGGGATTGGCGATAGCGGCGTACACGTTGTTGCCGAGAGGCTTCAGCGTGAAGGGGAGTGAGCTGGCGTCTTGTGCGCGGGTAACGCAAACAAGCAGCAGGAAGAGCGCGGACGAAACAGTGGTTTTGCGCATGGGTGGGTATCGTATCGCAAAAGGAATTGGGAGCAAGAACGGAGTGAATCGGTCGGAGATCAAGAAAAGCTAAAGAAAAAGACTTAACGGGGAAGGCAAAGATGCGGGTCGGCGTCGCAAAGGGATAAGCGGAAGCGGAAAGCGTTGTGTGCTAGTATTCCGCCATTGTTGGGGAAAACGGGCCTGCCGCGATGGGCCACATGTCGGGTGCTCCGCCGATGGAATCGGCTGTGGCGATAAAGGCAAGTCCGGAGCGAGTGGACCACCTCAAGCATGTTTTACGCGGCACAGCTGACACAGGCCCTGCGCAGGCTGGCCAGAGCACCGGTGTTCACCGTAGTGACCTTAGTTACATTGGCGCTTGGCATTGGCGCTATCACGACCACCTTCAGTGTCGTGGAGAGTGTGGTCCTGAAACCTCTCAACTACCCAGGTTCCGACCAGTTGGTTGGCGTATGGCTGAAGGCGCCGGGATGGGGCTTTCAGAAAATAGGCCTGGGACCGGCCTTCTACTTCATCGGTCGGGAACAGAACGCAACGTTTCAGGACATAGGCGTGTATTACAGCAACAGCTTCAACGTGACCGGCGCGGGCGATCCAGACAACGTGAGGGGTCTGATAGTAACGGAAGGCACGCTTGGTATCCTGGGTGTGCGTCCGGTGCTGGGACGACTGTTTAGCCAGCAAGACGACATGGCCGGCGCGCCAGAAACGGTCGTGCTCTCGTATTCCTATTGGCAAGACAAGTTTGGCGGAAGCCCATCGGCCATCGGCCGTTCGCTTGTTGTGAGTGCCAAGCCGCGAGAGATCGTGGGCGTGCTGCCAAGAGATTTTCATTTTCTGGGCGAGGCGGATCCCGCGCTGATTTTCCCCATGCAGTGGAATCGGAACGACACGAAGCTCGGGGACTTCAGCTACAACGCCATCGCGCGGTTGAAACCAGGTACAACGCTGGCCCAGGCGAATGCCGATCAGGCCCGCCTGCTTCCGATTACCATTCAAAGCTTTCCGCCCTGGGAGGGATTCAGTACCGCCGATTTTCAAAAGGCGTTGCTCGGGCCGGATATCCACCCGCTGAAGCAAGACGTGATCGGCAACATCGGCGCTGTGCTGTGGGTGCTCATGGGGTCCATCGTTATTGTTCTCCTGGTGGCGTGTGCGAACGTGGCCAACCTGCTGCTGGTGCGAGTCGAAGGGAGGCGCCAGGAATTGGCGATTCGCGCCGCGCTCGGCGCCGGGCCCAGGCACATTACCGGAGCTATTTTGCTCGAGAGTCTCATTCTAGGGCTCGCCGGGAGCATCCTGGGATTGGCTCTCGCGTTCGGGGCCTTGCGGATTCTGGTGGTTATGGCGCCGACAGGACTGCCGCGCTTGCATGAGATCGCCATCGATATTCCGGCGCTCCTCGTTACCGTGGGGATCGCCCTATTTGTCAGCTTCGGCATCGGCATAGTTCCGGCCATCAAGTACGGACGGACCGATCTGCGAAGCGCGCTGAGCGAGTCCGGGCGTGGGCAGAGCCAGGGCCGCGAACGCCAACGCGCGCGGCAAGTGCTGGTTGCCGTTCAGGTGGCGCTCTCCTTCGTGTTGCTGGTCTGTTCCGGCCTGATGATCCGGACTTTCCGGGCGTTGGTGCACGTGAATCCGGGTTTCGCACAGCCCAGCACACTCGAGACATTCCACGTGTACATTCCCAGGGCCCAGATCCCGGACACAGAGCTGGACCGCGTGGTTCGCCTCGAGCAGCAAATCCTAGCGAACATAGCAGCGGTCTCGGGCGTCTCGTCGGTTGCTATTTGTAGCGAAGTACCAATGGACGGAAACAAATATGTGGATCCGATCTTTGTTCGTGACCGGAGTTACTCGGGCGGTGATATTCCGCCAAGCCGACATTTCAAATTCGTTTCACCGGGATTCTTCGGCACGATGGGAATGCCACTGATCGCCGGCCGCGATCTGACCTGGACCGAAGCTCTCGAGAAGAGGCCGGTCGCCATCGTCTCCGAGAATTTGGCTAAGGAGTACTGGAATGATCCGGCCAGTG